>Ga0307516_10002339_pt1 | contig 25478 bp, 24 predicted proteins | sample 19_EM_MG_FD_203310 | JGI IMG/M metagenome (GOLD analysis project Ga0307516, IMG submission 203310) | Populus trichocarpa ectomycorrhiza microbial communities from riparian zone in the Pacific Northwest, United States - 19_EM | ecosystem: Host-associated > Plants > Roots > Unclassified | place...
CTGTGGGCCAAGGCCGGCTTCTACCAGGCCGGCGGCGCCACGGGCTTCCGCGACCAGCTGCAGGACGCCATGGCCCTGGCCTGGGCCGCCCCGCAGCTGCTGCGCGAGCAGATCCTGCTGTGCGCCTCGCGCCAGTTCCCCGAGGGCGACGTGCAGCATTGGTGGCACGCACCCACCGGGGCCGGCGTGCGCACGCATTTCTCTGATGACCTGCTGTGGCTGGCACACGCCTGCGTGCACTACCTGCAGGCCACCGGCGACACGGCGTTGCTCGGCGAGCCGGTGCCATTCATCGAAGGCGCCACCATTCCCGAGGGTGCCGAGGACGTGTACGACACGCCGCACCCCGGCACGCAGGTGGCCTCGGTCTACGAGCATGCCGCCCGGGCCATCGACCGCAGCCTGCGCGTGGGCGCGCACGGCTTGCCGCTCATGGGCACGGGCGACTGGAACGACGGTATGAACCGGGTCGGCCACGAGGGGCGCGGCGAATCGGTCTGGCTGGCCTGGTTCCTGTGCCGGCTGGTGCAGGACTTTGCGCCGCGCGCGCATGAGCGTGGCGACGTGGCGCGTGCCCAGCGCTGGGAGGCCGCGGCGCAAGGCTGGCAGGCTGCACTGCAAGGCCCGGCCTGGGACGGGCAGTGGTTCAAGCGCGCGTTCTTTGACAACGGCGAGGCGCTGGGCTCACAGCACAACGCGGAGGCCCGCATCGACTTGATTGCGCAGGCTTGGGGTGTGCTGTCCGGCGTGGCGCCACCCGCACTGCAACGCATGGCACTGGCGGCGGTGGAGGAGCATCTGGTGGACGAGCCGGCGGGGTTGATCCGCCTGCTGGACCCGCCGCTGGCGCAGGCGGTGCCGAGTGCGGGCTATATCCAGGCCTACCCGCCCGGCGTGCGCGAGAACGGTGGGCAGTATTCGCACGCTGGCGTATGGGCGCTGATGGCGCGGGCAGAGTACGCGCGCAATCAGCCTGGCGTGGGCGACGACCTGGTGTGGCGCAACTTCACCTGGCTGAGCCCGGCGCACCGCGCCGCCCATCCCGTTCACGGCGCGGCCTATGGGTTGGAGCCCTATGTGATGGCCGGTGACGTGTACAGCCAGCCGCCGTATGTGGGGCGGGGCGGCTGGAGCTGGTACACGGGGGCGGCGGCCTGGCTGCACCGGGCGGCGGTGGAGTCGATCTTCGGCTTGCAGTTGGGGGCGAAGGAGTTGAGCTTCATGCCATGCCTGCCCTCGCACTGGCACCGGGCGGAGATGACGCTGGTGCGGGACGGGCGGACGATGAAATTCATCCTGCTGCGCGAGCGGGCCGCGGTGGCGCTGGCTGCGGCCGGGGAAGAGGGGGCGCGGTTGCTGGGGCGTGGGGAGGCGTTGGCTTGGGGCGGGCTGGGGGCGGCGAGTTGTTTTGTGGTGGCGCTGGGGGATGAGAGCACCGGGGAGGGCCTTCATGCATCGCCGGTGCCGAGCCCGATGGTCAAGCTGCAACCCCTGCAAACCCCGTGAGACCTTCATTGACGCGCAGGTACGCAAATGGGCTGCGCACCCCAGCGATTTCAAGGCCTCTCACTGTGGCAGTCGATAGGCCGTCTTACCGTTCAGTCTTCGCAGCAGGCTGATGCCGGGCGGCGCAGTCGGGCCACCGCCAGTGCCTGCCCACAGGGGCGTGCGCTCAAAAGCAGGCATATCGGCTTTCGGCCCCTCACCCACAGAGCGTGTTCACTCCGCCGCGGCAAGACCTTGAAAGGGCTGGCTGCGTACCCACTGGCCACCGCCGCAGAGTTTCAATGCGTGCGAGTGACAACGGCCATAGGTCGTGACGCGTCCTGCCGCGGTTCCAGGCCTCTTCCGAAAGAATGCAGGCCCTCGACATCCAACACCTGAATGGTGCCGTACTGCATTTGAATGAAGCCGGCGACCTGCAGCTCGTGCAAGGCACGGTTCGCGATCTGGCGAGACAGGCCGCAGAGGCGCGCGATCTCCTCTTGCGAGATGCGCAGAACGTCAGATGTGGCTGAGCAGAGCGTTGGGTTGAACAGCTCCGCCACGCAAACCGCCACCTGCGCAGTGGTTGACTGGATACGGCAACTCTCCACGACTGCCACGAACTGGCCGAGTCGAGCGTTCAACTGGCGCACGAGAAAGTGGTTGAACGCCAGGCTGGTTTCGAACAACCAGTCAAACGTCTCCAGTGGCATCAGCGCGATCCAACTGTCGCGCAGGGCGACCACCTCGTAGGGTCGAATCTCGCGCTTGAGAAGCGATCCTTCTCCCAGCCAGCCACCGGAGGAAACGCCAATGAACGTGGTGCTCCGTCCGTCCGCCGACACCGTATCGACCTTCACCATTCCGTCCAACACGCCCACCCAGTGCTCCGCGGGCAGGCCTTCCCGGCAAACGACAGACCCCGCGGCGTACTTGGCCACCCGAGTCTCCCGCCCGACACGCACCAACTCCCCGGCGGTCAGGTGTTTTGCCCAGGGAGCTTCCAGCAGGCGATCGTGCATGGCGGGTGAAGGGGTGGGCAAGGAGGTCCCTCAAGGTCTGAGGTTGGCGGAGCTGTTCACGGTATCCGCAAGGGGGCGCCTCGCAATCGGGGAAACCCAGTCCCGCGCCAGCGGTATCGATCCTGGGGTCTTCCCCTGCTGGGAAGGCGCGCGAATGTCCATCGATGGACAGTTGATCGGAGGCGCGGATTCCAGAATGAGTGGGGACTGTTCGATCTGGATTGGCGGCGCGCCGGTGCAGGCACACAGACACACACATGCAGTAAAGGACTGAACACATGACCGCTGGATACCACCGGACACGCCTGACCCAGTTGGCAACGCTTGCCGCAACGGCCTCGTGCGCGCTGCTGCTTTCGGCATACCGCTGGAGCGACGAGCGAAGGCCGCCGGCAGCGACGGCACAGCAGGCCTGCAATGCCCTGTCTGGCAAGACCCTCTCAGGCTCGACGCTGACGGCCGTGGTGGTGCCTGCGAGCGGCGCCGTCCCGACCTACTGCAAGGTCAATGGCACGATTGCACCTGCGTTGCAGTTCGAGCTGCGGTTGCCGGGCGCATGGAACGGCAAGCTCCTCTACGGCGGCGGTGGGGGCTACAACGGCTCGATCCCACCCTTGTCCTTGCCTGCACTCGCCCAGGGCTACGCACTGGTTGCCAGCGATTCGGGTCATCAGGGCAGCCTCTTGTCAGCGGACTTCGCCCTGACAGACCCCATCGCGACCCTGCTCTTTGGCAGCTTGTCGGTGCCGACGGTGATGTCGACCGCGCTCAAGTCGGTGACGGTGGCCTATGGGAGGCCACCGTCCAAGTCCTACTTCGAGGGCTGCTCCAACGGCGGGCGGGAGGCGCTGATGAACGTGCAGCGTTTTCCGAATCTTTTCGACGGCGTCATCGCGCGGGCGCCCGCCTACAACTGGGTGGGCTTCATGGGCGCATTCAACCGCACGGCCAAGGCGCTGGCGGCGCCCGGCGGTGCGTTCCCTGCAGCCAAGACAGCGCTGCTGGCGAAGCATGTGCGCGACGCCTGTGATGGACTGGACGGCATCGTCGATGGTGTCGTCTCGAACCCGGCGGCCTGCACGCCAACGCTCGTCAACGTGGCCGCGCTACGCTGCGCCGGCGGCGGCGACACCGGCGACACCTGCCTTTCAGATGCGCAGCTCGCGGGGGTCACGTCGTGGACCACCGATGCCGTCTTTGCCGGCAGTGGCAGCTTCCGCAACGCGGGATGGAACCTGACCGGAAACGAGGACGATCCGGCCGCCTGGGGACTCTGGGTGACCGGTGGCGGCAATGTGGCCAACGCCTTGCAGTTCCTGTTCCAGGACACGACCGTCAAGAACTACCTCGCACGTGACCCGGCCGCCAACTCGCTGACCTACACGCCGTGGGATGAGAACCAGAATGCGCTCTATGCCATGGCGGCCCTCAATGATGCGACGAACCCTGACATTCGTCCGTTCATCCACAGCGGCGGCAAGCTGATTCTGTGGCACGGCGGCAATGACGCGGCCCTCAGCGTGAACTCGACCGTCGAGTACCACGCGAACATGCGCAACGCCGTCGGCGCGGCGAATGCCAACGCCGCCACCCGCTTCTATGTGGCGCCGGGGGTCGATCATTGTGCGGGCGGCCCGGGGGCGGACACGTCGGACTTGCTGACCGCGCTGGATCAATGGGTGACGAAGGGCGTGGCGCCTGCCACCCTGGCCGCCGAGAAGCGCGATGCCACGGGTGCGGTGACGTTGACCCGGCCGTTGTGCCAGTACCCGCGGTACCCGCGATACACGGGCCCGGCCAACGATGCCGTGGCCGCCGGCCTGGCGAAGAACTACACCTGCACGGCCCCCTGACGCCGTGCCATGGCCACAGCCCATGGCACGGTGCGGACGGGCCCGGGGGCCTTCCCGTGAGGAGACGAGATTGAGCGAATCCATCAGCCCGCGCCTGGGCGTTGCACCTGCCGACGGCATGTCCTGCGTCGCGGGTCCGGCCGACGCGCCACTTTCCACGACCACCATCTCCGGCCTGCTGGCCGGCACTGCCGCGCAATGGCCAGATCGACCCGCAGTGGTATTCCGTGAGCAGAACGTGCGCTGGACATGGGCGCAGTTCAAGGCCGAAGTCGACCGTTTCGCCGCCGGTCTTCTGGCGCTGGGCCTTCAGCCCGGTGACCGGCTCGGCATCTGGTCACCCAACCGGTCGGAGTGGCTGGTCACGCAGTTCGCCACCGCGCGCATTGGCGTGATCCTGGTCAACATCAACCCGGCGTATCGACTCACCGAGCTTGAATATGCGCTCAACACGTCGGGCTGCCGCGCGATCGTTGCCGCGGAGCGGCAGCGCAGCTCGGCGTACCTCGAGATGCTGCAAGCACTCGCCCCGGAACTGACCGACAGCAAGCCCGGCAAGCTGATGTCCAGGCGGCTGCCGATGCTGCAATTCGTGATCCGCCTGGGACAAGAGAGCACCCCCGGCATGTTGGGATACGACGAGGTGATGGCCCGCGGCGACACCACCCTCGACCTGGCGGCGCTGGAGGCAGGCTCCGCGACGCTCGACTGCTTCGACGCCATCAACATCCAGTTCACCAGCGGGACCACCGGCAACCCCAAGGGTGCGACCCTGACACACCACAACGTGGTCAACAACGCCCGCTTCGTGGCGCAGGCCATGCGCTTCACCGAGCGCGACTCGCTGTGCATTCCGGTGCCGCTGTACCACTGTTTCGGCATGGTGCTGTCGGTGCTGGCGTGTGTCTCGGCCGGCGCACAGATGGTGTTCCCCGGTGCGGCATTCGACGCGGGTGCGACCCTGGCTGCGGTGGCGGCCGAGCGCTGCACGGCGTTGCACGGGGTGCCGACGATGTTCATCACCGAACTGGACCACACCGACTTCGCCAGCTTCGACCTGAAGACGCTGCGCACAGGCATCATGGCCGGGGCGCCGTGCCCGGTGGAGACCATGAAGCGCGTGGTTTCGCAGATGCACATGGGCGAGGTGACCATCGCATACGGCATGACGGAGACGAGTCCGGTCTCGTTCCAGAGTTCCACCGTGGATCCGCTCGACCGCCGCGTGACCACTGTGGGCCGCGTCCAGCCGCACCTGCAAGCCAAGGTAGTGGATGTCAGTGGCGCGGTGGCGCCGGTGGGCCAGCCCGGCGAGCTGTGGGTGCGAGGGTATTCGGTGATGCGCGGGTACTGGGGCGACGACGAGCGCACTCACCAAGCCGTGGTTGACGGCTGGATGCGCACCGGCGACCTGGCGACGATCGATGCCGAGGGCTACTGCAACATCGTCGGACGCGTCAAGGACATGCTGATCCGCGGTGGCGAGAACGTCTACCCGCGCGAAGTCGAGGAGTTCCTTTTTCGGCACCCGAAAGTGCAATCGGCGCAGGTGTTCGGCGTGCCCGACCCGAAGTACGGCGAGGAGGTCTGCGCCTGGATCGTGCTCAAGCCCGGCGAGCAGGCCACCGAAGAAGAAATCCGCATCTTCTGCCACGACCAGATCGCGCACTACAAGATTCCGCGCTACATCCGCTTCGTTCCGGAGATGCCGATGACGATCACCGGCAAGGTACAGAAGTTCGTGATGCGCGAACGAATGATTGACGAACTCAAGCTGCAAGACCCACGCAAGGCGTAGCCACGCGTCGGCCAACCTCACTTCCCCCAACCTCCAACTGCAGATGCGAACCCCATGAAACCAGGAATCTTTGCCGCAACCACTGCCATCGCAATGGCCCTTTCCGTTGCCCCTGGCGTGCAGGCACAGGTCAGTGCCGATGTGGTGAAGATCGGCCTGCTCATCGACATGAGCGGCTCGTACTCCGATCTGTCGGGGACGGGATCGGTCATCGCCGGCCGGATGGCGATCGACGACTTCGGCGGCAAAGTGCTGGGCAAGCCGATCGAGCTGGTCTCCGGCGACAGCCAGAACAAGGCCGACATCGCCTCCACCAAGGCGCGTGAATGGTTTGATACCGGCAACGTCGATGCGATCCTCGACCTGGTGCCCACCAACGTGGCGCTGGCGGTGATGGAGATCGCTGCGCAGAAGAACAAAATTGCCGTGGTCGTTGGCTCTGCGTCGACACCGATCACCAACGAGAAATGCACGCCGACCAGCATGCATTGGATGTATGACACCTACTCCAGTTCCATCGGCGTGGGCCGTGCGCTGGCAAAGAATGGCAAGGACACCTGGTTCTTCATCACTGCGGATTACGCCTTCGGCAAGGCCCTGGAAAAGGACGTAAGCGACGTGGTGGTCGCCGCCGGCGGCAAGGTGGTCGGCGCGGTCAGGCACCCGCTCAACGCCCTGGACTTTTCTTCGTTGTTGCTCCAGGCACAAAACTCGACGGCCAAGGTGGTGGGTCTTGCCAATGCCGGTGGCGACGCCGTCAATGCCATCAAGCAGGCGAGCGAGTTCGGCCTGACGAAGAACCAGATCGTTGCACCGCTGCTGCTGTTCATCAGCGATATCCACAGCCTGGGGCTGCCGGCGGCGCAAGGCCTGTTCCTGACTGAAGGGTTCTACTGGGACCACAACGAACAAACGCGCGCCTGGTCGAGGCGCTTCTTTGAAAAGCACAAGAAGATGCCCACGATGGCGCAGGCCGGCGTGTACTCGGCGGTGACGCACTACCTGAAGTCGGTGCAGGCCGCAGGCACCGACGCCACCGACGCCGTCGTGAAGAAGATGCACGACACACCGGTCCGTGACGTCGTGATTCCCAACGGCCACATCCGCGACGATGGCCGGCTGGTGCACGACATGCTGCTGGTGCAGGTGAAGAAGCCGAGCGAATCGAAAGGTCCCTGGGACTACTACCACGTCAGGGACGTGATCCCCGGTGACCAGGCGTTCAAGCCACTGGCGCAATCGACCTGTCCGCTGGTCAAGAGGTGACGCGGTTGGTCATGGAGATGCAGCAGCTAGCGTCGGTACATCCATGTGATGGCCGGTGACGTGTACAGCCAGCCGCCGTATGTGGGGCGGAGCAAGTGGGGCTGGTACACGGTGGCGGCGGTCCGGCTGCACCGGGAAGGGCCTTCATGCACCGCCGGTGCCGGGTCTACTGGTCAAGCTGCAATCCCTGCAAATCCAGTGAAACCTTCAGTGAAGCGAAGGTACGCAAAAGGGCTACGTTCCAACTGGCGTTTGAGATCAAGGCTGACAAAATAAGCCGTGTCATTCATGGTGAGGATCCGAGGGCCGTCCAGCGCCAAGTCTTTGATGTCCCCAGAAGCGAAGAACTGGTTCACGTGAACTTGCACGTGGCCACCATGCTCCGTGCCGCTGGCTCGATCGAACAGGATCGCCGGCTCATACCTCACCCTTTCGACCCCGCAGTCCGCCAGGAAGGCGGCCAGCGCCTCCTCGACGATCAGGTAGCGGTAGCCTGACATGAAGGGTGTTGCTGGAATCTGGTCAATCAACTGGAAGCGGCCGTCGCGGAGCTGGTAAAGACGGGGTGCGTCCAGGCCGCACGACACGTGGAATGGAAGACTCACCGGCATCCCCTCGCGGCCATGGCCCGGATGTCAGGCTTCGTCTTCGCAATAGATCCGGGCGAAATCGGCAAACCTTGTCTTGGCCAGATCGGCTTCCTGTAGAGCTTCATCGCGTGACTCTCAGAGTGGATATGTCGGCCGTTCGGCATCGCCGGCCATCACGCCGCTTGCCCATCCTTGAGTGTCAACAGCATCGAAACCAGGCGCCCCATGTCCGTATAGGGCTCCACGCCGTCGTGCGCGGTGGTGGCCTCCGCACGAGCGGCGGCACGCTGCATGGCGGCATCGAGCAGCGGCTTGGTACGCCGCCAGTGACCGGCTTGAGCCTTGTCGTAGCCCGCCAGGTGAGTGCGGATACGGTCGTAGACCTCATCCCGGTGCAGCGGTGCCTGGACGTCCTCGAAGTGAAGCAGCAGCCAGAGTTCAAAGCACGGCACCGAAGCGATCGCTTCGAAGGTGACGCGGCGGCGCTCGTCGTTCATCAGGCGGCCATTCAGTGCCGCAGCCTTGGCAAGCGCCTGGGTGTAGCTGCGGTGTTCGTCCCGATCAAACACGGCAAGCACCCGGTCAAAGGCACCCGCTTCGATGTGCCTTGCGCGATCGCCGTTGCGAAACAGGTGTTCGGCGAACTCGACCACCTGGACCGGCTCGGTGCCGAATCCGCCCTGCTGCACATGCACGTGCGCCGTCGACAGGCGCTTCTCCTCGCAGATCTCGCCCAGGTACTGCGGCTCGGTCTTCTCGCCTTCGCAGACGATCAGCAGGCGCTCATAGGCTTGGCGCACAGCGGCGCGGCGGTGCAGGTCGCGAGCCTGCTGGCGGTGCTTCGGCTGGTTGTCTCGTCCCATGTGGCGGCCGGTGCTGCTTGTCGCTCAGGCTCAATCCACCGTGGTGGATGGGGTGGGTAGCGGGCCCGCGGCCGTGGGGGCCTTGGGGGCGTTGCCCATCATGTCCGGCAGCGTGCTGAAGAATGGCACGGCGCCATAGCGGCCCATGAGGTAGCCCCGTTCCCAGGCTTCGTGCTTGCGGGGGCTGAAATCTGTCAGCGGATACAGGCGCGTGGCCTGGTCGTCGTCCTTCTCGGTGAACCATACCTGGTCGCGCCGGAACAGGGTGTGGTCAAGCAGCGAGGTGTCGTGCGTACTGAAGATGAGTTGCGCGCCCGCTGTGTTCAGCGTGGGATCGTGGAACATCGAAATCAGCCGGCGTACCAGCAAGGTATGCAGGCTGCTGTCGAGTTCATCGATGACCAGGACGCGGCCGTCCCGGAGTGCGTTCAACACGGGGGCCACCAGGGCATAGAGGCGTTGCGTGCCCTCCGACTCTTCGTGCAGCTCGAACTTGGCACCGCCCTTGGTCGTGGTGTGCTCGAAGACCGGCACAAGGAACTCGTCGTCCTCCCGGCTGGCGGCCACCGTGCCGCCGGCCTGAAACGCCACTGGATTGCGCAATCCCTTGCGCCGAACGGCCTGCACATCGGCGATGGAGATGTCCGCCGCCAGAAGGAATGTGCGGATCGCGTCGCGCCCTTCTTGTGTGGACAGCATGGCGGTCGTAGCGTCGTGGTTCAACAGCGCGCCGACGGGCACGACCACGATGCGGTCGACGATCCAGCGGAAAACCGGGCTGAGCAACTCACTGTTCAGCTGTGCCGCGGTGGAGAGGAACAAGGCATTGGGGCGCGTGCTGTCTTGCCAAAGCTTGCGCGGTCCGGTCAGGTACGTACTGAATTCGTAGTCGTCTCCTTCCCCATCGGCAGCCAGTCTGCGGCTGAACCATTGGGTCGGCTTGCTGGTGCGGTAGACGACGAGTGACTCGCTGACGATGCGCCTGGACGTCATCGCGAAGGCGTACTGGTGCCGAACGCCGTCGATCACGAAACTCATCTCGAACTCGGTGGGCTGGTGCGCCGAGTCCGGGTCGAGCTTGAACGGCTGGACGAGGTACGTCTGCCCTGGCTGGATGACCGATGCTGAATCGGCCACCACGGCGCGCATGTAGTGCAGCGCAAACAGCAGCGTCGATTTGCCGCTGGCGTTGGGACCATAGACCACCGCAGAGCGAACCGCGCTGGGCAGCGACTTCAATCCGGTGGGTGCCAGGTGCGTATCGGCCAGTTCCTTGTCACTGCTTGACGCCACCAGGTTGAGCGCCAGTTCGTCGCGGATCGACCTGTAGTTGCGCACTCGGAACTCGAGCAGCATGATTGGCCTCGTGGATTAATATTTGTCTATTTATCGCATATTTTGCGCAAGAATGTCTGAAATATTTGCATCAATGGTGTTCCACAGGTACCGCGTCTGCGAGCTACTACGGCGCTCGCTGCCCCACGAGTGCGCCAAGAAGCGCGCCGTTCGAAGCCGGCGGTGGCCAGGCCACTCAATCGCAGGCCGTGACCTGCTTCGGGCGCCGCTCGATGTCCCTGCCCTGGCGCTTGACCGGGTTGCTCTTGGCGTCAAATCGCGCCGACACGATCACATTCACGTCTGGTCCAGCAGGCCGGCTTGAATGGCCTGCCTGCGCGTCTGGATTTTCGGTTGTCGGCAATGAACCCGCTGGGTGTGGGCCCTCGGCGTCAGCGTGCATGCTGGACAAAGCGAACGACGACGTCCAGTGCCGGTGAATACGCCTCCGTGGTGTCCACGTCGAGCGTCGGCACATCGAGCGCCACGTGATTGAACGGGGCAGCGGTCGGCGCATCGCGAAGCTTCTGGTCGAGGTACTGGGCATCCTGGTGGACATCCAGCCGCCAGGGCTGTTCCTGCAGGCGCAGGGCCATCCGGCGCAGTGCGAGCCCCGGGTCAATGATGCAGCGGACCACCCGGATGTCGGCAAGTGGTCCCAGCGTGCCAAGCGCAGGCGCCCACAGCCGGTGCTGGAACGCAGCCTCGATGACCACGGACACACCGGCCTGAAGCAGGGCGTTGACACAAGCGAAGAATGCACCGTTGGCGACTGCCGCCGCATTGCCGGGGTACGCAGACTCGTCCGTCCAGGTGTGGCGCAGCCCTTCGAAGACTTGATCGCGCGAGACCATCGGGCAGTGAATCGCGTCAGCCAGAGCCCGCGCCAGGGTCGACTTGCCGGAGCCGGGCGCACCGCTCACCACGACCAGGGCGGGCTTCGGCGCATGGATTGCTGCTTGCGCAGAGGCATCCGGCGTCATGGCAGAGCAAACCCCATGCCCCGCAGCGACTGCAAGGGCGCAAACAGCGGGGCCGGCCACGCGTCCCAACCGAACCAAGACCAGCCGTCGCACTTGTGGGGTTCCATGTTGCGGGGCTCTCCATGCGTCTGGCGGGCCAGCACAAACAGCGTGAGGTAGTGTTCCTGAACCTCTGCGAAGACGTCGCTGGTGTAAGGCCCCAAGCTGACGGCGCCCAACTCAAGCCCGGTTTCTTCAAGCAACTCGCGGCGAGCGCAGTCCTGCACCGATTCGCCGTACTCCAGGCGGCCGCCTGGCGCAGACCATGTGCCGGCACCATGCGAGCCGCGGCGCCTGCCGAGCAGCACCTTGCCGTCCCGGATGACGAGGACGCCAACGCCCACTCCCACGACAGGTGCCATGGCTACGCAAACTCCACAATCGCTTGCAGGCCGAGGGCAAGCAGGCGTTCTTCTACGTTCGGGCTCATAGGCATAGCCGCGGTGGTAGGTCTTGTGGTTGACCACGTGGAGCAGCATGTCTCCCCGATCATGGCATCGCCGCCCCCACCGCCCGGCGCACAGGAATGCCTGCGGGCTCGAAGCCCTCAAGGCAGAGCACATTGATGCCCAGGTGGTCGGGCGTGACGCGCTTGCGGTGGAACGGGTAGATGCCGCAGACCTTGCAGAAGTAGTGGCGTGCCGTCCTGGTGTGGAACTGGTACTCGGTGAGCGATTCCTCGCCGGCGAGCAGCTTGAACTTGCTCTCATGGACCTTGACCATGAGCGCGTTCTTCCTGCGGCAGATCGAGCAGTCACACTGGGTGAGTTCCGGGAAGTCCGTCTCGATCTCGAAGCGCACCACGCCGCAGTGGCAACTGCCGAGGTGCTTCTGCAGGGGTCTGGCACTCATGGGGTCCTGTGGGCTTGATGAAGGGGCGGCTGCAATTCTGCCTGCTTCATAGGCGCCAGCGCGGCCACGGCGTCTTGCACCTGGGCCTGCCAATGACCCAGCACGCTGTTCAAGGCCACGGTGGACGCCATCACGATGGCGTCCACCGACCCACCCTCAACGCGGCGCGATGCTGCCGTCTTCCGCAGACAGCACGATTTCCACGCGGCGATTCATCTGCCGGCCGCCGGCGCTGTCGTTGCCGGCCACCGGATACGCCTCGCCATACCCCTGCGTGGCGATGCGGTCACCGCTCACGCCCAGGTTCACCAGCGCCGCACGCACGGCATCGGCACGCCGGGCGGACAAGTCCTGGTTGGTGCCTTCGCTGCCCACGCTGTCGGTGAAGCCTTCCACCAGCGCCCGGCGTTGCGGGTACTGCTTGAGGAAGAGGCCCAGCTTCTCGACGCTGCGCACGCCGCCCGACTTGAGCTGCGCCTGGTTGGTGTCGAACAGCACGTCACCGAGCGTGACCACCAGCCCGCGGTCGGTCTTCTTGGCATTCAGGTCACGGAGTTGCGCCTCGAGCTGGCTGCTGCGGGCCAGCGCCGCATCGGCCTGCTGCTTGGCCGCATCGGCTTGCTGCCGGGAGACTTCGGCCTGCCCTTGCGACGCGGCCGCCTGGCGCTGGGCGCTGGCGGCCTGGCGTTGCGAGGCTTCGGCGCTGCGCTGCGCGGTGTCGGCCTCGTTCGTGCGCGCCTCCAGCCGCAGCTTGTCGCGCGCCGCGTCGGCCTGCGTGACGGCCAGTTCCGCATTTTTCTGCCGCGCCACTTCCTGGGCGACCAGCACCCTTTGTTTGGTGAGATAGGCCAGGTGGTCGACTTCGGCCGGGCTTTCATTGCGGGTCCAGGCGTCGTTGGCCTTGTTCAGCGCATCGCTGGCCTGCCGCATTTCGGCGCTGGCCATGTCGCGGGTCTGCGGGTCGTCCTGTGCCATGCGGTAGTTGCTGCGTGCTTCGTCCAGGCGCGCATTGGGTGAGGGCGTCGTGCTGCAGCCGGCCATCACGGCCAGGGCGATGACGGTCATGGAGAGGGTTCGGGAGATGTTCATGTCAGTTCCTGTGTGGGTGTCTTGATGTGGTGTCTGGATGCGGGTCGTGGCAAGTGCGTGCGCGACCTATTTGGTCTTGCGGTCCATCTCTTCGCGCAGGACCCGGCGGCCTTCCTCCAACTCGTCGGCGGCTTTCTGCGCCTTGGCCGAGTTGGCGCGGGCCTCGGCCAGCCGCGCATCGACCTGGGCCTCCTGTGCCAGCGATCGGGCCAGTTCATAGTCCTTCGCCGTCATCGCCACGTTGGCGCGATCCAGCTTGTCGCGGGCCGTCTTCAGGTCTGCCGCGGCGAACTGGCTACCCCCTGCGCCCACGGCACTGGCCACCGCGGCGGTGGAGACGGCAAGCTGGTCCGTGGGCGGCGGGGTAGAGGCGCATGCCGCGATGAGGATGGCCGCGCTCACGGCCAGGGCCGGGCCGCCCAGGCGGGCGATGCTGCAGTAGAAACTCGGTGTCGGATAGATGTTCATCGTGAGTCCGTTCATTGATGAGAGAGGTCAGCGAAAGCTGGCGGGAGCAATGGCCGAGGGTGGGCGCAAAACCCACGCCGGTCCGTGCGCTGCGACACATAGCGCCACGCGGGGTGTCGTCCTACACGCGCAGTGGGCCGGCGCCGATGGCTGCGGGGGGTGGGGGTTTCTAAAGTCTCTTCATGAATCGGCCCTGACACCGGGCCGATGCCTTTCCACCCACCGAGGAACTCCTCATGGTCGCTGCCGTTGAAACCAACCCGGTCAGGTCGCTTGCACCGGCCGATCCAGAGCCCATGCGGCTGGACGAAGCGGCCATCGACGCTGCCCGGCGCGGCCTGGGGCAGGGCGCGGTGACCCCGCACTACGGCCCATGGCGCAAGGACATCATCAAGCTGCTCAACGATTCGCTGGCCACCGAGTTGGTGTGCGTGCTGCGCTACAAGCGCCACCACTTCACCGCCAACGGCCTGGCTTCACCCAAGATCGCCGAGGAGTTCCTGGTGCATGCCAACGAGGAAGCGGCCCATGCAGACCGGCTGGCCCGGCGCATCGTGCAGCTCGGCGGCGAGCCGGACTTCTCGCCCGATTCACTGACGCAGCGCAGCCATGCCGCGTATGACGATTCGGCAGACCTCAAGGCCATGATCACCGCCAACCTGGTGGCCGAGCGCGTGGCGATCGAGGCCTACAGCCAGATCATCACCCTCATCGGCGACAAGGACTCGACCACGCGTCGCCTGCTCGAAGACATCCTCAGTGACGAGCAGGGCCACGCCGAAGAACTGCGGGACTGGCTCGAGAACTGAGAGCGCCCCCAGGCCGACGACATACGTCGTCCGCCCCCCGAGGGGGTTGAGTCAATTCGGGAGCGGCCCTTCATTGACTCATGAGGCTGAGAAGTTGAGAGTTTTCGAGTGCTCACCCGAGCACACGTCCGAGCGCCCATTTATTTCACCTGGAGAACCACCATGAACATCCGCACCCCCCTCGTCGCCACCGTGGCCGCACTCGTCTTGCTTGCTGCCACCGGTTGCGCCGTCACCCGTGGCCAGGAAACCGTGGGCGCCTACGTGGACGATGCGGCGATCACCACCGCGGTCAAGGGCCGCTTTGTCGACAACCGCAGCGTCGATGCCTCGTCCATCCGCGTGGAGACGCTCAACGGCACCGTGATGCTGTCGGGCTTTGCCAAGAACGCCACGGAGAAGAGCACGGCCGAGGCTCTGGCCTGGAAGGTCAATGGCGTGAAGGTGGTCAAGAACGAGATCGCTATCCGCCCCTGAGCGTGAGCACCCCGCACCGGAGTACCGGAGCACCGACGCCACCCGCCTGGTGGCATTCATTCACCCATCCTTGAAAGGAACAGCACATGAATTGGGACCGCATTGAAGGCAACTGGAAGCAAGTGACCGGCCGTGCCAAGGAGCAATGGGGCAAACTGACCGATGACGACCTGGACGTGGTGGCTGGCCGCCGCGACCAGCTCGCCGGCAAGATCCAGGAGCGCTATGGCGTGGCCAAGGACGAGGCTGAGAAGCAATTGGCCGAGTGGCAACGCAAGGCCAGCGATTCCTGGTTCACCAAGGACAAATCCAAGCTCTGACCCCTCGGGTTCAGTACGTCCGGCGTCCCGGGTTCGCAGCCAGCGAGCCCGGGACGTTTTTCGTAGGGAGGCACTCAATCGAACTGCCGTAGTTGTAAGCAAGTGGTGACGGCGAAGAGGCCCGCTCCTATTAGAGGGGCCTGAACCAATACTTGCAAACGACACGATGTGCAGGCAGTGGAATGCATGCCTCGTAGCACCCTGTGGTCCGACAGATTCAGGGAAAAATGACATGCACGCGAGCCGCTTGACCATGCGCCGGCGAGATCTCCTCAAGGTCGGCGCAGCGGCCACCACGCTGGTGACCAGCGGCTGTTCGTCTCTCCCGCCCATCTCGTCCTTCTCCTCGTTCGCGTCGATCGAAGCGATGCTGGCGAAGCGGTCCGCGGGGCCGCCGGATGCCGCGGCATCGGCCCCCTCGGGAGCCGCAAGCGCTGCGGAAGCCGTCACGCAGGCGCCTGTAGCGCCCGTGCGGGGGCTGCCGGCCTATGCCGCCTGGAAGGACCCGGACAGCCTCATCGTGCACGGCGCCCACCTGGTGGAGACCAAGCGCGGGGCCCTGGGCACCGGTGTCATCACGCCTTTGCAGCAGCTTTACGTGCGCAACAACCTGCCGCCGCCCGACGAATCGGTCCTGGCCGACCGCGATGCCTGGGCGCTGGCGGTGGAAGGGGTCGGGCGCCCCGGCACCGTGAGCCTGCGGGAACTCAAGTCCATGGGCCTGGAGACGGTGGCCATGGTGCTGCAGTGTTCCGGCAATGGCCGGGGCCTGTACGCGGGCAAGATCCCCGGCACGCCCTGGATGGTGGGTGCGGCGGGTTGCGTGGTGTGGAGCGGTGTGCCCGTGCGCGTGCTGGCGCAGAAGCTGGGCGGCGTGGCCGACGGCGCGCTCTTCATCACCGGCACGGGCGGCGAGGTGCTGCCCGAAGGCGTGGACCCCAAGGATGCCGTGGTGGAGCGCTCCGTGCCGATCATGGCGCTGGGCCAGGCCTTGCTGGCCTGGGAACTGAACGGCGTGCCCCTCCCGCTGGCGCATGGCGGCCCGCTGCGGCTGGTGTTCCCGGGCTACCAGGGCATCAACAACATCAAGTACGTCAAGCGACTGGCCTTCACCGAGAGCGAAACCACGGCGCGGATCATGTCGCACGGCTACCGCCTCACGCCGCTGGGCGCGCCCGCCGGTCCTGGCCAGATCTCGGTGTGGGAGACGGAGCTGAAGTCGTGGATCGACTCGCCGCACCCGGAGTCGGGAGTGCTGGCCGCAGGCACGGTGCTGGTCCGCGGTGTGGCCTTCGGCGGCGGCGGCCGGCCGATCAAGCGCGTGGAGGTGTCGGCCAACGGTGGCCGGAACTGGGCCGAGGCCAAGCTCACCGGGCCGGACCTGGGGCCTTATGCCTGGCGCCAGTTCGTGCTGCCCATGCCCCTGGGTGCCGGCACCTACACGCTGGTGTCCCGTGCCACCGACGTGCTGGGCAACGTGCAGCCCGAGCGCTGCATCTCCAACGTGCACGGCTACAACAACACCAGCTGGATCGACCACGCGGTGCAGGTGGTGGTGGCACCCAAGGCGGGGTGAGTGGCGGCCCCCCGGCCTCCCGGCGGCTTCAGGGCGAGCCCACCACCACCTCGCTGATCTGGATCACCGGGGCCAGGTCGGTGTAGTGGGGGACGTCGGCCATGATCGGCCCGGCTTGCGGGCCGAAGGCGGCCTGGAAGGCCTCGACCGAATCGAAGAACAGGTGGCACATGGCCACGTAGGTGGCCGGGGCGCCTGGTGCGATGCCGGCCAGGCCCTTGTCCACCGTGTAGTACCGGCAGGCCTCGCCCACGAGGCGCTTCACCAGAGGCATGTGCGTGTCGCGATAGTAGGCATGGTCGAACCGCGCGCCGGGCGTGTTCGGGTACATCACGCTGACCTTGATCATGAGGACTCTTCTCCTGGGGGGGTGGCGAGGCAGAAGAGTAGGCGCGCGCGCGTCACCGGGCAAGGGTGCGCAACCCTTGCCTGCAGCCTCAGAACCCGCTCGGCGGGTGGCACCGTACCCGGGGCCGGGTGCTCACACTCACTGCACGAAGCGGTTGCCGCGCGACAGCATGGTCAGGTCCACCCACTGGCTGCCGTGGCGGTTGCCGGACGAGTAGTTCAGCACGAAGCCGCCCACGTCCACGCGGCCCAGCGTGCCCATGGCCTGCAGGACGCCGTCGCGCGTGGGGTTGTTGCCGGCGCGCTTCAAGGCCACCAGCAGCGCCTTGGCCGCGATGCAGGACTCCAGCGAGGTGTAGTTGAGCTTGCCGCCGTTGAGCGCGGTCAGCGCGTCGGCGCAGTCCTTCACCACCGGTATCGAGGTCTGGTTGGACTGCCGGGGCGAGGGCACCACCTGCGACACCACGGTGCCGCGCGCCACTTCGCCTGCCGACTCGGCCAGTTCGTCCGGGTTCACGAAGGACAGCGCGGCCACGGGGATGGCGGAGCCATGGTCGGCACCCAGCGTGAGCACATCGCGCACGGTGCTGAACTGCGTGGTCGCCAGCACGTAGTGGGGCGACTCCTTGGCGATCTGCTCCACCACGGCGAGCTCCACCTTCGCGCCGCGCTTGACGGCCACCCCGGGGGGCTTGGGCATGCCGCCTTCGGTGAAGGCGGCCGCGGCGGCCTCGTAGTTGCTCAGTCCGACCTCGTCGTCGTAGTGCACGATCACGGCCTTGTCGGAGCCCACCGTGCGCTTGGTTTCCACGATGCGGGCGGCCTCGGCCTTGTACGAGGCGCGGATGGTGTAGACGTTGGGATGGCTGCGCAGGCTGCTGGAGCCGCTGAACGGCGCGAAGAACAGCATGTTGTGGCGCGCGGCCAAGGGCAGGGCGTCCAGGCTGTTGGTGGCGGAGTTGTATCCGAACAGCACCAGCGCGCCCTGGTCCACCAGCTGCTGCGTGTTGGCCGCGGCGCGCTGGCGGTTGTTGGCGTTGTCCAGCGTGACCAGCTGCACGCGGCGCGACAGGGCGTTGGTGGCGTTGGCGCGCGCGAACACGGCCAGTGCGCCGTCGCGCATGTCGCGCCCGATGTCTGCATTGGAGCCGCTCAGGGGCACCGACTGGCCGATGATGAGGTCCTGCGCGTGCGCAGCCTGGCCGGCGCACAGCGCCACGAGAATGGCGGTCCAGAATTTCATGGCGGCTCCGTTCGAGGCTTCGTTCAAAAAGAGAAAGGCCGGCGGTCTCTCAGCTGGACGTGGAGGTCCGGCCGGCCGCAGGGACGGATGGGAATGTATGCATCGTAGGCAGCGCTCCCAGCGTTGTCGCCTGTGAAACAGCGCAGGAGTTCACGCGGGGTGTCGGGGTGTTCCCGATCCCCCGCGAATGGGGGTTCCGCATCGGGTGCCTGCCCTGGGTTTCAGATCCCTCAGGTTCCTCAGGCAGCCAGCCATTCGCCCGGCCGGTGGGTGTCGAGCTTGAATGCCGACACGGCCAGGGCCAGGCGCTGGGCCTGCTCCTGCAGGCTGCCGGCCGCGGCGGCGGACTCTTCCACCAGTGCGGCGTTCTGCTGCGTCATCTGGTCGAGCTGGCTCACGGCCACGTTGACCTGGCCGATGCCCTGGCTCTGCTCGCTGGCGGCGGCTGTGATCTCGCCGACGATGTCGCTGACGCGCTGCACGCTGGCGACGATCTCGGTCATGGTGGTGCCGGCGGCGTGCACCTGCGTGGCCCCCGACTCCACCCTGCTCACGCTGTCGCCGATCAAGGCCTTGATCTCCTTGGCGGCTCCGGCCGAGCGCTGCGCCAGGGTGCGCACCTCGCCGGCCACCACGGCAAAGCCGCGGCCTTGTTCACCGGCCCTGGCGGCCTCCACCGCCGCATTGAGCGCCAGGATGTTGGTCTGGAAGGCGATGCCGTCGATCACGCCGATGATGTCGGCAATGCGGCGCGAGCTGGCATTGATCTCGCCCATGGTGGCCACCACCGCGGAGACGATGCTGCCGCCGCGCTGCGCCACCGCGGCGGCCGAGCGGGCCAGCTGGTTGGCCTGCGCGGCCGAGTCCGCGCTCTGCCGGACCGTGCTGGTGAGCTGCTCCATGGCGCTGGCGGTCTGCTGCAGGTTGCTGGCGGCCTGCTCAGTGCGCGAGCTCAGGTCGTGGTTGCCGGTGGCGATCTGGCTGCTGGCGGTGGACACGTTGTCCATCACGCTGCGCACCTCGTGCAGCGAGCGCTGCAAGGCCCCGCGCATGGTGTCCAGTGCCCGCAGCAACTGGCCGGTTTCGTCGGGGGCGTAGTGGGCCTGGGGCTGGCCGCGCAAGTCCATGTCGGCAATGGCCGCGGCGATGGCCTGCGAGTGCCGTAGCGGCTGCGTGATGCTGCGTGCCAGCACCAGTGCCAGCCAGGCGCCTGCCAACAGGCTCACGCCCGCGCTGATGGTGAGCAGCCAGCGGGTGCGCGTCCGCAGGGCTTCGACGGTCTGCCCCCGGGCGTCCAGCTGGTCGCGCTGCAACTGCACCACCCGCTTGACCGAGGCCTGGTAGGCCTGTGCCGCCGGGTCGAAGCGTTCATTGAACAGGCGGCTGGCGCGCTCCAGGTCACCGGCGGTCTTGAGCCGGTTCATTTCGTCGCGCACCTCCTGGTAGACCTGCCGGAGCGTCTTGACTTGTTCGATGGCGGCGCGTTCCGCGTCGCTGTCGGCCATGTCTTCCAACTGCTTCTGCAGCTCGCCTGAGGAGCGCACCGACTCGGCATTGGCCGCGGCAAAGTACTCCACCAGGCTGGTGTCGCTGCTGCGGGCAATCGCGGCGCGGCGCTGCACGGCCGCCATGAGATTCATGCTCCAGTTCACCGCCACCCGCTCGGTCTTGACGTGATGCTGCAGCATCACATCCACTTCGCTGCCCAGGCGCTGCAGCATCAGCACCGCGAACACGCTGGTGGCCAGCGACAAGGCCAGGATCGTGCCCAGCACGACGGCCAGGCGCTTGCCGATCGTGAGATTGTTCAGGGTGGGCATGGGGCACTTCCTTTTCCGGACGTACGTGGGGCAGCTGACACGGATCCGTCATTCTTGAGCCTGGGGCAGCAGGCCAGTCACCCGAACAAGGCCCTGAAAGGAGGGCTGCTCGGCCGGGCGCTGACGTTCAGCGCGGTGCCAGCAGGCCCGCCAGGCGGTCCAGGTCCTTGAAGGGCCAGTCCTCCGGTGATTCGCAGGCCATCACCTTGTCCTGCACCCAGGGGCTGGACAGGTCGATCTCGGTGGGCTCCACGCGCAGGTTGGACTTGAGGCTGAAAAACGCCTTGACGCGCGGTGTCAGCAGGGCGGTGGGGTTCTGCGCCATCACCACCGCCAGCCGGCCCGACTGCAGCCGCACCAGCGAGCCGGTGGGGTAGATGCCCACGGTCTTGACGAAGGCCTGGAAGATGCGCGTGTCGAAATGGCCTTTCCACTGCGCCATCTTGCGCAGCGCGTCACCCGGATCCCAGCCATTCTTGTAGGGCCGCACCGAGGTCACGGCGTCGTACACGTCGCACACCGCGCCCATCTTGGCGAACAGGCTCAGGTGTTCGCCCGACAGGCCGTGCGGGTAGCCGGAGCCGTCGACCTTTTCGTGGTGGTGCAGGCACACGTCCAGTACCAGCGGGCCCACGCCGCCGCCTTCCACCAGCATGGCGTGGCCGCGCTCGGGATGCAACTTCATGAGGGTGAACTCGTCGTCGCTGAGCTTGCCGGGCTTGTTGAGCACCTCCAGCGGCATGGCCGCCTTGCCGAGGTCGTGCAGCATGCCCGCCAGGCCGATCTGGCGCAGTGCGTCGCCCTCCACGCCTAGGGCGCGGCCCAGCGCCACCATCAGCGCGCACACCGCCACCGAATGCATGTAGGTGTAGTCGTCGCGCTGCTTCAGGCGCACCACGCTGATCAGCGCGCCGGGGTTGCGCATCACCGACTCGGAGATCTCCTCCACCAGCGGTGTGCAGCTCGCGGCATTGACCGCCCGGCCCAGGCGGGCTTCGCTGAACAGGGAGGCGATCCTGGGCACGGAGCGGCGGTACAGCGCGGTGGCCTTGGCCAGCGCCGCCTGGGTGGATTCGGCGGTGTCCAGCGGCAGTGGCATGGAGGCGGCGAACTCCAGCTCGCGCTCCACTTCTTTGCGCACCTCGGTCACGCTGACGCCGCCTGCCACGTCGCAGCCCTTGGCGGGGTCGATCCACAGCTCCTTGATGCCGCTTTGCACCACGCGGGCCAGGTCGTCCTCGGTGCGGAGCAGGAACTTGGAGCGCCAGAACGGATGCTCCATCCACGAGCCGGAGAACTCATGCACGTACATGCCCAGGCGCAGTTGCTGGACCGGGATCTTCTTGATGCCCTTGTCGACCATGTCTGCCCTTGCAAAGGCCGGCAAGCGAGGCAGCCGGCCGCGGGATGCTATTCCCTGCAGGGCCGGTTGGATTACGCGGGCACGCAGGCAGGCCGCGGCGGCGCCAACTCCTGCCGCGACGCGTGGGGCGCGGGTGGGAAGGACGGTGCCGGTAGGATCGCAGTTCCCGATCCACCGTGCTTCGACCGCCCCATGCCCGCATCCAAATTGCCTGCCCTGTTTCTCTTGGCCCTGCTCCAGTCCTGCGTCTATGTACCCCGCACCCGGGAGGTGTACGACGCCGGCTGCCAGGTGGTCTACAAGCAGATGGTGCTGGAGGCCGTGCAGATGCGGGGCGCCGAGCACTGCACCCGTACACCTGCCACGGCCGACTGCCTGGTCGCGGCGCTGGGCTCGGGGTTCACCGTGGTGACCAGCGCGGTGGTGTCAGGCAGCATCGTGATCGCCGGCAACACGCTGTACTGGCTGGAGAAGCAAGGCGGTTGCAAGCCTGTCATTGCGTCGCCGGCATGAGAGTGCTGGCCACGCTCCTGCTCATTGCCGCAACGCCTGCGTGGGCCGATGCGGACATCGCCGTCAAGCGCAATGGCGTGCATGTCGCCAAGACCATCAAGCCCGGCAACCGGGAGGACATTCAACCCAGCCAGTGGCCCGGCTTCGTGGCAGTGACCCTGTCTTCGGTGCCGCTGAACCGGCGGGTGCTCCACATCAACGTCCGTACTCTCCACGAGATCGATGTGCGCGAGAGCGGGGTGTCGTTCACGCTGGCGACGGCACCCGGCGAAGAGGGCACGTGGGTCACCACCACCTTTGTCATCCCGAAGAACATCCTGGAGCCGGAGGCGGCGATCGAGATGTTCAGGCGTGCGGCCGGGGGTTGACCCCGGCCCGGCGTTCTTTACCGGTACGCCTTCCACTTCACCCGGCTGCGCGTGATGGTGCCGGGCATCTGCATCAAGGCCGTCACGTTGCGCTGGCTCACCAGGGCCTGGTGTTCCACCTGCTCGGCGTCGATGGACCAGTTGTGCCAGCTCACCCAGTACGCCACGGCCGGGTAGTCCTGCTGCAGGCGCTGGTTGTAGCGCGTGGTGTCAAAGCTGCCGGCCAGGCTGGCGGCGCCTTGCAGCGTGGGGCCGTATTCGCCCATGGCCACGGGCTTGCCGAAGGCCAGGTAGGCGGCATAGTCGGCAATGTCCAGTGCGTCGCCGTAGCTCACGCCAGCCACCACGTCCACCAGGTCGGCGCCGGGGTAGGCCCAGTCCACCGGGCGGATGTAGGCGGCCTCGGCGGTGTGCACCGGCCCGCGGTACGGCGAGTACACCCACAGGAGGTTGTGCAGGCCCTTGGTGCCGGTGAGGTAGCGGTGCATGTCGCGCCACACCGCCTTGTACAGCTCCGGGTCCTGCGGCGAGCTGGCCTGGCCCCACCAGAACCAGTCGCCGTTCATCTCGGCCATGGGCCGCCACAGCACCACCACGCCGGCCTGCTGCAGCTCCTGCAGGGCAGTGGCCACGCGGTCGAGCTTGCGGCGCCACACGGCATGCCGGGGCTGGCTGGGGTCCAGCAGCTCGCGCAGGTCGATGCGGCCTGGGTCATGGGTCTTCGTCTGCGTGTCGGCCCACTCGCCGGGGCGCCCGGCGATGTCGCGTTCGTCGTTCAGCCAGGGGCTGTGCGGCGACCAGCTGATGGTGACCAGGCCGCCGCGTTTCCAGTGGTCGATCAGCCGCTGGTTGGCCAGGCTCAGTTGCTCCGGCGTGTAGATGCTGTCGTGCTCATAGTCCAGGCCCACCATGCCCGGGGTCTGGCCGCTGCTCTGCTGCACGCCGTCGAGCAGCGAGAAGTAGCCCACCTGGTCGCTGAACCGGGCGATCTCGGGGCCGTCGCCGGCGTTCTGCCCGGCCACCACGCCCGGCTCGGTGCCGCGGGTGAGCGCGGCCAGGTATTTCTGCACCGCCTTCGCGTCCTTGCTGGCCGCGGGGTCCGAGGTGCGGGTGATGGCCGCCCCGGCATCGGCACTGCCACCACCCCCGGTGATGCAGCCGGCCAGGCACACCGCCGCGAGCAGTGCCAGCAACTGGCGTGGGTGCTTCTTGAGCATCGTCTCGAACATCGGGCCCCTCCTTCTGAACATGGGCATTTTTTTGGATTCAGCCCGGACAGTGAGGTGACGCTACAACCCGTTCGCAGAACGAACGCGCAATTCCCTGGGGCATGGCTCTTTGGGGGTGCACACAGTGCCTGCATCCCCACGGCAGGCATTGCAGCATGCAGGTGGGTTTTCCGGCCTGTGCGTCACCGGCGGGTGAGAAATCCTGCCGTGCAATGTTCGCGGGTGCCGCGTCGCTTGCAAATGGGCCGCGGGCCGGTACCAGGGTATCGGACGCGGCGCATCGATGAGGCCCTCACTAGAATGTTTTCCAGCGCGGATCGATGCGGGCCTGTGAATGGCCGTTGAATCCAGGCAGACAGGACATCGGATGAGCACCTTCCCCAAGACCCTGGACGACACCTCCGGCATCGTCGCCACCGTCAACCTGGCCGCCGAAGCCGGCCGCAGCGACTTCTACCAGCGTGCCGGCGGGCAGCACCTGGCGCCGCTGTGGCGCGTGCTGCACGGCCTGGTGACGGAAACCCCGGCGCCGCGCTGCGTGCCCGCGCTGTGGCGCTATGGCGAGGTGCGGCCCTTCGTGATGGAGTCGTGCAGCCAGATCTCCACCGAAGAGGCCGAGCGGCGCGTCATGGTGCTCGAGAACCCCGGCCTGCCGGGCCAGTCACGCATCACGCAAAGCCTGTTCTGCGGCCTGCAGATCATCCTGCCCGGCGAAACCGCCCCGGCCCACCGGCACGCGGCTTCGGCGCTGCGCTTCATCATCGAGGGCCGCGATGCCTACACCGCCGTGGCCGGCGAAAAGACCATGATGGAGCCCGGCGACTTCGTCATCACGCCCTCGATGACCTGGCACGATCATGGCAACGTGGGCAGCGGGCCGATGATCTGGCTCGACGGCCTGGACATGCACATCGTCAACCTGCTGGCGGCCAGTTTCCGCGAGGGGTATCCGGGCAAGGAGCAGCCGATCGACCGGCCCGAAGGCGCGGCCATGGCCGAGGCCGGCAGCAACCTGCTGCCGGTGGACCAGGACTACGGCTCGCAGACTTCGCCGATCTTCAACTACCCCTACGGCCGCACGCGCGAGGCGCTGGACCAGCTGGCGCGCTTTCGCGCCATCAATGCCTGGCACGGCCACAAGATGCGCTACGTGAACCCGGTCAACGGCGGCTGGGCCATGCCCACCCTGGCAACCTGGATGCAGCTGCTGCCCAAGGGGTTCGAGACGCGCCCGTACCGCTCCACCGACAGCACGGTCTTCGTGGTGGTGGAAGGCCAGGGTGCCAGCACGGTGGGCGACCAGCGCTTCGAGTGGGGCCCGCACGACATCTTCGTCGTGCCCAGCTGGGCCACGGTGCGGCACAGCGGGCACAGTGATGCCGTGCTGTTCAGCTACTCCGACCGGGCGGTGCAGGACAAGCTGGATCTGCTGCGGGAGGAGCGGCTGTAGGCCGGCAGCGCCGTGCTCCTTGCGCTGCACTCGCTGAAAGTCCTTGGACCACTCTGCGGGCGAATTGCACGTCCGAAACCGGCCAGACAAGAAGCGCGAGCGGCCCGATCCTGCCGTCCTCGCCACTTCAAGATCCTTCCTCCATGGCCTCCTTTCAACTCGTCGGACTGTCCCCCGCAGCCTTTACTCCCCTATTCGACCTGTCCGACACCCAGCTCGCGGAACGCTGCGCCCGCAGGGTCGAGGCCAGCGAATACCCCGGCTACCCTTGCCGCGTCAGCCTGCGTGATGCCGAGGTGGGCGAGGAACTGCTGTTGCT
>Ga0307516_10002340_pt1 | contig 25470 bp, 33 predicted proteins | sample 19_EM_MG_FD_203310 | JGI IMG/M metagenome (GOLD analysis project Ga0307516, IMG submission 203310) | Populus trichocarpa ectomycorrhiza microbial communities from riparian zone in the Pacific Northwest, United States - 19_EM | ecosystem: Host-associated > Plants > Roots > Unclassified | place...
TTTCAATCAGAAACTCTTCCAGTTTCTTTCTGTCTCCCATAAAGGGTGTCGGTGTGTTCATCTTCACTTCTTTCTGAGTGGCATTGACTGTGATCGGTTGTGGGTTCGCCGGTGGAGGGACTGGTGGGGCGGGCGCGGTCTGTCCTGGTTCCACTTGTTCCATACTGGGTGTGGGTGGTAAGATGCTGGATTGACTCATGTCTGTTACTGTGATTGGTGTCTGGTTCTGGGATTCGAGGATTGATTCGATCAGGGGGAGTTCGATTGGTCATAAAGTGTCAATGTTGGGCGCCTGAGCTTCGATAAGCTGGCGGTGAGGGAAGCTTTGACCTTGTGTAATGGGTTTGCTATTCCTCTGTCATATTCTTCTGTTCTATCTTTGTAGGCGTGCGAACTGGTTGCCTAAATCTACAAGAGCCCCGCTGTACGGATGGTCACTTGTTCTGCTAGAGCCCCGCTATACAGACGGTCACTAGTTCTGTCAGAGCTCTGCTATACAGTAGTCACTGATGTCGTCAGAGTCCCTCTGGTTAAGGCGATCACTGATATCAGTTTGGCTGAGCTAAGTCTCTCGCAAGAGTACTTAGTTTGAGAGCAGATCAAGTGGGCAGAGCAAATAGGTTATTAGCCTAGGTCAAAGCTAAAGAATACAGTTTGTACAATAGGGTTTATATACTAATGGGTCTGGCGCACAGACCAAGTCAATCAGTAAGCAGTGTAAGCGGAAATGAATAAGTCTGCAGTAAAGCTGAGTAATCGTGGGAGAAATAGTTCAAAAGGGGAAACTCCACAGTCAAGCTGACTGAGAGTGCAGTAAATGTGTCATATAAGATGAGTCGAGAGCGATCGGGTCGGAGCGATGAGTAAAAGAGATGTGGTCATGGTTCAGAGTAAGTAAAATTGTAACACTGACCTTGGAAAGTCCCGATGCGATGCGGTGAAAAGCAATAAGTTCTCGAAGTGCTTGGTCACGGAAAGTGGGTGACACTGAGCTTGTCCAACGTGGAGACTGCGAAAATGAAGTGCTCGTCTTTCTCACAAAGTGAGACACAACAAAGTTGTGAGCTGCCATTCCACAACTTCCTGAACCAACACCACTCATGTCTTGCCATAGTACAACTGCTTCATGAACGTGTGATAGGGCAGGAAAGTTGGTCCCAGATAGGACCCATCGCAGTATCGGAAGAATGTCGTTTTGAGCCAAATAGCCCAAGGAGTCACCATGCATAAAGCCAGTTTTGGTGAGAATGAAGCCGGAATAGTGATTATCGGAACACTCCAAAAAGCTGATGACATCGACAGTCATCAAGAGAAGTCGTTTTCGCAATGCGATGATTTCTGGACTGTAGTTCTGAGGAGTTTGGTGGAAGAGCAAACGTGCATCGCTCACGAATTTTGTTGGAAGGTAGAGAAGAGTCGGTGAGGTGGCTTGTGGTGGATGAGTGGCATACGTGAAATACGTAAGCTCTGATAATGCATTAATTACATCCTCCTCGACTCAATTCTCGCCAAGTAGAGAGCTGAGTTTCCACAGCGGAAAATCTGTGACATAAAATCCACAGACCAGTGTAAGGATCGGCTGCTGCAAAAAATGCCCCCATGAAATGGCATCTATCTGACCAAGAGATGAGACATGGCGAACGAGCTCTTGGGCGGCATCAACTGCAATTTTGTTGTTGATTAGTTTGAACAGATTGATCTGGGTGAAAAAGATTTCAGTGAAGTCCATGCAAACGTCAAGTGTACTTGCCTTAGAGAAATGATATCTCTGAGTCCTCTGAATGTTCGATGATTTGAAAGAGAAGTGGACCGTAACCGAGCGCTTTCCATTTGCAAAGGCAGCTGACATATCCCAAGATAGTTTGAGAACATCATCAATATGAGGTATCACCTTGCCTGGCAAGATGACGGTGGCTGCAGCATCACAAAGTATCTCTTCTCCAAAAACAAACGACACAAGTGCGCTTGATGGAGAAATCATGGGGTAGTCGAGGTCAGAGATCTGGTCGAAAGTAAGGGTTGAGAAAAAGGGTGCTGAATAGGCTGCCAACGAAGACGGTGAAGAGTAAGAGTTATACGAATGATCCATTGGGGTTGTTCCAGCTCGACTTGGAGGTGGTGGCCCATCCTCTAAGTAGGCCAAAAAAACGGCTGTCTCACCTTCCGCTGACACCAAGACCCCATCTTTGAACACATCCGCGACATAGAGAGAGGGCGGGAGATACTAATACAGCATAGCGGAAGGATAACGAACATGAGTAGCGGCTGCGGCTGTAGTCATGTCCGTCGTGAACAGTTATTCTTTTTGTTTTTGTTTTCCTAGTTCCGTGACTGCTAACTCAAAATATGTGACTCGCAAAAATTATTCAGCAGATAAGGGTGGGGTTCATGGGGTTCATGAAATAAGGGGGGTTCACGAATAGAATTATCCCTTTTACACATAACCACACACATACCCACATTCTAGTTGTGCGTCGTGGTCATGGATACCTATATAAATCCCTATGGCGATGGCACACAAATAGATTATGGTTATGTGTATATGTCAGACTTGTAACGTCTCCTGCCAGCGGTGTTAGTAGGCTTTGTGTATGCTATAATGTAACCTACTACGGCCGCGAATCCAACGTTTTCTCCTTTTACGGCCGCCGCAAATCCCTCGACGCTCTCAACACCGAGTTTTCCTGCCCGACACATTATGCATCCCCCTTCATCTCAGTCTCAAGTCGCCCGGGATAACGCATCGTCCTTATTCAACCTCGCCTTGCGCCGCGGAAGCACCTGGGAGTGAGGAGAGGGCTGGCACGGAACACGGGACGTCCATGGTCGTACCATCTTTTCTTCTTCCGGGTGGCTGCGGTTCTGAATAGGTAAGTTGCACAGGCACGAGTGACAATTCATATAACACTTCTTCTCCTGGCCAACTCCCAACACCGTGTCTCTTAGTCCCCAGTGCTACTTTCCCGATCGCCATCACTTTAACAACTTCTCCCTATTCCAGACCCACGAAACTGTCAGCTCCTAGCTATTACCCGAGGATCATTACTGATGAGCATATCTTTGACCAGAACATAATGGCCGGCATTGGAGTTGAAGCTCAACAAGATCGACCTCGCCGATTGAACCTCTTGGAACATTATGGCATACGACTGCAGGAATGGAAAGTGTCTGAAACCCGGGAGATGGTGGAACAGATGATAGAGATGGGGCAGAATCGGATAAACGACATAGTGAGCCTGCAAAGTCTACCGCATCGGGCGGGCACTGTTCTGCGGGGACTAGCGGGTTTGAAGGAAGAGTTGGGAAGGGTGCAGTCGTCACAGACTTTGACGCTGGAACAGGAGCAAGAGCTGGAGAAATTTATACAGGACAGCTCGCTGGAGCGGGTGTGGGAGGAAGAGAAGCAGGAGCGGGAGGAGTGGTGGAACCAGGAGCGACAGCGACAGTCGCAGCGGGAGCTGGAGTTGCAGCTGTTGCCGGAGCTGCCAGAGCTGCCGGAGCCGATTAAGTTGGATGGTCCGCATTTTAGGGCCTTTGAGGCCTTTGAGCTTCCCTGGCGGCTACAGGAAGCAGTTTTCCTGCCGTTGCCGGCCCTGCCGATGTCGGTGCAGTCACTGTAGATTTTATTGGCGTCGGTGGGTACAGTGTTGTTGGTGTGGGGGTGGGGGTGGGTGCTGTGGGTGTGGGTGCGGGTGCGGGTGATTGTGCGGGGGGACTGGGTGCGGGTGTTGCGCTGGTTGCAGGGGACCCGGGTCCGGATGCAGATGCGGGAGGCCCTGGCGCGAGAGGATCAGGCACGGGAGGATCAGCGGCTGCGGGAGGAGCGGCAACGGGAGGACCAGCAGCAGCGGGTTGGGGTGGTGCTTGGGCAAGTGGAGGCATGCCTACGGCAGAAGCTGGGACCGCCGGGCCAGCGAGATCGGCAAGAGACGCTGCAACGGTTGCTACAGTTGGTACGAGACAGGCAGGTCCAGCTGATGGAGCCGTGGCGTGAGGAGCAGAAACGGCAGCAGAGGGAGGAGCTGCTGCGGCAGGAGTTGCTGGGACTGCGTCGGGTACTGCAGCAATTGCGTCGGGTGCAGCTGCTGCTGCGACAGGAGCTGCATAAATTAAGGAGGGAGCGGGCGCACATAATGAGAACATCCGGTCCCTTTCAATATCAACTGGTCTTGCAACGGGGACAAGAGAACCTGGATTGGCGGGAGCTAGATCAGTTGATGGACTTGTGGGTAACACGGGATTGGCCCCCACTCGACAAATCGCTGGTGGAGCTTATTAGGGTAAGATTGCGGCCGAGCTTGGGCCAAGGACACGCAACTCTGCTGGATGTCATACTTGGAAATAACAGTAAATTCAAGAGCGAATCACCACACCTTGACGCGCTTCTAGTGTTTGTGAGTGTCATCTTGTACGCCTCGAATCACGGAAAACACTGATTTTATTGCGGCCAGGCTGGCTTGTTCTCCGCAATCCTCTCGGCTTTCCTCGTCTACACCCTTGGGCTTCCAAGCACGCAATCATTAAATTTTACACTGGGCCTATGGTTTTCAAGTCTCGCAGCTAGCTTGATCGGTGCTGTCTTCACCATGCTTTCCAAATCACGCACACGATGGACCATCGACGAAAAACGGGCAGAAGCCATATTTTCCGCGCCAGAACTTCTTCGGCGCAGATACCAAGAAATCAAGCGTATTCATGTCCATGGCAGCTTCGAATGGGAGTTCTCCTTTCTGACTGCCATAGCTTCATTCTTCATCTATATTGCTCTCGCCCTTTTCGCTGTTGGCCTCGGCGTCTTTCTTCATATGACTCAGAGAAGCATAATCACGACTATTTTTTTTTCTATCACTTCGACTCCCATTGGGTTGTTCATTATTGCCATTCTTTATCGCGACAACTTGGCCTTCGATACTAATTAGGATACCTTGACGTGGGGGTTTTTGTACAAGGACTCAAGTGGTTCTTGAATACAAACCCCTCTGCTTATCCGTTGACGATCCGCTCTCAACAGTCTGTCTTCACTCATTTTACCCCTCCCATCCGGGCCATCCCAGTCTCAAGCGGTCTAGGACAACGCATCGTCCTACTTTAACCTCACATCGCGCCGCGGAAGCACGGATCTCCTCACTCCGGAAGGGAAAGTCTGACTATCGGGAAGGTGGAAACGGGTCGAAATAATGACAGCAAGTAGGGGATCGTGTGGGACAAGGAACCAATTGCAACTGAATAATGACCGGAGCATTCCAGGGGCTACCTGGTCCCTTGGAGTCTCGAATTCTGATTCAGTGACCAGTCATTCACAGAGTTTAAATACGAGCAGCGGAGTTATTCGCGACGATTCTTGCTGTAAGTCATGATGATGTACTTCCCCCTCCCTGTGCTAACGTTTTTTAACGTGTCCTCTTATGTAAGTCAAAGAAATTAACGATGCTTTCTGCGGCGCTCGCTTTCACAACGGGATGCGCTCTTTTTGTTCCTCGGTCTCTTGATGACGTATCTAGAGTCAGCCCCGCCATATCATCGGGATTATATCGACCACGAGCCCATTTCGACCCATGCAACGACATTATCGACGCGGCCACAGGAACTACCACCCTCCTTTCCAAATCATATTCCATACCGCTCTATGCCCCTCCTAGTCATGCGAATGTGGCAGTAGACCTTCCACGTACCTCAATAATAGCTCACGCCCCAGGATGGACCCTCTTTCGCAACCTCTACATGTCAATTGGCACCCTGTATATCCTATCCTCGAACCCTTCCTTTCCTAAAAATCGTCTCATGACGAGCACGGGCCTTCCATGGGGAACTACGCCTGAAAATATCGCGTCTCGCGAACCGAACCCTCAACAATATGGACTATCTGACCCCAGAAGAGGCTCTCATGAGATGGGGCGGGCATGAAGAGCGTGGGGAGAGGAATCGAGTGTGGTCAGTGGACGGAAACACGGTAAATAGCTCACTGTTCTGATCCAGTTCGTCCTCAGCTGATATTGGCGTCTTTTTCTTAGCTACTGTTCAATCACCCTTTTTCTCTCATCCGACCTCTTCTCTCCCCCAATCCACCGCGCCATCTTTGCCCACACAACTGCTGACGGATGGCGCGACAATCCCGGATTTAAGGCTTATTTCCTTAGAGGATCTTTCCCTTCTCTTACTGTTAAGGTTCAGAAAGACCGGATTGCCGCAACGTCAGGAAACAGGTCACAAGACCGGGCGTGGGGCTTCTTCTCGCCGATCGAAGTGTGGCCCACTGCGGTGTGGTCAGCAAACAGACCCATCGAATAGCATCCGAGGCTTGGGATTTCGTGAAGAAGAACAATCAGCTGGCGGGAGAGCACGCTGGCGGATGGTGGGATCCCATCAGACATGCTATTTAGCGGTTTTTTGGGGTCACTCCGTTGGCTACTGATGTGATCAATGCTCAATCGCCGAAAAGTCCCTCGAGAGAGCAGAAAAAGCTCGCTTTACCGATGCCGGACAAGGTTGTCATCACATACCTCAGCCGGCAAGGAACCAAGCGTCGGAAGTGGTCGAAGATGATCACGATAGTCTGGTGACGGCTCTCGAGACTTGTGGAGACAAAGGGTTCGCCTTGGGAATTCAACGTCCTGATAGCCGAGAAAATGTCGAAGGACGAACAGATAAAGGCGATTGCTAGAACCACCGTGCGTCGAGTTGATATTCACAATCTTGCCGGATTGATCTGTAATAGCCTTTTCAGATCCTTCTCGGCGTCCATGGAAATGGATTAACACACTCGGTCTCCATGAAGCCGACTCGTGTTTCCGCAGGTACTGAAGTCTTTTATCCCGGAGAATTCGCTCACGACTATCAATGGACCGCGGGAGCCTTGGGGATGGATTATTATGGGGTCTGGAATGATATGTGAGTTTAAAATCAACGATCGTCTTATACCTGCCATGAAACAGCCTGCTAGGTATTTTACACAGGATATGATGCCCCAAGTGGCCTATCCGAAGGGTTTCCAGGACATTTATAAACCCGTTAACGGTGATGCCGTCTCCTGGATTATCGAAGATCACATCGAACGGCGCTCAACCTGAGCATGATGCCCTCTTTTTTATTGCTGTACGTCTTCAAGGTCCCAGACCTCATGAATTACTTAACCAACACTCCATTAATCGTCTCCACCTGCGTACCCGGGATCAGGTTTATCTCGTCCTCCCTAGAGTTGGCTAAGCTTCATCCATCATAACATCCTATCTGCATCCTTCACCTTCCGCTCGAAATCCGTGATGGATTCTTCTGGAACGACATCGACCGAGCCGAGCCCGCTTTTCCTATTTTGCAGCACCCGTTCTCTAAAAAGATATCGCCAGATATTATTACAGGAAAGAGGATCGAACCTGTGGACGTGAGAGAGGACTTCGGCTGTTTGACCCTTGCGAAGGGTTCATCTTGACCGATGCCCTAACTGCTCCACATATTTCAAATGATGGCACTACCTCAGGTGCACCGGCCCGACGAAGGCGGTATATGTACCACGACCCCACGATCTAGTTACTTTTAATAACTATACCCCTGACAAGTTAACGGAGCTTTATCAAACTGGGGCACGAGGGTATCTCATATATACTTATTGATTCAACATTGTTTGTCTGAAATACGGGCTTCCGTTGACAGTCAGCTTGAGCTCAGGAGCGCGGTGCTGCATTAGACCTATGGCTGCCCGACGAAGGCGATATACCATGCTATACTATATACTACGACCCCACGATCTGGTTAATTTAATAACTATACCCCTACTTGTATCTGGAGCTCTGGAGAAGTCAACGGAGCTTCGAGATAGAGCAATCCAAACTGGTCAGTAGGGTATCTCATATATATTGATCGATTCAACAAGGTTTGTCAGAAATACGGGCTTCTGCTTGACAGTTAGCTTCGCAGTGCCGCATCAGACATATATTGTGAAGAGGTCGTCGGCTTTTGGACGTTCTTCGCGAGAGGTTTTCCCGCTCCTATGGATCGTCGAAGTGCCTTCATATGCTGATGTTGTTTGCAAGCTATATTGTGCAGAAAAAGCATCAGTATAACAAAGATCAAACATGGTCTCTCATGAGGCCTCACATGGCTTGTGTTTTGGCCAATCTTCCTTTTGACAGGTTTGACTACAATACCGGACCTTGCGAACCCGACCATATGCATGAGTCCACATAATGCGAACAGAGATACCGCTCTCACCAAATGACACGCAGCGCACCGCTTGAACTCTGCCACCTTTTTTTCCTTCTTCTCGCATCCAGGTCCCTCACACGTCCGCAGTACGGCCTCCATGACATCCTGGTTCTCGTTCGCCCAGTTCCACACGTCGGGCGCCATCCACAAATCTTGGACGAGCCACAAATAATCCTGAGCGTCCTCCGGCCCGTTCATGGTTCGTGCCTCCATGTTCAAATTCGCTATCATCATTTCCATCAGCACCGCATATAAAAGGAGGAAAACTGGAACTCCACTCACAAGGCCGCGCCACCAAGGCCAACACCTTCAACAACACATTCGGCTGCGCCTTCGCCGCGATGGAGAGGAACTCCCTGGATTGCGGGCAATCGCCGAAAAGTTTGAATGACGCGATCGCCGCCGTGTGAAGTATGCCGCCCGGGCCCAATTCAGCCAACGACTTTGCGCGATCCCTGGGCAAGAGGTCCTGAGACGGTAAGGGGAATGTCGTTCTACCTCGAGGAGGGGTGTCGCCGTGTTCGGACGCTGCCACCCATATCTGAGCGAAGGACAGGGCATCGGCGTAGCGCCCAAGGCGGACGAGAATGGAGCCGAGCCAATCACGCTGGCCGAGATTGTCCCTTGGACAAAGGCGGAGCATCTCGATAATTGTGTTACTGTTCATTCAATGCCGGATGCGTTATCGAGAACAAGAGAACGAGAAGAAAGGACGTACGCAGACTTTTCATACTGTTCATCCTCAAAATACAGCCTGACGAGGGCTTGTAACACCCGCATATACGGTCTCGTCTCTAGCAGGCCCCAGAAGTGACCCACACAATCCCCGTCATCGTCGAAACAGTCGTCACCTAAGCGTTTCTTCACCACCATCCGACCTGATCGCGTGGAACATGGGTGAGTTCGACAAGCAAAAAACGCGTCAATTAGAGGTTATAAACGCCACCTTGAACTTCAGATGCTTCTAAAATTTCCAACGCACCCTTCCTGTCATTTAAAAAGGCGAATTGGATGGCCGCATCGAGGTTTTCCGGGTTCTCTGTGATAGCAGCGTAAAGGTACGGAAGAGCTTGTTTGGGTTTCTTCTTTCGACATAGATCTTCAGCTTTATCCAGACTAGAGAAGGAAATGAAAAGCATTTTGATCAGGACCATTCAATGGCACCGGGGGAGAGGTTCAATATCGCATCCAGACCAACTTTTTCTGTTGTTCTTTGGAGACGATTCCGCCTCCGATACCCATTATCGATTCCACACCATGGCGTCGCCCCATATTTTTGAGCAATTTTGCCTGAGTGCTGCAGTTTGGTAGGTGATAAGTAGACGAGCTCGGGCGGCACGCGACATGGTCGTTGCAAGCCACGTGGCGACTCAGCCAAGACCCACCCTAAACACCCCACTACTTCGCAGCGGGAACTTCCTACGCCCAGAAATGAATACTAGAGGGCTATGACTACAACTCCATGTCTCGTCATTTACTCTACAGAGGAGATGGTTGGTGGTTTAATCAACATACAAAGTGAATGAGGTGGAGAATCTGCCTAGCCAACTCCATGCGGATGACAAGCTGAACCGGATCCCAAGCAGTGAGCGCCGCAGGCCAAAAAAATTCTATATTTAGCATGTGATCGCCGGATGATTTCGGCACCCACAAAAGTTACCCGTGACCTCCGTGACATTTCGGAGTTTTAGAGAGCCCTGCGACGCGTGACTGTCGAATTGAATGAAATAGTAGTACAGTATGCGGGTGGGGATAATGAACTTGAAGGAGTGTGGATTAAATGGATAATTAGATCCGGAACTTTGAAGACCTCCAGCAGTATAAAGGAGGGCGTCATACTGAGCGTCGTCGCTCGATGTGATCTTCGATAATCCGGGAGACGGCAGGTCCGTTAACGGGTATAGAAGTGCTCTGAAAACCCTCCGAACTGCCCGCTCGGGGATGGGTTTCATGTGTGATATATCTAGCGAGGCTGTTTCAGGGAGGTACAAGATGATCCTCGATTCAAACTCACGTATCGTTCCAGACCCCATAATAATCCATCCCCAAGGCACGCGCAGGCCATTGATAGTCAGTAACGAATCCTCCCGGATAAAAGAGTTCAATAACTGCGGTAGCCCGAGTCGTCCTCATGAAGACCAAGTGTGTTAATCCATTTCCATGAACACCGAGAAGGATCTGGAAAGGCAATTACAGAGGACTCCGGCAAGATTGTGAATATCAACTCGACGCACGGTGGTTCTAGCAATCGCCTTTATCTGCTCGTCCTTCGACATTTTCTCGGCTATCAGGACGTTGAATTCCCAAGACGGTCCCTTTGCCTCTACAAGTCTCTCGAGAGCCGTAACCAGACCATTGTGATCATCTTCGACCAATTTCCGACGCTTGGTGCTTTGCCTGCTTATGTATGTTATGACTACCTTGTTGGTCCCACGTGCTGTGGACACAGACTGCAGGGCAGCCCCGGAAAACTGCCAAATCGCACGTCTAATGGGATCCCACCACACACCAACGCGCTCTCCCACAAGCTGATTGTTGTTCTTCATGAATTCCCAAGGCTCGGATGCTGTTCGACGGAGCTGGCTGCAAATGGCACCGTGGTGGGCCGCAGTTCGATCGGCGAGAAGGAGTATGGGGAAATGCCAGGCCCGGTCTGGTGACCCCTTTCCCGACGTCGCAGCAATCCGGTCTTCCCAATCTCTCTGAACCTCAACAGTAAGAGAAGGGAAAGCTGCTCGTAGGAAATAAGCATTAAATCCGGGATTGTCGCGCCATCCAGCAGCATCTGAGTGGGCAAAGATGGCGCGGTGGATTGGGGGAGGGGATACGTCGGATGTCATAAAACGAGGGTCCGTGGGCTTCGGAGGCGCTGACCAGGCTCCATGCCAGAATACCCAAGCGCCGAAGAACAATTCTGCGACAAAGTGGTAATAGTGACGCAAGAACTGAGGGGGGTCATTGAAGAGTAGCTAAGAAAAACAGGCCAATGTCAGCTAAGGACGAACTGGCTCATAACAGTGAGTCATTTACCGTGTTTCCGTCCACTGACCACACTCGAGTCCGCTCCCCACGCTCGACATCCCCGCCCCATCTCCTGTCAGCCTCTTCTGGCGTCAGATAGTCCATGGTGTTGGGGGTCGGTTCACGAGCTGCGATATTTTCAGGCGAGTTCTCCCTTCGAATGCCCGTGCTTGTCATCAGACGAAATTCAGGAAAGGAACGGTTCGATGATAGGATATACAAGGTGCCATTTGACATGTAGAGGTTGCGAAAGAGGGTCCATCCTGGGGCATGAGCTATTATTGAGGTACGTGGAAGGTATGGTGCCACAGACGCCCAGGAGTCGAACGGTTTGGAATTTGAACATGATTCGGAGAGGGTGGTAGTTTCTTTCTGTGGCAGTGTCGATGGTGTCGATGGTGTTGTCGCATACGTCGATACGCGCTCGTGGTCGATACAATCCTGATGATACGACAGGGTTGACCATATATGCATCATCAAGAAACCCAGGAACAAAAGTAGTGCATCCCGTCGCGAAAACGAGAGCCGGAAACCCATGGCTAGTTTCTTCAACACGTTGAGGTTAGCGCTGGGGTGCCACAAGTAACGTGGCATATAACACAGCACATGCTGCTTGTCAGCTGTTTGTACTTACATGGAGACTCACTTGAATCAGAATTCCAGAATCTAGGGGTCCAGGGGTCTCTGGAATGTTCCGGTCCAAATTTAATCAATTGGAATCGCTACTCGTGGTGATTGTTCAGAGACGAAGGGTACTGTAATACTTCGGTCCAGGACGTAATTTGTTGCTGAGGAACAAGACCTGATGCAAGGGCCACCTTTCGACCCGAAGAGTTACGTACGGCGACCGTAAATTCAATCATTTGGTATCGAAAAAGGGCCGAAGGGGTTACTCACCCTGAACAAGACCGCCGCGATGTCCGGATAACGAGAAATGAGGGTGGTGCCACCGCCCACCGTGCAACTGAGTTTTGCCCCTATCTCGTGGATTACCGCTTGTTCTCGCCCGTCATCCCGTTGTGTGCAGAGCTCCGGATCCAAGCCGGAGTACTGTGGCAGCGAGGACCACAGCCTTCAAGGCCAGGGCGCGAGAGGGGCCATACATTATTACATATGGACACGTGTTTTGATGTGGGGGGAGTGATCACCCCTGGCAGGGCTGACTAATACCGAGGTCCCCTGCCACTCCCGCGAACCAAGTATTGTCCTTCTTAGGAAAGGGATCGGGAAATCGATCGGGCCCCAACGACAGCACTTGTCCATTGCAAGTTTGTAAAATTGTAACAACGAAGACATCAAAGCACACTAGGCTTGTCCTGCATACCGTTGCCCTTTTGGTAGCTTCATATACTTCGTCCACACACTCTCCACGCGGACCACACACCGTCCTGCACGGTAGTCCTAATTCAGACACTTATGTATCCAATTGGAATATCCCTGCCAGGAGCGATATGGGCCGATGCCTCGAGCTGCAGGTTGAGACTTATTCGGCGGCATTGGATCGTTGGATAGTGTCGCCCATCGTCTGATTGAGCGCCGAAATTTTTGGATACCCAAGTAGATAACCATATGCATGCGTGTAAGACTACATACGTAGTCTACATCAAAATCTCCGCCGTCCGATATTTCCCCTCCGCCGCGTCATCGCTCCCTGGTCATCGGCGTAGCGGGGAGTCGTGGGTGTCAAACGGTGTCGCTGTCAGGGTGGCAGGCGGGTCGTGACTCGTCAGGGTGGACAGGTGAGGTCATGCGCCAGGGCCGGAGATTGTCGTCGGAGGCGGCGTGGGATCAGCATCGAGCTTGTGCCCGCGCTCGTCGGGGTGGTGCGGTTGGCGTGGCTCGCCGACCTGGAGTGAGGACCATCGTCGTCGGTTATTATCGGCATTGCTGGACCTGGTCTGACATGGTGCAGCTGACGAGGGGGGTGGGGTCGTAAGAGGTTGGTCATTGGTTCAGGCTGGGTCGTCGTCGCAGGACAGTGGGGTCGTCATCTGCCACGACCACGTAGCAGGGCGTTGTTGATGTTGCATGGCGGGCCGTCGGGCATGGGCTGGGCTACCAGGAGGTCGGCGGCAGCCTGTCGGGTCGCCGTTTGTAGGGAGGGGGGATGGTGGGGTTTGTCAGGGCACAGCGGTTGGTTTCCACGTGAGAAGGCATCTGTGGGGGGTTGTAGACGAGGTAGGGAGCCTGGGAGGGGTCGTGGTAGGCCTGGGTTGGCGGTTGTCAGAGGCATGGGGGTCGTCGTCCGTGTGACAAGGCATTGCCGGGGGTCATGGACATGGGTGGGCATCTTCGACAGTGCAGGTGTGTTCGTCGTTCAGTGTGGTAGGGAGGGGGATCAGGGGGATCGAGGGTGGGAAGAAGACAGTTGAACTATTATGATGATATGTAAGTATCATGACCGCGAACTTACAATATTGTGACTTCACATCTGCGTCCAGAAGTAGAACCAACGTATCTGTTACCCAATAAGCTCGTGTACTCCTTCTCAAACAAAGGCCAACTACATGCATCAAGAAATGGGCGGCGGGAGCGTCACTCGTGAGCTTTCTTCCAAGGTGCCGACACCCGCCCTTGTTGACCGGGGACCCCAAAACTCTCTGACTCGGCAAGGCGTCCTTCTAACACCGACTGACCGAGTTCCGATAAGATTGAGACTTCAGGAGGGGATGCAATTGACTCGCCTTTGTGATGTCCTTGGATAATTGGAGACAACCCCCCCTTGAGTATTCCTCAAAGCCGTATGGCCCATGGGTATTTGCCCGGAGGCCAGGAGCTCCCAGTTCTCACCTCTCGAGCTGAAGAGGCTCAATACAGTGTCTTGGTTGGGAAGATCGGGCCAGAATGCGTCTTGTCATGTGTGATCCAGTAGTTGATCGTGGACAGATGTGGCGCAAATTCAGACAAAATTGAATCTTTGGGGGGACCATGTGAAAACCCCGTCGGCTGAACAAAATGCAAAAACCAGGTCAGGCGTATCGGATCCGTCCACTCCATAATAAGCCCGTAAGGGCTTACATGTTAGACATGACACCTACACTGGGTGGGGGGGGGGGGGGGGCCCACGCGTCGCGTCCTGCAACTCGACATCACTCTGAAAGTCAAGTCAAGTGTCCACTGGCGGCGGACCCAGAGTAGATGAAGATTGTCGATGACTATGATCACGTTACACAACGCTGGTCAGGCATTCGTCGAGGCGTGGTGGGCAGGCATAAATGTTCGTGCGATGACCCGATGGCGATTCACCTAAGCGGCTTGTACCGGACGCTGCCTATATGGACTCGATGTACGTGACTGAGTCGAACTAGCCTTCTCGTACGGCGATTCATTACGTCATACCATTTCGGGTCAGCGGTGGCCTGGAGGAATTGGCCGTACGAGAAATACATCCTTTTTGAGTTCTTTCATCAATTATCTTAATAGGGCAGATTCCATTGGAGGAGCGGCCGGTAAATCTTTGAAAAGGAGTACCGAGCTCGAAACGATACAACACTGGCAGGTTGCGGTTCACTGCAAAGGGAATATTATTATCGGTTATCCCGCACTTCGATCTATAAGAATCACGGGGTAATGCCACGCACGGGCTTGTGACCCGTTTCCCAACGTCGCGGCTATCCGGTCTTCCCAGTCGTTCCGAACCTCAACAGTAAGAGAAGGGAAAGCTGCCCTGAGAAATAAGCCTTAAACCCCGGGTCGTCACGCCATCCGTCAGCATTTGCATGGGCAAAGATGGCGCGGTGGATTGGGGGAGAGAAGAGGTCGGATGAGAGGAAAGGAAGTTCCGTGGAGGTCGGAGGCGCTGACCAGGCTCCATGCCAGACGACCCAAACGCCGAAGAACAATTCTGCGACAAAATGGTAGTAGTGACGCAAGAACTGAGAGGGCTCATTGAAGAGTAGCTAAGAAAACACGCCCACGTTAGCCAAGGACGATCTGCCTCATAACAGCGAGCCATTTACTGTGTTTCCGTCGCCGCCCCACCTCATGAGAGCCTCTCCTGGCGTCACATAGTATATGGTTGGTGGTCGGTTCGCGAGACACGATATTTTCGGGCGTCTTCTCCACCGGAATGCCCGTGCTCGTCATCAGATGAATTTCAGGAAAGGAACGATTCGGGGACAGGATATACAGGGTGCCATTTGACATGTAGAGGTTGCGAAAGAGGGTCCATCCTGGGGCGTGAGCTATTATTGAGGTATGCGGAAGGTCTGCTGCCACATTCGCATGACTAGGAGGGGTATGGAGCCGTATGGAACATGATTTGGAATGGGGGGTGGTGGTTCCTGTCTGTGGCCGCGTCGATGCTGGCATGCGTCCAACTGCGCTCGTGGTCGATATCATCTTGATGATGACAGGTTTGACCACATATGCATCGTCGAGAAAACCAGAAACAAAAGTGGCACATCACGTCGCGAAAGTGAGAGCCTCAAACCCATCGTTGGATTTCTTCGAATTCAACACGTTAACGTTAGCGCTGGGGGTGCAAAGTACATCATCATGACTTACAGCAAGAATGTTCGCGAATAACACAGCACATGCTTCTTGTCCGCTGTTCGTACTTACCTAAACTCTTTGCATGACTGGCAGTGGTTACAATATCAGGTTCCAGAATCCGTGAGACCGGGTAGTCTCTGGAATGTTGCGGTCACTATCCAGTTGCAACTTCAACTTGTCCCACACCATCCGCTACTCGCAGTCATTCTTCAGAGATTATTTGAGGTCCGGCACGTAATGTGTTGCTTCGAACGAACAAAACGCGATGCAGAGGCCACTTCTATTAGGTCGACTCGAAGACGTGATACATAGTAACATACGGCAGCCATGGCGACGATCATTTGTTGTCCCAGATGTCAATCGATATCTCAAATTTAGACCGCCTTGGATGAGCTGAATTCTGAGGCTCAGATGCAGCTTTGGTGGGAGGGTACATTAAAGGCGGACGTTGATGGTTCAATGTTCAGGTACGAGTCATTTCTCTGATAACCCATTCAAAATAAGAGTCGCCTCATTCTAGGACATCTTCCACACAACTACGTTCGGCCCCAGTTCTTGCAGTCACCGACGCCATCGAGCGCGTTAATTTGCCACTCGCCTGCCTCCCGGGTATCCTACCAGCCCGTCAAGGAACATTCAGCCACCCCCGAGAAGCACACTACTGAGCAGCGCAGACACCCACATTCTGAGCAGGCCCGGCGAGGTCGGTCAGTTTCTCTCTCTTAACTGGTTGTTTTACGTTGCTAACACCTATTTTGGTAGTTCAGTTCCGAAGTTGTACAAATTAACCAGGGCTCCACGATGATCGGGAGACAACGAGGTGGTGCATGGCGCGTCATTCCCCTCCTTCTTTTCCCCCCCGTATCACCCCAAATTAACGTTCGTATTTTCTACTATGTAGCAGGACCTCTGCAACTTCCTAAACCGTTACAACCGCAGGACCTTCGTTGATTCTATCGGAACTACGCAAGGTGGCTATGAAATGTTCCAGAGAGGAACCGTGTAAGTTCCTTCTCCACCTCTTTCCAGTTCTCATTTACTTGATGATCCAACATAGCGAACGGACGAGTTCAATATTGTCAACAAACGCCCATTGTCGAGACAGAGCCTAGGGAACAGGTGTACTCACGACCGTCGCACCATGTTTATAACTCCTTCCTGATGGCGAGTTCCGGGCGCTCGTTCCCCAATAATCCTTCATGGTCCCAACGGCTCCAATCATCCAACAACCCAGAAAATCCGGGATTTGGGATTCTCCCACCTGTCCCGACCCTCCCGTCAGCTGACATACGCGTCCGAGGCTCGCCTCTCTGCCAAGTTCACCCGATCCGGTGACGACTGCAAGGCAATGACATATACCCTCCGTTAACGGCGATGATTTCCCCGAGTTTAATCCAAGTTTAAAGGCCTAAGCTGACGCGACGTCCCATATACTAGCAATGCCGTTCAAAGCCTTCGTCTTCCTATCGCTCGGGCTTTCTTTCCTCCAAGCCGTTCTCGCAACGTCGCGAACGCGCCCACCTAGTCACTCGCTCGTGGTTCGCGCAGGGACGACAAACCAGTCAGAGTACCAAACGATTTCGTCTGCAGTGGCAGCGTTACCCAACGACTCCTCTTCACGATCCATCTTTATTTACCCTGGAACTTACAACGAGCAGGTCTATATCACTCGGCCAGGACCACTCAAGGTGAGAATCAACCACGCTCCTCTCACATGAGTACTGTGATTAATAGTGAAACACGAAAGATTTACGGGTACTCAACCAATATCAACACGTATACCTCCAATACGGTGACGATACAAGCGGGTGTTTCTGCGCAAACAGCAGGGTCGGACGACGCCAGTGGCACGCTTCGTATCCATAAAAACAATTTCGCACTCTACAACGTGGACGTGAAGAACACCTTTGGTCCCGGGTCCCAGGCAATCGCGATCAGCCAGTACGGAAGCAATGTCGGGCTGTATGCTTGCGGATTCTACGGATACCAAGATACTCTGTATGCGAACAAGGGTACTCAGGTTTATCTCAACGGCTACATCGAGGTGCTCTCCCATGTGGCGTGGTGAAACTTACCGGTGTTGACTCGAACATCCTTCCCAGGGAGCGATCGATTTCATCTTCGGTAGGCAAGGATCTGCGTACTTTGGAAGCAATACGATCGCCGTCAGCGGCCCGGGCACCATCACCGCGAGCGGACGTCAAGCGGATGATGCTGGCAGCTGTGAGGATTCGACTTTTCTCTTGGACCGTGGACATGGCTGTACTAACCATGAACGGGGCAGATGTCTTTGAATCAAATACAATCGTCCTTGCTTCTGGCGCAGCCGCCAAGACTGCCGGTCGTGTCTACCTCGGACGGCCATGGGGAGGTAACGTTCAACGCTCCCTTCAGACAGGACCTCTCGCTGATTCGTCCTTTCCTCCTCGAAAGCTTATGCCAAGTAAGGTTACATCATTCATATTCAAACTTTTTCACTCATTATATATCGGTAGGGTCATTTTCAAGAACACGGTTACCAAGGTCGCGCTGGAGGGCGCTCTCTGGTCGATCTGGCAGCCGGGCGACGAGCGTACCAACAATGTCTACTTAGCTGACTACGATACCTCAGGGGTCAGCGCCAGCAGAGCTACCTTCGCTACCGTCTTGACTGCTAGTCAGGCAGCGGCCTATGATATCTCCAGCGCTGTAGGAAGCGACTATCTCAGTTGGGTAGATGCCGCTTATATTTAATGCTATAGCCTAATCGTCACGCTACGTCGGATTGTTAACAATGACAACCGTTATCGCTTGCAAGATCGATTCACAATAGCTTTGGTTAACGTTCCGAAATCGAGACGCAGTGTGTGTGGCGGTTGCGTAGACGAAGAGTAAAAAAGGATCCAAGCGAAGCCTGCGCGTGTTCGGAAGAATGCCTGTACGCGCGGAAGAACCCTAAAGCACTTCGGAGGACAGTCTGCAGACACTCACATCGTCTGTGGACTGACAGGGAGACCACTTTTGCATCGCCTGGCGCCTTTGGAAATCAGGGTGTACATGTCTACGTCGGGGTATAGTACATAGTTATGGGATACAGTAAGTCTAGTTGTGTGTAGTCAACGATAGTTGATATGAAAATTGTCCGTCCAGCGGTCCGTATTACAGGAGATAAGATGGATGTAGGAGTGTGGACAACTCAGATGGAGCCGGTCTTAACGCAAGGAGCCAAAGCCTAAGAAGCGATCTAGACGATGAGCGCCGTTAATCCACTGGAAGTGGACATGACGCTGACGGTCGATGCCGCTTCCCCCTCACTCCGAGGTTTGGAAGATTCGCCTGAAATACCAGCGGTGGGTTCTGGGCCTCCGCCACGTCGTTCAAGGGCTTTTCGGCAAGGTGCAAGTGCGAGCAATGTTGCTGGCCGTTGTTGTGGGCTTTTACCGATTGCACAACTTGTCGGAAACTTGAACCTGATTAATAATTATATAGGTCGTATCAACAAAAAATGCAGCTATAGGGGGTCAAAAAAAAAAAATCACTTTTCGTCGGCTCGAACCCCGGACTGACCAAAAATGCTGCTTGTCGGGCCAGAGGTCTCCAACGAATCATCACTGTAACCACTATGATAAATATTAAGCCACGATGTCACTAGGGAGCGGAAACAGTATCACCTCTGAGTGCCTCTGTCCCGGGAAGGCACAACTTCGTGCTCAGGCTTAGTACAAGCACTGGAACTATGGAATGAGCACGCATATACCTAGCACAGCGAAAAGGTATACCTTCCATCGCCACTAGATGCCACCGAATTCTTGATGCAATCGTTACTAATCCGTCATAATTCCCGGGCCATATGGTCATGATTTGGACCACAGTAAGACTGAGCTCACCGATCTTGATCATCATCACGGTCGATTTCTGGACGCGGACTACCCAGTGCCGGTGGGCGGCTGTCGGTTCAAGGTCGTCCAACTCATCAAAAGTTGATTATAAGCCAGAACTTACCTCGCATTTCCAGGGGCGTTAAGAGCGGTCGCTCGAGCGAGCGCGTGAATTATTGAGGGGTCGTGGGCATGATGTCTGCAGCTACTCAGCCTCAAATCGCCTCTATACCACGGCGAGAGACTCACTCTTTTAATTGCAATACCAGATAATCTATGAGGGACGAAAAGTTGTTGCTTATCCAGAGTTGGGTGGCTGAGAGTCCAGATTCCTCGTAGTGGAAGGCGATGTAAGCCTCGAAGTAGTCGGCGTTGCCCTTCAATTTTGTGGACAGGACCTCGTCGAGGCAGAAGCCGTGTTTAGTTAATAGCTCACAAAATATATCGTTTCGCGATAGGATATTGCAAATTCTCTAGATAAACTCTTCAGTCTGGGATTTTATACCGACGAAGGGACTCACGTTGCAGATAGAGTTGGGCACGTTAGGGTAGAGTCGAATGACGATTGTGTGGAGGCAGAGGTAGATAATCGCATCTCCCATCAGCTCAAGGACCTCGGTTTGGCGGGGGACAAGAGAAAGCCACGTTGTGCAATTCGAGCCTGCGATGCGTGGCGGGGTCCAGTTAAACGAGAACCCACGGATGTGCTCCTTGACTACTGCCGCAAGGCGTTTATCGCCTAAGTGTTGGCGTTTTAGAGCCCCAGTTTTGCTGGGCTTGGCGGAGCGGCGGCTTGCCAGTGAAGACATGAGAAGATAGTTGGGTTGCAGCGAGGATTCAGGAAGGCTTGAAGCAGAAGAGAACTTAAGAGGTTTATTGGGATTGCTGTTGTATGTTGTTTTGGTTATTGGACGCGATTCATGAATCATGTATGCGCCACTTCCGATCCCAAAGGACGCAAAATTCAACGCCAGGCAGCCGATCCTTTTATTGTCTACCTTGCTACAAGTACATAGTTCAAATGAAGATGATGATATAAATTACTCATGCGGGAATCAATATCATGAGCTTGCGGTTTGTCCTGTTAAACTGGTCGTTCTACTTGAATTGCGCGCCGCCTGGAAGAAAAAAATCATATAAGTGAGCAGAAATCGCAAATGTCACAGTCATCCTACCCATATCCCTGAGACCTTCACCAGTAGAATGATAACACTAGAGACAAACTGGGAAGAGCGTTTTCAGCGCCGGATGAAACAGCGGTCCGTAGATGTCGTCAACGAGCTCCATCTTCCCATAATATTCCGCTTCGTCCAGAAAGATGGTTTCACCAGGTTGATCGAGTCTTTCGGGAGTCAGGGACGTCGAAAAGATTCCGTAGAAACCTTGCGGATATATATCGGCTCGAGCGAAGGCGATGATCGCTTTCGTAAAATCGGATTTCAAGAAATACTGTCGAATGACCTGGTCCTTATCGCACCCTCCCCACACGCCGATTGAAGGCGTCCACGTACCGATAATTGTCCTTCTGTCGCGTCGGGAAGGGATTTTCGCCCTAGAACAACGAGCAATGCTTTGAGGACGATGAGTCCACGGCTTTCCCTCAACGTCCTGCGGTTCCCTCCAAATAGATCGGAGGCATACTCATGTTCTTTCTGGTATATTGCATTCAAAGTTACGGCGGAAAACTGATGTTGGAGAATAGGAAAGGCGGGCTGAGGCTCGATCGACGTTGTTCCGGAAGAATCTATAGCCGCCTTCGAGCGGAAAGTGAAGGACTGATGCATTTTATGGTAAGGACAAATGTTTGAATGTTTGACAACTGAGTGTTGGGTCAAGAGTTCTTATAGAACACGTGATAGCATCTACCGTACCAACGATCTTTGGCCTATAGCAGTGATTACAAAATCAATCATATACAACGACGCAATAAATAGAGGGAGTATGTCATGATAGATAAAGGTATGCCGGAAGGTAGATTGAAGAAGAAGCTGGGATGTTCTGAATTAATATGGCAAGGAGTCCGAGGTAAAAGAACGGCACGTTACATGATGAGGTTACAACCCAAAATTTCCGAACCAGTGGAGGCCGAGAGGATAGATGAGGAGAAATGTGGTAGTGTGCGATTCAGCCGTCGAGTCGTAGCCGCCTAGAGTATTCTGTGGTCAGGAGCCCGCTGGACTGCACGTGTGGTATAGAGAAGGGATCCATCTCGAAGCAAGTAGGGAGGTGGGTATACGTTGAAGTAGATGTCGAGGTCGTGCTCCTTGCGAGAAACGGTGCGAGACGCCTGTGGCCAGGGTCGCAGAGGTCGCTGGTAGGGGATTGCTTCCGTTTTTCGCCGCGTGGTCTGGAGACAATAGACGCAACAAAGGTGGTCACCGAACGAATCAACAATCAAGATGGGTAGCAAACTTACAGCTGCGCTCGATACTCGCACATCATGCTTTCCAGAATCGGATGGAATGTGCTTTCCACCCAATTTTGAAGTGCTTCGGCCCCGAAAAACGCCAGAGAAGAGCCAAGAGAATGAAGAAGAAATGCTCCGCCCGTCTTGTGAGAGAACGCCTTGCAGGATGTTGGATGCCGGAAGCCCCGTTTGATCACCATGGCGCCCCATAGAGGCTCCTGTGTCAAGACCTCGACGATTTCCTATAGTAATCCAGTCAATTGGCATCGAAGCAAAAGGGCCAAAGCGGTGACTCACGCTGGACACGGCCGCCGGGATGTCTGGATAACGAGAAGTGAGGGTGTGCCTGAGTTGTGCCCTCATCTCGTGGATTACCGCTTGTTCCCGTCCGTCATCCCGCTGTGTGTAGAGGTAGAAGGCGGAGTACTGTGGCGGCCAGGACCATAGCGTGGTGTGAGATTTGATAGCGTTCAAGGCGAGGGCGCGAAGCATCTGGATGGACATGTTGTAATTGTAAGGTGGACGTGTGTTGAAGGTACTTATATGCGCACCTTTTGTGATTTGCTAATCCGATGCCGATCTCGATCTCGATATAGTCACATAATATATTGCCATTCGCCGAGCATTTTGGTCCCGAATATAACTCGGAGACAATCGTACTAGACTGGGCATCATCAATGCATCATTGGGGGGAGCAACGACGAAGAATTTGGAATGCGTGAGGGAGAATGGTAGTATGAGCGAAAAATGTCCAAAAGAGGAAAACCCCGTCGGCTGAACAAAAAGCAAAAAGCCAGTGAAGTGTACGTAACTTCATTTGGTTCAAAATAAGCTTGTAGCTTGCATGTTTGACATGAACACCTTTCAGTTCAATGGTGGAAGGGTATAACGCTCGGCGCCCGCGGCTCGAGTTCCTCTGAATCAAGGTCCATTGGGATACCAGAGGATCTGCAATGTTATCTAACATGTGCGGAGCTGGTGGGCGGGCCAGGACGTTCGTGGGTGGTGCCTGTCACCGCCTAGCTGCCATGTTGTCGGTACGCACCTACATTTGGGTGTTAAGCGGGCGCATGCAGACACGCTGGAGCGCCGTCCAGTCTTGTCGAACTAGCCATTCCCGTCGAGTATTCCGGTTGTCAATCAAGTCAAGAAGGGTTGATTTCGCGGATACTCGGCGGGTAGTACATCCTTTTGGTTCTGGTAGCAGAAAGTTTTCAAAAACGTTGGAGGAGAGGCCTCAGAAAGTTCACCCTACGTACCTAGCAGAGGGAAAGCACATCAGAGTGAACATGTTTCTCATGAAATACTCTCGAGTCTCGCGATGGTAGGGTTCATCATATAGTTCATCCTTCCGGTCCGTCGTCGTGACACGGCATGGAGTAGGGAGGTCACGAACTTCGAGAAGTCCCCCGAACTTGAATTTGTCATGGTACGTGGAGTAATCGAGGCCATGCCCGAATCGAGCTACGTCAGCGTACTGAACCGTCCCTACCACTTTGAGCGAACCCTTCATAGCAGCAGTAGCCACTCGATGGCTCTGTTCTTTTAGTATTTTGATAACGGTTCACGCCATTTGTCGAGCTTTCTGGTCCCAAACGACTTGGAGACAAGCATATGAAACTGGAAATCATTGCCGCGAGCAACGACAAAGAATTCAGGAATACGAAGAGTGGGATGAGCGAAAATGTCCAAAAGAGGAAAAACCCCGTCGGCTGAACAAAAAGCAAAAACCAAGCGGAGCACACGTGACTGGCTCGGTTCGAAATAAGCTGGAAGCTTGACATGGACACCTTTCAGTTAATGGTGGAAGGGTATAACGCTCGGTGTCCGCGGCTTGAGTTCCTCTGAACAATCAAGGCCTCTTTGGGATACCAGAGGATCTGCAATGTTATATGACATGTGCAAAGCTGGTGGGTGGGCCAGGATGTTCGTTGGTGGTGCCTGTTACCACCTAGCTGTCATGCCGGTACGCGCCTTGCAAGAGGACTACATTTGCATGCAGACATGGCTGGGGCGCCGTCCAGTTTGCCGAACTAGCCATTCCTGTCGAGTGTTCCGGTTGTCAACCTAGTCAAGGAGAGTTGATTTCGCGGACACTCGGCGGGTAGTACAGTACATCCTTTTGGTGCTGGCAGCAGAAAGTTTTCAAAAACGTCGGAGGAGAGGCCTCAGAAAGTTCAATGTGAGTAACAGATGGGAACCCATTAGAATGAACATGTTTCTCATGAAAGACTCTCGCGATAGCAGCATTCTAGTTCATCGTTCCCCTGTCAATCAACGTCAATCCGTCGTCGCGACACGGCATGCCGTGGTCGAACTTGAATTTCTCATGGAATAATGGAGGTTATGTCTAAAATGAGGTACTGACCCCACTTTGTGAGCGAACCCTTCACTGCGGCCACTGCCAGCTGCAGTAGCCACTCGATGGCTCTGAGACTTCGACCAACTCGCCTGCAGCCCGGACATCGACCTCTTCAAATTCGAGGATGCCACCCAAGCAAAATGCATTTTACGAACCTTGCATAATGAAGCAAGGTCCGGAAATGTATGGTTGGTGTCATGTCCCAGGACTCAAGAACTCAAATAAAGGAGCATCGCCGCCGACTAAAGGAACCCACAATGGCAGTATGCAAGAAATTGAACATTGCGCGTCATCGTTGTGGCAGGGGTATCGTACATATACTGTCACAGGTTTGCGGTACGAATGATGTGCTACAGTGTAATACTGCTCCTTGGCAAATGACCACTCCCTGGCAAATACATCCATAACTCCCAATCGCACGTCTTTTTGACCAATCCTTTTTGATATCGCAAAGTTAGACTATACTACAGACCACATTCCAACTTTGAGACCAATAGGCCCCGTGTGGAAGCAACCAGACCTAAGATCAGGCGAATTTTGGCTATTTTGATGTGATTACAACTTTTCATTTCCACTTTAAACAAAAAGTAGGCCACGGTTCAGTACAAAACTACCATGCACCGAAAGCTTAGGATGTTCGGAACGTGTGCATAACAAGTCTGGAGCGATATCTCATTAGATGCTTTGACAAATGGTGAATCTTTGTTGATGTGACTGAGCGTGACAGAATGCGGACATTTCCCACAGTTGGGCATCCATCAGCCATGTCAACCAACGTCAGAAAATGACGAAACTAAGCAGATGTCACGCAATGTCACATTTGCCAAGGACCGATTATTTGCACAATTTCGACCTCCCGCCTTCAATCAAGATTAATGCACTGTATTCCTCACAGTATAGTACTTTTTACAGTGTACATAGGTAATCTAGAAGGTTCCAGTGATAATGAGATACTCGAGGCGGTGATCCGTCGTGGTGAAAGTGGATTACACTCAATTCTTAATGTTTGTTGCCAAGGAGCGGTATTACACTGTATAGCAAGTCTATTGGAATTGGCTCGATGGTCAAGAGATTGGCGCTCGATTGTTATCGTTTACCCATCCAACATCACGTTCACCCTTCGTCACTCC
>Ga0307516_10002341_pt1 | contig 25452 bp, 27 predicted proteins | sample 19_EM_MG_FD_203310 | JGI IMG/M metagenome (GOLD analysis project Ga0307516, IMG submission 203310) | Populus trichocarpa ectomycorrhiza microbial communities from riparian zone in the Pacific Northwest, United States - 19_EM | ecosystem: Host-associated > Plants > Roots > Unclassified | place...
TATGGAGGCAATCGGTCGGATATGAAGCTGCGGAGAAACGATAGGTTGTGGGTTGAGTGAGCGTCAACCCGGGCTCATAACCTGTCAAAATATTCGAGTGATAGGGTGTGTAGGAACTCCGTTGCTTCATATCTTTTTACCGTAGCGGGAGGACCGCTCTCTATATATATACATGCGGAAACCAGCCCATTACAAATCACCAACTCGTCCAGATACCCTGGGTGGCAACTTACCACCTCCGGTCTGGATGTCGCCGATGGCAACTTGCCGCGTCACCAGTGGCGAATTGCCACCTCCGCCACCTGATGCCTTCCGGACGCAACTGAGTGCCGTGGCCTAGGCTGGCCGTCGACCCATACATCTGACAAAAATCATACTGTGAAATTCCACTCACACCACTGTACCGAAAAATGCTTACCTAGCTTACCAAGAGTGAACACGGTCCCGAAAGAAAAGGCCACAGAGCAATACTACAGGAAAACACCGGAAAATTGGGAGATTGGCGAAACGGACCCATGGGAAGTATACCAGACCGTCATCAACAAAATCAAGGAAACCTCCAAGACCAGCAAAAATCCAATTCCGCCGGAAGATCACGAGTTTCTCGAAGTATTCACCGAAAAAGAACCTATGGCACCTCCGCCCCACTGCACTCACAACCATCACATTCCACTGGAGGAAGGAAAGAAGCCCCTGTACGAGCTCCTGCAACCCCTGAACGAAGAAAAAATGAAGGCTCTCAAGGAATACCTCGAAGTAAATGAAAAGTGGGGATGGATCCAGGCATCCACCTCCCCAGCTGGGGTGCCAATACACTTTGTCAAGAAGAAGGACAGGGCACTACGTCTATGTGTGGATTATCGACAACTGAATGAGATTACAAGCAAAGACCGGAGACCATTGCCATTAATCGGAGAGTCCCTGGATCAACTATCCAGTGCCACCATCTACACCAAACTCGATATCCGAGACGCCTACTACAACTTGCGAATCGCAGCAGGAGACAAATCGAAAACAGCCTTCCGAACCCGGTACGAACTATACGAGTACTGCGTCATGCCTTTCGGGTTGACCAATGTACTGGTGTCATTCCAACGATGGATGAACGGGATTCTGAGCGAATACCTTGATATCTTCTGTGTGGCATATCTGGACGACATCCTCATCTTCTCGCAAAATCTGGAAGACCACCGGAGACACGTCCGGACAATCTTGAGATGAGTTGAGGAAACCGGGCTCACGCTGAAAGCATCCAAATGCGAATTCCATACAACGGAAATAGAATACTTGGGATACGTCATATCACTGCAGGGACTGCGAATGGAGGAAGAAAAAATCATGACAATCAAGGAATGGAAAGAACCAATGAATGTCAAAGGAATCCAGAGCTTCCTAGGATCCGCCAACTTCTACAGAAGGTTTATACAAGACTACAGCCGGATCACAACACCCCTCACCCGCCTGACAAGGAAGGAAGTGAGCTGGGAATGGGGCGACGAACAGCAGGCAGCTTTTGATACGCTGAAAACAGCAATGGTTACAGAACCAATACTACAACACTTCAACCCGGAGTGACCAGTCACAATCGAGACGGACGCCTCAGACTATGCCATCCGAGCCATCTGCTCTCAACCTGATGACAACGGGATCCTACATCCAGTAGCCTATTACTCACGAAAACTCAAGGACCCAGAACGGAACTATGACATACACGATAAGGAACTACTAGCGATCGTAGACGCACTACGAAAATGGGACACATATTGCCAAACAACAGAGCCAAAAATCATGATTCTTACCGACCACAAGAACCTCAAATATTGGAAAATGAAGAAAGACCTTAACCTACGGCAAGCCCAGTGGGGCAAACGACTAGCCAACTATGACTTCATGATGAAATACCGACCCGCGAAATTGGCCAGCAAGCCGGATATCCTGTCTAGAGAGTCATGAGACTCTCCCTGGGAAGGGGATATGAAACATCAGCAGAACCACGGCCAAATCCTGTTACCCAACGAAGCTTTCGAGGCGCCCTGAATTAATAACCACACCAAAGTACTCCAAGCCAATAGAACAGAAACCATCAGCCTTGAAATAGACAAAGAGCATTTGAGCGAAATCCGGACACTAAGCACCGCAGATAAAGAGATCCAAGAAATCCGGATGAAAAAGGCAAACGGGACCACCCACGATGGAAAGATCGCGCTAGGGCTATGCGAGGAAAACAGCGGATTGCTAATGTACGACAGCCTCATATGGATCCCTGACAACAACACCCTGCGACTTCACATATTAAGAGATCACGATGACGCGCAAGCTGCGGGACACCCGGGCTGATCAAGAACCCTGGAACTCGTTAGCAGAAATTTCTACTGGCCAAGACAACAAAAGTACGTCCACAGATACGTTGACCACTGTGACACCTGCCATCGTATCATGCCAATCCGACACACACCATTTGGACTGCTAAAGCCACTCGAACTCCCACACCAGCCATGGGACACAATATCAATGGACTTTATCACCGTGTTGCCAACAAGCAACAGAAAAGACGCGTTATGGGTAATAATCGATCGCCTCATGAAAATGGGACACTTTGTCGTCTGCCATGGCACCATGAACCCCGAAGACCTAGCAGACCACTTTCTCTGACAGATAATCAGACCCCACGGACTGCCAAGCAGTATTATATCAGACAGTCTGTCCCTGTTTACCTCAGACTTTTGGAAATGAGTAAGGGAAGCACTCGGGATATCACGCAACCTCAGTACAGCCTTCCACCTGCAAACAGACGGACAAATGGAAAGGGCCAATGCCACCCTGGAGCAGTATCTCCAGGCATACTGCAACTATCAACAGGACGACTGGGAAAGACTACTGCCAATTGCCATATTCTGCTACAATAACACCCAAACCGGAACCACAAAAATAACCCCCTTCTTTGCCAACTATGGATACCACCCGCGATTTCTGCCAGACCTCGGCACCAGGAACGACGAAACACCAGAAGTATCTGAATACGTTGAGGCATTAAGGAAGCTGCATCAGGACCTCAGAGCAGAAATCAAAGAAGCGCAAATGGCTCAAACGGAGCAGGCCAACAAAGCACGACATCCGGACCCGGTATTGAACCCAGGTGACAAAGTCTGGCTGTGGCGAAAACACATCCGAACAACCCGACCATCGAACAAGCTGGACCACAAGCAAATAGGCCCATATACCATCCTGGAGAAAGTAGGCTCACGCACCTATAAGTTGGACCTGCCGGCCACTGTCAAAATCCACCCAGTCTTCCATATCAGCCTCCTCAAACCCACAGCTGGCATCGAACCTATCCCCAGACACAACCAACCGCCACCGCCACCCGTAGTCATCCAAGAACAGCAAGAGTGGGAAGTAGACAAAGTGCTCGACTCCTGACGCCACCGGAATCAGATCCAGCATCAAGTCAAGTGGACCGGCTTCCACGACCCCGATCGTACCTGGTGTCCGGCCCACAACTTTGAGAACTCACCCGACCTCCTCTGTCAGTTCCACGAGGAATACCCTCAGAAATCTGCACCCCAACTCTAAAAGTACCGATATGTCCACCACCGCTACTGTCGACACCAACGAAGGCTGGACCTTTGTGGGCCGTAGCGGTACCTACGAGTTTCCCACCACGACCGAGCCAGAAAACGAATCCACCGGGCAGCCCACTCACAACGAAAACCCTAACGACTGGGGCATCGCTGCCACTGTGACCGACGGATGGGGCGCCCCTCCAGCCGCACCGTCACCCCCGCTGTCCGCCGTAGGCCAACCCCATACCAACGATCACGCCTCCTTGTATTGGACGGCTTGCTACGATGACTATTGCAGCACGCACCGCCAAAGTAAGGACAATAACTACTACCCCTGCCAGAGCCGCCAGCGCCGCCGGGCACACAACTGCGACTGCCCGCTCGCATACCCGAACAAACTACTCGAAGTAACCTGCGAACGACACCTCAACCCCGTCAAGGCATGTGCAGACTGGCACCAAGGGAAGCGGGTCTGCCCGGAGTGCCGGTTCCTCGTGAACATAGAAAACCATCACCTCCATTGTAGTGCCGCAGCCCCATGCGCCCCCCTGGCCGACGTCACGCCACCACAGGAACTCCAGGAGGCCGCTGCGGCTGGGCACGCTCCCGACCCTGCCACCGATCTCATCGCTGTGGCAACCACGACCGCCGCACTACAGGATGAACAACCCACCCTCCTGGGAGAAATCGTCACCATGATACATCAAACAACCACCCGGGACGCTGGCCGCAATCATATCGTACACCGGACGCTCGCCCAGCGGATGAACGAGTTCCACGACATGGACCAACAGCAACTCCAGCAGATGGCCAACACCCTGGGAGCCATCATCACTGAACAACAGCGAATGAACGAACAATTCCAAGCCCGGCAGCAGGCTAGCTGGCCCATCTGCATCTACCGTACCCCTATCCGCTGCCGAACCCTGACGACCCGACATGACCTCGCCTGAGCTTCGGTCTGGACATGGGACGTACTGTCACGAACCTGGCGCGACAGGCTCCTTGGCGCCAGCACCAGTGCCACTCTCACCCTTGTCACCCAGTGGCTCGTCCTCGTTTCCGCTGCCATAGCTGCGGTCATCCTCCGTGCTTAGGTACCTCGACCGATCTCCACCATATCGCTCCGGTAGCGATATCCCCGCCCGCTGGACAGTCTAGACCTCTCTCCTTCGTCTCCGTTATGTTACTTGTGCGTCCTTCTCCTGTCATCGTTACGTATGTCTTTTCCTGTTGATTATACTTGTACGTCCTTTCTCCTGTCCGCTACGTTTGTTGTCTCCCGTTGATGAAGCTTGCATGTCCTGTTCCCTGTTCCTTACCTTTACTGCTTGCGCGTCCTTTCTCCTGTTGCCACGAGTAGAGTGTTGGCCGTGTGGCGGCCGAGTACGATCATGTGTTTTCCTTGGGTGCGGCGATCGAGTCATGATGTTAGACGGAGGAACTGTGTCCGTCTTGCGGGCAAGCTGTGATTCCACAGAGGGAAGGAAAAGTATAAAGGAAGGGCGCGGTAGCTAGTCTGGAGATTCTTCTCCACGCAATATATTATCTCTCTCCACAGAACTCCCTCTCTACATCCGTGAACCGGCACTACGACCACTATCTGTAAGAACCTATTAGAGATTAAGGCGAAGTCGGATACCGCCACAGTGAAGTCGAATACCGCAACGAGACCACGCCAGGCATGCAGAGATTTGGGCGAAGTCAGATACCACCACAGCGAAGTCGAATACCACAACGAGACCATGCCAGACGTGCAGATATTAGGGCAAAGTCGTATACCGTCACAGCAAAGTCGAATACCGCAACGAGACCACGCCAGGCGTGCAGAGATTAGGGCAAAGTCGGATACCGCCACAGTGAAGTTGAATACTGCAACAAGACCACGCCAGGCATGCAGAGATTAGAGTGAAGTGAGATACCGCCACAGCAAAGTCGAATATCGTAACGAGACCACGCCAGGCATGCAGAGATTAGTGCGAAGTCGGATACTGCCACAGCGAAGTCAGATACCACCAAAGAAGAAGACCAACAGGATAGCCTACATTGCCTGTCGAGCAGCACGGACTAGTGAGGCAGGATCTTCACATGGTGGCCAAGAATGAACAATCGCATCATCGACTTCGTCAGAAGCTGTCCAGTATGCCAATAGAACAAGGCCTCTCGACACTAACCATACAGGCTATCCTCCCCGCTGGAACTGCCGTACGCTCCATGGCAATCGATAGCAATGGATTTCGTCACAGTACTACCGATCTCAGAGGGATGCGACCAGCTATGGGTAATCATCGACCGTTTTACCAGAATGGCACACTTCATCCCACTCGGAGAAAAAACCACTGCAGACCTGGCAATTATCTTCACCCGAGAGGTATGGAAACACCACGGCCTCCCCACTGACATCGTGTTGGACAGAGATTCTCGGTTCACGTCCGAGGTATGGAAGGAGGTCTTACAGCTCTCCGGCATCTGACCCCGTATGTCCACGGCGTTCCACCCACAAATGGACAGACAGACTGAGCGATTGAACCAGACGATTGAAGCCTACCTCCAAGCATTCTTCGGCAAGGAGCACGATGACTGGGTACGACTATTACCAATGGCTGAGTTCACCTATAACAACTCAACCACCACAGGTAATGGTATGTCCCCATTCTACGCCAACAATGGCTTCCTCCCGACAGCCGGGAATCCGGCGTCGATGGGGCCGCTCAACCCAGCCAGCAAAGCCTACACCCACTGGATGCATGCCGTGCACGACGAAACCCGGAAAGGATTGGAAGAAGCGCAGGAGCGAATGCACCAATACACCGATCCGTCGAGAAAGGAACCCCCGGCATACCAAGTAGGAGACTTGGTAATGCTTAATGGCTGCAATATCAAAACATGCTGCCCCCCGAGGAAACTGAACCACAAAAATCATGGCCCCTTCCAAATCGAGAAGATCGTCTCCCCACTAGCTGTCCACCTCACCCTCCCACGGATATGGAAGATCCACAATGTCTTCCACGTATTGCTGCTCCAACCTTATCGAACCAGCGAACACCGGACCCCACCAGATCCATCCAAAGTGCTGCGGGAAGCAGACGACATCGAACAGTCGGAGGAGTACGACGTCAAAGAAGTTATGTCCTCGGGTGAACGTGACCGACTGTGAGCCTGGGGTGTAGGAGTACACGGCAGGGGAGGTAAATCGAGAAGAAGTAGGAGTAGATAGAAGAGTCAGGTTTCTTTTCGATAATTCACAGTGGAATAATCTATGGTTTGTTGTTCGGGGTGATTTGGTGTTCGTGTGGGTCTGATTTCGAGCCTTCTTGCCGTGCTGGGAGCTCGGATATATATGGCGGAGAAGGTAGTCAGGTGACCTCTCCTCGTACACTGACGGAGGGCGAGCATCCGAGGGCGAGTTCGTGCGCGGAGCGGAGAGGCCTGTTTGCACAGATCCTTTCGTGGTGAGTCATGGCTGCTGCCTAGCTGAGGGGTACGCGTACACTCGCCATCTATTTGAGGGGCGTGGGAGAATACCCGGAGCTGATTGGTCCTGGTCGGTGATAGCGACAAGGATGCGTAGGTAGTCGGCTGTTTCATGCAGAGGGATGTGGAGACTGCGTATTGGCGCACAGGGGAAGACCTGTGGGATAATGCCTCAGCGCACATGTGTTCTGCAATCTAGCCCTCCTTGCGACTCTGGAGTTAAGATAGCGTACGTCCGTTATGGGCGTCATCCTTAATCCCGTACCTTTATCTCCCGCCTAGACTCTCTCAGCCCTGCGTATACGTCACGCTTGCGTATGGCGTGCTATGACCTGCAAGGGTGTGTGTTCGTCAGAGATAGCACTCGTGGCTGTTTCGTCCGTGGCAACTACATACGACGCCCTGCTCGCACCAGCCCCTCACCGGAGTATACTGCAGACCCCCTCGCGGCTATCCAACGCACCTGTGCCGTGCGCTCGACAATGTAGTCGTCGCTCTCGGCCCGAGTGTTACGCTGACTTCCCAACACGTGACTATGTACCATATATTCCTATTGTCATCCCCGATCTACCAGGGTGTGACACTACTCCCCCCTTCCGAAGCTTCGTCCCGAAGTGAACAAGAGATGGGTTGGTGACTTAACTGTGGGAACATAGTAATGGTTCCATGAGAATGCAGTCCTCCAGCCACTGCATCCCTCCGATCGCCTAACTATGAAGAAAACCCTCCTGTGGGAAAAAACTTCATAGTTAATACGGCTGACGATCAGCCCTCTATTTAGCCCTTTGAGATGGGGTAAATATACTGTCGGAGTATGGCGATCCCGAACCCTTCGGCACTCGGAAATCAATCAGAGGTGATCAGAAGACGGGTTGACGCTGCCACGCCAGTGTAGCAGTACCAGAGCTGGTCAAAAGCAGTTGGATCTTGCTTCCCAGTCACCCATGCCTCGCCACTGTAAAAGATTTCGGTTTGTCGAATGGGATTACAACAAGGATGTTCGGATGCTTGTTGAAGTGGTGTGGATGAGGTCCTCCGTCCCCTTCATCCTACTACCGTTGACAGTCCAAAGGCCCGCTCACTTTTTGGAAGGGCGTCAATCTAGCTCTCGGTGAGCCGGTAGTCCCTCGGAGAGTCTGGGGTTTTGCGGTGAAACTCTCGAAGTTTCTCCAGACCTTCTACCGAGAAGTTGTCGAATGGCTCCTCGGTCCAATCCCGTCGGTCGGGATAGTCGAGCCATCGGAAGAGGTATAGGACGCGGCCTCCTCGCTTGGTGCTGCCAAGAACTTCGTCGACATCGTACTCCTCGCTCTGCTCGATGTCGTCTGCTTCCTGAAGTATTCTGGATGGGTCCGGGGGCGCTCGGTGTTCGCTGGTTCGGTAGGGTTCGAGCAGCGAGACATGCAAGATGTTGTGTATCCTCCATTTCCGTGGGAGCGTGAGACAAATGGTGAGAGGAGAGACGAGTTTTTCGATCTGGAAGTGCCCATGATTTTTGTGGTCCATCTTCTGAGAGGGGCGGCGCATTTGGATATTGCGTCCGTTGAGCATAACCAAATCCCCTACTTGGTATGCGGGGGCCTCCTTTCGACCGGGGTCTGCGTATCGGGGCATTCGCTTCTGTGCCGTTTCAAGACCCCTTCGGGCTTCGTCGTGCATGGTGTGCATCCAGTGCGCGTAGACCTTGCTGGCGGGGTTGAGAATATTGACCGCAGCAGGGTTCGTGGCATTGGGGTTGAATCCGTAATTGGCGTAGAACGGAGATAGGCCCGTACCGACCGTAACCGAGTTGTTGTAGGCGAACTCGGCCATTGGCAGCAGGGAGACCCAGTCTTTTTGCTCGTGATTGGTGAATGAGCGGATGTAAGCCTTGATGGTTTGGTTGAGGCGTTCGGTTTGGCCGTCCGTTTGAGGGTGGAAGGCTGTGGACATCCGGGGGCGGATGCCTGAGAGTCGGAGGAATTCTTTCCATACTTCGGAGGTGAAGCATGAATCTCAGTCCGACACTATATCCGATGGCAGCCCGTGGTGCCGCCAGATCTCTTGTGCAAAGATCATTGCGAGATCGCTTGCCATCTTGCCCTCCTTCGGAAGAGGGAGGAAGTGCACCATCTTGGTAAATCGGTCGACGACTACCCAGAGTTGGTCGCATCCGTTGGAGATCGGTAAGTCGGTGATAAAGTCCATGGCAATCGATTGCCATGGTGCATAGGGGAGCTCTAAAGGGTGGAGGAGCCCGTAGGGGTGGTGGCGCGCTGCTTTGTTTCGTTGGCATTCCAAGCAGCTCCGGACGAAGTCTATAATTCGCTCGTCCATTTTTGGCCACCAGAAGTTGCGGCGAATCAGCTCGATCGTTTTGTCCTGCCCCATATGACCAGCAACCTTCATGTCGTGTTCTGATTCGAGGATCCTTTGGATAAGATCCTTGTCGTTGGGGACCCACAACAAACCCTTCCAGTATACCATTCCTTCCCTCAGCTCCAGAATTTCTCTCCTGGCCTTTGTGGCCGCCCGCTACTCCTCAAGAGGGAGAGCGGTAACCTCCTCGACGGCTGAGCCGTCATTCGGCACTGGTCTATCCAACGCCGCTTCCTGTTCTAAGGCCTCGAGCACCTTGCGGTACTCGGGGTCCTTCTGTCTAGCCTCCCACACAGAACCTGCAAACCCTTCGCTCCATCTCCTTGCCGGGATACCACTAAGTTGCGCTGATGAGGAAAAGTAGATAGTTCCTGGGCCGGCAGCGCTAATTCTGCCCGAAAAATGGGATGGGTGCAGAATCGTGGTGATTGGCTGGTCCTCACTCCCCCCTTTCTCAGGGCGGTACTCCGAACGCCTGGATAGTGCGTGCGGCTTGCCGTTTTGTGAGCCGGGTCGGAAGAAGATTTTGAAGTCGATGCCGGCAAGTTCTTTTGCCCAGCGAGCTTGTTGGCGGTTGAGTACCTTAGTCATAGTAAAGTACTCAAGGTTCTGGTGGTCCGAGAACACCTGCACTGGGTGTACCGCGCCTTTGCAGTATCGTCTCCAGTGTTTGAAGGAATCGACGATCGCGAGGAGTTCCTTGTTGTGGATTTCGTAGTTGATTTCCGCGGGGGAGAATTTCCTCGAATGGAAGGCGACCGGATGCAGGCGGTTCTCGTGGTCTCGTTGGGAGAGGATCGCTCCGAGGGTGAAGTCCGATGCGTCTGTTTCCATGATCACTGGTTTTTGGGGGTCGAAGTGTGCCGGGATCAGGGCAGTCGTGAATCGGTTCTTCAGCTCTTTAAATGCGAGCTCGGCGTTGGGCGTCCATCTCCAGTCCTTGGCGTTACCCTTCGTGAGCTCCGTGAGTGGGCGGGCTCTTCTCGAATAATCTTGGATAAAGCATCAGTAAAAAGCAGCAAAGCCCAAGAAGGATTGGACTTCAGTCAGGGATGAGGGGGGCTTCCACTCTAGTACCGCCTTGACTTTCTCCTGAGACATCTTGATCCCTTTTCTGCCGATCAAGTATCCCAGGAATTCCACCTCGGTCTGCCGCCAGACGCACTTGTCCGGGGATACGGCCAGTTTGTTCTCCCATAGCCTTCGGAGGACTTCTTGGACGATTCTATCGTGCTCCTCAACCATTTTTGCGTAGATGAGGAGGTAATCCATGTACGCAAGAAGTCCGAGGTCGAGCATGTCCCAGAAGATATGGTTCATCATATCTTGGAAGGTTGCGGGGGTATTGCTCAATCCGAAGGGCATAACGAGGAATTCGTATAGGCCGTACCGAGTGCGAAAGGCAGTTTTCCATTCATCTCCCTCTTTGATCCGGATCAGGTGGAACCCATTCTTTAGATCCATCTTGGTGAACCATTGGGCTCCCTGAATCCGATCTTGCAGTTCCTGCATTAGAGGGAGGGGGTACCGATTGGGGATCGTGATCCGGTTGATCCCTCGGTAGTCGACGCAGAGTCGAACGCCACGACCGTTTGGCTTGGGGACGAAGAGGATTGGGGAGCCAGCGCTGGAGGTGGATCGCTGGATCTTCCCGGTCCTCAATATCTCCTTCAGCCACTCGCGGAAAGTTTCCAATTCGTGCTCCGAGAGGGGGTAGATCGGTCCCCAGGGTGCTGATTCTCCTGCCCTGAGTTCGATGGCATGCTCGTAGGAGCGGTGCTCCGGGAGTACGTCGGCAGCTTCTTTTCCCATGATTCCGAGAAACTGCCGAAATTCTTCCGGTACCTACTCCAGTGAGTCGTTGGCCATCAAGTCTACGGCCGAGACATATCCGATGAACCTGGCCTTGGGGTGCGACAAAATAGAGTCGTCGAGGCTCAGGAAGAATTCCCGGACTGCGGTTTTGGTGCAGAGGTCCAGGCAGGAGGGGGAGCTGAATCGGAGCTCAGGTGAATCCCAGGCGTCTTTCGGGGGGTGCTTGGCAATCCACCAGAAGGGGAGGAACGCGTTCACCTCAGGTTCCAGAGGGAATACCTCGAAGACTTCCTGGGTGTAGTGCTTTCGGTGTTGTAGGAGGATGGGCTTGGTGTATTCGTGCCCAGCTCCTGGTATGATATCGCCAGTGAAGTTGCGGATGACGATATCGATTTGGTGGGGGAGGTACGGGATACCCATCTTGTCAACAAAGGATTTGCTGATAAGTGCGATTGAGCATCCCGTGTCGAGGAGGGCGTGGATGGTGGCCTGTTTTGTGTTCCAATGGACCACCATCTTCACGATCGGTCGGTTGCCGCAAAGTGCTTTCTCGGTGGTATTGACGGGCGTGGCCGGCTCACCAGGAGCCAACTTTCTTCGTTGTCTATCGTTCGACGTTCCAGCACTTGGCTCGTCCGGACCCTTTCGTTTTCGAGATGTTCCACAAACTATAGTAATGGCCTCAGGGTGCGGCATGTCCTGGCCTTTCAAAAATCCGCCTCATCCGATGAGTTGGCCCAGAAGGGGCCTTCTCGCATGTCTGAGTCACCCGTTTTGGTGGCGGAGACTTTGTCTTGCTTCGGAGCGGGGGATTCGGTTGTCGGGACGTCGTCCATTGTGCGCTTCCTTTTTCCTGCGCTGGACGCCAACGCCATGGTTCCCTTGGTAGGGTGAGGGGTGCCTTTCTTTGTTGCCTTGGCGTAGCATTTGGTGGTGTGGTGCTTTTATCGCCACACCGCCAGCAACCGCTTTGGTTGTCCTTTTTGTGGGAGTCGATCTCCGCTTGGTTGACTCCCGCCAAAGCAGCATGGGCATTCTCCCATACCTTTTCCTTTCCTGACCTTACGGTCTGACCACCCGAGTCAGTCTTTCCTGACTGCTTGTGGTCTTCCTCTTTTCTGCCGGTGTTCCCAGACTTTCCTGACCTTTTGGTCTTCCCAGGGCCCTTCCCGGAGCCCTGAGCATCCTTGTTTCCCCCACCCTCCTGCCGCCGCCGAGCTGCCTCCAGTCTCTTCCTCTTTTCCACATGGATTCCTGCCTCGTAGGTGGCGGTCAGGAAATCCCCGTCTTCGAGGAAGTCGAAGGCGTTGTGGGCGAAGCGCATGTCCAGTATATCGCTGGGCATTGTGTGGTCGATTTTTTCCTGGAGGCTCTCTCCCGTGACCCCTGCGTAGATATTCAGGGCCCGGAACTCGACGAAGTAGGCCTTGATGTCTCCTTTGTAGTGGAGTTGGCCGATCTTCTCGAGGGCATTGGCGGCTTCCCGTGAGTCTCGGAAGTCTGTCTGGATTGCCTCCGAATAGGCTCCCCAGATGTCTCCGGTTCTTCAGGTGATTTTTTGGCGGTGGAGGTGCCAGGCTTTCGCGGTGCCTGTCAATCGGGTCCCGACCCAGGTGATCTTCTGAGCCTCCGATGTTCCTGGGTAGAAGCTGAGGTAGTCTTCTACTGACTCCCACCAGGTGTTGAATGGCGTTGTGGGCTTGCCATCATACTCCGATGGGTTCTCCATTTTTAGTCGTGGTGCGTGGACCGCCTCGGGTCTTAGTGGCTGGGGGCCCGCTGCTGCCTGAGCTGCCCAGATTCCTTCTCCGATCATGCGAGCGAGTCTCTCGGGGGTGAACTCGTCGTCATCATTGTTTTTTCCTTCCTCTTTACCCTTCCCCTTTTCCTTTTTACGGGTCTGGGGTCCAGGTGTGGAGTAAAGGTCGGTGTCGTCGTGGTCGCCATCCTCAGATGGCTCGCTAGGAGCCAGGGAGATCTTTGGAGGTCGTGGCGGTGGCCTGGTACCTCCAGATCCCCCGGTGGCGACCGCAGGTTCTCCGGAATAGTGGGAGGTCGGCTGGTCCTGCGGGCCGTCTGGGGGTAGGTCGGCTTCCGGGATTTGAGCTCTTCAGCCTTTTTGCGGATGGCTGCGAGGTCGGCCTTGATCGCAGCGTTGTCGGCTGCTAACTTCTCGGTGGTGGCCTCCTGTGTAGCGGCCCATTGTTCCCCGTTGTGGTTGAAGTTGGCTTGCTCCTGACGCCTCTGCCCATCGGCAGTCTGGATGAAGGCAAGGGCGTCGTTGAGCCTGGCGATCTGGAGGCCTCGCTGGTGGTCGGCCATGGTGGTTTCTGCATTTTTCTCCACGATCGTCCGCCAGACATCAGCGGTGAAATGCTGTGAGGCGTTGGCCATGCGCATGAGTTCTGTCTGGATCCATTCGTGGGACACCGTGGAGTCGGTCTCCTGCTGGGAGTACAGGTATTGTACTGCCTCGCAGAGGACCTGGTAGTTTCGTTCGATCTCGATGACCTCGAGGTCAGTCCGATCGATCTTGTCGCCCAGGGCTCGCTTGAGTTCGCTGAGGTCTCGGTGGGCCTGTCGCTGTTGATGGACTAGCAGACGGACCCAGGCAGTGGGCTGCTGGATCTCGATGGTATCGAGGGAGGGCCGAATACCGTGGTAGATCTCAATCGCCGTTTGGGGTTGTTCGATCCTCAGCATGTCGACGTTCGAGGACGCGGCTGCAGGAGTCGAGGGGGTCGTTATCGTGAAGGACAAAAAGTAAGGTGACTTTTAATTCCTTAGATTATAGTGTGAGCCTGGGGTGTAGGAGTACACGGCAGGGGAGGTAAATCGAGAAGAAGTAGAAGTAGGTAGAGGAGTCAGGTTTCTCTTCGATAATTCACAGCGGAATAATCTAAGGTTTGTTGTTCGGCGTGATTCGTGTTTGTGTGGGTCTGATGTCAAGCTTTCTTGCTGCGCCGGGAGCTCGGATATATGGCATGGTAGGTAGTCAGGTGATCTCTCTTCGTTTGCTGCCGGTGGGTAGGCGTTCGGGTGTGAGTTCGTACGAGGGGTGGGAGTCCTGTTTGCACAGATCCCTACCTCGTGAGTCATGTCTGCACCCTAGCTTAGGGGGACGCGTACACTCGCCACCATATGAGGGGCGTGGGTGAATACCCGGAGCTGATTGGTCCTGGTCGGTGATAGCGACAAGAATGCGTAGGTAGTCGGCTGTTTCATGCAGAGGGATGTGGGGACCGCGTATTGGCGCACAGGGGAAGACCTGTGGGATAATGCCTCAGCGCACATGTGTTCTGCAATCTTGCGCTCCTTGTGACTCCGGAGTTAAGATAGCGTACGTCCGTTACGGCCGTAGTCCTTAACCCTGTACCTTTATCTCCCGCCTAGACTCTCTCAGCCCTGCGTGTGCGTCATGCTCCGCGTAAGGCGTGTTACGACCCGCGAGGGTGTTCGTTTCGTCAGTGATAGCGCTCGTGGCCATTTCTTCCGTGGCAACTGCGTATGGCGCCCTGCCTGTACCAGCCCCTCACCGGAGTACACTGCGGACCCCCTCGCGGCTATCCAACGCACTCGGGCCATGTGCTTGACTATGTGGTTGTCGCTTTCGGTCCGAGTGTTACGCTGACCTCCTGACACGTGACTAAGTACCATATATACTCCTGTTGTCATCCCCGATCTACCAGGGTGTGACATCAAGTTCCTTGTCATAGATCTCATAGTTGATTTCCGCCAGCTGGAGTTTCCGGGAGTGGAAGGCCACACGGTGTAACCTTCCTTTCTCATCTCTCTGTGACAGGGCGGCTCCAATGGCAAAGTCGGCTGTTATACCCAAGGGTAACAGTGGGGAAAAAGGTACAAGGAGAAAGGTAGTGAACGGTAAGTCACGTGAACTAGGAATACACGAAGAAATCTTGGGGTCTCGGAAAGCAGTTCAGCAAGGGAAAGCAGAGTAGGGGTAACCTCGGCAGGTGATGGATCTTAGACCAGCCTGTTTGGTAGACCCGAGGCACTGCCGACTCTTGTAGCCACTGCATACGAGAATGAGATAAGAGTAGTAACTAGCTTCCTGCAAGTCGCACGCCATAAGCGGGGCTCAGGTCAAAGGACAGGTCTGAGAGAGGCTAGACGGGAGATAAGACCCGGAGTTAGGACCTTACGACTATGACGAACGGACGTAAGAATAACTCCAGAGCGGGGCCAGTGTTAAACTATGAGGGATGGCGAACTCCGAAAAGAGTTACGACCGATCCTGACTAGGACCTTGATAGGAATCCGGCATAGTCCGAAAGACTAGCGCCTGGTGGAAAACGAGGTCGCTGACTGTTAGCCTCCACCCTTATCGCTAGGACCGATCAGAACCAATCACACCCACATGCAGAACCCCTTGGGGCTGTACGTCGGAAGACTGAATCCCTGGCGTATCGATGGGAAGAAAGGAAGCATGTGATGAAAGAAACATCACATATATACCGCTCGAAACTACATCAGAAAGAAGTCTGGATTCCCCATCCTTGGATACCACACTCACGAAACACCCCGACACGACGAACCTAAGATTATTCCACTGTGAATAAAGACCAATCGAACCTGACTCTACGATATCTTTACCTCCACCTCCGTATCCGAGTACCCAGGTGTCACACTATAATCTTGGTTCTCAAGTCACCTTCGATTCACATTGTCTACCTTCATGATTTTCTTTGAACACGAATTCATTGAAGGAAACCTTGACCTTTTCGAACCCACTACTACTCATCACTTCGATCAAGGATTTCAATCCATCGACTCTGAACTCACTGACCATTGGGATCCTCGTATCGACGGACCCATCCCTCAGGAAAATGACAGTGACTATGAACCATACAACTGGTACACAATCGAGTGGTGGGAAAACACGCTCCTACACCGAACAATCGACTGTGACGGATATACTTTCCGAGATCTTTTTGATTACCAGTTCAGCGACTACGATTACTCGATCCACTCCTACGACCATTTGGACGAGTATTAAAAATGACTAAGTCAAACGTCAATATGCTCCGACTGGAGTACCCCTGAACGGCGCTGGAGGTCTATGTGGACACGGAGACCGACCAGCCCACGATCGACCTCCCACATCCCACCGCATGGGTCCGCTTGCTGGTAACGCAGCATCAGCAAGCCCAGTGGGACCTGGAGCAACTCTATGGCATGTGCGGCGATACCTACGACCGGGCAGACCGGAGGATCATTGCCATCGAGCGGAACTACCAGCTGCTCACCCAAGCCCTCGAATATGTTTACAAAACAGCCAAGGCCAACACAACGGTATCCTATGAGTGGATGCAAACCGAGCTGATGCGCACCACCAGTGCTGCTCAGAAATTCACCGCTGACGTATGGACGGCAATCACCTCCCGCGACAAAGACCTGGCCGAAAAAGAAGGACACCAGGTCACCAGAATAACACGACTGAACGATGCAGTCCAGTTCCTCCAGGTCGCGGACCGAAAACGGGCGGAGGAACAAAACACCTGGAATGCCAACTGCGAGAAATGGGCCTGAAAGCAACAGTAGGAAACGGAACGACTGGCAAAGGAGCAGCAGCAGCTGCGAACAGAGGTAAGTGCTATCAAACGGGTGACCACCACGCCCAGTTACCTACAGTCGGCCCTCGCGAAGGAGGCCCCACTCCCCACCTCCAGAGAAGGTACCCCGGAAGTGGTCACCGCGGGACAAGCAGGGGAACCCCCAAGAATGCCATGGACAAGGTTATTACTGCGATCCCCCTCTCCCAAGCCGACCCCGGGCAATAGAGAACCAACCAGGCCGTACGACGATGATGACATGTACATGATTCTGGAGAGACCACGAAACCCGGTCACCGGGAGACTCCCACCAGGGGCCGAGCCTCTCCAAACCGACCATATCGCCACCATGCTGACCCCGGAAGAAATCGCCCGGCTGGTGGGTGAAGGGATCGCGGCGGCAAGAATCGACCAAAGGGCCCCAGAGGTAAGGATAAACACCTCGTAGCTCAAGCTGAAAAACCCAGAATCCTTCGACGGGAAGCCCACCTCAGCATTCAACGTCTGGTGGGAATTGGTTCTCGAGTACATCGGGTTCTACCCAGAGACCCTCGATGCCCAGAAAATCGCCTGGGTAGGAACACTGCTGTCCGACACCGTGAAGGCCGGACACCACCACCGACGAAGAATGATGGCGGACCGAGATATCTGAGCCCGCTACACCGTAGCTATTCGGGCCGAATTCCGAGATATAAGAGAAGCGGCCAACGCCCAGCTGAAGCTCAGTCAGCTTCGGTACAAGGGTGACATCAAGGCCTACTTCAGGGAATTCCGGGCCCTGAATGTGTACGCCCAGGCTACCAGCGAAGGACTAAGGGGAAATATCGACCAGGCTATGCCTGACAGCATCCTGGACATGCGCTTCGCCCACTATATGGAGGAGTTCATAGATGACGAACACTTCCTTACGGCCACCTACAATGCCGGCCTCCATGTGGAACGCAGGAAGGCCCTGAAAGCAGCCCGCGAAGTACAGCCGGGGAAGGAAGGATGAAAGGATGGCCTGGATGGGAAAAATCCGGGCAATACCCGAAAGGGCAAGGAGAGCAGTGGCCCCAAGCAGACTGGGAAGTCTGACTCGGGGGCAAGGCTGAAAAGCCAAGGAAATCGTGGGCGGAAAGTCACTGGGGAAGCGGCAGCAATGCCTACAAGGGGGTCCCTCAAAATGAGATCGACTTCCACAGGAACAGTAAAGCCAGCTGCTGGAGGTGCGGTCGGGATAGCCACACCACCCAGGATTGTTACGCCAGGACAACGGTCAAGGGAACGGAGCTGCGGGAGGTACCAAAAACCGCCAGCTCCCTCCACGGGAAAAGAAAACGAGAGGATGGGTCCAACGAGGCCCCGGCCGCCAAACAAGCAAAGGCGATCCACGTGAAAATCGAGGACCAGGAAATGCGAGAAGCAGAGGGAGTTACACTGCAGTCAGCTAGGCAAGACGACTTGGATTTTTAGGAGGACGGGGCTCACCGCACCCCAAGTCCTTCCCAATAATTTGTGGAACAAATTGAAAACGAAAGGGTCTGGAGGAACTGAGTGCTGGAACCTCACAGGATAGACAACGAAGAAGGCTAAACCCTAATAGAGCCTCGCCCAAAAAGTCTACGAACAAACCACATTGCGGCAAAAGACCGATCACCACCATGATCATTTTATGGGGCTCCACGCAATACGCGGTCCGAGTCCTACTCGATACTGGCTGCTCAGTACCCCTCATCAGCGCAAGGATTACTCAGCAGCTCGACATACGCCGAATCCGCAGGAGCAGGGCAGCCCCACTGCTAAACTGCTCAGGAGAAGAAGTTAAAGGGGCAGGAATGGAGTACACCGACCCGCTCCTGCTCCAGCATCGAAAACATTATTCCCGGGAAGTATTCGAGGTTGCACCGTTGGAACTGGAAGTCGACCTTTTTCTCCCCTTCAGGTGGATTTCCAAGCACCCCCCCCAGGGTGCATGGGACTCAGAAGAACTCCGCTTCAGCAGCCCCAACTGCCTGGAAAGTTGCACGCGATACAAAACCGTGGAATTCTCCGTGTCCCTGGATGAGACCGTTACCCTTGACCCGGAAGCTAGAATCATCGGTTACATCTCGGCAATAAATAAAAAGGATCCTCGGGACCAGGTCCCTGAGGAATTCAGGGGGTATCTCGACATCATGAGCCAAGAAACAGCAGAGGAACTGCCAGCACACCAGCCGTATGATTGCAAGATCGACCTCAAGGAGGTAGAAACCGCCCCGTGGGGACCGATTTACCCCCTGTCAGAAAATGAGCTCCAAACCCTCAGGGAATGGATCAAGGAGATGCTAAGGACAGGAAAAATTCGGAGATCCACCTCACCAGATGGATCTCCGATCCTGTTCGTACCGAAACCGAACGGAAGGGGACTCTGGCTCTGCGTCGACTACCGAGCCCTCAACCAGATAACGATCGCCAACCGTTACCCCCTTCCTTTGATGCAGGAGCTACAGGACCGGGTGCAAGGAGCCAGATGGTTCACTAAGCTGGACCTGAAGAATGGGTTCAACTTGATCCGCATCCGAGAAGGAGACGAATGGAAAACAGCGTTCCGAACTCGTTACGGACTATACGAGTTCCAAGTCATGCCGTTCGGACTAACCAACGCACCTTCAACCTTCCAAGACATAATGAACAATGTCTTCTCTGACATGATCGACCTGGGCCTCTTGGTCTACATGGACGACTTCCTGATTTACGCAAAAACCAAGGAAGAGCATGATCGGAGGGTTAAGGAAGTACTAGCGAGACTGCAGGAAAATCGACTGGCGGTCTCACCTGACAAATGCGTGTGGAAAACCCAGGAAGTGGAATTCCTGGAGGCGGTGCTGGAATGGAAGACCCCAGCATCGCTAACGGAGGTACAGTCCTTCCTGGGATTCACCAACTTCTACCGACGCTTCATCCAGGACTACTCCCGAGTGGCCAGGCCCCTGATGGAGCTGACCAAAGGAAACAAGAAGGAATGGGAGTGGAACCCACAAGTAGAAGAAGTCTTTCAGGAATTAAAACGACGATTCACGACGGCGCCGATACTCGCCCACTTCGACGCCACAAGACCTGTGATCATCAAAACAGACGGCTCCGACTTCGCAATTGGAGCCATCCTATCGCAAAGAGACGACAGGGGAAGACTGCACCCTGTGGCATTCCACTCCCAAAAGTTCCAGCCGGTGGAAATCAACTACGAAATCCATGACAAGGAACTTCTGGCCATCGTCGATACCATCAAACACTGGCGCCAATACTGCGAAGGAGTGACAAATCAGGTCCAGGTGTTTAGCGACCACCAAAACCTCGAGTTCTTCACAACCACAATGATACTCAATCGTCGCCAGGCGCGGTGGGCCCAGGAATTGGCAGGCATCGACTTCCGCATCTACTACCGACCAGGAAACCGGAAGGGGAAACCAGATGCTCTGTCAAGGCATTCGGAGTACCACCCTGAAAAAGGGGGGAGTGAAAACCATCCGATTACAACAGTTTTGCAGAAGGACAACTTCGCAGAGCCAGATAGAAGAGAAAGAACATTCATCTGTTCATCAGCAAGGCTTGCCTCACTCCCACCATGGGAATGGTTGAAAGAATTTGCGGAAGCGGTGCCAGAAGCAGGAAAAAAGGACAACGAATATCAGGGCGCATGGAAGGAACTAGAAGCAGTGCTGGGGAATGCGGCATTGAATGACCGGAAGGTCAAGGAGGCAGCTGCCCACCCTTGTGAGGTACGGCAGAGGGACCAAAAGGTCAGGACGGACGATGTCCACGAGATCAAGGACGGGCTACTCTACCGAAAGGGTATGCTCTGGATCCCAGAGGATGGAACGCTCAAAAAACTGATCCTTGAATCAGAACACAACACAAAAATTTCCGGCCATATGGGCCACGATAAAACGATCCAGCTGATCCAACGAAACTTCTGGTGGCCGAAGATGAACGAAAGAATTGTCGACTTCGTCCGAAGCTGCCCCGAATGCCAGGAGAACAAGGCGGCACAGTACCAACCATACGGACTCTTGTCTCCCTTAGAGCTCCCGTACGCCCCCTGGCAGTCCATCGCAATGGACTTCATTATGGAACTGCCACTCTCGGAGGGATGCGACCAGTTGTGGGTGGTTATAGACCGATTCGCAAAAATAGCGCACTTCCTTCCTCTCGAAAAGGAAAAGAAGACGGCAGCGGACCTAGCAGTCACCTTTGCACGGGAAGTCTGGAAACACCACGGACTACCCACGGATATCGTCTGGGACCGAGACTCACGGTTCACATCTGAGACATGGCAAGAGTTCCTGCGGCTGTCCGGCATCTGCCCCAGGATGTCAACAGCCTTTCACCCCCAAACTGACGGACAAACGGAACGCCTCAACCAGACAATCGAAGCATACCTTCAAGCGTTTGTCAGCCACGAACAGGACAACTGGGTAGACCTTCTCCCGATGGCAGAATTTGCCTACAATATTTCGATCACCATGGGCAATGGAATGTCTCCGTTCTACGCCAACTACGGCGTCCATCCCGTGTCCTCCGACCCAGCCGCCTCAGGACCCTTGAACCCGGCCAGCAAGCTTTACGCCCACTGGATGCACGCGATACACAAGGCATCGGCCGAACGACTAGAGGTAGCGCACAAACGAATGCGCCGCTACAGGGACCCCCAGCACACCGAGGCCCCGAAGTACCAGATCGGAGACTTGGTGATGCTCAACGGGCTCAACATCAAAACGCGCCGACCCTTCCGGAAGCTGGACCACAAGAATCATGGCCCCTTCCAGGTGGAAAAGATCGTCTTGCCCCTCACCGTTCGACTCATGCTCCCTCGGAAGTGGAAGATTCACAATGTCTTCCCTGTGTCACTACTCGAACCCTACCGAACCAGTGAACACCGAGAGCCGCCGGACCCCTCGAAGATCCTCCGAGAGGCCGACGATATCAAACAAAGTGAGGAGTACGATGTTGATGAGGTCCTTGGGAGCACCAAGAAAGGGCACCACATCCTGAACCTCGTCAAGTGGCTCGACTACCGGGACCAAAAAGACTTAACGGAGGAGCCATACGACAACTTTTCGGTAGGCGGTCGGGAGAAACGTCGAGAGTTCCACCAATGGAACCCAGACGCGCCGAGGGACTACCGGCTCACCAAGGGCTAGACTCCGACCCGCCCCTGGTGCATATCAAAGCCGACAGGGTTGAAGTACGGTCGGGGGGTAGTTGGATGAAGGGGAGGAGGACTTCATCCAAACAAGGACTTTTTCAACAAGCAAGAAGAGCAAAGGTATTGTAATCCCCGAAAGGACCAGCAGCCGTCCCTTAACTGTGGCGAGGCGTGGGTGGCCGGTTGAGAGCCACTGGTTTTGACCGGCTCTGGCGAAGAGACTAATGTATGGCCGGCCTGATCCCCTGCTACACCGGCGTACCAGGTGGTGACACTGGGGTTGTATCCTAACCGGAGTGTAAAGAGAATCAAAGGTAATCAGGCTACTTTCGTTAATTCACAACGGAATAATCTTAGATCTTGTGTGTGGGTTCGGTGGTAGTGTTTCGTGAGGATGTTTGTGTTTTCTTCCGTCGGGGCGGAAAGCCTTTGTCTTTTTTTCTGAGTGAAGCCGTTGTGAGAAGTGGTGACTCGGACTTTGGATTTCCCCGAGGTGCATGACCCCGTGGGCGACTCATTGGCCCTGGCAGGGTGTAGATAAGGGGAGATGAGGTTTCATGCAAGCGGGTGGAGTGCTTTTCCTGCCGGACTCTCTTCCGTGCGCCATCAGCAGGTGACGTGGCATCCTCTCCTTTCGGAGGAGGGGTCATAGCCCAAGTCCAGTGGATCGTGCACCATCAGCAGGCGACGTGGCATCCACTCTGGAGGGGTCATAGCCAAGGCTCCCCGTCATTTGCAATTTTCCCCTCACCTCCGGAGATATGTGTCTTAGGTCCGTCTTGGCCGTAAGCTCATCTCCGGGCCTTATCTCCCTCCCAGACTCTCTGAGTGCACTCCGTCATCCTTCCGTATGCCTCCTTTCTAGCCTAGCTACGTACTCGTGATATTCAGGTGTAACACTACCTCCACTCCCTCTTAGCCTCTTCCCAAGCGCTGACACTTTTTGCCTTTATCTAGGTAGCCTGTCTCTTTCTGTTCTTTCTTGTATGTATGCTCTTCGTGGGGTAACTTTAGTGTAGTATAATTACCATGACTGTAGCCCACCCATACAGCCCTCCCAGCCACTGGATCAGGGCATCATTCTCTGTAATCCGTCGGAATGGCTGGGCCCTCTGAGTAGGCCGGTGCGTACTCATACCGTCGTGTCATATTGAGTCGTACTCACCGCCGCGCTGTCTCAAGGCTTGGCCGGCTCGGTGGGGTTCCGGGGTCGCAGTCGGCACAGGGAATCAGGAGAGGCATGGTGTCCTTCGTGCTAGTAACCCGTATACTCGGCAGTGACCGCACCCACGTCCTTCCAGGGGGAGACTAGTATGCTGGAGCAGTGACAGCGCTGTCGGGGACTCACTTCACCGCTTATGTGCCGCCTGCGCTGGTTCCGCCGGTCCGAGTCGGTCACCAAGAGGTCGATGCATCTGTTCTGAACGGTTTTCCTGACTCTCAACGTTTTTCGTTCGCTTGCACTCTTCGTCGGGTGTCGGGTCGGTGGCTTGTTCATGGTTGCCTGAGAAGCGGGTCCTTTTTGTTGGTCTCGTAGTGTTTTAGTGCTGAAGTCCTGCTCCCCTTCAGCCCACTACCGCCAGGTCCTCGGTGGAACTTGGTCTACCCCTCGGTGAGCCGGTAGTCCCTTGGCATGTCTGGATTTCGTCAGTGAAACTCGCCGAGTTTCTCCAGGCCGCCTACTGAAAAGTTGTCGAATGGTTCTTCTGTCCAATCCTTGCGTTCCGGATAGTCGAGCCATTTGACGAGGTAGAAGATTCGTTTGTTGTTCCCCCGGCCGCGCTCGACTGAGGACATGACCTCCTTGACTTCGTATTCTTCTGATTGTTCAATGTCGTCCACTTCTCGGAGTACCTTTGAAGGATCCGTTGGTGCTCAGTGTTCGCAGGTTTGGTAAGGTTTGAGCAGAGATATGTGGAAGACGTTGTGAATCTTGCATTTCCGGGGCAGCGTGAGGTGAACGGCCAGGGGGGAAACAACTTTCTCGATCTGGAAGGGACCATGATTCTTGTGGTCCAGCTTCTTTGAGGGGCGGCGCGTTTTGATGTTGTGGCCACTGAGCATCACCAGGTCTCCTACTTGGTATGCCGGGGGTTCCTTTTGCACTTGGTCGGTGTATCGGCGCATTCGCTCCTGTGCGTCTTCCAGCCCTTTCCGGGATTTGTCGTGCACGGCGTGCATCCACTGGGCGTAGACTTGGCTCGCTGGGTTCAGAGGTTCCGTTGACGCAGGGTCCATGGCTGCTGGGTGGAAGCCATTGTTAGCGTAGAACGGAGACATGCTATTGCACGTGGTGGTCGAGTTGTTGTAGGTGAACTCGGCCATTGGCAGCAGGCGTACCCAGTCGTTCTGTTCCTTGCTGACAAACGCTCGGAGGTAGGCTTCAATCATCTGGTTGAGCCGCTCCGTTTGGCCATCGGTCTGCGGATGGAACATGGTTGACATTTGGGGTCGGATTCCCGAGAGTCGTAGGAACTCCTTCCAGGTTTCCGAGGTAAATCTGGAGTCGTGGTCTGACACGATATCAGTGGGGAGGCCATGATACTTCCATACCTCTCGGGCAAAGATGACAGCCAGATCTGCCACTGTCTTTCCCTCCGTTCTCAAGGGGAGAAAGTGCGCCATCTTGGTGAATCGGTCAACGATCACCCATAGTTGGTCGCAGCCTTCCGAGACTGGGAGTTCCATAATGATGTCCATTGCTATGGATTGCCATGGGGCGTAGGGCAATTCTAGAGGGGAGGACAGTCCATAAGGTTGGTGTCGGGACACTCTATTCTGCTGGCATTCAGGGCAGCTTTTAACAAAGTCGATGATTCGTTCGTTCATTTTCGGCCCCCAGAAGTTTCGTCGGATTAGCTCGATGGTCTTATCCTGTCCCATGTGTCTGGCCACCTTTGTGTCATGTTCTGATTCCATAATCCTCTGCACCAGTCCCTACGGTACCCAGAGCAGGTTCCATTGGTATAGTAGGTCATTTTTGCAGCTCAATTCCCTGACCTTTCGTTCCTTCGGTGACAGGTCTTCCATTACCGCTTCCTGTTTCCTCACTCGTTCATAGGCTTCGTCCTTTTTTCCTTCTTCACTGATGTCTCCCAGGAATTCCTTCGTCCATTTTCTTTCCGCGAGTGATGCCAGCCGCACCGAGAAGCAGATGAACGATCGCGTTAGTCGTTCCTCGAGCTGATTTTTCCCCAAAACCGTGGTTATCGGCTGTTTTTCTACCCCCCCCTTTTCAGAGCGGTACTCCGAACGCCTCAATAGTGTATCTGGTTTTCCGTTCTAAGTGCCTGGTTGGTAGTAGATTCTGAAGTTAATGCCGGCCAGCTCTTGTGCCCATCTTGCTTGACATTGGTTTAATACTTTAGTTGTCGTAAATGTTACACCCAGCGCGCTGGTGACACCCCAAGACATGCAATTAGTATGACTAGCCGGACTCAATCTGAGGATTGAGGCCGAGTGAGATTTCATGAGTGAAAGTCACAGGCTGGGGCGAGCTCTG
>Ga0307516_10002342_pt1 | contig 25448 bp, 28 predicted proteins | sample 19_EM_MG_FD_203310 | JGI IMG/M metagenome (GOLD analysis project Ga0307516, IMG submission 203310) | Populus trichocarpa ectomycorrhiza microbial communities from riparian zone in the Pacific Northwest, United States - 19_EM | ecosystem: Host-associated > Plants > Roots > Unclassified | place...
GCCTAGATGTCGCCGGTGGCCATTGGCCACCTGCGCCACCTGATGCCTCCCGCGCGCGCATCTGCTCGCAGCGGTCTAGGCAGGCCTCGGCGGGCCTCGTTGGGCGATCGATATATCTAACAGAATCTTCTGCTGCATCTTCCATTCCGGACACACCTGGAAGAGATGGTCGCTCGTTTGCGAGGGGCAATGGTACCACCAGCACTGGGCAGCGGGGCGAACCTTCCTGCGCAGGACTGTCCGGTGCGGGCGTAGCCCGTCTTCAGTTGTGGTACCTTCAGGCATGCCTTTTGGTGCTCTGAGCAATCGTACTGTCCGGCTTGTGGCTTTCCGGCATCTTGTATTTCTTCCTGGAGGCCCGATCCCCTGCCCATCGTCCTGCTTCCACCCCTATGTTCTCCGATATCTCCCGCTTGAGGTTTGCGAGGGATCGTGGGAGCGGCATTGGGCGTACCTCGGTCCAGTCCGAGTAGTTCAGCCATTCCCCACGGGTGTCTGGCTAAGCTTCCGCCTCAGCTGTCGCCCACTTGTCCGGCTTCTTGTTTCCCTCCAACCCTTTGTGAGCCGGGCGCCATCTGATCTCAATAATGATGCCCGGCCTGGCGCGTTGCAGCGCAGGGATGTGTTTTCTTTCCTTTAGTGCGTACTGTTGGCCGCGGCTAGGCTCCTCTGAGGCATGGCGGCTTGGGCATCGGTAAAGATTGTGACTCGCTCTGGCGTAGTCTGACTTCTCGAAGCCGTTTCCAGCGCCTCGCGACGGCAGCGCATTCTGCATCATAGGCCTCCAGGTTATAACCCAAGTGGGTTTTGAATTTCACCCAGGTCCGGCCCCTCTTCCACACCACCGAGTACCCTACCGCACCTCTGTCGAGCCGTGACCCGTCGGTGAACATGGTGAGTCCCGGTCGGCCCTTCTCTACCTCAACCTTTGTCTCTGACCCCTCCGTTTGCAGTATTTCTGCGTCAAGGGCGGCTTCCGTCCTTTCTGAGTAGGCGAGGGCGTTCGTAAGCCTCCGCCCGATCGCTGAGGGGTGTCGATAACCTCCCTGGCCAGCAATTCTGTCGTGAGGTTGGGGGGTCATGATAGTATGTCATATACAGTTGTATAGCCTTCCCAAGGGGCCCTGTTACTGTCGCTCGTGAAGCTGTTGAATTTCCTTGACTGGTGTACCACTGCGGACTGGGAACTCCAATGAGGCACGGCTCTTTCCAAAGCGGAAAGATTTCACCACCAAGTTGATGATGTGACCGAGACAGCGAATCCGACGTCGTTTGGGATCAAAGGGTATACCGAGGTTTGCAAGTCGATTGGCGGTTGCTTCCAATATGGTATCGTTATTGGATGAGTTGTCGACAGTAAAGTCCCCCGGTCGGCGGGTAACTAATTCCAAACTCCAGCCACCTTCCAAAAGAGTGGGGCCTGATTCGGTCCCGAGCGGCCCCCACTCATTCGCCAGAACCCCAACAATAGCGTCCCCACTCCTGTACCAATCAGGCGATGCCCACAACTGCCAGAAAGCTCCGATACCTCCAACTCCTCCTCAAGTCCAAGCTGATATGTACTGCACAGTCTGTCCGGTTAATCGTTTTCCGAATGTGTATTATGTGACATCTGTTATGTCTCCAGAAACCATAATCGAATCGTGTTTCCGGAGGAGGGCAAACGGCGGGAATACCAGTGTATGAGTTTGCACTATCAGCGAGTATACATACAAGATAGGAAAGAACAACAGGAACGTACACATGTGCACAGATACGCAGTCAGTAAGCGGATGCTGGTATTCTTCACTGCGTCTGACGGAATACTGCATATAGTCACCTACCGTAAAAGAATGGCGTTAAAAACTTTCGAATCGAAGACAACTCGTCGAGCAGAGCTGCCAAATACCTTCCGAAGGCATTGCTAGCGTATGGCTGGTGGTGGCCATTCTCCATCTGGGCTAAGTTTGTGAACGCACCGAAGTGCGAGATAGCAAGATGCATGTCCATTCTAGCTAGGTGAGCAGCAGACAGTTATAGGAAGAGTGTCCGCGCTAGCCTGTAACTGTCCTCTGTGACTGTCCTATGTAGAAGCCCTAGGGTACATATCTGGGCGTACGCGGCGTACGGCTCTAGACGCTGCGTCCGGGAATCCTTTACCGAAACGAAGGTGTAGGGTAGCGTTTTTGGTCGAGGCATCAGAGCGCGTTGGCGCTGTACGTGCCAGCACCTATGCAAGCGTTAGCTACAAGAGAATTGCAGATGGTGCTGACATACATCTTCGGCATTTCCATCGGAGTTTCCCATCGGCACCGATGTACTCTTCTCCATTTTCGCGTGAATCCGCCGTCGGACACCGTAGCAAAGGACAGCGAAACAGCGGGGGTTACATTTGTCATTGTGCAACTGCCCATCTGTGGGGAGAGTGATGCAGGATCAAGTTTCAACAAGGAGTTCTCGCGGCGAAGCCGAATCCTCGGGGCGAACGATTATATCATCAAGTGCTTCGTCTTCGGCATAGACATCGACACTTAGATCGCAGTTAGGCGTTCTGAGTGGTAGGCTGGGTGGCGCAGGTGAAATAGATGTCCGGCGTATCGGATGGAGACGGTGGCAGGAATAGAGAGTGGTTGGTGAGCGTGGTCTTGCTGGGGTAAAACATTTCACCCCAATCGAAAAATTCACGCTAGTGGGGTGCCTCGGCAGTCCGTCCAAATCCTATTCCAGGAGGGACTCGAGCAGTGGGGACCCTGCCCGGGGCAGGGCCGTCCTGAAAGAATGCCGGGCACAGCTGCGCAGGATGGACTATTGTGAGGCCTGGACTTCCGGGCCCAGCAGAAGCTCCTCTGGGCGGAGCTGCGGAAGGAGACTGGGAGGTGGAAGAGTCGGTGGGGTCTGGGACCTCCGATGATGGGCGGTGTAGCCAGGCGGCGCTGGACTTCCTCTCTACTAGAGATGTGTGAGGGGAGATGACTGCTGAGTAGGACGCAGAGAGCGAGGTATCGGAATGGGAGCCGCGGGAAGAAGATAGGAGAGAGGAGGCGGAGGAGCTGGGTTCCATGGCAGACGTGGGCGCCGGGGAGCAGCTACCGCGGTTCCTACATCTACCCCCGATTTCGAAGCGTGCGCAGATGGACGAAAGGGGCGGGCTGCGCCTTCTTTTGTTCCTTTCTTTTGCCTCTCACGCTCGTTAGAACGCCCTCCCCCCGTAATTTCCTTGGTGAGCACCTCACAGTCTTGGGAGAGGCCTAGGTGGCGGGCAAAAAAGTGAGCTTGTAGCGTGCCCCCACCGCATGAGACAGGCCTAGGCCTTTCGGAGATTACCCAGTCTCCCCGAATGTCCGTAAACGTGAGCAAGCCCAAGAAACGCAAATCCTAATGGCAAGAAACACAGCCGGCTCCAGTCAGGAATCCACCTTGCTCACAGAGGCCTTCCAAGTTGAATGGGGTGTATACGAGCTGTGAGCGGTTCCTAAAGCAAGAGAAACAGCCTCCCAGCAGTGCCGGCATCCTATTATCTAGGCAGGACGCCTGGTGGCCTCGCCACATTTCCTGGGCAGGTCTTCACGATCGTATTAGCGAACATGATCAGCAAGCCTGGGAAGCTGAGTAATCTTCCGATCCTCGAGCGGTCCTGTAAAAAGAGAACATATAAGACCGCGATTGACCGGATGGCCATCTGAGATATGGTTCACGGTCTTCCTTTCGTTTGGGCTCCGATCGTTTTTCCGGCGGAGGTGGTGTCAGAGTGCTCATCTGAAGCGGTTTAGCATCCATCCTGAAAAAGCTTTGGATAGGTTGAACGTACTTCGTCTCTCTGTTCGGATCCACCTGGTATTGCTTGTATCCAGAATTCGCTGACTCGAACGCCTTCCACAGCTGGGCTTCCCCGAGCGCAATCCGTTCAGCTGTGGACGGGATGGCAATCATTACTGTGTACTCCGTGAGCATAGGTTGAAGAACCACAGGTGCGGATCTCTTTGCGAACCACTTACGAGGACACGAGGGTCAGTACTCTGGACGCGGCCAGGTGGCAAGTACGCTCGCTCCAGTAGATCGCGCGGTGACAGGTCCATCGTGGTTTATTTGCGCGAGTCTGCTGTCCCAATGTTGACCAAGAGTTGGCTGTTCTGGGGTGACTTAAAAATACCTGCTCGAAGCAAGCAAGCGTAACGGTACAGGGGAGGCACTGCTTGTTGGAATATTGAGATGAGGATACGGAATTGAATTGAAGATGTATCGCCGTGGACAGGACATTCTCTCGATTTACACAGGGCCACCGGGACCTGCCGGGGTGATCGAGGGAAGACTTTCCCCCGAGATGGAGGTCGGGGGCTCGAGCGGCTGCCATCTCCGGATCATCACCTCCGGGCGTCCGTTGTTTCCATACTACTTGCGAGCCCCGGTCGACGGTTCGTATAGCACAGAAACGCTATCCTTGATTCTTGAGGAGCCTACACCGCTTCCCTTTCTTCCTCTGTCACTGAGCATCTCTTATCAACTCCTTCGATATCCGTCCATCCTGCACAACGCTTGTTCCTTCATAACGACCTTCTCCAAACCTCGACGATTGCTCCGGTGCGTAATTCGAGCGGCCGTTGAACCTACTCCACGAGCCTCCATCGTGAGTACACCCGGTACAGACGTATTGCACTGCGGCATCAGGCCTGACAGCAGCATCTGTTGGAGTGAGGCTTGGGGAACCTAGGGTTCGGGCCTGTTTTCCCAGACACTAGTGTGCCGGCGGCGCCCTATATTTTCTATTTCTCTGTAAGTACTTATTTTATCTGTATAAAGGATCAACCGCAGTAACTTTCGCTTTCCTTCTTCATTCCCACCCCTATAGCAGCTCCTTCTCCGCGGAGAAGCCGATATTCTTCTTCCCGCAATGGGCCTGAACCCTAGAACCCACACCCCTGGAGACGCCAATCAATTTCTTTCGCTTGTCGATGTTGAGCGCTAGTACCACGCTCGTAGCCGGTGTTTCTTACCGATACCGATTAACGCAAGAGCGGCAGTGCTTCCGCAGTCTCAATATTACGCAGTTGCATCAATTATTTATTGCGTAGAATATCTGAGTGCACTAAACACCTGATTGCTGCCACCCTTCACGAATATCGCAAGTACACCAGTAGAAAAAGACCCCCACTTTTTGTACTGTAGCTACTATGTGAACACGCGCAGCAACTCACCACCTACAAATCCAATTAAACCCCATCTGTATGCTAACGGAAGACATACCAAGACTATCTTCATCTTCATCCTCACCACCCTCAGTGTCGGTAATTTGCGCGAAAGAGCTAGAGGTCTGATTATCATCCCAGTCCCACCATTTGCGGAACAGCCATCGTCGACCAACAATTCTCCAGACCCGACAGAAACTCCAAAAGCGGCCCACCCATCTCATCTACTAAGCCATGAGAGCAGAGGTTAGGAAGAGTCACTTCGCCATCAGGAGTGGGATTCCCACAATCTTTGGGCATCGACCGCGAGAACGTATTGTTCCCACTTGCCGAAGTCGTGGTTGCCGACCGAGGTTTTCCTGACCGAGGGCACTATAGGCTGCTTGGGAAACGTCTTCGCGACTTCGACCGGAATGACAAAAACGAGTATGTGCGGGGTTTCCTTAAGTTCCTCGGGTATTTCCGCCCAAATACTAGCCAGCCGTTCTTCCTTGACAGTGTGGGGTGTGTCCACTGTCATTTCGAATAACACCAGCACCGATTATCCTGTTGTGGCGAATTTGCTGATGGTAAAGGAGTTCAGCGAGCAAAAACTGCACTGCGGGGGCTTGAAATAAACGCCGAAGATATGCGGGCTGATACTTGGGGATCGAGGGTCTTTTCGAAGCAGGTTCCCGAGTTCCGACGCCTTGGAGAAAACTTCGCAACGCTTCGGGAGTATTTGGATGGTAATGGCTGTTGATCCACCTAGCTTGGTTGCTTTGAAACGCCCACCGCGCTGGAAGACTAGATCCATACGGCCCTCGAAAATCCAACCGGCTGAGGTCTTGGACGCGCGCTGACGCAGAAAGAAGTCGTACAGCCTCCGGACATCGTTCGCGGAAATATCAATCGTTGCCGCTCTAATCCTACCACTAATGCCCGGGGCTGGGAGGCCGTAAACCGGACGGACAGACACGTACTCGTACTGCTTCATCTTGTAAGGTCGTACCGTGAAGATGGTGTGTTTACCGTTAACGCCATACTCCTCTTTGGACAACGCATCAACGGGGTCCAGTTTCAATGCCTCAATGACTTTTGCCTGCAGACTATGGTCATAGATCTCGATTCGGTGCTGTAGTCGATCATCGACCTTACCCGTACCATCCTCGACCATTCCCGTGCGGTATTTGGCAGGTGGGTGGAGTCTATCGAAAAGCAAGTGCGGAATTGGACCGTAGTTGCCGTAAAGTGTGAAAAGTGCATCCCACTTGTTCTGCGGGAGGCCATTGAGAGCCCAGAGTTGAATTTTAGGATATGGATTGAACAAGCAGGCTGAACCGCCAAGTCACAAAATGTGCCAAACAGGAAGGCAAAACTTACGCGGCTGCCACAACTTCGTCCCAGTCCCAAGTAGGGAGATAGTACCCCCCGAGCGAGTATTCATCGTCCATGTGTTTATAATCAGCTTCCCGGGAAGAGGACGTCACCACGACAAGCCATCTGTGCTCTCCCGCCCGTCGGGGGGTTCCGACGGGCATATGGTCGGCCAAAACCCATATATCCGAGTCCTGCAATTCGAAGAAGGATGATCTTATCCGTATGAGGTATACGCCGGTCTTCTCGAATGCATGTCAGCCGGTCTTCCTCAGCTTCAAGAAGGATATCGTACATCTCCCGGTAGCCATTACGGATAAGTAGCTCATCCGCCCCGCATGGCAGACAACCGGGTTCCTCCAGTTGAGGCCCGCTATTAATGCCTCTTAGCGACAGCTTTGCCGCGCCCCACGTATCATCATTTATGTGTGGGTTCGTATCGTAGTTCCCCGACGGATGCCGAAAGTCGCAAAAAAACGGTGCCGTAGGCTGTCCTCCTTCCCCCACAATCGCCCGTGGAGAAACTTGAGCATCCTAAAGCTCCAGCTCCAGTTTTCTGCCGGCGAAGTTGCAAGAGTTAGCTTGTTCGTCGGATCCCAAATGAAAAGCATTACCTCGCGATTCCTGTTTGCCGACATTATTGATCGTCCGCACTAATTCTGCAAGCCTGTAGCTAGGTGCGGCCGGCAAGTGACACGCTTTTGCCCAGAAGTACAGGTCGTCGCCACACGTCAGAAATGTATCGGCGTCGATATCGGCTTCCCTGAATATCGCCAAATTGCTGGCGTTCTGTAAGATGTTCCGTAATTGTACGAAGCCAAACAACACCTCTTTTGTCCACCGTTCGACGACAGATGCAGTTGGAATGTTTCCGTCCCAAGTACTTGGTGCGGCATCTACCATCTCGATATACGTGACCATAATGCCGCTAGATGCTAACCGTAGAGGGAAGCACGAGATGGTAGGTGAGTAGTAGGGATGTAGCGGTGGAGGGCGTAGCAGAAAAGATGTGGTAGCTGTGCGGTTGTAGATGGTGTTGCGGATTTTCTTGTGGAGGTGGTTGTGGAAAGTGGGGAATGAGGGTCGTCTCTGCTAGTCATACAGCGCTGCAGGCAAGCCTACCTACCGTCTTAGAATTACGTTCCGAGTGCAGCAACCCAAAAATGGTGGTGAATGTACAAGCATACTTGCAGCGCATACCGACATACCTCCCTCTTTCTCACCATGGCAGAGAAACCCCACCTTGGGAGACTGGTGCCCTGGAATCCCTCATGAACAACCAACGCAAGAGATATGTTACCCGGACCGCGTTGATGACCGCGCCGGTGGCCGTTAATTCCACGGATTTCAACAACCACTGCCTGGTAGGATCCAAAAGTTTGCGCAAGCGCTAGGAATATAATGGAACCCTCTCCAATGGCCAATCTAATGACAGAAGTCCCTCCTCCATACGACTACCGTCCCCATAGTCGTAAACTCAACCAGTCAGAGAGGCGAGGGTTAGGTCTTGTGTGCCTACTTAGCCTTGGGGCTAGCACTGCAAGTTGGCTCCGAGAATCGACTGATGAGTAGCCAACGGAGCGCGATAAGAGGGAAGACGGAATATTGGCGCTGTTAATAGTACGAAACGGGTTTAGTGAGGATGCGGGTCTGCAAGGATTACTTTTTTTTCTTTTTATTTATTCATAAGATGTACTTGCATTCAGCCTTTCTTGACTATGGCGGCGTACATTTTATCCAAATTTCCCGTCCGCAGTGCTCGCGAGGCGGCTTGTTGCAAGCTCCCCTTTGCCCGCCGCCCATGCGCGTCCCACGAAAAAGAAGTAGCGCACGATGGAAATGGAAAAGAAAGGCACAAAAGAAAGCGTCATTCGTCCCCTAGATCCTCGCCTGCCGACGCCATGAAGGAGGGGGTGGGGGGGAAATGCGGTGGGGCCTCACCTGCACCCAGCGAGGCCGCGGTGCCCAGCTCCTCCGCATCTGCCCGCCTCTCCTTCTGCTCGCTGCGCTCCCACTCCGATACGTCGCTCTCTGCATTGCTCTCGGCCACAGCTGCCACCAGTCTTCCCACGTCAGTAAAAGCAAGGAATCCAGCACTACCTAACCGCATCTTCCATCTGCGAGCAGGCGACGAAGCTTTCACCTTCTCTTCCACCATCCGGTCTTCTTCTGCACCTCCGCCCACAGGATTTCCTGCTGCATTCTCCATTCCGGATACACCTTGAAGAGGTAGTCTCTGCAAGGGGCATCGACACCACCAGCTGTTAGCCTGGGGTGTTTTTGGTTAATATCGAACAAGTCTGGTTTTCCGAAAATTCACGATGATGGGGTTTGCGCGGTCTTCGCCGGCGTTCAATTATTATACAACGATGAAACCCCACATGACCGTTGTCTCAATATCGCCCACTGCAAAGGGATTCACAACGAAAGAATCTAAGGGGTTCGGTTCGATATTCGCGTCGCCCGCCAGTTGCGGCTTACTTACCGGATCGTACGCGGCTCCGCGGCGACGTCGCACTCGACGGATCCCTCGGTGGACAGCACGGCGTGCCGAGCGGCTCGTTCAGTGGTTCCATGGCGACGGCTTGCTCGACGGATCCCAATCGGTGGAAACTCGTCGCATGCCCGGTGGCTACCCGACAGCTTGCATGTGTCGCTTCGACGGATTGTTCGAGCCGGGCCCGACCACTTGCCCGACGACTTGCTCCTTTCGCTGTGGCGGATGGTTCGAGGCGGAACCAGCGGCTTCCGCGGCGGCTCACTCGTGTATATTAGGCCGATGATTCATCGCTTGTCTGGCGGCTGCCCAGCGGCCTCCGTGTATTGCTTCGGCAGAAGTTTGAGACGGGTCCGACGGCTTGCCCAACGGCTCGCGTGCATTGCTTCGGCGGATGGTTCGAGACTTGTCCGGCGGCTGCCTGGCGGCTTGCATGTATCGCTTCGGCGGATGGTTCGAGACTTGCCTGACGGCTCGCCCGTGGCGCTCTGGTGGACGGTTCCACGTATGCCCGGTGGCTGCCTGACGGCTCGCTCAGCGACTTGCTCGACAATTGCCTCACGGGTAGGATAAGGTAAGGAGTACGCTCACACACCAGTCACTACCGGGTGTGGGCCGAAGCCCAGAACTCTCTCGCCCTGGCCGGTAGCGAGATAAGATGCCATCTGATGGTATTACGGACCGCGTAATTCCCTCATCTCGTAGGCAGGGTTCAAAGCACGGTCCCACGCCGTTTCGAGGTAAGGCTCGGGGTCATAGCCCGTTCGAGCTTCCTCCGACGTGTTGCCCATCATGGCGATCCAGCATTAAGTCATCTTACGTCCGTTATGGCCGTAACCCCTTGCTCCCGTACCTTATCTCCCGCCTAGACTCTCGAGCTCCTTGCGTATCCTTCCATCTCCGTTCCCGATCGCTCGTCGCCACACTCGTCGTCTCCCTCGACAGCTTCAGCGGCAGGCTGACAACTCGCTGGTATCGCTTCGGCGTATCGTTGGGGGATGGTGGTTAATTCGTTAATGTTGATTGACCGCTGATTGTTCGCTGGTGATTGATGATTCTTCCCTTGACAAGACTCATCGTACAAGTATGCGGCTCTGCAACGTCACACGAGCTACGGGGGATTACACGCCCCACGATATGAAAACGCTTCGTCTTGGCGTTACACTTCACCTTCAGCGTATCACGGATCATCGGTCGATTGGATAGGAAAGCAGCGTATCAAAGTATCCGATATATGGACAGAGATGGTAGATGATAGATTCGGCTATCCTCACTCCTGCCAGGCGGCGGATACATATAGCTATATACATATCCTCTCTCCGACTTCCTCCGTACTCCGTTGCACTGGCACCTCTGCGTCAGGTGCCGTCGCAAGGTCGAGACCGCATCCGCATAACCTGCGCCTCTCTGCATGGACGCCACCATATATGCATTTGGTGGCGCCGTCCCATCTTCTCATCTTGACATAGCACTTCTACTATCCTCCTAAGAGCGGCTAGAACTAGTGCCTCGTAAGGTCTCATCGCGATTGAGTGTCAGCGATTATGGATTGTATACGGGGTTGATCGCGCTACTCGACGCCACCTTGGAGGCGGAGATAACGAACCCTCAACCGTACCAGCTAATCCTTCTCGGCCGTAATGGCATCAGGGCGTAGCTCCGCCCCAAATCTCTTCCATCAGACTGTCCTTGTGGTGTGGTCCTGTAGCGTCGTTAGCGCTTTCCCGAACACGAGCCGGTACTTTGTCCATGGGCTGTCCGGCGCTGCAGGATTGGCTTCGGTATCTGTCCAGAAATGCCCCTCACCTTGACGCAGCGTGTTCACTGCATCATAATCGTTGCAAGCTTCTCGGGGTGAGCTGAATATGCTCCCGCTTTCCTGCGCTGGCAAAGCCCGGAGTTCATCGCCATAATTGCTTGTCCATGACGAGGTTGCGAGTGGTAGCATGATCCCTCATGTCTTCTGACAAGCGGGCGTGCAGCAGTATCGTCTCGGGTCTCCGGCTGTCGACAACGACAAAGCGATTCCTTCCTCATGGTGTTGTTCCTCTGGACCAAGCCACTGGAAACAACCGCGCTCCTGTTCCGCGATCTAGACTCATAACTCCTTGCGTTCCCGCTTCCCTTTCTTTCCGATGGCTGTTCCATACATACGATGACCTCCCAGGTTGTCTTTGTCGACGGCAGCGCTTGCGCTTTCCCGGTCTGTGCCGGTACTTGGTCCAGGGGTTTCCTGGTGCTGCAGAATCGGTCGACTCGAGCGGAGCTTCGACGGTGTCGGTTGCCCGGATGATGCTATACATCGCCATCTGGTGAATACAAGAATGTTAAACCTGATGTTACCAGAACAGTCCTGCCATGGCGACACGACGCAGCTGTCGCCCGGGGTCAATGTACGCGGAGGGGCCTAGCCTCTACAGGTTTGTTCGACCAAGTGAAGTTGCCGGGTAACTAACCCCTACAACACGTCATGGCTTGGCCACCCGGCACTTGGTTGATGTGTCGACGTCTTTCACTCTCATTCAATCAAGGCAATTGCAGAATATTGTGCTAACGTCAACGGTACGATAAGGTAAGTATTTCTAAGTCGTATTTCCTCTCCAGGTCGAATTCACGATAACGGGACAAAGATGTTCAGCCTCCTCGGTCGGTGGTTGGTCAGCCCTGTTCGCAGACGTGTCCTGCTCTCTAGCAGTACCACTTCGCGCCTTGTCCACAGCATGCAAGCCCCGTATGCGGGACCTCCGAGTTACGATACGATCGCACGACGGTTGTCTTCGGACGTCAAGCCCCAGGCCTATTACTCCAGAAGGCGCCAGCAACAGGCTTTGGAGCGTGGTGAATTGGTGGACATCCATGATGTCGGTGGCCTAGATTTGAAGGATTTCTTGATTACCGATATTGACCATAACAGGCCTCAACACGAGGTAGCAGGGATAGTGGGAATCCCGTACGTTTTTCCAGCATCTAAGGTGGAGGCCGATAAAGTCATCACCATTGGCGAGTGTTTGATCTTCACAAGGAAGGATCGAACGATATTTCCGGCAGTTGTCGCACATCCATCGGGCAAGGCCTACTGGGTCTTCTTTCTTGTGAATACCTGTTTGCCATTAACATATCTTTCAACTCAGGAAGGTAATCCTACAGCTGAACTCAGAATCAGACTGATAACTAGGTACTTAGGCAAGTGATCTCTTCGGCATCGTGGGTGATGATGATATACCGTTGTACGTCAATATTCTTGGCATGGACTTCGCCAACTCGTACAACGTTTCGCAGTGGAACCACAGGCGAACCGCCCATCGCCGCCATGATCTATATAGGTCGAATGCGAGTATGATTAAACAAACAAAAAAAAAAAAAGCTGGCGAACCGCGCTGGCCAAATTGTACATCGGTGGTGAATCTTGGGAGGTGGTGGAAAAGCGCAAGCTATAGTCCGAGTTTTGGGTACAAGGAAGGTGCGGGGGGTCAAAAGTGGGATCGTGTACTTTGAGATTTTTTTCGTGTTAGGAACCGACTCTTGCCGGTATGTGTCCCCCAAAACTGCTATTGAGTCACGTTAATGTCACCGAAGTATGTAATCCTAGGAGGGCATCAAAACCCACCTAACAAGGAGGCCTACGACGCGGAGTGTGCCACCCTATCCCGCGCATTGGAATCTTCCTCGCGAAGAAATACGATCCCAGAGCGGGTAACAGCCTTCAATGATGCACAGGCGGCCAACAAACGGACGGCCTCGGAGGAGCCTGGCACCGGCCAGCACATCGTACTCCGGCAAGAAAGCACATTGCTGCACTGCGGCGAGCCAGGCAGGGTACCATCATTGAGATCAGATGGTGCCCGGCTCACAAGGGGGTGGACGGTAATGAGAAGGCGGAGGAGTGGGCGAATGTTGCAGCGGACAAGCCAGACTCCCGTGAATTGGAATGGTTGAAACACTCGGACTGGATGGAGGTACGCCCAATGCCTCTCCCGAGGTCGCTTGCAAACCTCAAGAGGAATATCTCCGAAAAGAAGTGGGCGGAAGCCAGGCAATGGGCGGGGGTCCGGACCTGCAAAGCGAAAAACCGCATGCCAAAGAGCCAGAAACCCGGAGGCGTGGTGGCTAGTAGCACCAAGGCGCTTACTTCGATATTCTACCAAGTGAAGACGGGGCAGTTCCCTACTGGGCAGTACCTCCACTGTACGAAGAACAGGCCCACCACGTAGTGCTGGTGGTGCCGGTATCAGATTCAAACTCGGGAGCACCGCTTCAAGATATGTCCGGAGTGCAACGGCTGACTAGGTATCCTGTGGGCGGAGGGGTGGAAGGAGACAGGCCGGTGGACGAGAAGGTGGAAGATCCTGGAGGTCCTGACCGGCGAGAGATGCAGCCGGGCAGTGCCGGACTTCCTCTCTGCTACAGATGTGGGAAAGAGAGCGCCGGCTGAGGAGTACGCGGTGAGTAAGGTGTCGGAATGGGAGCTCCACGACCGGGAGGGAGTGAGATGGGCGGCGGCAGAGGATTTGGGTGCTAGTGAGGAGTAACTGCTGTTCTACCCACGCCCTCTTCTAGGACATCCGCAGATGAGGACTCGGCGACAGGCTGTGCTTCCCCTTGTTTTTTTCTTTCGTCTCACATGTTCGCGCTGATGCTTTTCCCTTCTAATTTCTTTTGTGCGCACCTCATCTTGGGATAGGCTGATAATTAGACATCCAGACACCTAACCGCACTTCTCTTTTGCCTGCGCAGGTAGCCAATGCACCTAGAGAATAACCCTCTGAGAAAATACTCCAAGAGCATACCCTCATTAACTAGAGGCCTTGGCGGATGACAAAAGGTGAGCTTGCAACGAGTCGCCACCGCTCGGACAGCAGACAAGGAAAATGCACAAAATGTACACCGCCATAGCCGAGATAGGCTTTATGTGAATATGTTTAAACCTAAAAAATATTTTCCAGCAACAGGCATCATGAAAAAAGTATACAAAACTACGTATAAATATTACTATACGGGTTTCTGAAAAACGAGCCCCACCCATGGCTGTCACAATGCTCATCTTTAGTACATGGCTCATTAGGTATAAATGTTGGCAACAGGCTCGGGTGGAGGGGGCAACAGCTCTATCATGACTCATCACATTGGCTCGGTACTGCGAATGGAAGAAATGGGAGAGGTGGAATGCGGAACGCATCATTGGCAGATCTAGGCGCGGCCTGCTGAATTGACGTCATAACGGCTTGGCGTCGGATATCCTTGCCTGTGCTGCCGCCCACCTCGCTACTTTCTCCTTACACGCTCCTTTTCTTCTTTACACAGCAATCTGTTAATCCAGAGTCGCCACATCACGATTACCGACCCCTGCCTTGTCCGAACTCCTCTGTGTCTTCTCTCGTTCTCTCTGGTCCCCTTACGTCTCTTGACCCGTTCACTTCTGGTTCTGTCCTTCGTCGCGTCCGCCGACTTCTTCTCGCTGCTACTGCGCGATCGTTGGGTCGCTCGTACGCTCGCCATTTGCAGGTTTTTTCGCACATTCATCGCACGTTGTTCGTCTAGTCGCTCGAGCGCTTCACGTTCTTCTACTCCCAGTACGCTTGACTACCCATTCATACGTTCGTCGATTATTGTCTGCAACTCACAGCTCACGGTTAACAGCTCGCGGCGCACAGTTCGCCGATTGTGCACTTCGCGCCTGCCTGCACGGCTGCTTGTGCGACTACCCGCTTGCACGTAGCTTGCGGGTCGCCTATCTCTGTCCGCTATCTCCAGCTCTGCCGCTCCTGTCACGTTTCCGCCAGGAGCACTTCGCACCTTACCTCATCACATCCTCTCACTTTACCTTCCTGCGCTTCATACCACCCACAACCGCACAAAAGACCCTCCACACGATGTCTGAGAATGTAAATTTACCACAAAATTTGCCGCCGCACCTTGTGGGCGAATTCCTAGCATGGCTTGCAACCAGGGAGCCACAGCCCCCATCTGGTATTATTTCTACACTCGTAACGTAGGTGTCTTTGCTAACGCTCAAATAGTTTCCTCTGAGCCAGATACTGGTACCACCGCGGTTGGCCGCCCACAGGCAACTGTTGAGATGTCAGATTCGATCGATCCGGGGCACTTCTCTATTCCCGCCGGTTTGGCCGTTCCAGCTGTGACCCCTACATCTTCAGGATGTGGATCTTCTCAGTACCCACTCGAGTCCACGACTGTAGAGGCTACCGATGCAATCTTTGATCTTCCATCCAGCAATCAGGCGCAACCCTCGAAGACTCTTGTCACTGGGAAACACCAGCTAAAGGCAAGATCACGTGTCCACTTGAACAGAGCAATGGGAGTTGAACCTATGGACAAGCGCTCAGTTCAGGCCCGCAGGAAGGAAGTGTCCCTATACTGTCAGCAGCAATGCGGCTTTACCCTTGATACCCGTTCCACTCAGTGGTCGGAGGCTACCTGGGATCCATTGGTTAATGCCGTTTACCAAGAGTTTCAACAGCGCTACGCATGGACAAGGGCTACTTGCGAAGAAGTCATGAAAACCATATGTTTGGATACTTCTCGAAATCGCCGGTCAAGCCTTCGAAAAGTCGCCAAAGAGGCCACCACTGAACTGCCACCTGCTCGCGATCAGAAGAATACTGCAACTCCGCGGAGACGTGCAATTCTATGTCTACCGTATCAATCCAAGTTGGTTAGCCGTGTCGACGGCAACTCTGGTGACGAACCAATTTCGGATGATGACCTGTATACGCATGCCCATCGTCGCCCGGTTTCAGCCGCCGTGCAGGCCACAACCACCGTATCCACACCACAATCATCGCCTCTAATCCCTCCCAATGGGGGTCTACGATCATTAACTCCTGACAGTGTTGACGAACATGTCACCTCTTCTGCGCACACGTTGGCAGCAATTCAGAAAGATCAGCCCACTGCCGTACATGTCATGTCGCAACCAACCAGAATCTTAGCAAAGAATCTTAATGAAGCATTGGATGCACTATTGGAGAGTCTTGCAAACCCGGTGGGAAAATACCGGACTAGCCAATCAGTTGTATTACTGGTCTGTTCAGATGTACTTTGACTAACGCAGACACGGTCACAGGTACCGATTGCCGCCGGCACCCCAACCGGCGCGGAGGAGGCTATCATAGGTCCGACCCGTGGAAAACGACCACCGGACTCCAGTGTAAGACACTCCCGTTCGAATGGGTACTGATCAACACTGATGAAATCTCAGCCTCCAAATGTTGTCGCGACTGCAGCCAAGAAGGCGCGTGTATGTGCAACCACGACGGGTATTCCTCCCATCTTCCGTCCTATCAATGGAATTACTCTAGATCCCACACATGTTGGAGAGGTTGCCAAGGAGGTTGCTACAGCAGAAGCAAGGAAATCGCATACTCAAACCTTGAATACCAAGCTAATTGTGATGGTTTACAGCAAAGTAGCGAGTTGATGCAGCGAATAGGAGGATTGACATTACTGCGATTTGTTTTCCTCCTTGCACGGTTTCTTTCACGTGTTTTAGGGTTTGGATTGCGGGGGAAAAGCGATGTCTTCGCACGAAATATAATAATAAATTGTATAACTTAGTCTCGCTGGCTCACTGCCGGTAGGTTGATAGTGCGGGTCGCATAGCTTATCACGTCTAAAAAATCAATAGATGCCAGGGTCGAGGAATGGGAGTTTGAAAGGAAAGTACCCATAATTCCAGGAGCACCAAATGTCCGAAATACGGACTTTTGATAGACACTAGTCCTATCAAATAACCACAATCCCCGAACCATCGGATAATTATTACAGAACCCCGATAACCAGCATTACACACCTAACTCATTACTGGTCGTGCCCATACAACACCGAGGCGCGGGTGCAAGTTTTCAAGAATCGGCCCCACAAAGCCCCAGCAGCTTCTGTGGGCGGAAGCGCGGGAGAAGGCCGGGACGGGAACAGTCGGCACATGACCTGGAACCACCTTACCGACTCGAGGTGCAGTCAGCCGTTGCGCGATAATTCTTTACGCTTCATTTCCCCATACGTTGCCCACCATCTCCCCACATATCCTACCAGGAGTACGTTCGACATATAACTGCGCTGAGCTAAAACTACTGATCAGCCACTTGGCCAGATCCCTTTCAGCCGTGGTGGTTCAGATCGGACCTTAGACGCACCGATCGAGGCGGTTGGCTTCCGATGCTCGTATCCCGAGTGCCATTGTCTGGCCATCCAAGCGTCGACGGCATTCCATCGCCCCTCGTTGGTCCCCCTCCCCGCGAATTGTCACGGCGTGGCAAGCGCTGATAACGAGCGCTGGACGGCGGAACAAGTGTGCAAGGTCGGGAGTACGCAACCCCGTCAGGGGATGTCATGAGCTAGGAGGGAATATAGTATGCAAGACACGAGTGTTGAGCGCTGAGGACGAGGGCTGGAAGCTGGAACGTGCGCCAGTCGCAGAAAACGAGGGCTGGACGCCTGGGGACGGGTTTCCAGCTCTGGCAAGAGGCGCCGGATGCCTGGAACGGGCGCTAAACGGCGATAACGAGGGTTGAGCACTGAGGACGTGAGCTGGATGGCGCAAGGAGAGAGAAAGTCGGGAGCAAGAAACACCGGAAGAGAGTGCTGGGCCGGAACAAGTGGAGAACGCCGAGAGTAGGCGACTTCGCTAACCATCGTCAACCGTTGGATCCGGTCTCCTACTCACTCAACTTCCACGCACACACTCGTCTCTCATGCAACTGAACACAACAACATTTCCCCAACGATTGCGCAATTCCAAACACACAGTATCCTTTCCCGACAGCTGTCTAATCCCAAACCTGATGCAACTCCGAGCCCAACCTTCCGAGCGGTGCCTTTCGCTGGCAAATAACCTAGTAGGTCGAAAGATGGGACGTAGGGATAATACCTTGCGAGCCGACGGCCGGATCCCCCGAGATTTATACTGACCTAATGGCAGGGCGTTTCGTTCGGAAGTGGAAAACCTAGCGATAGCATCGCCAAAGATTTATCCCAAAACCGAACATCGAACGATACGCTCAATATTGTTCCGTTCTGCATTGTCGAAAGTTCCTGACTTCGTTAGTATTCAACTTAACGTATTGTTGCCCCAAACAGCGTGTCGCCGAGGATCCCCCATCGCCACCTGGTATTTCTGCGCGGGGCGGGCGGCTTCGAAAAGCAGCAAATGTAGTATCCACCGACATCCCGGAATATCGGCGATGGCAACTGTCGCCCGGCGAGCTATCAGTCAAATCAGACCCGAGGCCACGACGAAGGTGTGTATATATCGTTTCAGGATCACCAGGAGACGGACGAGGAGGCTAACTGGTAAAGACAAGGGACAACTTCTACCACGGGATGTGGGCTGCCTTTGTTGTCAATGACGTTAAAATAGCGATGTCACATCTATGTATTTCCTATGTCATCCTATGTCACTGTATTCCCTACGTCATTGTGGGTTAACTTAGATATGTTGTGGGGGCGGCGCGGCGTGGGTGCTGACGGCCCGGTGCGGAGGAACTGCTGCCGACGGCAGCGCGGAGGGTGTCATTGCGACAGCGTGACGCAACAGTGGACGAATAATTGCATCGTTTTTCTCCTATGCGCTCTTATGTCATTCTCTTTCAGACGGCAATATATGTAGCGTTCTTTCTGTACGGAGAGGTAATATGGTCTTTTTCTTCAATCAATCGCAAGCTCATTGTCTTTCTCTCTCCCGAATCGAATATTCTAGTTTCTAAACGACCCCACTTCCGCAGTACGCTCAGCAGCAAATGACATCACGATCCGGAAGTGACGATGCGGGTACTGGCTGAAAAGCTCAATCCAGAAGTGCTTCGCTTGACGTACCATGACACGAATGGAATCGCCTAGAGATTTCAAACGCTCCAAACCGAGATTTTCACACGTCATACGAGGCTCGCCACCTTTTGAGTTAAACACCCTGAGAGGGGTCATGTGTATACGGAAGAGGAGAGTAGACGCAGTGGTAACTGTTAGAATATAGGGATCGATAATGGATAGATTGGCTGACTCAACGTCGATGGAGGAACATTCTTACTATGTACAACGGGCCTAATTTGTGTCCAAGTCCAATTGGCTGACATCGCTGGGTCGTGGCTTGGTTGAAAGCGGTTCGCTACCAGGGAAGAACTTGATGTTGAGGAGTAGAAGCGTTGATTCCCCGGTGCTCAGTTCACCTATAGATGGGTTACAGTCTCGGCAAATACCGCTCGCTGTACGCTGCCAAGATACCGAGTGCAAAAGTGTGACCCTGCAAAACACGCACTGCCGGAGCCTCGCATTCACGGCGGTGATTCCTGCAAAACCCGCAAAACCTGCAATAACTCCACCACCGGTCTCCTTAACCAGTGCCTATCCGATTGACACCATTGCTGATTAGTTTTGTTCGTTTATTCGCTGCCGTACTCACCATCCCCGCGTATAAAGCTTGTCAGGTTAACGTCAGCATACCTCGACCAAACAAGCGAGTGACTGCTACTTGAACCTCAGGCGCGAGAGGCGCTCTGAAGTCCAATGAATGGAGTGATCGTAGTTAACTGCTCCGATGGTGCCACGAAAAATATCGTTAGGGTGTTGCAGGCTGAACGGCAACGGCAAGAAGACTCTTCCCATCCACCTCTTCCGATCTGCCTGGGACTAGGTAGTACTTACCTGCCTCCTAGTTGAGACCGCGACAAAAGGTCCGCCCTCGTACCCTAGTAGACAATACGAAAGAGGGGTCTCGTGCGGAAAGCGATTCTTTCAGATGCTGGGGCCAGCAATCGTGCAACACGGCACAGCGGGAATTCCGAATGTATGGATCGATACCGATGAATACCGTGAATTGAATTGAAGACAGAAGGTTGAAGGTAGGACATACCCGCTATGTACTACGGGCCCCAGGGACCCGTCAGGGATAAAGTAAGGAAGCCCGTCTCCCAATCCGCCATCTCCGGACGCCCATTATTCTGACAGGCATATCAGAGCATAGCGATTTTTACATCACTCTCGTGTTCGGAAGAAGAATGGGCATCCGGAGATGACGGACCGGTAGGCATGATTCCTTACTTTGGTACTGACGAGTCCCTGAGGCCCCGTTGTACATAGAGAGAATGTTCTGCCTTCGACCTTTTATATTCAATTCAATTCACTGTCTTCATCGATATCGATCCCTATATCCCAACAGTGTTCCCACTGGACACCCGACCGTTGCATATCATCGTCTTGGTTATGCATTCGAGCACCTCAAGTTTGATCGCCGTTCACATAGAGTTCACGCGCGCTGTAGCGCTGGTGGACTGCACAGCTACTAGGGTTCGCGTTTGGTGCCCGCCGGGTGCGGAAACTCAAACTACCGTCTCGACCCGCCCCCCAAAACCAAAAACTCTCCCGGTGTCCCTCACTTCTTTCTCTTCCCCAGCTCTTCTCCCTCTTCCACTGCACTTCTTCCTCTTCCCCCCCACCTCCACCAACCGCAAACACAAATAAATAACAACGGACTCCTACAATAGCTCTTCGTTGGTTCCCACTTGTTCTGTCCAGATTCGCGATTTGCAAACTGACCGTAATAGTAAATGGCGATTACTAGAACCTATTCCTCCCCCATGAGGGTCGTGCCCGTCGTGGCCGACTTCTCCCCAACCTCCATCGCCGGTCTCGTCCGTGTCAACGGGGTCTGGGTTGACGACCAGATTTGGATCGCCCACCCGCCACCGCCGCCCTCAGTAAGTGCACCATCTTACCGAGGTGTACATTTACTGAGAATCGCTAGCAGCAGGGCAAAAAGTGCACCGCGCTCTCGACCCGCCAATCGCGCCCGCCCCTGCCGCTCGCCGCCGCCCCCGCCGCCCCCTCGTCCAAGCGGCTCCACAAGCGCGTCCGCGGCTTTCGCGAGGATGACAAGGTCGTGTCCTACTTACCGGACACGCCTGTCGGAGCGGATGACCCTCCGGTGCTTGTGGACGCTGACAGGTGGGCGGAGTTGCAAACCCTCGTCATCGCCGCCTCGTAAGTAACCCTCTAGATCATAGATGTACGACACCTTCAAACTGACCGCCGGATTTAAACAGGATCGGTACCACTGCGGCAAGCCCCTGCGGACTCCACTCCGCCTACGTGCTGCTTCTTGAGGCCGCTCTTCAGGGCATCAAGGACCTGGCGGCCAGCGCGCATCAAGTTGACCGGACTGAGGCGTCCTTCCTTGAGGCTGTTGCCTTGATGGAGGCGTCGACGACCGCGTCGGATGCTCTGCGCCTGGCCGTGCAATCAGCCAAGGTGGAGAGGATGGCCGCAAGGTGCTTGCATGCCCGAATTGAGAGGGACCTCGCTGAGGTCGAGGATGAGGTGACGGTGAGACGGAGGGAGTTTATCGTCCTCGGTGGTGTGCCGAGCGTGTAGGGCCTGTGCGCCCGTGAAAATATCTTTCAATAAAACTTTCTAGCTCGACTGTTCGCTTTTGTAGAAGTTGTTGGCCGTATCGATCTTCCAACGAGACGCGCCTAGGCTGCTGTTGGTAGCTGGGCGGACGGCTACCGAGACGCAGTGAATGGGAAAGCGGAAGGCGGGAATAAGGTGGCGGAGATGGCTATTGCCTACCGGTGAGGCCAAGGTTGATTGGTCCCGACTGAGAATGGAGGTCGGAACAGATATCGGAGGTCGCGACGGATAACTGATTTGCATATATAGCAGGAATTAGATAATGCGCTACTGCATAATCGCGTTAGTACTACTGCGCGGTAGAACCTATAATGGTGGCGCTTACACGCAGGGCGGACCTCGTGCGTGCGATAATACGGTATCCACGGCGCCAGACAGCGATAGCAGCTAATATCGCTACGTACCACCCGAGCTCCCTGACTACATTACACTTTCCCAGATGGTTCTGATTTCCAAATGTTGGGGCCCTTCCCTGCGCTAGAGGAGAATTTTTAGGTGAAAGCAGCCCGCTGACTGATGTTACACTGGTGATGGAACCCGCGGTTGGGGATTTGTTGGCTTCTTATTCAAGCCACAATACGACGAGCATTGTGTGGCATTCGACCAAGGAAGAAGAGGTGACAGCAGGGGGTGGAGCAACGAGATGGCGATGTAAAAGATGTAACTTTTTTGTATCCGTTACTGACGAGTAGAAGCTGGCGAACTGTGAGTCTGTGACTCGGTTCCCAATATCTATGCAGCAATACAGTTGTTTCGGAGTCGGCTCAACCAAAACTGCAAACGGACAACTTCCTGCTCTCGCACCGCGTTAGCCAGGATGGGCTCTACGACTTTTGCTCACCTCCACTTGCTCTTAACCCTCAACTCACTACAGCCCAATTAATGCCCACCGGATTTCGCTTTCAGCTCCATCATCTCGACATCAGTCAAAAGAATTTTAGATAATCGTCCTCCCCTTCTCTTGCTGATGCCGTTCTGGATATGTACAATGTTTCTTGTTGTGATAGTGGCCGAAAGCTCGCAATAATGGCCGAAGTGAAACACTACCACCCAAGGTTAGTTTGAGCGATAGGGGTTCATAAGTTATCATCTATTTGTTCGGCCCTGCGTCCCTTTGCAATATCTCACTCATTCTGCTTCGTCATGAGTTGAATCACATCAAAAACTTGTTTTGAAACTTTTCACTTTTTCCGCCTTTCTCTCTTAGACAAAACAATCCACACCACTCTTCATCGTTCTAAGAAACCTCCATATTAATCTTGATAGGTTATAAGCCTGGCGCAGCGCCGTGTCCCTCACGTTAGTAACTCCAGTGAATCCATCAATAATCGTCCGCACTTTCGGTCAACTAGTTATATGGAATGGAAGGGTGAAATTACCAGAACCCTTCGTGTGGTGAATGCCCTACTGTTCGTACGAGTGGGAGAAGCCGAACCGCCTACAAGCAATATGGCTACTAGTAGAACCTCTGTCACCAACCGGGTGAGACGGCGACTACTGGTCAAGCTGAAGCGCGGTAGCCGGGTAACTCCTACCGTACGTTACCTTGTAGCTCCATATCTCGCTCGCTTAACCATCGACCCCGCACCTCACCCGTCCACAACTGCTCCTGCTGTCAAAACGCCGTGTCCCTCACCATTCCACAAATATTTCACCTTCCCCCACATCCTCACTCTGGTGCCGTGGTACCAAATGACCATATCGCGTTACAAGATGTCATCACGTTTGTTATTGTCTCGTCGCCCCGCTACGACCGGCCCCCGCCGCCGGCACCCTCATATTCAAGCTCGACACCGTTCATCGGCATGGCCATTCAAATCCAGCGCCGACGGGTGGATTTCAGCGAGAGAAAAAGCGCCTGATTCGGCAGAAGTGTTTCTCCATTTCCAACGGACATTGCCACTCCGGCGAGACTCGCTCGCCAATACGGACTGCGGACAATGGCGAGAGAAGATGCCGTCAGCACTCGGATTAATTAAATTTCTCGCAAGTGATTGGATATGGGACCGTAGGTGTCTTCCAGAAGAGGGCCGGTTCCAGCACCATGAGGCATTACATACGCCAAAGAACCCCAAAGCGAATGCCACACCCAGCACATACGAAATCACCTCGTTTCAGCAAAAACCGAGTTCAATATATCGAGTCCGAATCAAGCGAACAGGATGGAGAACGCGAGATGAACGAGATGGTATCGATCGAATCTCATTCCGAAACCCAAGAGAGATGCGCCGCCATTAGCTACAGAGAAAGTCAAGGATCTTGGTAGTCACTCGAAACGAGATATTTCTATACGTTGCTGACAATCAGGCTAGGAGGTTAGACCGCCGGTAAACGCCGACGTGACTCCGCCAAGTTCGGAGCTCTGTTTCAGGATGGTCACAGGGTTCACAGAAAGCTTGAAAGCGGCAAGGACATATTTCTTTGCATATGATGATATATACGGAGACTTCTGTGTCAAGACTCAGAATGATGGGGGTCCGGATATTACGGTCCGGCGACGGCGTCATATGTGGAGAAACACGTCCTTGCAGCATTTTGCGTGGACCCTGTGACCATCCGGGGGGGATCTCCGAACTTGGCGGAGTCGTGTCGGCGTTTCTTGAAAATCTGACCTACCTATCAGAAGAAAGGACGGAAGACGATCTCGCGAACCGGTACGCGGAGACTCGGTCAGCCGTCATCTCCGTAAGTCCATTGCTCCGACATCTGGAACGAAAGTAGAACGACGGGAGCAGGGCTGCACGCTGGGGGCGAGAGCTGGGCGCCGTAGGGGGAACACAGGCGAGGGCAGGTGGCGGGTATATTGGTAAGTTATACAAGTTTGTTTTTGGTTTATTTACACTCGGAGACTGTGGCGGCGTCCATTTTGATCAGCTCCCGTCTGATATCCGAGTGGGAGCGATAGGCAACTTGTGGGCGTGAGTAAGTCACAAGACAAGGAACGACTATCATTGCAGAGGCGCGCGGCTCGGCCCCCACAACCCACACTCGTAAACACCCTTCCCTCCTGCAGCTGGCTGGTGAGCACTGCAGTCAGGCGATCTTCGGCATTCTCCGGGCTACGGATGTCGGACGAAGGGTGGGGATGGAGAGCTTCTGCAGGATGCGATGAGAGAGGCACTGGAGTTCGAGCATTGGGAGCGGTATGATAAGACCAAATAGGGGAATGGGGTTAGGAGTGGGTAGGATATTTAGCCAGGGCGAAGTGCGGGGGAGAACCACACCGTGCCGAAAGGATGGCGGATGGGAACAGCGTATGAAGCGCCATGATTTAGCTTTGTGGCATGCAGTTGACGGTGCGGAAAAGAGAAACCCTCATGCAACCAAACGCAACCACTTTTCCCAACGATTGCGCGATTCCAAATAAACGGTTGGCCAGTTTTTCCCCGCCAATATCCATACCTGACGCAACTCACAGCTAAATCTTCCGCGCGGCGGTGCCTTGCGTCGTGATAATCTCTCACATTTTGGGTATACTTGGAAGCGGGCAGGGTTTTGCCATTGTCGCCCGGCAAGTTGCTTTGTGTGGTTTGGTGACTTGGTTCGTCCATCATCGGGTTGCCGCCACCCATCATCTCCCGCCTTTGCCTGAGAGTGGGGGGTGCGGTGGCCTTGGGAGCTGTCAGAATAATGGGCGTCCGGAGATGACGGACCAGAGTGTCAGAATAAGGTGGCGTCCGGAGATGAGGAGGCGTCCGGACATGACTGAGTCCCGAGCACCGGCTCGGGGGGCAGTCTTCCGTCCTTTGTCCTGACGGCCTTCCTGTATATAGAGAGATGTTGCGCCCGCATAATGCTGCAACACAATCTTCACCTTTTATCGATCCATATATTCCAACACAGAGGCAACATGTCTGGAGATGACAGCAGCCTTAGTCTCCGAGCACCGGCTCGGGAGACAGTCTTCCGCCCTTTCCCCTTGGCGAGTCCCTCAGGCGCGTTGTATATAGAGAGAATGTTTTTCCTTCGACGTTGTATCAATCAATCAGTTCACTATCTTCGTCTCTATCGAT
>Ga0307516_10002343_pt1 | contig 25437 bp, 24 predicted proteins | sample 19_EM_MG_FD_203310 | JGI IMG/M metagenome (GOLD analysis project Ga0307516, IMG submission 203310) | Populus trichocarpa ectomycorrhiza microbial communities from riparian zone in the Pacific Northwest, United States - 19_EM | ecosystem: Host-associated > Plants > Roots > Unclassified | place...
GCCCCCCCCCCCCCCCCCGCCCCCCCCCCCCCCGCCCCCCCCCCCCCCCCCCCCCCCCCCCCCCCCCCCCCCCCCCCCCCCCCCCCCCCCCCCCCCCGCCCCCGCACGGGCCGGTCAGCAGTTGCCAGCAGATACTACCTACTTATCAAACTTGAGGGGCCAAGCGACGGATCAATCACTGCGATACACAGGGCTGCGCCTTCAAAATTCGGCGCCTAGATCCCGGCTCATGAGCCTCAAATGCCCGTCGTGCCATGAGCATGGATGTGGAGCCGATGGTACATAACGCAACCTTGCCGACAACGTGATGTTCCGTCTCCTCGTTGGATTGAATCCTATCTTTTGGTCTTTCCTCATCCAATCCTCGTTCTGTGTTTTGCAGCCAGCCATCAGCCGCCAGCACTGCACAGAACCTATAGCTGCTCTGGCCATCACAGTCTCGATCCACGTTGCCACCTCAGATATTTATCCATCCCGACGAACTTCCTCACGAGGGCTTGCGGTATTTCTACCGGAACTTGGTGATCATGGGTGAACCTGTGCCTGGAGTGAAGCGACAAGTAAGTCCATCGCCCGACGCGTGCTGGCCGCTGATTTCAGGAGCGGGGAGAGGGAGGCTAATCGGAGCGATATAGGCCACAGTGCCGTTCCCGCGTGTCTATTCAGCACGCTCACTGGCCGCCAATTCTGTCGCTACATTATCCTCGCCCGAAGACGACAGCCATCTCTCAGAACCCGCCAAGGAGGCCGTCAAGAGCTCGATCGCTATCCCCGGCAACCCGATCTTGCGCAAGGACGATGATGTGCACACGTTCCTCCGCCGCGACCTCGAGGTCGACCGCCTTAACAAAATGCACAAGCACCTCTGGTGGGCTGGTCGGCCGTACAACATCCGCGCGCTGCACCAGCAACGGGTTGTCCAGCGGGTCATCGTCATAAACGAGAAATCCTGGATGCACCTTCTATGGTACGAAGGCACTATCTTCATCAAACCACTGCCAGCCTACCTTCTATCCGTCGAATTCTTCAAAGATCACATCAAAGAGGACGCCACGCTACGGCCGCTAGCGCTCGGCTTTCTGCGGTCGTACTCGAAGCTGATCCAGTCACCAGTGGACCTTAAGATCGCCCAGGACGAGCAGCTGGTGCCGAAGGATCTGAAGTGGGACCACTGGGCGCAGCTGGCACCTCACTTCATCTACCTCGAAGACACCGAGGTGAACAAGCGGTACATATACGGCGAGCTCCGGCTGGCGCGCGTCAATCAGGCGTATCGCTTCTGCATCGGGTTTCCGGATAACTACTATTCGCAGTACGTCACGTACAAACAATTCTTCAACCAGAACTTCGCCTGGCTCCTGTTGGCGGTCATATACGGCACCGTCGTCTTTGCCGCCCTCCAGCTCCTAGTCAGCACCGACCCCGACGTCGCTCATCTGAGCCACGCCAGAGTCGAGAAGGGCAGTTGGTGGTTCTCATTCGTCAGCTTGTTGGTGCTGGGAATTTTTTGCGGTGCATTGGTGTTGGTGGTCGCTGGCTCTTTTGCGTATCACTGTTGGTGTACGATTCAGAACCTGAAAAAGCTAGGGGTCGATTGGGCTGGTAGTAGGCGGAAGGTCTCGGAGCCGGAGAAAGCCGGGAGCCGGTGGTGTTGATGAGGGGGAGAGGGGGGGCGACCTCGGCGGATGCAGGTACCAGTGTTGTGGGTAGTGGGTATGTTATTTCCTTTGTGTGCTTACGATTTCTTCGGGACAGGCCAAGGCCGGGGAAGTCACAAAAAAATGGGTCGCGGGTGTGTGAGAGAGACTTCATTTATTGCATCCGACCTATGTAGATTGCGGCAAATGGGGTAGTGGGTACCTGTGTTCGTGTATCGCATATTTGTTCATCCATGCGATGTATCTATGGGGTGTATAATATCAGGAGCAAGAGTTGTGAACGATCTGTTGGAATAACTGTTCAAACGGGGGGAGCGGTGTGAAACCGCATCGACGCTGCGCACGACAGTCCGCTCCGCTAGTAATGCCGACAGAGACAGCCCATGCGAACTCTGAGGGGAGTACCTAGTCTTCATCGCAAGACCGCAAGCTGAGAGAAACAAAACCTACAATCCTCCACCCTGCAGCCCTGTACCCGAGGCCACCCGCCTGTCTCTAGCTTTTCATCTTAATGAGCTCCTGCTGCCTACCCAGTGTACGCCGATATATACGGATGATCTGGCATTTGGGGCGCCTGACATGCGAGCGCGCACGCTCACCTACATAGATCGTCCCTATCCCTCGCAAACAGAGAAGAGTCATCAGAGCACGCGGCCCAGCTTCACCATGTCTCAAGCTGCCTATCTGAGGGCACAGCCACGATAAGCGAGGATTTGGCGGGATGCCAGGGGTTTTGTTCTCTTTTTTTTGGCATTAATCACATGGAGATTATGGCGACGTAGATACACACTATCCGTTTCCCGTACGCAGTCCCGAAAGCGGCTCGTTGCAAGCTCCCCATCGCCCTTCGCCCAGGCCTGTAACGAGATGCCAGGGCTTATCACTTTCGTTGCGAATTTAGCTGCACCATGACTAAGCACCAAGTGATAAATCAGGAATCACAAAGCGGATACGATTCCGAGGAAGGTCCAACTCCACGCTCAACGAAACGGTATTGATTCAAGTGTTGAACTGGGTAAGCATCAGTACTCACACATCCCACAGATTTGCAACTGCTGAGTAGGAATAGGCGGTATGGTATCTTCACAGCATCTCTAGCCGCAGCATCGCTCGATTGATCTCCCGCAAATCTGAACAAGCCGAGCCTCGCGCCACCCACGGCGGGGAAAACCGAAACCCCCATCTCCCGTGGCCCCCGACTGCCAAGTTCCCAACTTCCGTCAGTCCAGCACAGCTGCCTTTTTTTGTTTTTTGTTTTGTTTATCTAGCTAGCGACCGGATGTGGTGATTGAACTCCAACAACAGCCCTAGCAGGCATACCCTGCTGGGAGCTCCTACGCGCAATCGGAGCGGCTGGAAGGCCGTTTCCGGAAACGTAGATGCCGGATTTGATCATTCCAGGTTGCACGGATGATGGTAGTCGACAGTTCGCATGTACCGGCTCTAGTGGGCTATTACCTCCGAGTACTAGTAAGCCTGTACAGGCGCAGACGTGGGAGCACGGCTTCAAGAATTGCCCCACTGGAAGGCGCACCAGAAGATTCTATGGGGGCGAAGATGCGGAAGGGGCAAAGACCAGTTCAAGATCCGTGGTCCGATGCGAGGTGCAGCTAAGCCGTATGATACATACTGTACTTCCTTTCCACCGAAGATAAAAGATCGTCAACATATTGCTTCCCAGTCAACTTAGAGGTATGGTATGGTGTTCTATCGTACAGCGTAATCTCGTGTTGAGTGACAAGAGCAGTGACCACAAGGAGCCTCGCTGGGCTGAGGAATGGATAGTGTAGTCGGAAATCGTAGCTGTGATGGAGTTGATTTAGGGGTAAAGCCTTATATACTTGCTGATAGATACCAGTGGTGGCGGTGGTTTTTATTTCTCGTGGCTTAGTTATATAAAATTCAAAATATTATGCGGCTCTGATAATGTTTCTTAAGCCCTGTTCGGCTCGGACCGTATTTAAGACGGAGCATAAAAGTACACACAAACCCGTGTTCGTGAGGTCGCAAAACTAATATGTACTTTGGAAATCATCTAACTAGTGGTGACCGCGAACCGACGGTTGGCGAGATTCGGGCGAGCCGAACTTAGCCTTATTTTCTTGAACTGACAAACTCAAAGAGGCATACCAAACGCCCACGTTAACTCCAAACCGATGGTTTCTCGGCTTTGTGTCTATCCGTTAGGGTAACCAGCCACGATATGTAACCCGACTCTTGCGATAACACGCCCGCGACCAGAAATTCCACGGATTTCAACAACCACAGATAAGGATTTTAGGTTTTCTTGTGGGTGCCCAGGTGTTGGCGGGATCCCAATTGGCAGACACCTATCCACTCTTACTATTCAACTATTGTTGGAAATTAGAGTAAGATTGAGCCTGGGGAAGAGGGATGTGAGCATGTGCTGATTGAGATCCAGCCAACACCCGCCCCGGCGAGCGAACCCCCCAAAAATTCCACCAACACCTGGGCACCCACAAGATACCCTAAAAAATGTGAAGAACCTATATACTGTCTATACTTCTGTAGTTTCTCCTAGAAATCTATGAGCTTCCAGGAGCCAGCCCCCACTGCGGGTGGTCCTCCGCCTGGTCCTCCCTACCAAGCTCCCATCATCCCACAGCGCTCCATCAGTCTGGCAGTGCACCCTGGGATAGTAAGTGAAGCCCCTCTCGATTTCTCATTGATCTCACTAAGTTTTTCAACAGCGAATTGTGGCCCCAGGGAGCCCAGGTCTCTCCCCTACCCCATAGACCGCTCGTGACCCTGAAGAGTGAAGGCAACTCAATCCGCACGCAAGGAGAACTTGGAGTGCTAATTTCTAGGATGAGTACACGGGCAAGTCCTAACCCTCGCTTCCCTGACCACTCTTCGGAGATGGTTTGCGCAGTCGACGACCACAGGGAGGGTAGGGGTGTGTTGGATGGGTTTCTGTTGTTGTGTGGCGAATTGATGTCTTGGAAGCAATTCATTTTGGCATTGCCTATATAGAAGGTTCCACCGTATCTATATCCTCAGCAGTTACGCGAACTTCAGGCTCTGCGCTATCGATCTGTAGTTGTTGAAATCTGTGACACGGGCGTGGCCATCGCGAGTGTCCGGGTTTCATATTGTGGCCGGTTACCCTATCAGATTGTTACCATACAAAGCCGAGAAACCATCTTCATCCTATCGATTCCCCTATTTCTTTTGGTTATGAGCCCAGGTTGAACGCTCTGCCAATCCGCAACTATCGATAATCGCACCCGCCGTTTTTTCGCCACGCTTCTGCACATCGTCCTTGCTCTCTCGTTACCACTGAGCACACCTTCAAGATTGTTACCCGAAGGGAAATTTCCCTTGAACTCTGGCACAGCTACCCAGGTCTGTAGCTAGAATCGATGCGCCGGCCGCACGGTCTCGACCATCTACCTATCGGTTGAACCTACGATTCGAACCATCATTCCGCCCGCAAACGAAATCGATTCTGCGCCCCTCGTCTGGAAATTCCTTCGCCAGGAATACGACTACCTTCTCGATACCCGGTCGAATCGGTGTTCGGGGCTGTCACACACAACCGACGGTGACGGAGCTACGTGCGCGCTTGGTGATGCGGGAGTTGTTGCGGCACCCCCCAAGCCGATCCATAGGAAAATCTGTCCATTGTCAGCATTGAGCGTACATTGTAGCTCCATCATTGGTTGTGCACGCCAGCTCCGGTATGGGGGCACCGCAGCAGCTCCAGCATTACCAAGCGCACAGCAGACACGTCCCTCGAGCGCGCACGTCAGCTCCGGTGTGGGTTGGCCTGGTATCCAGGGGAAGCCTCTGGTGAAGCACGCGGCGGGTGGTTAAACAGGTTTCCTTTCACTCTCCTTTCTTTCCTTGGAGGATAAACTCTTCCTCCTATGTCCATGATTCTACCCCGAGGTTCTTTACACGGGCATAAGTTTTAACGAGATATCCGAAGATACTGGGTTTCACTGTTTTTCTCCCCTGCTGTTGTTTGTTGCTATACTGGCCGCTTTCTTTCTCTCTCCTCCGTCCCTTTGCATCTTTCGTACGATGGGAAGTGCCAGAATGATGGACGCCCGGGGACTCCGAGTACCGACTCGGGCAAATACAACAAAGCGATTTGCTGACAAAAGTCCTGCCAGCACCGACCCTCACTTGAGCCGCTAGCGCAGTCATGGACGGCACATTCTGGCGCAGAAGACGCCGCCGCAGGCGGGAAACGAAAGGCGTAGCGAAGCTGGCTGTAGACGAGCCAGGTGCTCGGGGCGTGGAACAGCTTCGGTTTGGCCAGTATGGCGACGGGCCTAGTATCCGCTTGCTACCTCGGTCGCTCGCCTATCTGAAGCAGTCAATCACCGAGGCCAAGCCGGCGGAAGCTAGACCTGGGCGGAGGTTAGAGTCACTGAGAAAAAATGCCGGTACAGCCGGAATCAGAAGCCGCGACAGAAGCCAAACTCCGCTCCAGCCAAGGCAGACAGCAACTCGCCGCGGGGTTCTACCAGTTGAAGTCAGGCCGCTGCCTCGCTGGACGCGACCTCACCATTGCGGCGAGGAGCATGAAGGGGCTGGCCTCGTGATATGATCAGCTGAAGTCAGGGCGCGCTCGGATGGCCAGCACCTGAAGCGGTCCGGCGGACAACCAGCGCAGAGTGCGGGTGCAAGGCGCGGACCCGCGAGCACCTCTTCAGGCGGTGCCCGCGGTGGTAGCCGCAACAGAAGATCCCATGGGAGGTGCGCTGGGAGACAGGCAGGGGCAAGGATCGCTTCAAGGTCCGGACTTATGTGTTCGCGGACGAGCGGAGTAGTAAATCGATCTTTTACTTCCTGCCCACGTCTGGTTGTGGGCAGGCGCAATTCGGAACTGGCTGGTGAAGAGGCGCAGAGCGAGTCCTCGGGGCGGAGCGAGGTGGGTGGGGTATGGACGGCCTTGGGGCGCCGAGGGAGCAGAAGTGTTAGAATATAGGGATCGATAGAGATGAAGATAGTGAATTGATTGATTAATACAATGTCGAAGGAGGAACCTTCTCTCTATATACAACGGGCCCGAGGGACTCGCCAGGGGGTAAAGACGGAAGACTGTCTCCCGAGCCGGTGCTCGGAGACTCGGGCAGCTGTCATCTTCGGACGTGTCGCCTCCGGTCCGTCATCTCCAGACGACGTCTCTCGTCCGTAATCTCCGGATGCCCATTATTCTGACAAGGAGTAGTGTCTTTCTCATTTCCTTCGTTTTAGGGGTAGGCCAGGCGGGGGCAGGGGGAACCACCTCGTTGTAAGTTGATCTTTGTGGTCGTCGGACAGTGCAAAGTACGATATTACGTGAACACTTTCACTGTCAAACAGCCATCAACTAGAATGTCATCTTATCGCACTCATACGTAAAACACTCCATTAAAACACCGAATATTGGCTCCTCTGCGAGTTTGGGCTCTGTATTCGATATGGTGGTGGAGTAAAAAAATGATCATGACGAGCTCCAAGCACACTTTCTCACTCGGTCTGCACTGACCATAAAAATAATGACTGTGTCATGACTCGAGTCAATAAATGGAATGACTTGAGTCAATAAATAAAATCACTCAAGTCGCTAAGCTGGGTGAGCGGGTGAGCAGCGAGCGCACTGTGCGATCGCGCGACAGGATAATCAAACGGATGAGTCAACGGCGAGAATCATGCAGCCGGACTATTGAGACCTCTGTTTCTGTGGATATTATCTCCTGGACCGTAGAAATTGAGTTTCCGTGCTATTTAGGCCTCATCAACCACAACTCTTGATCATAGTGCAAGAAGTAGCTTGTCGTACCCCCCAATATTGAAGGTTATTTTGTTCTTTTGTGTCTCAATTCTCATGCTATCAATTCTTGGAGCGATGGCATTTTTGTGGGAGTTAAACAAGTCACGTTGTGGGGAGTGTTCAGGACTCCGGGGAGGATATCAGCAACACCAACATGTCTGAACGAGTCCTTCGCCATCAACCCAAAAATGAGCCCAACGCTCTCTCATCCTCAGGCAATAATCTCAAGCCACAGTCTAGCCAATCTATCACCAAGTGGTTCTCACAAGACAAACAGGCAGAAAAGAAAATGCGGTTCACATTGCACAACGGGTCACCCGAGCACAATTGGGAATCCTACTACCCTAACTTCGCAGGCCTCGTCAGTTTCGGACCTGGGACGTCCTTAAACTCGCCTCATCGGGAATGATGTAAAATTCCAGGATGATGGGACCAGCGGTGGCCAAGTGAGACGTGTATCGACGAGAGAGCCTCTTGCTTCGTGTATCTACAAACCTGATTCCTCGTCATGGGTGGACGCGTGAAGCCACGACTCTCGCTCTCGCGGAAATGTGCGATAAGGTAAGGACAGCCTTGAGTACCTCTCGGTGAGGGAAAATGCGTGACACCTCCCCGTTTCTGGGATTTTGTGGTGGAACAAAACACATCATCCGAAGAAGTGCTCTCCCGACAATAGAACGCCGTCAAATTCCAAGTGACATGTCAGATGGAAACTCACCTATGTCCTGAGAAGACATGCAAAACTCATCCGGAGAGGGTTTCGAGGGATGATGGCTCGGCGTACGGAGCCGAGGGGTGAAATTAAACCACGCTGAGGGAATGGTGTCTATTTTATAGGTTGGGAGAGCCTGGGGAGCTAGAGAAAGTGACCCCCGATGGAGCGAGTTTGAGGACGTCCCGGTCCGGGTGAAGGTGGTTTCTTCGTTCTCTGTCTTCAATCCCGCCTAGGCAAGCTCGCCATGATCAAAATTGGTCGCATGCGAGTAATGAGGAAACTAAAAGCGGGCCTACCCGGCTTCGGCGGTGGCACTCGCGGTCCCACTCTGCTTCCCACCTTCGTGGTACCCAAGAAGTCTAAGATCGATCGGGTGCATCGTTCGTACGCTAACAGGTCGCGGATTTTGAAATGATTCCTCCCTTTTCCAGTCTCTTTCCGTACTTCCACCCACAGGATCTTCTGCTGCGGCTTCCATCTTGTGCAGTTCTTGAGCAGGCGCTCTCCACATCTGTGTCTTGTATTGACACCAGCCGCGCTCCGCCGTATCCGCGTTCTTTGTCCGCTTCAGGTACTGCCCGGTGCGGCAGTGTCCTGTTCTGAGTTGGTGGAATCGCCCTGCCAGCCTCTTGGATCCCTGGTACACTGCTGTGTTCCAGCACATCTTTCCCGGCATTCCGTACTTCTTTCTGATTCTTCCTTCTGACCAGTTCCGCGCTTCCTCACACTTGTTCTCCGCAATTTCGCGCCTGGTGGCTAATGACCTGGGGAGAGGCATTCGTCGCCTACCATATCGATCTGTGTAGCCCATCCATTCGACCCCTTATGTGTCCGGATCATCTGCCGCCTGTCTCGCTGCCTCGTCCACTTTCTCATTGCCTACCACTCGCATGGGCCAGACACCGCCGCACTTCGATGCTTATACCGGCCTTGCTGCTCTCAGTTGCTATCCAGTTCCTCGCTTTAAGGCGTATCTGGCCTGGTCTCGGCTCGCCCGCCCGACCTGATTCTCGTGATTGCGGCCTGCGCGTCGGTGAATATGGTGACTTTTCCCGGGACGAGCCGTCTCCTCCCTGCTACTTCCAATTCTCTCGCCAGTGCTGCGCATTCTGCATCGAAGGCATCTTGGTTAAAGTCCATGTGCGTCTTGATGTTCGCCCATCCCTCTCATTTCTTCCAGACTAACGAGTACCCTGATGCCCCGTTGTCAACGCGTGACATATCCGTGGAGATGGTCAGGCCTGCTCTGTCTCGCTCTGTTTTCTCCTTCGCTTCTTTCCGCCCTTCCACTATCAAGTCCGCCCCACCTTCTCTGACGTGGGGGGCAGAGTTATCTCCTCAACTCTGCCCGCGTACCCAAGTGCTTCCTCTAACCTTCTCCCCAGGCCTGATGATGCCCCCACCACTCCTTTGGCCTGTAGGAGGCTGAGCAGCCGCGCCGCAAATCGTCACTGTCGTTCCCCAGTTGGGCAACTGCTGGTCGTATGCGTGACTCCGCCATCAAGGCGCCAAGGTTGGATGTCCGGAAGCACCCCGTTACTGCGCGTGCTTCCTGGCTAACCAGTTTCTGCAGCTCTATTTCACTTCCTTTCATCCCCTGCTTCCCTTCCCCGCGTCACCACAGGTCATTTCCATGCATTTCCACTGACTGCACGCAGGCCGTCATTACTTTTCGACAATTGGCTGATGCAAGGCCCATTTGCTCTGTCAGGCGCCGTAGCCTTGTCAAGGCCTTTCGCCCTTTCTTCATCATCGCCCTTTGATGATCTCTCGGTGTCGGGTGTGAGTCCTCTGAAATTGTACTGAAGTCATCTGGGTCGGCTTGTTGTAGCATGTCTTCTGTATTCTTAGTCAGTTCTCGTGACTGCCTCACTCCAAAGATGTGGGTACATAGTGGCATCATATCTTCACAAGACAACCGTCACATCTGCACATCACTCCAACTGACATGGCTGGCAGACCGGACAACGAATGAGCATTGATGATGTATTTCCTTTTGCGTGGAGTGAGCAGCCACCATTGCGCCAAGTGAAGGAAATTGTGCACATACAGGAGAGCATCGAAAAGAGGGACTAGATTATCTTAAAATTCTGTTGTTAGGAGGAGAAGAGGTGGAGCTGTAAGCGAAATCCGGTTGGTATTTTGGTTTCTGGGCTATCTATGTATCTACAAGTAGGGCATTGCAGGGAACTTTCAGTCACCACCACCACCACCACCACCACCACCACAGACAAGGTCGTGCACAGTATCAGAAAAGGAAGTGGAACGTGATTGTCTAAAAAAATCTGTCAATCGGAGAAGAGATGGTGGAGCTATAAGTAAAATCCGGTTGGTATTTCTTAGGTTGTGAATGAAGGTGAACTACCTACATTCTCTATTATTCGGAAATCTGACGTACCTATCAACCATGCTACCTACTATTACATACTCGCACTCGCCTTTGGCACGGCCGTATCGGATGATAGGAAAGGAACACCAAGCGTGCGGCAACATAAGGCGGACGGAAAGGCAGACAAAAGGCTGATAGAAGAATGAATCAGCGGAGATGCATGTTAAGATCCTGACTTCCTCTTGCCTTCCACCACCCACAAGACGAGCTTATGCATATCCAGCCCTAGGCGTATAAGGGCGGGTGTGGAGAAGGGGAAGGATTTTTTGTGTGTAGATAGTTGAAGTCTATCAGGTTGAGCGTGGTAGACCGAGCCAAGCGGTAAGCACTTCAACAATTTAGCCGCATGGACAACAGTACCATTAGCAACGCCAGGCTTCAGCAACAAAATTTTCTAAGGCCCTGTTTGGTTTGCCCATATGTCGCAAACTGACGGTTTTTCTGTTTTGTGTTGTAGCTTCTCGAAAACTGAACCGGGCCGTAATCAACTATCAGAGGGCCCCCAAGTGACGATCGGATATTACTGTAGACACCGCCAGTGCTTATATGGCTCGTGTAAGGCGAAGGCGCTCTTGTTCCTATCAAAAGCCCCGATCACTGACTCGGTTTGGTGAGATCGCCCTACATATTATGCTCTGAGCGTCCGTTCTTGTCCGACACGTCCGTCTGACGCTGTCCGTCTCTGTCTCCCGGCTTGAATCGCAATATTGCGCGATTAGATAGCAATTGATCACGTGCAACGAGTGGGGCCGTATGAGGCACAGATTCTGTGATGGGGGTTGCGTATTCACAGAATTCGACCCACATGGGAACGAACTATCAATCAAGTTTCTAAAAACATTCTCCTTTGCTTCTTAGCAAAAGTTAAGTCTCCACTTCTCCACAAACCACCATATACATCTTAACACAACACCCCCGTACTTGTGCGGGCAACACCACCACCACGTCAAACCGGCGACCGGAAATATCGGCAACTTACGGGCGGGAGGCGCCTGGGCCTCGATCTGCTGTCTCTGGCCAGGGATCTGCGTCGGAGGATCACTCGCCAAAACCCCCACCCATCCCCGAAACGAACCCTCTCAGCATGTGTAAGGAAAACATCCGTACACCCACCACACAGCCCCGCAGTACGGCCCCTCAGCCTGGTCAGGGCACAGGCAGCAACACTCGTCGCTCTCCGACAAGGAGCGCCACCCCGATTTCTGAAGGGCTAGCACGTGGACGAAGGATCTCGGACATCAAGGCAGGTGCGGGTCGCAGTCAGCCATCTCCTATTACGTCCATTAGGCGGCCACCTGGTCGCAGTACCCCCACCGCCATTCAGACCTCAAAATCGAAGGTCAGAGCGCCGGCGTCTGGAGCGGGACGTCAGGGTAGCAGTGCTTCCGATCGAAGCGCCGCACCCGCTATGCCGAAGACACAATCGCTTTCGAATCTCAGTCCCCCGAAAATGAAACGCAGTTGCACACCACAGTTCGGACGTGAAGGACCAGGTCCTGTTCTCATGGGTCCAGGATTCAATTCTCGCAACTCGATGTCCATTTTGCGGTCCATGTCCTCGAAACAACCGCCGCCGTCTATTCCCGCTCGAAGTACCAAGAGGTCTCCGCCGGCGAAGACATCTCCCTTGGCCCCCAAGGAAGGCACCGCTATCTCTTGTTCGGGTTCCAGCGCTACGGTAAGAACCCTGATTTGTTCCACGGCCGTCGGAAAGAGCGTCCGGCCGTCGACGCCAGACACTGCAATTTCTCGTCCCACATTGTCCAGTACGGCAAAGAAGACTTCGCCGGTGACTACCAAAGCTCGTCAACCGCAGCCAGGCCCGTCTAGCAGCAAGGACATTTCTACTCATGCCAGTGCTTCTGGGCGTCCCAAACAGACGCTACTGCCTTCCCGCAGCACGCCCAATTTCAAGAGCAACAATAGTCTGCAGCCTTCGCTCAGCACACCCAAGTTTAAGAGCATCGACAGTCCATGTGCCGAGATGAAGCCGCCTCCATTGCCTCGGCCGGTCACGGCCCACACTTCACGAAAAGCTCTGGTGCAACCACGCCTATCCGCGGATAAGTATCATCGGGGCTACCGTCGCCCATCTAGCGCCTACAGCCAGCGAAGCAATTATTCTCCGAAGGGCCGTCGACACGTTCCCAACAGCGAGGATAAAAAGGAGGAGGTAAAGCGCATGCTGTCGTCTTCTTCGTTGGCGAGTGCTCGCGCGTGTCTTCCTGTCCCCGCTGATAAGGTGGCTTCACCTATTAAGAAAGGACTGCGGCCGAGTTTGTCTTCGAGCGCTTCGAAGAGATTCAGTGGTGTGAGCACCAGCAGTGTCGTCACTGCTATCTACAATCCGACTTCTCGCGGCCGGGGAGGACTCGATTCCTGCAGCAGCATCGTCACGGCTATCCGCGATCCCCGCCCGCAAGAGGAAACCCCGTGTACCGTGAATGAGGAGATTGATGTGCACTTGGAGCGGGTAAAGGATGGTTTTTCGAATGCCTTAGAGCTTTTGATCACGGATGACAGTTTCACCGACCAGGATCGCGAGGATATCGTCCGGAGCAAGGAGTACGCCGCGCTGCGGGAGTTTGCGCTCGAATTGGAGAGATCAGTTGTTGTTGAGGAGGAGCCCGAGGAGGAGAGCATCCCGCCGACGGAATGGTACGTCGACCCCGCGTTGTTCTTGGCGCCGGCTCAAGAGCGCCCCGTCATCGGCGCCAGGGAAGAAGCCGCATGGCGCGAAGTCATACGCCAGAGCGAGCTCACCATCAAGCATATGCGCGAGAGTGGCGGTGTCGACTACCGCCGGTTCCGCCATCTTTGGCAGGGAAAGAGATTCTGGCAAGATGTCGGCGAGTGTCTCGAGAAGCTGCGCCTCGACTGTATGCGGATGAAGGCCAAGTTCGGAGTCGGAAACCAAGGCGAGAACGAACAGCTGCCGCACCCCGAGACCGAACGCGAACCCCCGAATCCAACGGCAAAGCCCATCGATCGGGAGAAGATCAAGTCCCTTAGGCGACGCTGCGAGGACATCCGAAAGAAACTCGTCTCGCCAATGCCCAACTCTGTCGATTCCGCCGAGCGGCTCATCACCGCTCCCTTCTCTCCAAGCTCGAAGGCGCTCAGGGATTTCTGGAAATCTATGGAGGGCAGCGAGCCGTCAGCCCATGCTCCTGCGCTTCCGTCTCGGCTGACCAGTGCACGCGCTAGCTGGGGCCAACTGTTTCCTGTCAAGACGGCCTGGAGACTCACGGCATTGCCGGAGGCTTCGAAAGGGGCTATATAAGCTTGAGTTTTCGTTCCGTATGGAGGGAGATTGGGCACCAGGAGGTCTCATGGTTGGGCTATGTGAAGGGTGAGAGGAGATCGATGGTGTTTTTTTTTCGCGGCCATACGCTAGGAGACGCGAGGGAAATTGTTTTCTGTACTTTTAGCTTGACTACTAATCACCACCCACTGTACTGTATGTCCGTCTGTGTTTTCTCCCGAGGGAATTGTTCGTAGAGTGTAGGCAGTCGAAATGATGGCTGCACCTAAAGATGTATTCCGCTGAACAGTGGGTAGTGGGCTATGTTACTGGCCACGAAGCGTTCTCATTCTGCTCACGGCGTAGTCCCAACGAATGTCCTCTCGGTAATTAGTAAATGCTATCTGCAAGACCCATGGAGAGGAACGATGCTCAGTTCTCAATCGACGCTGATGATTACTCTTCTTGCACTTGGTATAACCAACTCGGACTTCCTTCAATAGCGCTTGCCAACTCATCGTGACGTACGGTAAATCGGCTAGATGCGAATACGATAAAAAAAAACAATCTGTAGCTGGCATCAGGGCCATCACTCCATGCAACACCCATGTAGTTACTACTGGATCTTCATGTGTTATCACTCTTCCGCCGTCACCGGCGCGATACCTCATCCACTATGGGCCTAAAGAAGCCCCCCACCCCCAGCCCACCAGCCCACCTGGCCCAAATCAATTCGGAGCCTGGGTGGGTAGAATCCCGGGAATGTGTCCGACTTCGCCCTCGGCAGTGGAGTAACCAAAGCCCAAGTGGTGACGCAACCCAAGGCCCACCTCCGAGGACGACCCGCGAGAGCACTCGGTACCTATCGGCCAACCACCTGCTGTCGAGCGCCGTGGCCCGCCCCGGCACTCCCGGGCAGTCGGACTTGCTAACCGTCACACACAGCGGCGCCGGTCGATCAGCGTCCACGGCGGATGCGGTAGGAACGCCGAGGTGGGTGCAGTTAGGCCGCTAACGGGGGTATGGAAGAACGCCGAGGTGCAGTTAGGCCGCCAGCGGGAGACAAGGACGAAGGGTAAAATACGAGGGCGGGAGGGTGTGTACACGTATTGACCCATATCGCTCACGGAGGCGCAGCAAGATCGGATGGGGAACTCTTCCCGCGCCACCTTCTTGGACGAAACACACCTCCCGGAGGGTACAGAAACCGGAGAGGCTGCCGCAAGGTTCTGGTGCGTGCGGCAAACCGTCCTGGATAAAGTGCATGACCATGACAGAGTTTGAAGTATTGGCATGTACGTACTTTGACTGAATCCAGCGACTCGAATTTCTCGGTGGTGGACAGGAAATGAGCGGCTGTGAACGACCGCATCGACAAGCCACGGAAAGCCTGGTTTCGCCAAGCATTACTTTCGGGAGATCTTTCTGCAAATCCTCGGGCTTCTGGTCATCGGTGGGCAGTGGTGAAGGGAACAGTATGTATCGGCGCAGGTGCTCGGCCGCCAGAGAGGAGAGGGGAGGGTAGAAGCTGTGGCTGTTGTTACAAGTAGGATCTGCTCACATGGAACAGTCCGTACGAGGAAGAAACCGGCGAGACCGAACAGGATCCACTGCGACGAATGTCATTGGGTGGATCTCTTGAAGGCCAAATGCCTCACCAATCGCTTAGCTGCGGGGGGAAATCAATCGACTTTGGGAGCAGAAAAGTGCGGGGCTGTCGATGGCCGCGATTGTGTCATAGTTGATCACGAATATCACTCATTGTTTCGACGATCTCCGCCTATCCGAGACTTCCTCTGCTGGAATCTTGGTGATTCCTCGTACCAGCGTCTTTACTGCCCCAATTTCCAGATAGTCAGCACCGTTGGTTGTAGAAAAGCATACCTAGACCGATAGGTCCTCTCACAGATGAGTATCAATAGCAACGCCGCAGTTGGTCCTTGCACAGCCTACCCAGGACGTCATATCTCAATGCCCTCTTGTACCGCGATGGCTTCGGATGCTGGCGGATGCTCTCGATTCGATTTTAAGGCACCCCACCCCGACTCTCGGATCGTCCGACGATATTCGCCTGTCCACATACCCCCCCGGAATGGGTGACTCCATACTCAGGTCCAAACTGCTAACGAACCTTTCCCTGTAGCAATGCAACGGTGTCTGTCGATACAGAAATTCGGCACGGTTCATTTCAGGCCACCCTCATGTATTATTAGCCCTGAGAAGGTTTGCTTTCCCTTTTTGAGCGTAGATTCCGGAATGCTCCAAATTGTTTATCCCGTGCTGGGCAACATGCTGCCTGGGTGCTGCAGAATTCCGAGACGCTGAGAGTCCAAATCCCACGGAGGGATGTAAGTTTAAAGCATCGAACATCCCCAAAAGGAATGATGCTGCAACCACAACCATCATTCGTTTTTTCCCGACATTATGAAGTTACACTCGTTTATCGCACTCCTCGCGGTTGCCCAGGCGGCCTCCGCGATCACCCTCGACGTCGACGACAAGGACTCGGTCAGGGACGCGGTGAGCAGAGTGGCCAAGAAGCTCGTTGCGCTCTACCCACAGAACGAGACAAGCTTCATTCCGGGCGAGTTCGGGCTGATCCACACCGCGGATGGGAAGAATAATCAGGGATACTACTGGTGGGAAGGCGGCGCGGTGATGGGGGTGCGTGGACGATTCCTCTCCCTTTCGCGACCCACTCCACTGACCGAACATAGGCATGGATCGATTACTGGGCGATAACCGGCGACGACACCTACAACTCCATCGTCACTGAAGGCATGCTTCACCAGGTGGGCGACGGCAACGACTTCCATCCCGCGAATCAGACGCTGGCCCTCGGCAACGACGACCAAGCGACCTGGGGTATCGCCGCCCTTTCCGCCGCAGAACGTGGGTTTCCCGATCCCCCTACCGACAAGCCGCAATGGATCGATCTGGCGAAGACCGTGTTCGAGCGCCAGGCGGCACGATGGGACGAGGGCAGCTGCGGCGGTGGCCTCAGATGGCAGATACCCAGCACGAACGAAGGCTATGATACCAAGAACTCGGCCTCGAACGGACTGTTCTTCCAGCTGGCGGCGAGACTGGCACGGTACACCGGGAACGAAACGTACGCTGGGTGGGGTGAGAAGGCGTACGGCTGGGCGAGGGACGTCAATCTCGTCACCGACGAGCGCAGAGTCTATGACAGCGTAAGGGTCAGCGGCAACAGCTGCGAGCTCGCGTCCAAGCTCCAGTGGACCTACACGGCGGGAGCATATATCGCCGGCGCCGCGAATCTGTACGACTACTACGTTTGTTTTCCCCTCCTGTCCCCTCCTCCACTGCCCGCTAACCTGGAGCCTTAGTCCTCGCTCAACAACACCTCGCAGACGGCCAATTGGCAGTACGAGACAGGCGCGCTCCTCAACGCGACCGACGAGCCGTTCTTCAACCTCAAGAACAGCACCATGAATGTCATGCGGGAGTCCGCATGCGAGGCGCTGCCGCCATTCAGGCGCACGCCGACATGCAACACCGACCAGCGCTCATTCAAGGCGTTGATGTCACGCTTTCTCGGGGCGACGTACCAGCTCGCGCCGTTCACGCGCGGCTACATCTCTCTGCGTCTGCGCGCGTCCGCCAGCGGCGCCGCATCGTCCTGCGATGGCCAGCCCGGAGGCGACACCTGCGGTCTCAGCTGGCTGGCTGGGAAGTACGGCGACTCTCCGTACGGAATCGCGGTGGGCGGTGTTGGTGAGCATTTGGCAGCGATGGAGGTCTTCCAGAATCTGTTGGTGGGCGATGCGCCGCTGCCGAAGACCATGAAGACCGGTGGTGGCGGTGGCGGCGGAAACTTGACCGGAGGCGCTGGCGGAATTGTGGACGGCGAGAACGGGGCGAAGGCGTTGGGTGCTGGCACGCTCGCGCCAGTGGCGGCGTTGGCAGGTGTTGTGGGCGTTGTTTCCGTGCTGCTATAGACGGAGCTGAAGGGGGGGTGAGAGACAGTAGCTTGTACACGGAGAACTGATCGGATATTGAAGCGGCGGTGGTTCCTATAGGATCCTCAGCAAGTATATCGAACCCTCAAAAGATATGGGCATCGGGGGGGCATCAATTTCATTTTGCATCTATAAGCCTGCTCAAGACTATGGCGAGCATCATGTGAAGTTCTGATTGACCATGAAAAACCATTCTCTGAAACGCGCAGGTCATCAAAGCAGCTACCTTATCTCATTCGCGTCACGGGTTAGTATGACAAGATTATAGCGTCAACTTCCGATGGAAGATAAAGGCGTGGATGATAATGTTGGAGCGTGGTATTGCCCTAGCACTGGTGGTTTTGCCCTAGCGCCGGATGTTCGTTAGCTTAGCACCTGTATATGTATCCCTCTCAGTGTTCCTTAGACTAGACAGACACAACTACCACTTCACCATCGACAACCCGTTTCCCCCCTCCCAACAGATAACGGTGACGCTACTCTTGCTTCGTACCTTTGTCTACTTGAACTACGAATCCTCTTATACTAATACGCACAACTGCATATATTTCTCCACCTACTCGTCTCCCTCACTCTATGCCCCTACTTCAACATCACAGCCCTATGGCGCGGATAAGGGAGTCTTTCAGTGTCCCGACCATCGAGCCCACAGAATCTTTTGTCCTCCAAGTAGAAAGGGACAATTTCCCGGGGGGGGGTATATGGCGCATCCTACACATCATGGTTCGGTTTCTTTACGGACCCTCTACCTAGAACCTCCTCTGATCCCACTATTCCCTGGTCTCCTGGTGGATGGACGGGGCTTGAAAGACGATTCTCCAACTCACACAGGATCCCGTATGGCAGGAGACAGAATACCGAGCTTCCTAGAAAATCTGTAAAAAAGCAGTGAAGGTGAAGCGTGCGGAAGAAGTTGCTTCTTTCGATTGGTGATTGTCGTCGTAATGGAACCAAGGACGCGATGTAGCCACTATTTTCCGGCGGTACGAAGAAGGGCGAACCTAAGACACCCGAAAGAGTGGCATTATCTCCAAGCTTTCCACACGAAGAGGTGATTAACTACCTAGCCACTAACCAGCGCTAGCCGCGCATCCGGCGGCAGAACCTTCCCATGCAGACTTCACGGCTATCATAGGGGTGAAGTTTGGGCGTATCCCATCGGAAAGTCCTCATCTGGCTCACCTACTGGTCGAAGGTCAGCCCCGGTGGCACATCGAGCCACGGCTTCTACCTCGCCGTTTGAATAGAGAGGAGTCCTACGAATATCTTCCCACTATGTCGACTTCCAGTGTCTTGTATCTGCCGTAGAACCGAAGTCGATTTTAGACTTTCAGCTTCCGGTCGAACACAGCAAAAGGACTGGCAGAAAAGGATATCGACCTACATAGAGTTGCGAGCTCCTCACGTTACACAAAAATCCTCGTGTTCCATTGGGCGAACATGTCATGTGCGCGCTTTACCTGCGCCCGTCGCCGCAACCAAGCAACAAGCTTCATCGCCTCCATTTTGTCCTCTCCAGCTACCCATACGACCTTGCAATGGCACGACAACAAGTCCCAACGCCCTCAGAGTCCAGCTACAGCTCCTCTGGCTACCCTTTTCCCGCCACGGGCGAGAATGGCCGTAACCCCGACTCCGACAGCGATTCCGACATCTTCGCCCCGCGCACCCCGCGCACCCTAAGTCCGTCACCAAGCAGGCGTCGACGTTCCGATAGCCCCGATTTTCGGACGTACGGATGGATAGCGCAGGAAATGAGGAGGCAGAATTACACACCCGCGGCGTCGGTAGCAGGCGGCGGCGCTGGGTCTGCGATGGCGCCGTGGTCGTGGCGCCGAAGCATGGTCGCGTTGGGGGCCCTGGGGTTCGTCGTTGCTGTCGGCCTGAGTCTTTGCTCCCGCGGCGACACCACGGTTGCCGAGCCATCGGCCGCTGATTTCCCGATGCTCATGTCTATGCAGATGCGGATGTCCGCCATGGTGGAGAATGTCGCGGGCGGGATCACTACCTCTTACGGGTTGAAGCATAGCGAGATGAAGGTGCGACAGCTCAGTACGGTGGTAGGCACGTCGAAGCTGGGTTGCAGGTACGTCTTCGCCCGCACCGCGCCGACTATCTCCGGTTGACTACGCTGACTCTGCACGCAGAGAAGAACTATCGGTTCGTCTCGAAAAGTTTGCCGACGATCTGAGAGCCAGCTCGAAGCTGATGTCCCGCTTCTCTCAAAAATCCATGGACGTGCTCCACGAACTCAAGGATCTGGACAGGGGGGTATTGCGACAGCTCGAGCACCTACAGGCAGAACGCATCGCCGCCGAGTCCTACTCCGGCGCCTACCGTCTGCTCGTATCTCCCTTCCGTCCTCTCCCGAGCCACGACCTTGCAGCTTCCGAGCAGAAGATCTCGGACACGTTCATGCAGTCCTCCTACGAGGTAACCGAGTCCATCAGAGGGCTCCTCGCGGAAACCCAAGTAACAGTGGTCGGGCTCAACGACATGGAGGAAGCGCTGTTCACCATCTTCAACGTCATTCACCGCGAGTATAGCACCGAAGACTTCGACCGCGCCAACGGAGGCTGGGAATGGTTCTTGAAGTTCCTTTTCGAGAACAATTTGGTCACGCAGGAGAAACAGCAGTTGCTGCAAGAAGTTGGTGAATATCGCGCGGAAGCATCAGTGCTCGTGCAGAAGACGTTGGTAATGCTGCTGCATCTCGAGGAAGGTCTTAAAGCTCTAAGGGAGCGTGTGGCGGAACCGGTGGTTCTGATGGCAGCGGGAAGCACACCTGACCAGATCGCAATTCCGCTTGACGAGCAAATCCAGAGCATCAGAGGCGGCATGGAGAAGATGAACGCGCTCCTGCTTAGGACGTATACGCGCAACCAAAAGTAATCCCATCATTCCTAAAGCCAGCGCTGCACTCACTCAACACAGCTGACATCAACGGCATCACAGGGAAATGACTTTGCTAATGTCCGGAGATGTATGAAATGGAGGGGAGGCAGGTAACTAGTTACTTCATGATACAGATGGATAATGCGGGTAGGGTATGCCAAGATTAGCATGGGGCGTTGGTCACTACATAGTTGCTGCTGGGAAGAGGAACGATGAGAGGAAAGCGATATCCAGCCCCTTCACGGCTCTGACCTTTCCCTGTGAAAAGCAATCTAGTGAGCGTTGCTGCAGTGGATGTCGTATCTATGTATGTAGATATCTATACGGCGTTCATGCAGCCAGTTAAGAGAGACTGCTAGATAGATGCGGGGTAAAGTTGGAGGCTGAGCTGCACATAGATATTCGTCGACCACAAATCCCTGGCACCAATGTGCAGTCACCCCTCCACAAATCCTTGGCGTCATACCCCTCACCTTGTTGCTCCGACCGGCGAGCCGAGGAGGGAAGGCCGGCGGCGCCCAGGCCACGTCAATTCTCGGCCTACAAAACCCCCCTTCCGCCCTCTGTCCTTCCTCTCCTTCCCCTCTCCCCTCTCCACTCGTGAGAGTCCGGTGTTACCGCACCGCCGCATGGGAAGAGCGAATATTTAACGTCATCATCGATTCGGGCGTCTATGGGCCACCGGGACACACATCATGACCCCTCCCTCACGGTGCGAGCCCGCGCGAATCGAAACGGCCTCCGGACGACACTGCATGACTGCCCTGGGCAGCTAGTGGACTCCGAGTCACCACGGGAGCTCCTTTCGGGGCGACAAAAAAAATCGGCGGATACCTATAGGAACGAAAATCCAGACAGTCATACGCAGAAGAATCATCACCAGCACCAGCACCAGCACCAGCACCAGCACCAGAGCTCCACCATCGCCTCTGGGGAAAAAGAGACCAATTTGTCGCAATACCTGCCACCGACGACCACTGATTGGAGGACCGCGACTACTGTGGGAACCTCCACGGGAGACTGGTTCACGGCAAAGACGACAAAAAAAGCATCCCCCACCCCACGTGGCAACGATCGCGCACTCGGTATTCGTCGCCGATGATCATCGGAAGGACGGAGACCGGGGCCTGAGCCTTTCGGGAGCCTGCAAAGGCGACAAAAAAAGCACCATCCGGTGCCACGAAATAGCACCCACAACAGCAACCTGAACAGCAGCAGTAACAATGACGACGGCAGTCACTCGCCCGGTCGGAAGGACGAAGACCGAGTCGACTCTTAGGGAGCCTCCACCGAACGGCGGAGGCGACAAAAAAGGCATCGTCCGATGCCCAACAACTCGATAAACGCAAGCCACGAAATCGCAGCCACAGAAACAACGCCAGCAACAACAGCAACAACAGCAACAACTACGGCAGTCACCCGCCTGGTAAAGCAATCAGAAGGACGAAGACCGACACGACTCTTAGGGAGCCTCCACCTCACGGCGAAGGCGACAAAAAAAGCACTATCCGGTGCCCGACAACTCGGTAAACGCAAGCGACGAAATCGCAGCCACAGCAGCAACAACAGCAACAGCAACAACAACGACGGCGGTCACCGCCCGGTAAACCGACCGGAAGGACGAAGATCGAGTCGACTCTCGGGAGCCTCAACCTCACGGCGAAGGCGACAAAAAAAAAGTGCCCTTTGGTGCGACGCAATCGGCAGATGAAAATCGGAGACGTTGTTCGACTAAGGTCAACGCGGCAAATCGAATTTCAAAACCTGCCAGCAATTCCAACTTCGAAGACGGCGGAACGAAAAAACACTGAACGTAAACCGAGACGACCAGACAACCGTGGCGACTCCGATAGGTACCGATCGGATGATGGACCGGAAGTGTTGGAAGTCGAGGGACCATGAAAAGAGTAGTGACAGTGGATTTTGATGGCTTTTGGTTGGAGGGTGTGTGGACTGCAAAGACTGCAACTGAGATCAATTGAATGAAGCTGTTCATTTACTCACGAAACCTTGTACTTTTCCCGATCAGCGGATTGTGACATTTCAGATGCGTGTGGTACTATGCCACACCCAGCCACTACGCCTGCCTCTTAGCCGACGAGTAATTCTTCGTAGATAATACTCGACTTCTCTTTCTCTCTACTTCTACCTTCTTTCGCTACACCCGCCTCCACCTTCTTTTACGTTCTGGAATGAGAAACCCTTTTAAATGCCCTGCGATCTTGTGCATACCTTTTAAATACCAGCAACGCAATTCCAATACAACTATAAGCCACAGAGAAAGAGAAAGTCAGTGCGCCAGGGGCGGTTCTCTGAGTGGGTAAAGAAGCTAGGTGGAATTGGATGTAAGTAATAAATAGATAGACCGTCCTGCCGATGGTAATTATGCACATGAGCCTGTACCTTAGTCATGCAAACGACTAGATACCTACATATGCGCTCATCTCATCACGGGGACACTGACTGTCTTGCTGTTGTGGCTTGTGGTTGTGTTAGTTACTTATGTATGTTGGGATTGCGTTGCTGGGTATTTGAGGGCCTGTTCTTTTCAGCGTATATTTTTTTCTACCACACAGATCTGACATACCGTAAGCATACATATCAGACAATACGGTGATCGGTAAGCGTTCGGCTCAACTTTTTTGGTGGGGTCATGATATTGCACTCGATTTCTTGGCAGGACCCCTCGTATTGTTTTTGCCAAGACGCTAGCCCGTACAAGTGGCAGTCACCATAACCGTCCTGGTAAAACAGCCCGGTACCCGAACCAGACTCGGGAGCACCTCTTCAAGGCGTGTCCGGAGTGGAAGGCCCAGCAGAAGACCCTGTGGGCGGAGGTGCGGAAGGAAACTTGGAAGGGGAAGGACCGGTGGAAAATTCGAGACCTCCTGGCAGACGAGAGGTGCGGACGGGCGGTGCTTGAATTCCTCTCCACCACGGGCGTGGGAAGGCGGGTGCCGGCTGAGGAGGACGCAGTGAGTGAGGTGTCGGAGGCAGAGCTGTGGGAGTTCTTGGGGAGCTGGGAGCGGGGGCTGAGGAGCCAGGTGCTGGGGGGACTCCACTTTTCCTCCCAACGCCCAACTTCATGGCGACGGCAGGAACGGTTTAGGGAGGGTGGACAGGCCTTTCTTTGTCTTTTCCTTTGTCCCTCACGCTCGCTCTCCTTCCCTTTGTAATCTCCTTTCTTCTTTCTTTTGTGATCCCCTTGGTGCGCATCACATCTTCTCGGGACAGGCCTGGGCGGAGGGCAAAGGGGAGCTTGCACTGCGCGGACAGCGGACAGGAACCGGACTGTACTTAATCTCGCCATGATCTGATAGGTCGCATGCGAGTAATGAATAAACAAAAAAAAAAGTCCTGCTAAAACACCGTATTTAATGCGCCGGCTCGTATTAATCACGAAAAAAGCAAGTCTACACAGCGCCATCCGAGTCCTACATCATATCAATCAGTCACCAATCTTTTCAAACGAATGGATTCCACTGCGCTTACCAATACCACAGCAGCCTACTTCTTGTGGCTCTGGTAATAGTCGAAGCCGCCTGTCAGGACAAATCCAACAAGACCAGTGATAATACCGTACAGCACACGGTCAATCTTGCCGTCCGTCTTGTCAAATTTCCTATCCACATGTTCGAATTTCTTCTCCATCTTGTTACTAAGATCTTTGATCTCAGTTCTCATCTTTCTCTGTCCCGACTCAAGATGTTCGAGCTTCAGTTTCACATTTAAAACATCCTAAGAAATATTAGCACGATATCCCGTATCTGAATATTAGTTTACTAGCAGACCTTGTCCCGTTGAGAAAAGTCCTTCCAGGTGACGAACGAAGCTAAATTAAGCTTCGAGCCTGTACCTTCGTTGTTATCGTTGCAGTGACCGTCTTGTGATGGCTATCGTTGTCGGTGTTGCACTTCTGAGCCGCCCAGTTAGAGCGGTTTGTAAGCTATTAGAACTTCGAGCTCACCGGAGTAGTACTGATCGCCTTGCGTGGATGGTGGACTTGAAGACGGTAGTGGTGGACGCCCATAGGCTTGAACGCTTGCTTGCTGACGAGCCTGAACATGATTGCTTTCGGGTTGAAGAAGCTTTGCTCCTTCTCAACCAGTCGAGGGGACCTGTGAGGTGAAAGAGAGGCTGGCGGACCGCTCAGCCGAGAAGCTCTAGGTTATCGGCAGGGAAAGGCACGAGAAAGGGGATCATGGGAAACGTGGTGGACGAACCGCCCACGAAAAAGGCGAGGATGATGTCTGATCAAGTCTAAAGAAGAGAGAAGATGCTACTGCCGTAGCAAACATAGTGGCGCCGGGACGCCAAGGTGCCAAGCCATCGAACCTTGACTTCCTCCCCTGACAGGACCCTCTTCATAAGACGCACCGTGGCCAAGCCTCACGCTACCCGTCATTTTACCTCTGCGCCTCACCCGCGAGTCATCCAACCCACTAAGCCAACCATCACACCCCGGACGAAACTCAACGCCAGAAAACGCCAAGACTTCCGACCGACACACCAAATCTCGCGACCGATAAGACTTCACGGACTCCACGATGTCCGGCAGAGCGACACAACCGAGCGAGGCAGCCCCGATGGTGACTGCCAGCGCCGGCCCGAGCGAGGGCTCCCTACTACGGGAGCTCATGGGAGACAGAGGGGACTATAGGGGGGAGGAGATGGAGGAGGACAGTGGAAGCGAGCTCAGCGAGCTCGAGAGCAGCGAGGGAGAGATGGAGGTGGAGGAAGAGTGGGAGGGAAAGGGCTGCGGGAG
>Ga0307516_10002344_pt1 | contig 25430 bp, 27 predicted proteins | sample 19_EM_MG_FD_203310 | JGI IMG/M metagenome (GOLD analysis project Ga0307516, IMG submission 203310) | Populus trichocarpa ectomycorrhiza microbial communities from riparian zone in the Pacific Northwest, United States - 19_EM | ecosystem: Host-associated > Plants > Roots > Unclassified | place...
TCCTCTCCATTGCCTCCCAACAGGCCGGTGCCGTCATGATGAACCAGTGGCTCACTTGGTGGACTACGAACCAGTTCCACCAGAAGATCGAATTTTGGTTTGGTATCTACGACGGTATTGGTGTCGCGACCTCTTTGTTGATGGTCGTCCTCAACGTCTTCATCCTCTTCGGTGTCCTCGCTGCTTCCCGCACCTTCCACAACAAGGCTTTCTCCGGCGTCATCGGCGCTCCTATGGGATGGTTCCATGCTAACCCTGCCGGTCGCGTCATCAACCGTTTCTCTAAGGATATGGAATCCATCGACCAGCGCCTCATGCCCCAGATCTTCCAGGCCATCGCTGGTTTCGGGTCCTTGATAACCGCTATCGCTATCCTCGGCCGCAGCTCCCCGGTAATCCTTGGCGTTTTGGCTCCTGTTTTCATCGTCAACTGGTTCCTTCTCCGCTTCTACCGCGCTACCCTCCGTGAGCTGAAGCGTCTCGAATCCCGCATGAGATCCCCCCTCCAATCCAAGGTCAACGAGACTCTCGACGGAATCCCCACCATCGCTGCCTTCAAGCGTGAGAGTGACTTTGCCGGCAGCGCCGCCCACTTGATCGATGACAGCAACAAACCCCTGTACCTCCGAAACACCGCCGAGATCTGGCTCACCCTCCGCATGGAGCTCCTTTCTGCTTTGGTCGTCCTCGCCATCGCTATGCTCGGAAAGACGGCAAAAGTCATGAACACCTCCCAGTTCGGTTCCGCTTTGGCCTACGCCACTGCCCTTACCTACATCATGAACCTACTGGTTAAGGCTGCCGCCACTATCGAGTCCGAGATGAGCTCCGTCGAGCGTCTTCAGGAGTACTCCGAGAAACTTCCCAAGGATGCCGCCCCCCATTTGCCCACCGATCCTGCTGAGGGCGCCTGGCCGTCCCGTGGTGAGATCATCTTCAAGGGTGTTGAGGCTGCCTACCCCAGTCGCCCTGAGAAGCCCGTTCTCAAGGACGTCAACATCCGTATCCAACCCGGTACCACTGTGTTCATCGTTGGCCGTACCGGATCCGGGAAGAGTACATTGCTCTCGGCCTTGCTCAGGCTTCTAGAGCTTGGCAAGGGGAACGTTTTGGTCGATGGTGAAGACGTGGCCAAGCTTGGTGTTCACACCCTCCGCCGCGGCATGGAACTGATCCCTCAGGGTATTTCAATCCCATTCTATCATGTCTTATGGTGGCTAACCTACCTGAACAGATCCGTTCATTTTCTCTGGAACCATCCGCACCGCTTTGGACTTCGAGGGTCGCTACGATGACACATCCCTTTGGCACGCTCTAGAGTTGGTTGGTCTCAAGGACTTCGTATCCAACCAGGGGGACAAGCTCGACACTACTGTCGCTGACAACGGCTCCAACTACTCCGTCGGCCAACGTCAACTCCTGTGCCTGGCCGGTGCTATCCTCCGCAACCCCAAGATCCTGTTGCTGGATGAAGCTACCGCCTCCGTTGACGCCGGTTCCGATGCCTTCCTGCAGAAGACCATGCGTGCAAACTGCCCTGGAGCCACCATTCTTTCCGTCATGCACCGCCTCAGCGACCAGGTCTTGAAGGAGTGCGACTACGTTCTGGTTATGGATGAGGGTACCCCCGCAGAGTTCGACTCCCCCAAAGTTTTGATGACGAACCCCAACTCCCTATTCTCTCGCATCATGGAGGCGACGAGACAGACTTAAGAGAGAGAGGCATGCAGAGATTGAGTCTTACAAGTTGCTGGTTTCGACTTGCATTCCTTTTGTCTCTACGTACACCTTTCTCATCTTATCTATCGGGGACCCTTAACTAAGTTGGTTATTACGCTAAGACGAAACTAAAACTCTAATGAAAGCAAAAACATGTGCATAAGCAAACACAGAATCGAGCCTATAAGTTTTTGCCTCCGCAAGCGATATATATGGGGATGTACTTATCGGCCAAGGCGGCCCAGGCCGCCAGCGAATCTCGTTTAGTTGTACGACCGTTCGAGTCAAATATCTCGTTCATGACCTGGGCTGCGGCGAATACCGTCCGGACGTGGAATAGATCCGGTGGGTTCAAACGAATCATGGAGTATGTAGTAAACGCGGGCAGAAGCAAGAGGGTGGGGATACATAATCCATGAGCTCGTCTGCGCGGAGACCATATCTATTGGTACAACATTTCGGCCATCAAGGCATGGGGCGGCGGAATTCCTACATAATGGCTACAAACTCCTTTGAGAGAGGTTTACAAGTACATACAAGTCCGGTGTGTCAAGATTAGCTGCTTTGTACAATTTTCTGATAAAAGTGATCCTCAACAAAGACGTCGCGTTCCCCTTCGATTGTGGACCCATGGTGACAAGTAGCGGCGTGTTTCCACCTGTGTTCGAAGGTAAGTCAGGAGTGTTTGGACCAGGGCGCAATGTTATGCTGACCAAAAGATCTCCTTAACCTACATAAGATATCGTTGAGTTTCTAATTGTGACCACAGAGACAAACAGTACCTTTACATCAGCATCTTTGATTGTCTCGAGGGGAATCCATTTGCTACATTTATGACATTTTCCCTCTGTAATCTGCGATCGCTCGTGTTTCGTGACTTGGTTGCGGGGCTTGGTTCTGAAAATCATGGGAGGGGAGAACGGTGCAGCAGAAAAGGCAGATATTCCTGGAACGTGGGTAAGCTTCCACGTCTGGTTGAGAGCGTGTGAACGAACCGTGGCTGTACTGCATGTGGTAGCTTGTGAGAGGAGCGTCAACCAGGTGAATGCATCACGATGACGAGGGAAACACTCTGCGAGAATCGTCAGAGGAGTCCTGATCTAGTGTCACTTACCACTTACCACTTGAAAGCGGAGAATTTGGTAGAAAGCCAGAGCCTCTTGTTCTGGCCGCCGCGTTCTTCCGGCTCGACACAGATAGGGCACAACCCAACCTTCTCTCTTCCGGTCCCTTTGACGAAACGGGGGGTGTAGAGGTCCAAGGGAAACCGAGGTTCGTTGAAGGTCGCGCCAGATATTTTATTGCTATCCAAATCCACTGTGAGAGGCTCGAAATCGAGACCACGCGGAACGCACCTCGTTGTCTGGAATGAACTGACCGGAAAACGTCGATAGAACAGAGGAAAGCCTGGGTGGATCTGAACATATGGTGGGAATGAACGGGAAGGATGTTCGAAGGCAGATACGCATATCTGAGCGGAAGCTGTGGCGGGTGAACCGCGGTCATGATCGTCACCGGAGTCGCTATCTTCTGGGGGAGGCGATGGTATTCTGCGAGCAATCTTTCGCGGCCGGTAGGAACCATCGTCGTTGGCTATAGCTTTGCGTTTGACAGGGGTAAGCTCTTCATAGTTGTCGGACGACAAAGGGTAGGGTGCGGCGGCACGGCGATGGCGCTTGACCTTATCTGCGATCGACAAGGCCAGGTGTGGACTATCACCCTGGGATTCTGGAAGCGGGAGAGAACGCTTGAACGGTGGAGACGATGGAGGAGTTGATAACGGGGAAGAGTCGTCGAAGAAATTGGGATCTGAGTCACAAGAGGTCATGCTAGGAGGAGAAGAAGGCAATGGTGGTACATTCGGGCTGGGCTGGGATTTGGCATTCAGCAATCTCTGGACGAACGGAGTTGATTGGTTGGCACGATTTGGAAAATAACGATTGGTTTGGTCCGATCTGAGGACTGGAGATATAGACGGAACGAAAGTAGGACGGAAGGTTTGGAATTCGTAAGGCGTGGAGAACAAAGGCGACCAGGCGATAGGATGGGCATAACTGGGCGTTGACGCGAAAGATGGCGATGGCCAGTAGGAATGTTTGAGAGTGAGTGGGGAGGGGGAAGACATGAGCTGCCGCTCGACCTCTGGGATTGTTGGATCGTTCGTTGGCGGCTCTGGGCATCGCGAATCTGTCGGGGACGAAGGCGACGTTGAGCGGCAGTCCGATAGCTGAAACGACTCCATCATCGTTGACGAGCAGGTCGTGTGTGGCGACGGTCGACGTCGTCGGTCGTGGTGGTCGTTGATCAAGAGCGAGCGCGCATTAATTGTATGATCTCTTCCTCCATGTTCTCCACCTGGCTTGTCCTTGCCCCGATATCCCTTCTCCTACTCGCCAACAAAGTTCATGCCTCCGCCTTGACCACAGCGATCGCGCCCAACGAGCGGCTCTGCTTCTACGCCGACGTCGACAAGGCTGGCGAGAAAATCGGGGTAACGTGTCCGACCTCGATATCCATATCCCGTTTCCTGACCCCCCGCTCCAGTTCTACTTCGCTGTGCGTCCAGTCGCGTGCGCTCGCATTCCCCTTAATTTACACACTTCTCGACAAGGTCCAATCCGGTGGCTCTTTTGACATCGACTTTGACGTCAAAGACCCCAAGGACAAGGTTCTCCTCGATGGCCAACGGGAACGGCAGGGCGACTACGTCTTGACCGCGAATACCATCGGAGAATATTCATTCTGTTTCGAAAACGACATGTCCACCTTGACGGAAAAACTAATCGACTTTGACATAATGATTGAGAGCGAACCCCGGAGGGAGGCTCCAGCCAAACCCGGTCAAATAGCCGAACAGACAACAGCGTTGGAAGAGAGCATATTCCGCCTCAACAGCATGTTGATGAACATTAAGAGGACCCAGAAATAGTGAGTCACCCCCCTCCCCCACACGCATCCCGAAACCGCTGCATATACCAACCCCTCCCCAGTTTCCATACCAGGGAGGCGCGTGGTTTCTACACTGTCAAATCAACACAAAGGTATATCGTCTATCCCTTCAGCGTCCCTGGTCCATTCAACTTCTATCCTAGCCGTCTATTCTGGTACGCAGTCCTGGAGTGTGCGGGAATTGTCGGGATGGCGGTGTAAGTCTCTGCAGCTCCGCGAGGACCCCTCTCATCGAACCTCTTCTAGGTTCCAGGTTTACGTGTTGCAGACATTCTTCAACAAAACTGGCAGAAGATACAAGGTCTAATGGTTGCAATATCATCTCATTTCCCTTTGGCGCCTTGTCACTGGATTTGTATCTTCATATGCACCGATTTCGCCCTTGTCAGCTGGTCGTACCCTTGCCCTCGTTGTATTAGCCACTGCACCGAGGGTCCGGTACAACCGCACGCACCAAACTTGCTCAGGCTGACCCCTCTCCCACTGTTCTTGACACCAGTCCACGCCAGGGCAGGATCCAAACAATCACACCTACGGTAGCTAAGCACACTACTTCACGCGACGAGTGCCACAAACCTGTTCAGAAAAACTGTCCCCGTTTCAAGCTCATCCACAATTTGGAGGAATGCTTGTTCCGATTCAGGATTTGAATCGGCCTTCGTCCACACGGACGCGGTGAGGCCATAGGGAGAGTCGTTCATAAGTTTAATCGCCTCTTCATCGGAAGACACCTGCCGGGGTTTAGTCACACTGCAGCCTCAACCCCGGGCCCACCCACCTTCTGAATTCCAATCACGGGCCCGAATGTCTCCTCCTGTGGCCGCATTTAGCTTCGCTGGGTCCCAGATCCCACTAGACCTACCATCATGACCTCCATAGCTGGGGAGATTTATTTGTAAGGGTGTGGTTCATCCACAAAAACAAAACGTACAGTGGTTTACATCGACTAAAACCTGTGGGGCGACGAATGCGGTTCCACTGAGAAACTCAGTTCCTGTTCACCTGGGAGCATCGCGAAAACTCACGGTTTAGCAACTGGAAAGTCGTCTTCCGCAATCAACTTTTTTGCCCCCGCTCTGACTTATAACGCGGCTTATGAGGAACGGGGTGATTACCGATTGAATTCGGGCGTACCAGCCTCTTCGACTTGTTTCCTTATCCTTTCCGCGCTGGAAAGACTGACCACTGGCCCAAGATTCGTATCCGGTTTGGTCGGGTCTCCCAGCTTATAGGTCTTGGCAATGTTGACGAACATACGGACGAAGTCGTCATATACCGATTCGTGGACGTAGATTCGCTGTTTTCAGTGAGCTCCTTCATCTTTTGGACGTAGAACGTGTCGAACACTACCTCTACCGCGCAACAGCTTTGACCAGAGTTGAAAAAGGAGCCTTCGAGCGGTCAGAAGGTGGGGCTGCGAAGGACCCCCACACGTACCGTCGACTAGCTCAGCAGCCGTATAGTCAAGGTCTGCATCGGCCCTCACATATGCGGGATCCTTCCCACCGAGCTGTCAATGGTCGATTTTAACACAGGGCCGGCTTGGGGACTGTCAAGCAAGACTTACCTCGAGCGCAACTCCCTTGAATCCACCAGCGCGCGCGGCGACCTCTTGGACTGACTTCCCACCAGCCACGCTTCCCGTGAAGGACACAAAATCCACCTTTGGATGCTCTATGGCGTATTCTGTGAGTTTTGGAGGGAGGTGGACCACCTGAATCACGGCAGGCGGAACACCAGCACGAGTGAGAGCCAATGCAAAACGTTCCGCGGTCAAAGGAGTCTGGGGTGATGGCTTGAGTAGTACGCTGTTTCCGGCGATTATCGCTGGGAGAACAACGTTTATCGAAACCAGATAAGGGTAACTAGGAGCGAACTGTTAACACAGTCCTAAGCACTTCGTCCGGTGATACCGATACCCACTTCCATGGAGCAATGACGAGGACCACACCAAGCGGGGTACGCTTGATATACCGCCTGAAGCCAGGTTTATCCGTGTCTTTGAGAGAAACGTCCGCAAGGGAAGATTCCGCGATAGATATCATATACCGCGCGCGATCCAAAAAACCCCGCACCTCTCCCAGGGTCTGGGACACGGGCCTGGAAAGTGGACGGAGTTAGACACCACTGTTGTAGAATCCCGTGTTCGCCTTGCCTCCCCATCTGTAGGGTCAACTCCTTCGGGATTTCGTCCGACATCTTGCTGAACTCGTCCTTGAAAACGACAGGATACGTTGGGTACCGCGGGCGGTGGGAAGCATATCACTGTACTCACAACAAACTTATTCGCAATGGCAACCCGGGTCGAGAGAGGAACTTTGGACCACTGTTTCTGAGCATCCGCACAAGACAGGATAACCTTCTCAAGTTCCTCTATGCTCGGGTAGGTCCTGGTGACCAGTGGTTGTTGGCTATGCGGAATGATAGTCGTCTGGTCTTTGGGATCCGACATGGAAATCAAGAGCAAGGAGCAGCGATACCTTTGATCGTGCCGATGTTATCAGGGATGTACACCAGTGTCGACATTCACATTTCATTTCATCATGAAAGAATGCGAGGGTAAAAAAGACATTCGCAATGCGTAGAAACTAACAAGTTGAAAATCCCAAGTACAATTACAATCTGGGTCAGTCCTAGCTGAGTGGAACCTCAGTGGTCGCGAGACTTCCTGAGCGACGCTGGATGAGCACCGGGCGGTCAGAGATGTTCACTGAACACTTTTCACCTGTATTCGCCTTCAGCAGAGACAGCGAGCTCCTCGATCTCACCCTGTGCGGAGGAGAGGGCTTCGGCGGTGGCAGCGTGGAACATGAGCTGGATTCGATATCGTAAGCGAATGGCAGGTCGTCGACCCGGGAGACGCATACCTGGGCCTTGATAAGTTCATTTAAGTTCTTGATCGGCTCAGGCTATATCACAGCACGATTTGTGTGGATCATTACAAGAAAAAAGGCGTCGCGTACGTTGTCCAACACGGTTTTCATCAGTTGGATGGCCACCTCGGTCTTCTGGACCAGATCGTCCTCAGCGTTTTCAACTTCGATCCGAGCAGCCTCCTGTTTCGCAGGACCGACGGACTTCAAGCTGCCAACATTAAATGATCAGCCGATAAGCACGATCTCGAGGATTAGGTGGGCCTACGTCTGTTTGGCGGCGTCAAGCTCGAGGCGGGAGGTGCGGACGGCCTGGCGGGCCTTGATTGCGACAGAGATATTGGTTTCCAAAGTTTGTTGCCATGGCTGCAGGAATGCAGTCCTGATCGTTTCATCGTGCTGGAGCCTAGCCGCGGCGATCTTCTCCCAAGCAGCGCCATATGCGGTGAGTGCAGACGTAAGCTTGTCATCCTTGGAAGTCGCTGAGAGGTCGGTGACTGCAGTTAAGGAGGCCCTGTAGAGGGCGTGGGGGAGAGTCTTGTGCTGGGCTGGTTTTGCTTGCACGGGAGCGGGAGCGGGGAGGTTTGTCCCCTGGAGGTTGGCAGCCGCGAAGTTGGTAACGGTCGTGCCAACGGTGGAGGAGAAATCAACGATTGATTCCTGAATTTGGGTAGGGTAATCGTAGGTTTCGAATTGGTAAACCCTTGCGATCCTGTCAAAAGAGGGTTGGGTCGAGTGATCAGAAGAATCTGAAGGAGATCGAGCGTACTTGAAGAAGTTGACATGGGCAGAACGAAGGGCGTCCACTCGAGCCTCGAGCTCTTTGTACTCTGCAAGGGCCAGCAGCGATTAGCACACGATCAAACGATCTGGGGGTCTGGCGGTGACCTGGGGGGAGATCGGTCAACTCGTCTGCGCTGACCTGGCCGAGGCGCTCCTTTGCGGCCTGGACATTTGAGTTGAAGCCCTTTGCGAACTTTGAGGCAGATTGGCCGATGTTGAGGGAGGCGATGGAGGACGAAAGTTTGTTCCAGTTCTCCATTATCAGAGATGGTGGGGGTTCGACAGAGAGAGACGAAGCAAGGATCAGGATCAACGCGACGCGTGTATCCTCCGACTCCTTCTTACTTATATACCGCCATGGCCGCTGCTACTTCAACGGTGTACAACACGGCCGGTTTCGACTTTTCTAATCAGATCAGGTTGGTCTTCGTCCCAGTCATCCCAAAGAACGACCTCTCCAGCCCTAGACAGGAACAACTTCCTCGCGGATCGTGGAATCCCACTTCCCAAGGCAACCAGCACCGGGACAACCATCGTCGGCTGTCTCTTCAAGGATGGGATCATCCTGGGTGCTGACACCCGTGCGACCGAAGGCGACATCGTTGCTGACAAAAACTGCGAAAAGGTAAGCAACGAATCCCCTCCTCCCTCGTATCGTACATGATCTCCCTCTCAGATTCACTATATCACCGAATCCATCCGATGCTGTGGTGCCGGTACCGCCGCGGATACTGAGTTCACGACGGCAATGATATCTAGTAACATGGAACTCCACGCCCTCTCTACAGGCCGAAAGCCGAGGGTTGTAACTGCCATGACCATGCTCAAGCAATACTTATTCCGGTCGGAGACTCGTCCGTTCGTTCCGCGTCCGATCCCTCACACCAATATCCAGGTATCAAGGTCACGTCGGTGCTGCTCTAGTCCTCGGAGGAGTTGATGCCACGGGTCCTCATCTCTTCACGATACATCCCCACGGGTCCACCGACAAACTACCATACGTCACCATGGGATCTGGAAGTCTTGCAGCCATGGCGGTATTCGAAGCTCAATGGAAACCGAACATGACGGTTTGTTTGTTAAATTGACCTACGTCCGAATCCCAGCTGACCCGTTATCAAAGCGAGAGGAAGCTCTCGATCTCGTTAATGCCGCCGTCTCTGCCGGCATTTTCAACGACCTCGGCTCTGGGTCCAACGTAGACGCTTGTGTCATCACGGCGACCAAGACCGATATGCTTCGGAACTTTGTAAAACCAAACGAGCGTGTTACGAAAGAGAGGGCCTATGGTTTCCGCCGCGGGACGACCGCCTTCACCAAGGAGGAGATACGTAATCTGGTGGTCCACGAGGAGATCATCGGTGTCCGCGACGATGCCATGGACGTGGATGGTTTATAGTTGTTTGGTTCATTACTGCCTCGCTTTCACTGCAACATCGTAATCTAGTCGTACAGCCCTGTACCCCGCCTACTGAGTCTGAGCACCGTAGCCACGAATGCCTTCAGCAAATGACCAGGAGGTTTTCAGGGTTATGGATTCCGAGATGGACACTCCATTCTCTGTGACCTTGGCGATTTGGTACTGGAGATTGGTAAGTCAAATGATGATAACTATGGAGGTTTGCGAGACTCGCCTTATCCAAACTCCGTGCATCGCGATAGAAAAGGACGAGAAGACTCTCTTCCAGGATAGCCTGAGCTTCCTGTTCGGTGAGCGTATCCTCACGCCCCTCTACCGCCTTACGAAGTAAGGGCTGAGCGATGTACGATCCATAGCCGGTGGCGATGGTGGAAGCGGAATATGTTGTGCCCAGGAGGTCGACGTAAGCCAAGAATCTGGGGTGCGTGGCTTGTTAGATACAAACCGAGGAAGCTGGGATGTGGCTTACCTTTTTCCGTCTTTATACCCACCAACAAGCAGAGAGTTCCACAAAGGATCTAACTTGGATCGTCGACCATACATCAACTGGGACAAGAATTCGTGGATCTCAGCTGGCCCAAGAGTGTGCTCATCCTGCTCGGTGAATTCCTCGATGACGAGGCCGTCCAGGAGAGATTGGATGTATTGGCAGTCGGACATGTCCCCGGAGGCGCCGAGAACGGTGTGATTACCAACGGCGTGAAGACGCTGGACGTCCTTGAATCGGGCGAGAGAACCGTACGATGCTGGAGGGGTTATGAGGGGTGGTGGGGAGAGAGACGGCTTGATTACGAACCGAGGTTGTCTGCAGCCATCATAATGCCGTCCTTGTATTTGATTGCGAGAACGCTAGTTCCCGTAACGATGGGCTGCCTATGCACAAGTAAGGTCAGCCAAGGCATAAGCGGGGGATGGGTTTGGACGGACTGGGTGCGCTGGACTCCCTCGGCGAAGGTGTCCTTGACGTTGTTGGGCCTTTGGTGAATCGGATGGGTGCCGTATGCATCAAAGGCATCGTTCCTCTGCGGGTGGTAGATTAAGCTTCAGGATCTCAGAATCAAAGGAAACAAACCGACAGGGCGACCCCAGTTGGTCGGGAAGTGATCCATGGTGGTATTCGAAGGAGAACACGCAAGTGCGTGAAGGTAACGTGACCTCTCTTGACCATGACTGCAGCCGCCACATCCAAGGACAATCCTCCGCCCACTTACCCGGGCGGTGGGTCCAAGAAGGTCTCCAACGAGCCTCTCTATGGTTTTGTGCCACGCAGGGTCAATGCCAAACAAGTACAGGTCGCCCTGGTACGCGAAATCCACGAAACGTGACTGAAAAAACTGAAAGAGCAGCAGGATGGGGATGTGAATCCATTCAACAAGCAACCGCACACTACCCAATACAAGAAAATCCTCGAGGCCAGAAGGAAGCTCCCAGTCTACGCCCAAATGGCCGAGTTTTACGAAATGGTGAGCATTCTACCTCGATCTGACGTCCAGGGGGAGGTCAGAACCTGCTTCAGAGCCCCTCAAAGAAGATTTGTGACGAAGCTAACATCCTGGAAAGTTCACCAAAAACCAGATAATTGTCATGGTTGGAGAGACGGGGTCCGGAAAAACTACTCAGTGGGACACATCTCTGCATGTTCCTCAAACCAAGAACTAACAACACCCCAGGATACCTCAGTTTGTGTGCTACTCAGATCTCCCTCATGCCAGGGGAAAGCTCGTGGCCTGCACCCAACCTCGGAGAGTGGCGGCCATGTCTGTGGCCAAGCGTGTTGCAGATGAGATGGACGGTCAGTCGCTCGCAACTTTGTTGCTCCGTCACTTACCTTGTCCCGCAGTCACGCTCGGGAAGGAAGTTGGTTACTCCATTCGTTTTGAGGATATGACCGAGCCTGGGAAGACCTTCCTCAAATACATGACCGACGGTATGCTTCTTCGAGAGGCTATGAACGATCCGGACCTCAAGCGCTATTCAACCATCATCCTTGACGAAGCTCACGAACGAACGTTGGCTACCGATATCCTAATGGGCCTACTGAAAGGCGTCGCGAAAAGGCGGGATGACCTTCGCCTTATCATTATGTCTGCCACGCTCGATGCCCAGAAGTTCCAACGGTATTTCAGCATAAACAAAGATGCCCCCGCTCCCCTCTTCAAGGTCCCCGGTAGGACGCACCCAGTAGAAATATTCTACACCCAGGAGCCGGAGCCAGACTATGTCGAGGCTGCAATTCGCACGGTCCTTATGATTCACCGCGCCGAGGGCGAAGGGGACATCCTCCTCTTCCTCACGGGAGAAGAGGAAATCGAGGACGCGTGCAGGAAGATCAAGATCGAGGCGGATGATTTGCTTAACCAAGACCCGGACGCGGTTGGTCCCCTGATCTGCATTCCCCTTTATTCATCCCTTCCTCCCGCGCAACAACAACGCATCTTTGACCCTCCCCCTCCCCGAAGGAACCCGGATGGTCCCGCTGGCAGGAAGCTCATTGTATCCACCAACATTGCGGAGACGTCGTTGACGATTGACGGCATAGTCTACGTCGTGGATCCTGGATTCTCGAAGCAGAAGGTCTACAACCCACGGATCCGGGTAGAGTCATTACTGGTTTCTCCCATATCCAAGGCCTCTGCTCAGCAACGGGCTGGTCGGGCTGGTCGAACGAAACCGGGAAAATGTTTCCGCCTGTACACTGAGAAGGACTTTATGAAGGAACTTGAGGACCAAACCCACCCAGAGATCCTGCGGAGCAACCTTGCAAATACTGTATTGGAGTTGGTGAAGTTGGGTATTAAGGTACTTACGCTCAAAACCGGTCGCCTCCTATCTGCTTACAGTCCCCCTTCAGGATCTTGTCAGGTTCGACTATGTCGACGCCCCGGCACCGGAGACACTGATGAGGGCGTTGGAACTTCTAAACTATCTCGCCGCACTGGACGATGAGGGAAATTTGACGACCCTGGGGGGAATCATGGCGGAGTTCCCGTTGGACCCTCAAGTGCGTGATCATGCACTGCACTTACGGGATGTGTCTGACCTCCCGCAGCTCGCGAAGATGCTCATTGTTAGCCCCGACTTTAAATGTAGTAACGAGATCTTGACGATCGTCTCGATGCTCTCTGGTATGGGTTTTTCTCTCCGTTAGCACGTTGCACGCTAACGTCGCTCAGTACCCAACGTCTGGCTGCGACCGAACAACCAACGCAAGGAGGCAGACCAAGCCAAAGCTTTACTTACGATTCCGGACGGCGATCACCTTACCCTTCTCAATGTCTATAACTCGTGGATGCAGAGCACGTCCAGAGCTTTCCTCCCGGGATTTCTGTCTAACAATATTTTCTCACAGATTCGAGGGATCAAAATTGGTCGTGGAACAACTACGTATCCCAGCGTGCGCTTCTACAAGCGGAGAATGTCCGACGACAGTTAGAGTCAACAATGGTCCGCTTTGATGTTGATCTGATTTCGGTTGGTGAGGGGCCGAAGCTCTACCAGCGGGTTCGGGAGGCTTTGGTCTGCGGCTTTTTCATGCAAGTTGCGCACAAGGAGGAGAAAGCCTATGTTACGATCAAAGACAACCAGCAGGTTTCCCTTCACCCGTCGTGTGGTCTGGATAATCAGCCAGAATGGGTGCTGTTTAACGAGTTTGTTCTTACCACTCGGCATTACATTCGCACGGTTACGGTTGTGAATCCAGAGTGGTTCGTGTACCTTTCCATCTCTACTGGCTCAGCCACTAACGTTCCCTTAGGTTGCTACGGGATGCAGTGAACTACTACGACGTTGATTCGTGGAAGGACAGCGAGGTAAAGAGCTCCCTGCTGCGGATCAGGAATAAGCTACTCGGGAGGAGAGGCGACGCTCCTCCTCCTAAAAAGCGGGCAAAGTCTGGGGTGTGAGGCGCCCCGGAGTTCAAGCTATTGGTGTATCCCCCAGCGTAATGAGCAGTGGCTTCCCGATTCGTCTTATTTAATCGAACTATTTTCAACGGTCCTCTAGTATCGGGTTGTCTTGGCTAGAACCGAGGGCTGAGGATCGGGACACGACGCACGACCGAGCGCGTAGACGGCCCCGGGCCCACAACTCGTGAGGATGTGATGCCGTCATGGCCCACAGTCGCTGGAGGCTCCAGCAACCTGTGTCGCGCGCAGCGGTACAACGTTGGCGCGGTATAAACAAAAAATAAACCTATCAGAGCACAAACGAAAATGGTGGTACAGTACAGTAACCGAATCCAGTACGCGTCCAAAGGGAAAAAAAAAGTGACCAAGTACCCATGTACCCGAGCGTATCGATCACGGAGGTTAATCGCCATCCTCCATCGACTCCTTCTCCAGTTTTTTCTTCATTGAACTCACTGGATAACAGTGTTAACGCTCCGAGGCACGGCGAGGAATCGTAGTTCACCTTCTCTAGAGATCTGCCCGGAAGATATCCAACCCTGAGGGAACGCCTGTACAATCTGCACCACCAATGAGTTGCGATGAGGATGCGACGACTACTGGAGTAAACAGCTACCTTCTGGTATAAACTTTTCCTAACGCCCTGTTCGCTGACGCTTTGTCCCGTTCCTTCAAGCGTGCTGGGTCCGGGCGTCACGACTCGCTCCTATTGGTTGGGAGGACACTCACTTGCGTTCGTTCTCGATCCTACAGCACTCGTTGCTGAGGCAGACCAACTGCCATATTATAGATTTCATTGGTTCAGTGAGTCGGTATTTCTTCGCTGGGGGGTGGGCCTCCTTCGCATTCGCTTTGGGGGCGGCGTCTTCAGCGCCACTCGCCGCTGTCTCATCACCGGCGTGAAGGGGGGCTGCGTTCCCGTTAGCAGCAGCATCTCCGGATACCGACCCAGCCTCGGTGCTTTCCGCCTTGAGCTTTTCCTGGCGCTTTTCTGGGGAAGGGGCATTAGTCGGGGTGAAGAACAGACCATAGTTTACATACCCCAGACCACAACGCTCTTCTCCCATTCCTCTTGGGCTTTGGCAAAACCCTCCTTCGTCAGCTCAGCCAGTTCAGCGAGTAGTTCATTTTGCCGTTCCGTAAGAATGGCAACATGTTCTTTCCAAATGAGGCGTTTAATAAGCTTCTGTAAAAACTTGTTAGACCGTGGAAGTAGACCCGTGGAGAATCATTTACACTAAGCGTATACCTGTTGTATGGGAAGATCTTGGGCATAAAGTTGAAGAAATTATCGTCGTATTCACCAAGGACGACTGCCTTAAGGGCGACTTGGGCTAACGTGGGTTTGAGTGCTGGAGGGAATTTTCCCTTGACCCACGACTCTGACGGGTGCATTGATACGACATGGAACGGGATGACTAGGTTACACCTACCGTTGGTGATTGCCACCTTCAACGACTCAATCATCTGTTCGAGCTCGGGGTGGAATGGGCGAACATCGGTCCTCCTCTTCTTTACCGCCTCGCTGTGGTCTTCCGCAGATTTCCTCTTCTTATCATCGTCTTCGGTGCCGTTCGACGGGTCCTTGGTGTTGCCAGTTGACCCAACAGTAGCCAAGACTCCAGCTGGAGTCAGTAAATTGACCTTCTTGCTCTTTGGTTTTCTTGCCGGTCTAAAGGGAAGATCAGTATTATGCGCCTGACTCGTTTAGCGAACTGTTGTCACGTACTTATCTTTGAGGAGCGCAACCTCGCCACTCGATACGTAAAAGCCTTGTTGCTTCGTTTGGGCAAAGAATGTCCGCTCGTCCATTGGGAGTTCAGAATCATCGATAAAGGGGTCGGACGTGTCGTAGTATTCCATTGCGGCATTCCTACGCTGGTTAGGGGAAAGGATGGTTAGAATGTATGCGAATAGACTCAAGCAATGTGCACATACTCTTTTCTTCTTGGGCTGTGGCTTTCCCTCGTCTCCGCCCTCTGCCTCTCCCTCACTGTCACTGGAATCCCGTTTAGCGGGTTCTGGCGTCGGAGGACGTTGATCAGTCTCCTTCGCGAGCGCAGAGAGGTTGACTTCATAGTTATTGGGCCCTCCGAGCTTGATCTCGAGGCGGATCGTCCGCAAAGGTGGTCGCGTGGGAGGTGGTGGAGGTGATGGGGATGGGGAACGTGCGTGCCTCGACGACTTGGGTTTGGCGCCGACAGAAGCAGAGGGAGAGCCGCCTGGCTTTGCCTTTGGGTCAGGTTTGTTAGTTTCGCTGGACGAAGCGTCACCGGAGTCGTTGTCGGTGGCAGCGGACTTTGGACTTTTGGCAGAGTCTGGTGAAGAGGGAGAGGGGGGAAGTGGTGAGGCGGAGAGGTCGGCGTTGTCGGTGGAGAGGGGGGATTTACCGTTCTGGCCTGGGGAAGGGTAGCCAAGGTCGGGGAGAGCCTCTGTCGAGCCATTTTCTCCCTCGGCGGTCGACATCAGTCGCGTTCAAGAGCGGCGTGGAGACGGGGAAGGCGGGAGGAGGGGAGGGGAGAAAAGTCGCCCAATAAGGAAGGTTCAGACGATAGTTGTCCATTTCCACTTTATTTTTTCTCATCTCCAACGCTTTCAAACCGTCGGTGCTTAGTACTTTGTTCCGTCCCCGTTCCGTCGCTCCCATTCGCTCGGCATTTCCCATCATCCGCCGGACTTTGCCGACCACTAAAGGTGCGTAGCGCCGTATCCAAACCCAGACCCATCTAAACCCCGAGCCACAAGCGCAAAGTGGTTCGCTGCGTCCTTGACACGTTTCGTGCTTCCCTTTGTACTCCTTGACCGACCCTGTTCAGATTCCGAGAAACGACTCGAGATAGGAATGACTCAACTGGTTCATCGCGGTCAAAAATTTCTCCTTTGTCTCGTTATCAGCCCTGTATTGTCCCAAGTCGTTCTGGGTGGGGGACGCGTATATGAGCATAAGCCAGGGTGTGGTTTTACTACGCACCCCAAACAAAACGTCGCGGGCCCATATTCTGCTGTCGCCAGGCACTCTGGTGAGGAGCCAGACAAGTAGCGTAATCAAGTTCTGAATCACGGAACGGGGAGCGACACCCGCCAATCCACATAGGACCCCACGCATGATCCCATGACCGAAACTACTCATCAGCGTTGACCTGGCCTCAGCCAAATCGTCCTGACCCGATGTCTTGTGCAAAATCGCTGACTGTGACCTCTGTCAGTTCACGTTCTGAAGTCAGGTATAATTGTGGCTGACAATGAAGGCACAGCCCGCGACCATCGAATACCTCTCTTGTAGCCCAAGCGACGCGATTGCGCACTGCATCAGCGAGTTAAAGACTTCTGGAGGCAAGTGATAGAAGGAGGAAACAAAGTGGTTGGCAAACTGGATCACAAAATGAACGGCTGTCGTGTGTGGGTGGAGCTCGGGGCTCACCGACTCCATGCAGGAAAAGAATCCTTGGACTATGTCCGGGTTCTGAGCCAACGGTGAGGGTGTGGAGTCTTGGGTGGGATGCGGTAACTTACGTCCTCCATCACTCCCGGTTGGCCGAGGAATATTAATGAATCTTGCAACAACCCGGGTAAAATTTGTGATACAACTGCCTGCGCCCCCTCGTTGTTCGTCTTAAATCTGGGGGGTAGTAGTGATGGGGGATCCAACTGAATGACGAGCATGCTGATCAAGGACAACCAAGCCCCAGTCAACTGTTTCTGTGCCGCCAGACAGACGATCTTCAGCAGTGGGCCAGAAGGCAACGATATGAGCGTCATATCGGAGGGTAACGAGGTCATTGCCTTGATAAATTCACTGAGAGCCTGGGAGATGTGAGAAATTGATTAAACGACAGATATAGAACGCTCACATCTCCGATGCTGGCATCGGTGGACCAAAGCTCAACGGTTGACGTGATCGCCTGCATCAGAAGATTACGCAGGCCAGCCATTCTTGCATCTTCCCGAGCCCTGTTTAGTCTTTCCGTTTCTTCCAGTGCCTCCCCTGAATCATCGATAGCCAGAGGCGAATCAGACGCGCGTGTCAGGCCCTTGCCAATCCCAGTCAAGGCCTGGAGTTGTTGTATTGCGAGGTGTCTGGCATCCTCCGGGAGCTGAACTGCAATCAGTTTGCGTGCAAGGCTGATCTCTGAAACGTACACGAGAGGTCATTTGAAGTGCCTCGAAAAGTCTTGTGACGATGGGGTTCACGATACTCTTTGGAACGTTAACATGAATTGTTTATTTGGCAGCCAAGGATGAACCCCATACCTCCACTGGACCGATCTCATCTTCTGGTTGCAAAGCTTGGATAACACTCGATATAGACTGCAGGACTTTGGATCGTTCGGTGTCCTATGATCGTGAGTCAACGGAAGGGAATGGAATCGGCTCGACCCTCACTGGAATATTCGCAAGGCTCGCGTGAAGGGCACCGAAAGCATGCAGGTGAGGAGCTAGCGCCATCCGATTGGCGTCACAAAGGCCCTTGAGAGCATTCGCGGCCGGCAGACACAGGGATGGTTCAGATAATGCCTCAACCACATATTGAATGGAATTCATCAACGGCGACGGGCCGTTTGTAGCGCTCTGTGGTTGCGTGGTAAACCAAGACGCATAAGAACCTGTCGCCATCAGCATCAAGGGTACGCGAGACAACGTATACCGTTACCTATCAGCACGACTGTGGTCCTCCGCACGCGGGTGGAGCCAGTTTTGGGGAACAGTCCAAGGGTTTCGGAACTAAAAATCCGTTTGAGGTCCGCGTTATCTTCGACAGGGGAACCTTCTTGGATGGACATCAAACAATGTAAGGTTGCCTCTATTTCCTTGAGAACTATCCAGTTAACCGTGTTGCAACGAACGGGTGTGATTACACCTACATCCCACTCCCTCCGGTCTGGTCCCGCTTGGAGGCGCTCAATGACATCGTTGACGTAGTAACTTGTGAGGTCCGACCTCAGGATGTAATAACTTATTATAAATGGATAGCACTATGGTAGGGCGTACGGTGGAGACACTCACGCGTTAATCAACGTATCACCAACATCGCGTCGGTACCTAGGCTAGTGTCAGTCCCATATGAATCGGCGCTCGGCGGTAAGGAACGAACACTTGGAACTTCTCGCACTGGTCTGTACACAAGGTAAGACAGAATACGGTCCAGGAAGGGGAGACCTACCCCTTGGCCACGAACTGTCACTCGGCCAGATAACCTTTCTCCGGAGTATTTGGACCAGCTCGCGGTACAATGCCTGCGTTACGGTGGCCTGCTCGCCCTCCAACCCTGGTGGACCGGTTCCGTCTTCGTCAAAATCCGGGTGGTAATCTGCCGTCCAAAGCGACTCCTGGAACAAGTACCAAAATGCCAACGTCATCTCGCTCTCGTCTTCGTCGAGACCGGCGTATCCAGGCAGTCCGGTATACGATAAAAGTGCGCGCAAATAAGCTTGAACCAGATATGATTTCGTGAACCCGGAAGGAGAGACGATTGCTCTTGATGTAATGTTTGTAGCGAAATATGATGTGGACTGCTCACCCAACGCGACAAGGAGTTTGCAGAAAGAGTGAGAAATAGAATCTGCAAATCCGCCTGTTGAGCTGGTTAGCATCACGATCACCACACGTATGGTGGGCCTACTCTGAACGGAGGCTCCGACTATAACCCCACCCCATTTTTCAATCCAAATCAGCAAGGGCTCAGTGAGGGTCTTGGAACCCGACCCATCGTAGAATGGGGGGTGTGCCATTAGCTCCTGCAGCGCGTCGGAAGCGGGAACAAACAAATGTTCGTTGAAGATGGGCGGAGGACCAGAGGTTGGTTCAAGGAGTGATATCAAGGACGGGATTGCCGGGGTTATGTCGCTAATGGTCTGGTGTTCTGTAAGTAGTGTTGAACGAGATTCGGATTGAAGTACCTTGCGGGAATCGAGGGCATCCAGGCCGCAAAACATCGCAACGCGGACCCGAACTGCTGCGGGGGAAGCGTGGATCGTTGTTCGACAGTAGACATAACCGCTTGCATCACAGCTGGAACGGCTTGAGAGATGGATTCTTTCAGCGTAGACCTATTGAAGTTATAAGAGCGGTTTCCTGATCGACCCGCTGCACGCATACTTCTGGTTTGGTAACAGTTCCGTAGTTTCTGCTTCTTCAGCGACTATGGCCAAGAAGTCCAGGATGTTTCCCGTCGAAACGTTTCTCCCCGAGAAGTGGTTTATGCAGAAGACGATCCAGTCTGGCCATACCGGAGGTCGACTCACGCACAATTTCAAGGCAATAGCCGTAATCTGAAGGGGTAAAAACCTGAGCGGTAAAGAGGGGTTCGGCCGCTTACTGCAACGAAGAGTTTCCGTAGTACTGATCTGCTGTGTCCCGCGAACATCGAATAGGTGGTAAGGTCCAAGACGAGATCGCGAAGCAGTAGCGGGTCTCCTGGGGGGGAAGTCTCCCTAAGGGGGTTTTGAATGGCACATAAGCTTAACAGATGGTTGGAGGACGTGCCAGTCTCTAGTTATCTTGACTTGTATGGTGTGTGCGCCAAAGAACTGAACGTTGGGATCGGGGTGCTGGAGGAAAGGAATCACGAGGCCCCAGGCTTCCGGACGTTTCTGAACTTCGAAAAGTTCACCTTGTAAACGTTTTTGGTCCCCAAGAGTCAGGTTCATCGCTGGAGCATAAGCCTGCAAGATCAACTTTACGAGAGTCTGGTCAGCGACCATCAAACGGCAGAGCGGGGGTGGAGAACCTGGGCCGCGGTCTCGACATCGCTGGGAGATAGGGTGGGGACCACGCCTCTTCCATCCATGACGCGGGCGGTGGTTGAGAGATGGCGAAGTTTGATCAAGAGAGACCTGTAGTGTTGCTGACGAAAAGCGCGAGGCTCGTCAGTGACCGTCGCGATCGGCGAACAAATGATCATCGCACGCCGTGAAGTCATCTAACACCCCCCACCGCTGGGCCTCGCCGCGGAATTCCGACCGTTTGTGGTCTTTGTCCGCTTTTGCGTGTCATGCTCGAATCCCCACCTCTTGGGGCCGGATCTACGTGGAGTTCCGCCTGTCTTGGATTCTTACTCGGGTGGCATTCGAAGACAAACATTTAGCCGAGGTTTACAATTTGACAAATTATTCGAGCCGGGCATCGTCGGGATCTATGATGCGTCCTGGGTTTGTCCTCCTCGGCTCGACGCTGCGGTCGGGGACGAAGTTGGTGCTGCTTACATATGGAATAGGGATTGCGTCCCGTATACTTCTGCCGACGGGTTCGCATCACCTGTTTTTCCGAGTTCATTGAATCCTATATAGGTTGCCCACGTCCTCTCTCTCGTACACCCTCACTCAGGCGATATGCTCAACTGCCGCCTCGGCCCATACTTCGTCACCATCGGCTGCTTGGCCTCCATCGTTCTCTGTGTATCCCTTCCCCGCGCAGGAGAAAACAATACATCGGACGACCCGAGAGGCAAGGACGCGTCTGTGCTCATCTTGGGCGGGGGTGTTTCTGGGATCATTGCTGCGAGGACTCTCAACGAGAATGGGATAACCAACTTCAGGATCATCGAAGCAAGGAACGAGCTTGGGGGGCGATTGCGCAGTGTCCCGTTCGGTGTGTCAGGAAAGCAGAAGACCGTTGAGGTAAAGTCGCCTCCCTCGAGTCAGCTGCACCGACTCACCCTTGTCTGCCAGGTCGGCGCGAACTGGGTCCAAGGAACGGGTGGAGGACCGAATCAGGGGCCGGAGAACCCAATCTGGGCGCTCGTGAAGAAACACGGGGTAGAGACCCAGTACAACGCGTATTACGAAAGCTTGTGTGCGTCTCTCAGCTGAGTCCCTAGAACTTTCATGGGTTGAGCACTCACAAACGCGAACGCAGCAACTTTTGATCACACCGGACAGGTTGACTACCTCAACGCATTCGATACCTTTGACCAAGCTTTTGTTGACGTCACCGTCAGAGCCGGAGTCCGAGTGAGTCGGCGTCAGGTGGACCTGAGTGCACGTTCTGCCTATGGTCTTGTGGGGGCGAACCCAAAAACGCCACACGAGGAAGCCATAGAATACTTTCTTTGGGATTGGGAATATTCACAACCACCAGAGGTTCGCATGCACCGATAGTTAATTTGGCCTTGTCTGACCCCTCCCACCAGTTGTCGTCGTGGATTGCCGCGTCTTGGGTACGAGTTGCTACAAACCTTCGCCAAACGGCTGTGTTGTTCATTTAACTGCAGAACAACAACTTCACGTATGACGTAGATCAAGGTGGATTCTCCGAGGACAATGAACTCTCCATCGACCAACGGGGGTTCAAGACCTTCATTCAAAAAGAAGCTGAAGAGTTTCTCGAGCCTGGGCAGGTTCTTCTGAACACGACCGTTGAGAGTATCTCCTATTCAGGGGAGGGTGTCTTGGTTAGATTATTCGATGGCTCAGAATTGCGCGCGGACTATGCCCTCGTTACTTTCAGCTTGGGCGTACTGCAACACGACGACGTGACTTTCGAACCAGAACTTCCCTCATGGAAGAAGGAAGCAATTTACAGCATGGGGATGGTACGGAACCGCGACCCTCCCAACGCCGCCCACTTGACTCTCGCTTTACCGACAGGGAATATATACCAAAATCTTCCTCCAGTTCCCATACAAGTTCTGGTTTGATACTGAGGTTTGTCTCCGATCCCTCCAATGCTCAGCAGAACCATGGAGTAGATCATTTGTTACTAGGTCGCCTTGTATGCAGATCACGAACGAGGCAAATACCCCGTCTGGCAAAACCTCGACCACGAGAACTTCTTCCCCGGTTCGGGGGTGATATTTGCCACCGTAACCGTGCGTTTCCGAGCCGCCGCTTCCACGATCACACTGAGACAAGCGGGTTTTTAGGGTGATTGGTCGGAGCGCGTTGAGTCGCTCACCGACGAAGAAGTCAAGAGGGAAATCTTGGGCGTGCTCCACAAAATGTATCCGAACATCACGATTCCTGAACCAGAGGCATTTTTCTTCTATCGATGGTCTTCGGACCCACTATATCGAGGAAGTTATTCCAACTGGCCTGCTTCATTCTTCCAAGAGCATCACGACAATTTGAGGGCAACAGTAGACGGCCGATTGTGGTTCAGTGGAGAACACTGCTCTCAGAAGTATTATGTACGTTGTTCTCATCAATACTGCGCCCCGCGTTCCTTCAACGACCCGCCACAAGGGTTTCTTACATGGCGCCTATTTCGAGGGCCGCGACGCAGGAGAAGAACTCTCCCAATGTATAAGAGGGGGTGGGTGTGCTGGCATTCGGCGACACTACGAAGAAGTGAAGAACGCCAGACCTTACTACGTCGACGAATACGACCAGTGAATACCAGGCTCCGCCCAACCGCCGATGAGTGGACGGTGGTGATAGATCCCACTTCTTGGTTTGCGGAGGAATTCGAACCTTGCCCTGGCCGCTAGCGAACCGAACACTCAGGCCCGCTTTCAACTACTTGGCGTCTGTGTTTCCGTTGGTCTTGGGGTTGGAGTAGGTTGGGTGGATCGCGTCATGGGCGGTTTACGTAGCTATCGTACCGTACATGCTACTTATATTCCAGCGGACGATTTACACCCCTAGCTGCTACGGGTCTCTCGAGCGTAGTGATGGAACGGGACAAATCAAAACCTGTCGTGAGACTGGGTGTGAACCAAGGCAGCTCCGTACACGTTTGCCCTGGGTGAATACCAACCCTGCGGTATTCTCGCGTGATGCACGGCGACAGGTGACCAGTGACCTGCGGTGTGCGATGTACCCTTGCGAGGCCCTGGTATTGAATTACATAGACTAGAACGAACTTGAACGTCAGATTATGTAATACCTATTATGCAGCACCATCCCTGGTGTCTCGAAATCTTTTTGATCATCAGTTTCAATTCCCACGGATCACCCCACCGGACCGGGCTCGGCCAGCGAGATGTCTAAGTGTCGGACTCGGACAGCCTCTCCTTGGAACATAAGTAAGTACATATAGCACGTACCGTTCGATGGACGCTCGTGGGGACCTATCAATCAGTGTGTCATTGAAGAGGCCGTCTGCTCCCTCCCTTCTTCCTCCCCGTTCCCACCGTCGTCTTTTTGCGAGATGGCTTTTCACATTGACCCTCTCCTTCTCCCCCTTTTCGCGCTCGGAATTCGTATAGCACTGAGTCAGGTCTCGTTCGCAACGTGCGAAGGTGACGAATACGGTTGGGTGAGTACCAATGCCAGGTCATAGACCGCGATGGACGGTTGTGTGACTTCTTGTTAGTCATTCAACTCCAAGGGCCAATCCCCCTGCGATATGGCTGCGTACTTGATGACGGCATGTCAAGGCTCGAGTACGTTGATTCTTTCCTCCAGAATGTTGCGCTGAGATGGAGAACCTTGGCAGATTACACTGTCAATCCATTTACTCCCGATGATCCATATGTGGGACCGATGAAGGGTGACGATAAACCGTGCACTTGTAGCACTGTCACCTGGTCGCTCTTTGCCCGGCCCGCATGTGCCACCTGCCAGAATGGGTCCCCAATTTCGTATGCAAACGTCGCCATGTAGATTCGGTTGCGTTCCCTAACCGCTTCCCGGGACTCAGATGGGACCTTTGGTCAACCAATTGTTCGAGTCTGCATGTTTCTAGGTATCTACCCCCTCTGTGAACTGAGCAACCATCCGATTCCATGTCTTGCCAGTTTCCCCAATAATATCCCCCCAGAAACTGCAATCCCAGACTGGGTGTACTTGGGTCCTGGAGTGCGTCTGTCCCAACCTCGTGCCCTCATAGTTCCTGAAGGGTTAACACAGGGAGACGGGATGTGGAACACCACCGCAGCAATGCTGTACTCAGGTGTGGATGGCCGGATTTCTACTAGTTTGAACTCATCATGAGGAACATTATAGACAGACCAGAGTCAACTGCCACATCGCCGCCTTCATCCACATCCTATGCCCCCCCAGAGGCTACGAATCCCGGGCCACCAGAAGCCACGAATGGTTCAACCTGACGGGGGTAGAGAAAACGACTCTCGCAGTAAAATTGGCCCGATAGTCGGTGGTGAGACACTCTGCTTGATATCTAGAGTTCGTTTGGAGTTGTAAACACTCCAATAGGGGTCGTTGGTGGAGTGGTGGTTCTGACCATTCTAGTAGTCAGCATCCTAGTCGCGCGTCGACGTTACGTAGCTTCTCAGCGACCACCCTCAACTCTCCATGGTCCACAAGGCATCTCTCCCTACCGTCCGGTGCCAGTGCCCCATTCTCCCGTTAGCCCCGTATACGGTATGGAGTCTCCCATGGTTCAGAAATCATACGTACGCTCGACCTCTGCAACCATCTCATTGAATTAACTCAATCGCCCACAGGACCTATCTGATCCCGGAAGTTATCCCCCCCCTTTAAGTTGTGAACCTTCGACCACGACGCACACCAGCATGCCAGGTGGTTATGCTCATTGGCAAAAGCCGTACCAAACGCATGTGGCCCCCCTTTCGCCCAATCGTTTTGCTAACACACAGTGAAACACTGAGGGGACAGGTCGTTCGCTACACCAAAGTGATGATCCATCGTCTGGTGAACCCTCGCCGAAGTTGGACTTACTAGGACCACATCTTTCATCCCGTGGCGTTGGAGGGCCGTGTGCCATGTTATCATATATCCGACACTGTGGTATCCGTGAATCCCCTTGATCTGGTTGGGATTAGAGTAGAGATGATTACATTCACAGGGGGCTAAGGATACAAGTAATGTACTGTGAGGATCGTAATGCAATGGGGATGCTAGTACAATGGGATGATCGACC
>Ga0307516_10002345_pt1 | contig 25420 bp, 22 predicted proteins | sample 19_EM_MG_FD_203310 | JGI IMG/M metagenome (GOLD analysis project Ga0307516, IMG submission 203310) | Populus trichocarpa ectomycorrhiza microbial communities from riparian zone in the Pacific Northwest, United States - 19_EM | ecosystem: Host-associated > Plants > Roots > Unclassified | place...
CATTGACGACCCTGATGCCCGCGACCCGCATCTCGGCGCGGAGCGCCTGGGTGACCGAGAGTGCCGCGGCCATGGATGCGGAATAGGTCGCGTGCTGCGGAAAATTGGACAAGGCATAGATCGACAGCAGATTGACCCAGGCGACTGCACTGGCGTCGCCATCGGCGCCGCGGGCCTGCATGACCGGACCGAAGGCCTGCCCCAGCCGCAACAGGCCAAAGCAGTTGGTCTCCATCTCCGCTCTCGCGGTCTCGACGCCGGCGCGGCCGAAGATTCCGAATGTACGATGATACTCAGCGGTGTTGATCACGATGTCGACCTTGAAGCCGAGTTCGGCCGCGAGTTCATTGACCGATTTCGTGTCGGTCACATCGAGCGGAACGAGCGCAGTCTTCGGCAGCTCCGCGATGGCGGGCCAGCCGGGTGGGTTCTTCCAGGGTTCGCAGTGGCCGGCCCAAACGAGGTCTGCACCGGCCTCGAGCACCGCTCTCACGACGGCCTGGCCGACCGGCGACTTGGCGTCGGTGACGAGCACTTTGCGGAAACGCGGGTCCGACGTCATGTCGCGCAGTTTCGGATCGTCGGCGAGTGCGGCGTTGCTACCCTCAGGCCTGGCGACAAGTACGGCCTGGCCGGCCCGGTCGAGCACAGCCTCGACCTTGACGGCTGACGGTGCGGGCCCGCAACGTGCGTCGACGTGGGTGACCAGGCTGACGCCTTCGGCAAGACGGACGAGCCCCAGCCGCCAGGGCACTCGCTCGCGAAAGAAAAGCTCCAGCGAATGATGCAACGTTGTCTCGCTGACCAGTTCACCGCGTCCGCTCATCAAGGTCCATTCGAACTCGTCCGAGAGACAATGAACGCAGGCTTCGCGCGGAGGATATTGGACACGACCGCACGCCGTGCAGCATTGCAGTTCCAAGTTTCCCTGCGCGGCGCCACGGGCGAGCCCAAGCGCCACGCGGCTCCGGCGGTCCGGCGGCAGCGTCGGCAACCGCGTTCGAAGGATCGGATTCTTGCGCTTCGGTCGTTTGATTGTGTCGCTCATCGTTATCACGTCCCGATCAGGTTGCGGCGAGAATGGCGGCGCCGGTGCATAGCCCGCGGTCGAAGTTGATCATGCCGAAACCGGAAACCAGCGCATGACGCGCCTTCTCGACCTGGGCGCCGAGCGTCTGCCCGGTGGTCTGGCGGATGGCCTCGACGATGCCAAGTGTGCCGCCGGCAGCGCCCGCCTGACCGATCGACAGCTGACCACCCGATGTGTTCAGGGGGAAGCTGCCGCTCACCTCGAAGCTGTGGCGACGAATGAAGTCTGGACCCTCGCCCTTGCCGCAGAAGCCGAGATCTTCGATCTGCAGCACGGAGATGACCGGATAGTCGTCATAGACTTCGACCACGTCGATATCGGCCGGCCCGACCGCGGCGGTCTCGTAAAGACGATCGCGGTCCATGGCCCAGCCGCCGCGGTCCTGAACCGGATCATCGGGGAAGGCGTTGTGCCGTTCGATCGCGCCGGCAAGCCGTGCGTGAGGAAGTCCAAGGCGCCTTGCGCGATCCTCGCTCATGACCAGGAAGGCGTCGGCGCCCGCGCAAGGCATGACGCAGTCGAACAGGCGGAGCGGGTCGGCGACGGGCCGGGCATTGAGATACTCATCGAGCGTCAGCGGTTTCTTGAAAAGGGCGTGGGGAAAATGCAGCGCATTCGCACGTTGAGCGACACAAAGCTTGCCGAAATCCTCCGGCTTCGCGCCGTACTTGCGCATGTAGTAGGCGGTGAGGAAGGCGAAGCTGGTATTGGGCCCGCCCGCGCCATAGGGATAGACCGCGTCCTGCGCGAACATGCTGAACGCCGACGTGCTCAGGCGGAAGCTGTCGACATGATTGGTGTCGCCGGCGATACAGGCGACGATCTCGGCATCGCCGGCCTGAACGGCGCGTGCGGCGCGCCTCAGGCTCACAACGCCGGACGCGCCTCCCATCGGAATATGATCCAGCCAGCGCGGCGAAAGGCCCAGATGCTGCGTCAGGCCGACTGCGGAATCGGGCGCAAGGGTAAAGCTCGACACGCAGAGCCCGTCCACGTCGTCCTTTGAGATTCCGGCGCCATCGACGAGTTGTTTCAGTGCACGGGCGATGAACCAATGCGCGCCGCGGATCGTGAAGCGCTCATAGGGCACGGTGACGGGTACCGCGACGGCAACCCCATTGTAACTTGCGTTGCGGCGCGCCATTGCAGTCAATGCCTCCCGCCGAGATAGGAGTCCTGCACGCGGGAATTGCCCAGCAGGCCGCTGGCGTCGCCATCAAGCACGATCTCGCCGGTTTCCAGGACATAGCCATAGTCTGCGATTTCGAGCGCGGCCCGCGCATTCTGCTCGACGAGCAGGATTGAGACTCCGGCGTCGCGCAGGCCCGCCACGATGCGCAGGATGTCGCGCACGATCAGCGGCGCAAGGCCAAGACTCGGCTCGTCGAGCATCAAGAGCCGGGGTCTCGACATCATGGCCCGGCCAAGCGCAAGCATCTGACGTTCGCCGCCCGACAGCGTGTCGGCGCGTTGGGTGCGGCGCTCGGCAAGGCGCGGGAAACGGCCGTAGGTCTCGTCGAGCGCGCGGGCCACAAAGCCACGATCCGAGCGGCGCGGATAGGCACCAAGCACGAGATTATCGTAGACCGTCAGTTCCCCGAACAGTTCGCGTGTCTCCGGGACAAGGCAGAAACCGCGTTCGACGCGTGCCTCGACGTCGAGCTTAAGCAGGTCGTCACCGTCGAAGACAAGCCGGCCGCGTGACGGCAGCAGCCCGATCGCGGCAGCGAGCAGGGTGGTCTTGCCGGCTCCGTTCGGCCCGATCACCGTGACGATCTGCCCTTTCTGCAGTGCCAGTGACACACCTCGAACGGCTTCGACCGGACCATAGGCCACATGAAGATCGGCGATCTCGAGCATCGCACTCATAGCACGCCTCCGAGATAGGCTTCCTGCACTTTCGGATCGGCGCGGACTGCGGCCGGATTGCCTTCGACGAGCTTGCAGCCGAACTCCATGACGACCAGGCGGTCGACCAGTCCCATGACGAAATCCATGTCGTGCTCGACGATCAGGATCGTAACGCCTTCGTCGCGAATCTGGCGCAGCACCCCGGCCAGCGCATTCTTCTCGTTCGGCCTCAGGCCCGCGGCCGGCTCGTCGAGCACCACCAGTACGGGATCGGCTGCCAGCGCGCGCGCAACCTCGAGGATGCGCTGCCCACCCAGCGGCAGGTTGCCGGCCAGTTCGTAAGGCTTGTCGCCGAGGCCGACGCGCTGCAATTGCCGGTGGGCCTCGTGCAGAGTCCGGCGCTCTTCGGCACGATCGAGGCGAAGCGCGCTGCTCAGAAAACCGGTCGCGGTGCGCGCATAGGCCCCGAGCGCGACATTGTCGATGAGGCTCATGTTCGGCCTGAGTTTCACGTGCTGGAAGGTTCGCGCAATTCCCATCCGCGCGATCTCCGGCTGCGCACGGTAGGTGATGTCTTCACCCAGGAAGTTGACGCGGCCGGCATTCGCTTGCAGCGCACCGGTCAAGAGATTGAACATCGTGCTCTTGCCGGCGCCGTTGGGGCCGATCAGGCCCAGGATCTCACCGGCACTGAGGTCGAAGCTCACCTTGTTGACGGCGGTCAGTCCGCCGAATGTCCGCACGGCATTTTCGACCTTCAGAATGACCGCGCCAGTCTCGGGAAGCGCGCGGCGTGTCATGGGCTTGGCCGCCGGGGGCGGCGGGCGCTTGCCCTTTGGCAGGCGCTTCATGACGAAGGCGACGAGGCCGCCGCGGGCGTTCTGCAGGAGCAGGATGAGAAGAATACTGAAGACGATGATTTCGAACTGGGCCGGGTTGTGAGTGATCAGCGGCAGTACGTCCTGCAGCCAGTTCTTGAGCAGCGTGATCAGCGCCGAGCCGGCGATCGCACCTGCGATGTGACCGGCGCCGCCTGCCATCGCCATCAGCAGATAGTCGATGCCGGGCTTGACGTCGAAGGGCGCGGGACTGACGAACCGGTTCATGTGCGCGTAGAGCCAGCCGGCGAGGCCCGCCAGGAGTGCCGCGATGACGAAGGTGAAGAGGCGGATTCGGAAAACGCTGACGCCAAGGCTCGCCAGCAGCACGCTTCCGCCGCGCAGGCTTCTGATGGCGCGACCCTCGCGGGAATTGAGCAGGTTGGCGCTTGCCAGCATGGCGAGCCCGACCATCAGCCAGATCAGATAAAATATTGCCTGCGATGAGATCAGCGATAGCGATCCGATCGCGATAGGCGGGATGCCGGCCATGCCCGTATTCTGTCCGAGGCCGGCGACATTGCCGAACATGAAATAGATCGAAATGCCCCACGCAATCGTACTGAGCGAGAGGAAGTGCCCATCCAGTCGCAGCGTCAGGGCGCCGATCGCAAGCGCGGCAAGTCCGGTCATTGCGAGCGCCAGCAACAGTCCAAGCCATGGCGAGAGGCCGAGCGTGACTGTCGCCCAGGCCGTCGCGTAGGCCGCGATCCCGACAAACGCGGCCTGGCCGAACGACGTCATGCCGCCGATGCCGGTCAGCAACACCAGGCCGAGCGCGGCGAGGGAGGAGATTCCGATATAGTTCAGAAGCGTGATGGCGAAGCTGCTGAGCCCCAGGGGCGCGAGCACCACGGCGATGATCGTGACGGCGATCAAGCTGAAGCGAAGCGGCGCGCTCAGCACGACGGCCTGCGGCATCTCGATTTCCTCGCCCTCCCCATCGGCGTGGCGTGCCGACTTCCACGATTGCCAGAGCAGCACCGGGATCAGCAGGCTGAAGACCGTGACTTCCTTGAAGGCGCTGCTCCAGAACGAGGCGAAACTCTCCAGGATTCCCACGAACAGCGCGCCGAGAGCGGCGATCGGATAGCTGGTGAAGCCGCCGATGATGGCGCCGACAAAGGCCTTCAGCCCGATCATGAAGCCGGAATCGTAATAGATGGTCGTGGTCGGACCGATGAGGATGGCTGAGATGCCGGCGAGCAGCGAGGCGATGAAATAGGCGATGGTGCCGGTGCGCGCCGGCCGGATGCCGACGAGCCGTGCGCCGACGCGGTTGACCGCGGTGGCGCGTAGTGCTCGGCCTGCCATGGAGCGCTCGAAGAACAGGAAGAACAGCAGGCTGAGCAGGGCCGCGGTACCCAGCATCAGGAGCACCTGCGCGGATACGATGATGCCGCCGCCGAAAATGTAGATGCCGTCCACCAACGGCTGAATACGGAAGCCTTCGGCACCGAAGAACATCAGGCCGAGGCCGCTCAGCGCGAAATGAAGTGCGAGCGCGATGATGAGCAGGACCAGCACCGAGGCGTCGGCGGCGGGCCGGAACGCGATGCGGTCGAGGAGGGGCGCGATCGGAACGACGAGGGCGAGAGCGATGACGATCTGCACCGCATGAGGCACGGCCGGCGATACGGCGAACCACGCAGCCACGCAAGGAATCAGAGGCAGCAGCGCATAGACGAGGAGGGAGTGGCGGATCCGCGCGGGTTCACCGGAACGGATGTGGCCGGCAGCGTCCATGGCCGTTGCGATCGCAGCGAGGATGGCAACCACCCAGATCGCACCCGGCGGCCGGCCCAGCTCGAATGCGGCGATGGAGAGCACGCAGAAGGCCGTGATGTCACCGAACGGCACGAACACGACGCGAGTGACCGAAAAGATCAGCACGAGGCCGAGCCCCGCCAGGAGGTAGATCGTTCCGCTGGCGATACCATCGAGCAGGAGAATGATGGCGATTTCGGTGGTCATGCGGTTCAGTGCCTTGAATAGCCAGGATAATACAGTAAATTACTGTATGAAAATGCCATTTCAGGAGACGTTCTTTGGCCAAAAAACAGCAAAATTCCCTGCCGACGCCCGTTGCCGAACCCGCTATCGAGATCTCGCCGATCGAACAGACGGTGAATGCATTCGAATACGCGGCCTGGCATTTCGGCTCGGCCTTTGCCCGATGGCGGCGCGATTGCCTTGGGGCCACGCCCGCCAACGCGCTCGGCGGGACCGAGGCTTCGATCCTTCATGTGCTTCATCTGAATGGCACGCCGAAGGGATTGAGCGATGTGGCGCGCCTGCTGCACCGGGACGATCTCGCCAATCTGCAATATGGCCTGAAGAAGCTGCTTTCCCTTGGTTTTATTGAGAAAGCCAGCAATGGAGCCTCGCGCCGCAACACCACCTACGCGCCGTCCGAGTCCGGTCGCGCGATCGTTGATGCCTATCTGCAACACCGGCGCGACATGCTGGTTCGCCTCGTCGGCAGCATGTCCGGCACCCAGGAAGCCCTGCAACAGGCGACCTCCATCCTCCACGTCATGACCGGACTTTACGATCAGGCCAGCACGATCCTTTCCAGCCAGATCGGCGATACCCTCGGCCTGCGGCCATAAGATATGAATTGTGCCTTTAATAGAGGATTTCATCATGCGTAATACCTCTTGACTCGGAGAGATCATGCACGCTTTTATATTTTATGTCTAAAACAATTTTTGTTCGGAATGGCGGTTGGCGCGGCTGTGAACAGTAATCCAGGCCACGAAACGCGGATGAACCGGCGGCCATGCTGCCGTCAGCGTGCCATCGCTCGATCTCCCCTAGCAGCAGCCCGGCCCCCGTCGACCGAAGGGTGGTCAAACAGGAGGTAGCGACGATGAGCAGACACATGATTTCGCGCCGGAACGTTCTCCTTGGCGGTGCGGCACTATCTGGACTCGTTGCGCCCGCGATCGTTCGCGCGCAGGCCGCTGAGATAGCAGTCGGCTTCGTCACCGGTCAGACCGGGCCGGGGGCCTCGATCGGCATTCCCTATTCGCGCGGCATCGCGGCCTCGATGGCTTATCTCGACACGATCGAGGGCCATAAGATCAGGCTGATCCAGATGGACGATGGCGGCGATCCGTCGGCATCGACCCGCAACGCCCGCAAGCTCGTGGAGGAAGAGAAGGTCGATCTCCTGATCGGGACGTCAGGCCTTCCCGGATCGGTCGCGATGGCGGCGGTCGCCGCCGAGCAGAAGGTGCCTTTCGTTTCCATCTCCCCGCTTCCACCGACAGTGGGGCGCGGCGACGGCGGCTTCTGGGCCCTTTCGATTCCCCAACCGCCGCCGCTGATGGTGGCGGCGGTGGTCGAGCAGATGCAGAAGGGCGGGATCAAGAGTCTTGGCTATATCGGCTTCAGCGATGCCTGGGGCGATCTGGTCTACAGCGCATTGTCCAAGGCAGCCGCGCCTGTTGGCATCAAGATCCTCACGGACGAACGCTATGCACGTCCCGACACCTCGGTGACCGCGCAGACCTTGAAGATCATCGCCGCACGGCCCGATGCCGTCATGACCGGCGGTTCGGGCACGCCGGGAGCGCTGCCCTTCCTGTCGCTGCGGGAGCGCGGCTTTCGCGGACCGATTTATGGCACCCACGCCCTGATCAATCCTGACTTCGTCCGGGTCGGTGGCGCGGCGGTTGAGGGCGTTCTGGCGCCGACCGGACCGGTGATCGTCGCCGAGCAATTGCCCGACTCCAATCCGTTGAAGAAGATGGGCCTGGAATTCCGCGCCGCCCATCTGAAGGCCAATAACGTTCCTACGACCGATGCCTTCTCCGCCTATTCCTTCGATGCCTGGCTCATCTTCGCCGATGCGGCCAAGCGCGCGCTTGCCTCCACGTCGCCGGGCACGCCGGCCTTCCGGGCGGCACTGCGTGACGAGTTGTACCGCACCAAGGATCTGGTGGGCACACACGGCGTCTATACCTTCAATCCGGACGGCAATTCCGGCGTCGACGAGCGTGCGCGCGTCATCGTCACGCTTGAGAAGGGGCAGTGGAAGCTGCTGGGCTGACTGGCTGACCGGCGCCGCTGATTCATCAAACGCCGCGCGGCCGAGGGACGGGCGCGGAAGGAGGAGCCATCGATGAAGCCGATCCGCATCTGGTATCAAAGCTATGTCGACTACGACAATGGCAAGATCTATTGGGATCGCTTGCGCAAACATCTCGACGACATCGTCGAGCCGGGCACGACGGTCGACATCAAGGGCATTACGCCGCACGATTCCTATGCACATGCGATCGTCGAGTTTCGCTGTGCCCGGGAAGTCATCTGCAATGCGGTGCGGGCCGAACGGGAAGGCTACGATGCCTTTGTGATCGGCCATTTCCAGGACGCCGGCCTCTATGAGGCCCGCTCCGTCGTCGATATTCCGGTTCTTGCCCTCGGCGAAGCGTCGATGCTCTACGGCTGCCAGCTTGGTCAACGCAGCGGCATCATCACGATCAATCCCCGCTACATTCCCTGGTTCCATCACCAGATCAGCAAATACGGGCTCGAGCGCCGGGTTGCGGGCACCCATGCCATGACGTTCGAGCCGGGACAGATTCTAAAAGCCTATGAATCGGAGGCGCTGGCACGTGAGGTTGAAGCGCTGTTCGCCGAACAGGCGCGACCGCTGGTGGCGAAGGGCGTCGAGGTGTTGATCCCCGGCGGCGGCATTCCGATGCTCCTGTTCTCGGCGATCCGCGATCATACGATCGACGGCGCCCCGGTCATCAATGGCATCCCGATCGTGGTGAAGATGGCGGAACTTGCGGTGAAGCTGCGCCGCCTCACCGGCCTTGGCGTCAGTCGCGCATCCGAATTCGTCAAGCCTCCGCCGGAAATCATCGAGGAATTCATGGCGCATCCGAAGATCGCTTAGGCGCCAGCGCCGTCGGGCAGGCTCACGCCGCAGCGATGGCTCGCCCCCGCGCCGAGTTGCAAGCGGAGACGTCAAGGTCGACGGTTGCCGAATGATATCGCCTGCGATCGCGGAAACGGAGGAGACGTGAGATGGCCGACAGATCGTTCCAGCACTGGCCGTTCTTTGCAGACAATCACCGCAGCTTTGCCGCGGATCTCGACCGATGGGCGGAGTCGGTCGTTCCCGGCCTGGTCGATCATCACGACGTTGACGGTTCATGCCGGAAACTCGTGACCGCGTTGGGGCAAGCCGGATGGCTGCGCGCGGTGGTGCCGGCGAGCTACGGCGGGCTTCATCCCGGTTTCGATGTGCGGACCTTATGTCTCAGCCGCGAGACCCTGGCTTACTGGAGCGGTCTTGCGGATTTTGCCTTCGCGATGCAGGGACTCGGGGCAGGGCCGATCACCATCGCCGGCTCCGATGAGCTGAAGGCGCGCTATCTGCCGCGCGTCGCAAAGGGAGAGTCGATCGCGGCCTTTGCGCTTTCCGAGCAGGATGCCGGTTCCGACGTGGCCGCCATGACAACGACGGCGACGCCGGACGGCCCCGACCATGTTCGCATCAACGGGGCGAAGACCTGGATCTCGAACGGCGGTATCGCCGATCATTATGTCGTTTTCGTCCGCACCGGGGAGGCGCCTGGTGCACGAGGCATCAGCGCCTTCGTCGTCGACGCGGACGCGCCCGGCCTGACAGTAACCGAGCGCATCGAAGTGGTGGCGCCGCATCCTCTGGCGACGCTGAAGTTCGAGGATTGCCGGGTGCCGCTGGCGGCACGGGTCGGCCGGGCGGGCGAGGGCTTCAAGGTGGCGATGGCCACGCTCGATGTTTTCCGCTCGACGGTCGCCGCCGCGGCACTCGGGCTCGCAAGGCGCGCCCTCGACGAAGCGCTCGATCGTGCGGCGCGGCGCGAGATGTTCGGAGCAACACTTGGGGACCTGCAGCTGACCCAGGCGGCGCTTGCGGACATGGCAACGGACGTCGATGCCGCCGCGCTCCTGGTCTATCGCGCGGCCTGGACCAAGGACCAGGGCGCGCCGCGGGTCACGCGCGAGGCGGCGATGGCCAAGATGTATGCGACCGAAGCCGCCCAGACCGTGATCGACAAGGCCGTTCAGATCTTCGGCGGCATGGGTGTCAAAAAGGGCGTCAAGGTCGAGGAGCTGTATCGTGAGATCAGGGCGCTGCGCATCTACGAAGGCGCCACGGAAGTGCAGAAGGTCGTGATTGCGCGCGAGTTGTTGAAGGGCGCCAAGACGGCCGCCGCAAGGGAGCATGCTGCGGAATAGACAGCGGCTACTGGCTGGTGATTGAGAACGACAAGGAGAAGGACCGGCGAGCACACGCGGCGACCGACAGCAGGTTTGCTGCTCGCACAGTCGGTCAAGGGAGCGGAACTGAGTTCCGCTCGGCGACCTGTCGCAAAACATGGGATTCCTGCCAGCACCGCCCTTCGGCCAGCCCCGGCCGCCAGCGGTCATCGACAAGGTCGGTTTCACCGTCGACAAGATCCGCGCCGCCGGCAAGGTCGCTGGTACGCTGGTGACGGCCGACGAGCTGCCGTATGGGCTCGAAAAAGGCCTGCAATTCTTCTATGCCCATTCCGCCCCTTCCTTCGCCTTGGACTGAACGATATCAAGACGTCGCTCGGGCGGTGAGCTTTTGCCCCCGAAGCCAGCACGAGGTCGCCAAATGGCATTTGAACTTTTCGAACTGAAGGGCAAGAGGGCGCTCATCACCGGCTCTTCGCAGGGCATTGGCTTCGCGCTCGCGCAAGGCCTTGCCGAACATGGCGCTGAAATCGTCCTTAACGGCCGCGACGCAGGCAAGCTTGATGCGGCCGCGGCGAAACTGGCAACTGGCGGGCACAAGGTATCGGTGGCCGGCTTCGACGTGACACTCGCCCAGGCCGCCAGGGAAGGCGTCGAGGCGATCGAGCGCGATTCCGGTGCAATCGATATCCTGGTCAATAACGCCGGCATGCAGTTTCGTTCGCCGCTCGAGGACTTTCCGGTCGAGAAATGGGAGCAATTGCTTGCCACCAACATTTCCAGCGCGTTCTATGTCGGCCAAGCCGTCGCGCGTCACATGATCCCGCGCGGCCAGGGCAAGATCATCAACATCGCATCCGTACAGAGCGAACTCGCGCGGCCGGGCATCGCGCCCTACACGGCGACGAAGGGGGCAGTGAAGAATTTGACCCGCGGCATGTGCGCGGATTGGGCGAAATACGGCCTCCAGATCAACGCGATCGCGCCGGGTTACTTCAAGACCCCGCTCAACCAGGCGCTGGTCGACAATCCGGAATTCTCGAGCTGGCTCGAAAAGCGGACGCCGGCGGCGCGCTGGGGCAATGTCGAGGAGTTGGTGGGGGCTGCGGTGTTCCTGTCCGGCAAGGCTTCGTCCTTCGTCAATGGCCATACGCTTTATGTCGATGGTGGGATCACCACCAGTCTCTAGGTTTGCGCCGCTTCAAGTCCTCGTTGAACTGCGTGAGATTAATTCGTCGCCCGATCACATCCGGCATATCTGGAGTGCAACAATGAAAGCCGTCGTCATTCATGCTGCCCGCGATCTTCGGGTCGAGGAGCGGGAGCCCGAGTCACCCGGCGCCGGCCAGGTCGAGATCGCCGTCGAGGCGGGCGGCATCTGCGGATCCGATCTGCACTATTTCAACCATGGCGGCTTCGGCACCGTGCGGGTGCGCGAGCCGATGATCCTCGGTCACGAAGTCGCCGGGACCATCAAGGCGCTGGGTGCGGCCGTTTCCGGACTTGCGGTTGGCGACCGGGTCGCGGTTTCGCCGAGCCGGCCCTGCAACGCTTGCGACTATTGCCTGAAGGGCCAGCAGAACCAATGCCTGAACATGCGCTTCTACGGCAGCGCGATGCCGATGCCGCACATTCAGGGAGCCTTTCGCCAACGTCTCGTCGCTGAGGCCTGGCAATGCCACAAGGTTGCCGACGGCGTCTCAATCAACGAAGCAGCCTTTGCGGAGCCGTTCGCGGTCGTCCTGCATGCCGTCAACCGTGCGGGATCCTTGCTCGGCAAACGGGTTCTCGTGACGGGATGCGGGCCGATCGGCGCCCTGGCGATCGTGGCAGCCCGGCTCCATGGCGCGCGGGAAATCGTCGCGACCGACGTTGTGGCCGCGGTTCTTGAAAAGGCGCTCGGGCTCGGCGCCGATCGGGTGATCAACGTCGCCGACGCGCCCGATCAGCTCGGCGCCTATTCCACCAACAAGGGCCATTTCGATGTTCAGTTCGAAGCGTCCGGCAACGAACGGGCCGTTCGCTCGGGGCTCGAGGTGCTGAAGCCGCGCGGCACGCTGGTTCAACTCGGCCTCGGCGGGGATGTCTCGATCCCGCAGAATATGGTGGTGGCCAAGGAGATCGAGATGCGCGGGACCTTTCGCTTCCACGAGGAGTTCGGCCTGGCAGTGGATCTCGTCAACCAGAAGAGAGTGGACCTGACGCCGCTGCTCACCGGCGTCTTTGGACTGGACGAGGCGATACACGCTTTCGAGGTCGCGGGAGATCGCAGTCGATCCATGAAGGTTCAGATAAGTTTTTGAAGTTATATGTAAGCTTGCTTGCCTTGGTTAGGAAGCGCCGTGGCAAGATGGTCAGAGCGTGGTGCTGACGCGCGCATGAACGGCGGATGTCGCAAACTTATCGCGACGAAGACACATCGGCAAAGACGAGGTTTTTTGAACCGCAATGAGCAACTCCCGGCAGCGCGTTTGCCACCGGGAGTGCCAAGACGATCCGGCAATCTCACAACAAGCATTACGGCAGAGTGTCGGCTTTGGCCGAACCGGAAGCCGGTGCGCTACGCCGCAGTCGGCGGTCCGAACCAGGTGGCTAGCGCGTCAGCAAGGCCCAGGGGGTGGCGGTCTCCCACCCAGGCGACATGTCCATCGGGCCGGATCAACACGGCAGTCGGAGCGGTGACCGCGCCAAGTGCCGGAAGTTCCCACACGCCGTCGTATTGGGCGTTGATCAACCGAACCCGATCAGCCCATGGCGTGATGTCGAAGCCGCCGGGCTCACCGAGGTTGAGGAGCACCGGCCGGGCATCGTGCAGCAGGGTGAAGACCCGCAGCGGGCCGTTGTCGGTGACCAGATCGAGATCGGGCATGCGGCGTCCAAGCAGCGGATGTCCTTCGCCGAGATCGTAATGAATGTCCAGACCGGACATCATCGCGGCGAATCGTCGGCGCGGCTCGTCCATGCCAAGGAGCTCGGACATGGTGTCGCGCAGCGCCGTCGTGCGGTCGTCCGGGCGACGAAGCGCGATCGACGCCATCGTGTTACGCAGCACGCGGGCAGCGACCGGATGGCGCTCGGCGTGGTAGGTATCCAGGAGGCTTTCCGGCGATGTCTGGTGGATCACCTGGGCTAGCTTCCATCCCAGATTCACCGCATCCTGCACACCGGTGTTGAGGCCCTGTCCACCGTCCGGGGCGTGCACGTGCGCGGCATCGCCGGCCAGCAGGACCCGCCTGTCGCGGTAGGCCGCGGCCTGCCTGGTCATATCGGTGAACCTGGAGATCCAGGTCGGATTGTGGATCCCGTAATCGGTCCCGTAGACGGCGATGAGCGCCTCGCTGAGATCGCGCAAGGAGGGTTCGCCGGCGGGCCCGACGTGCCGTTCGGTTACCATGACCCGAACCGGACCCCCATCCATGTAGACCACCTCACCGTCGCGGATCTCGTACTCCAACCTGCCGAAGGCATGAACGCCGAGAGCGTCGCGGCGGATGCCCAACTCCGGCTCCTCGGCCATCTCGACCTCGGCGATCAGACTGCTGGTCGTCGGATCCCACCCGGGGAACTCGATGCCGGCGGCTTTGCGGATCAGACTGCGTCCTCCGTCGCACCCGACGAGATACTCCGCCCGCAGCGACACGCCGTCGGCCAGCTCGACATCCACGCCGGTGTCGTCCTGCATGATACCGGTCACCTCACGTCCGCGATGGATCGTGACCGCCAGCTCGCCGACCCAGCCGGCCAGTATGCGCTCGATGTGGTTCTGCCACAGCCCGAGCCCGTAATTGTGCCTGGTGGGGAAGTCGCTGATGTCCAAGCGGGTTCCGGCGAACATCCCGGTCTGTGCCGTCTGTCCCTGCGACAGGAACCGATCGGCGATTCCGCGCTGATCGAGAACCTCGATGGTGCGTGAATGCAGACCGCCGGCGCGCGATCCGGCGAGGTCCTGGCTGGCGCGCCGTTCGAAAACGGCAACGTCGACGCCCGCCAATGCCAACTCGCCCGCCAACATCAGGCCGGTCGGGCCCGCGCCCACGATCAAGACATCGGCATCCGGCATGGTCATCAAACCGCTCCCGTCGTTCGCAATGGCGGGTTTCGGCCCGCCCGCGTCCCCGCCGAAGCGATGAGCACGCGCGTGTTTCTGACGGGATTTCATAAGGCTGCAGATCAATGCTTTGCAATTCTTGAACTTCTTTAGTTCGGCCCCATATCGATGTTAGGCAGTCTGCACGTCCATTGGCCGGGACGTCCGGTGCCTGGAGCGCTCCACCGCTCGGACAATGCTTTAATTGGCAGATGGCTTTCCCTCACCAGCTAACGAACCCGCGGGTCATTTTCGACTGAGCCGGTCGGTCTTCGATTCAGGTCTGATCTTTGTGCGCCGTGTGATCGCCTTCACCCCAGACCTGGCGCGATCGCTCGAGGTGGCGGCGCATCACCGCAACAACGCCGGCCTCATCCTGCTTTGACAGCGCGTCGAGCAACTGAAAGTGCTCGCTGGCCGACCGCGCGATATATTTGCGGGTCGAACCAGTCTTGAAGCCATGAAGCCGAACGCGATCGCGTAGCGTCTCGACCAGATCGGCGAGGGGCTTGTTGCCGAGTATGGCGATGAGCGCAACGTGGAATTTGCGATCAGTCTTCAGGAACTCAATGAGATTGCCGTCATCGGCAGCCCGTTTCGTGGCTCCGGCAAGATCGCGCAGTTGCGCGATCTGCGCGGGCGTGAGGCCGGCACGTGCGCCCATCATCGCTGAAACGATGATCGCTCTTGTCGAGCTTCAGGCGTGGGAAGTGGTGGTGTATTACGCCAGTCCTGTTTGTAAGAGGAAAAATCAACCCAGTCTGGCCCACGCGCCGACATGTCGGGGCCGCCGAATTTTGAACCGGCCAGCGATCTATTCGGCTGCTCTGTCCGTGAGAACAGAGAAGTCCTTGGACTTCTGGCCGTCCTGGACTTCCTCGAATCCTTCGGCAGCAAGCCCGCGCTTGAGCAACTCCCGTATGGCAGAAGCTCTGCTCGGCATCCGTTTTGTAAAGCGCCAGGTATCAATGGCCCGAAGTTCCTCGGGCGTGAGCATGATTTGAAGGCGTTCACCTCTATTGACTTCACCCATCCCACACTCCTCGCGCACAGGCGTCTAAACCGTAAAAAGCCCAAAAGAGGTCCTTTACTATTTCTACTCATTAGGCTATTTTGACGCATTAGGCAACTACATCCACAAAGTAGTTCAATGAGCGGGTAACGCGTTGAACTTACTATTGTTTTGTTGATTTCGGATGTTTTGGAGCGCACGCTTTCCCTTTGAGAGAAGCGTAAAATGTCAATCCTCATCGAACATGGTGTTGTCGGTCTGGCCGAAGCCGATCATCGGATCGCGAACAACTTGGCCAGCCTGAACGGCGTTATTCGCCTTCAGCGCAGTGCCATTGGCAAGAGCGGCAAAACCTTCACCTCGGATCAGGTTTGCGTGTTGCTCGACGATATCAGCGCGCGCCTCGAGGTGACGGCGAGACTTCATAAGTCGCTGGTGCTGTCTGAGAACGGCAACGGAGTAAACCTCGGCGATTTCCTACGCGATATTTCCGAGATGATCGGTACGCTCGCTCCGCAAGGAAAGATGGACCTGACATTCGTCAATTCCGGCACCGGCAACATCGACCCGCGTCATGCACTACACGCGGCGCTCATTGCCGCTGAGCTTTTAACAAACGCCTGCAAGTACGCGCATCCGTCGGGCCTGACAGTGAAGGTCCATATCCACTCCGAGACAAAGGGCGATGGCTCATTCCTGGTGGAAGTGACTGACGATGGCGTCGGCTTCCCGGAGAATTTCGATCCGTCCACCGATGGAGGGCTGGGATTCCAGCTCATGCGGGCCTTGGCCAATGGGCTCAATGCCAAACTTCAGTTTGAACATGACAGCCTTGGCGTTTGCGCCCGCCTTGTTAAGCCAAGACATTCGGCGCCGTCCACCACAAAGCCCGGCAGCAATTGAGATGAAGAACCGAGCGCGGAACAGGGAGGGACAGCCTCCGTTGAGAACGCTCTAAGCTGTCAAGAGAAGAAGGTGATCTTGCAATGGAATTTGCACCTGGTTTTTGTTTTCTCGCGATTTCTTCAAGCGCATCGGCTCGCTGGCGACATTGGCTTTGTCCCGGCCGCTTGGCATGGAGTGGTCCGGAGAATCGGAGGCTCCCGCGATGACCCTGATCGATCAAACAGAGACTTCCGCACCTTTGCAGGCTTTACTCGACAGACGTCTCCTGGATTGGCCCGACCACCTGTTCGATATCTTGCCGGTCGGTGTCTACGTCTGTGACGGGGCCGGCCTCCTGGTTCGCTACAATCGGGCCGCGGCTGAGCTATGGGGTTGCTCCCCAAAGGTGGACGACCCGACGGTTCGTTACTGTGGCTCCTATCGCCTTTATCATCTGGACGGGGGCCATGTGCCCCATGCGAAATGTCCCATGGCCGACGTCCTCGCAACCGGCGAGGGACTGCGCGACCAGGAGATCGTGATCGAGCGGCCGGACGGCACGCGCGTTGTGGTGCTCGTGAATATCGAAGCTATCAAGGCCGATTCCGGCCGCGTCGTCGGGGCGGTCAACGTCTTCCGCGAAAAACCCGAGCCTCGTTCCGCTCAGGTTCCCCTGAACGGAGGCGGACGCAGCTCAGACGAACTTCTGCAGGCCTTGTCGGCGGCGCTGTACACGACCGATGCGGACGGGCGAATTACATTCTACAATGACGCTGCCGCGGAGCTGTGGGGATTCCGCCCGCAACTCGGCACAAGTGAATTCTGCGGCTCCTGGAAGCTCTATTGGCCCGACGGGACCCCATTGCCGCACCACGAGTGCCTGATGGCCTTGACGCTGAAAGAGCAGCGCCCGATCCGGGGGATGGAAGCCGTCGCCGAACGGCCGGACGGCACGCGTGTACCCTTCATTCCGTATCCAACGCCGCTGTTCGATGCGTCGGGAACTCTGATCGGCGCGGTGAATATGCTGGTGGACATCACCGATCGCCACGAAGCCGAGCAGCGAATTCGCGAAAGCGAAGCCCGCTATCGGGCTCTCGCCGCCATCGTCGAATCCTCCGACGACGCGGTCGTGTCGAAGGACCTCGACAGTATCATCAAAAGCTGGAATCGGGGCGCGGAGCGGCTGTTCGGCTATACGGCTGACGAAGCGATCGGCAAGCCGATCACCATTCTCATTCCAACGGATCGTCACGACGAGGAGCCTTCCATTTTGGCCCGCATTCGTCGCGGCGAGCGCGTCGAACACTACGAGACCATTCGGCAACGCAAGGATGGCAGCACTATCGATATCTCGCTGACGATCTCACCGATCAGGGATGAAGAAGGCAGGATCATCGGTGCGTCGAAGATCGCGCGAGACATCACCGAGCGTCGGCGGGCAGAGCAACAGCAGCACCTGCTCATCAGAGAGATGGATCACCGCATCAAGAACCTGTTTGCGGTCGCCAGCGGCATGATCGCCATGAGTGCACGCTCCGCCGAGAACCCGCAAGAGTTGGCGTCGGCATTGCGAGATCGATTGATGGCGTTGGCCCAAGCCCACGCCCTCACGCTGGCAGTGCCGTCCAATGGTGGTCGTCGAAGCGAACAGTCGACGACGCTCCAGACTTTGATCGAGACCATTCTCTCGCCCTACGATGGGCGAACAGACGCCGGCAACGCGCGCGTGACGATCAGTGGACCCAATATTCCGCTCGCGGGCAGTGCCGTCACGAGCTTCGCCCTGCTTCTGCATGAATTTGCGACCAACGCCGCCAAGTATGGCGCGCTCTCGAATTCCACCGGCCATGTCGATATCGCCTGCTCCGACAACGACGGCCAAGTCGCTTTGACATGGACGGAGCGCGGCGGGCCGCGCATCGATCAGCACTCCGATGGCGAGGGCTTCGGCTCCGTGCTCGCGCATGCAACGGTGAAGAGTCAATTTGCCGGCGAAATTTCGCGCAACTGGGACCCGGAGGGCCTGACGATACGACTGACCTTTCCCAGAGACCGTGTCATTGCTAAATGAACGAGTCTGCCCGCTGGTTCCGCGCTAAAACGACGCACCGATACGACCATTTGTGAATCTGAGAGTGTCCTAATTCGTCGTACTTGCGCTATCTTGGCTTCAACCAGTCGATGACGATATGCGCTCGCAAATGCCCCTCTTGATTTGGGAGGCAGAACGCGAAAACAAAACGACCGCCGGCATCACTGCCGACGGCCGCTACTGCTGCAGAGCAGAGACTACTTCGGATACTTGAATTCCGGCGCTCCATTGCAGAATTGCCGACTACAATGCGAGGTTGGAAAACTCGTTACGCCACGAATCCTGCGCTACCGCCGCGAACTCCAGCTGACGTCTTCACTCGCGAATCGAGGGTTGGATTCCGAGGCTGCGCTGCACAGCGCGCATCATTCACATCGGAATCACAACAGGTCTGACTAACCCCAGTGGCGCCAGCGTTGCGGCGGCCTGCGTGGCGGACGGGTCATCAATCGCGCTAGGGCAAATCCGATGCCTCCCGCGATCAGCAACGCTCCGAACGGATTGTCCCGCATCGTTTTGGCGACAGCCCGCGATCCGTCGCGCCAAGTCTCGCCGCTGTTCTGATAAGCATCTTTGGCGTAGCTGATGGCTGCATCGCCAGCGTCGCGCGCGGTGTCCCTGGCTTGGCCGTACAGATTCTGCACCGCGCCTGCGGCCTCGCGGGCGTGACCTGCGGCCTGGGTCTGAGCATTGCCCGCCATATCGCCAACGGCGCTCTCGACTTTACCAGCGACATCCTTGGCCGAGCCAACAATTCGATCCTTGTCCATCGCGGGTCACTCCTTATTGCACGCCGTTTGATCGCAAGACCGGTTTCGTCCCCGGATCATGTCCGAGGGCAAGCTTTACGATGCGTGCCTTGAGATGGTTCTCAGTTAGCTAACCGTTGTGGCTCATTCCGGTTCCGGAATCACAATGCCGACGGCAAGAGGCTCGTTTGCCCCAGAGAGACTTCCCATTTGGACGCCAGCATCTTCGTGGCGCCCCGTCCTGGATACCCTTCGCCGGGACAGAGCCACTCCGAGGCGCCGCCTCCTGGCGATGGGAGAGTGGTCCCGCGCCGACAATACGAAGGCGAATCCATTTGCCTCCCACACAAGCTGGCGAAGCAAATGAGCTTCTGTTCGAAGGCCGGAACCATTGCTTCCACGGCACATTATCGCAGCATCTGAAACAGGTTTTGCTGGTCGAACAAGATTTGCTGCTCAGAGCGGGGATCGCTTGACCGAAAGCCGGCGCATCATTTCTCGCTCCTGAGGAACCCATCGCGCGTTCGGTGCTTGGTATCCGTTCGGCTCAATCATTCCGGAATTCATGGAGTTACCTATGGCCAAAAAACCAAAGGTACTGAGCGACATGTTTCACGACACGCTCAAAGATGTCTACTTCGCTGAAAACAAGATTCTCAAGACACTGCCCAAAATGGCCAAGGCCGCTCAGTCGAAAGACTTGAAAGCCGCCTTCGTCAAGCATGAGCGGGAGACCCGCGGTCACGTCAAGCGTCTCGAAGGCGTATTCAAGATCTTGGGTAAGCCCGCCCGAGCGAAAACCTGCGATGCCATCTTGGGAATCACCAAGGAGGGCGCGGAGATCATGATCGAATACAAGGGAATGCCCGCGCTCGATGCCGGTCTCCTCGCCGCGGCGCAGGCGGTCGAGCACTACGAGATTTCGCGCTACGGTACGCTGCGGACATGGGCCGACGAACTCGGATTGTCGGACGCCGTCGCACTTCTGGAGGCGACGCTGAAGGAGGAGAAGGCGACCGACGCCGCGCTGACGACGCTGGCCAAGTCCGTGGTCAATCTCGGAGCGGAAAGCGGGATGTTAAGCGCGGCAGCCTGAGTTGCCGTCTGGCTGAATCGTCCCGGCATCAGCCTGGCGCGATGGTCAGATGGCATTGGTCAGGGTTGAACCGACAAAACGTTGACATCGCAATCGCCGATGCCTCTCAGGGCATGCCGCCGGACGATCCGTAGACATGGGCGAGGGATCCCATGTTCTCGGAAGCGGTTCGATTTCTCGGAAGCGGTTCGATGCATTTCCTTCGGGAGATGCCATGCATATCGGCGCGCTCGTTTCTGTCGCGAGCAGACTCCGACGATGGATTGGACCGGGACATCTCAAGAAACGAAGCATGGTCAGCCCTTTAGGGTAGTCCCGATCGCCCTTGTCGCACCAAATGAAGTACCGACGCTCACCATCGACTTCCGAACGTTAGCATCTCATGTATGTCGTTTGACGACCCCGGTCGGTGTGGCGAACCCTTCAATGGTTCGGATTCGCTTCTCGAGCCACCATCCATATTCGGGAGGCCAATCCTCGAATTTTCGATTGATGCCGAGGTCGTGGGCCCAGTGCTGTGCGATATTGGGATTGAACTGAGATTGCCGACCGACAGCGATGAGGTCGGCCTGTCCATTCTCCAGGATTGCTTCGGCCTGCTGCGCTTCGAGAATGATGCCGACCGCCATCGACGCGATGCCCACCGTCTTGCGGACCCGTTCGGCATAGGGCACCTGGAAGCCGAGGCCGCGCGGGACCTGGGCCGCCGTCGCCGAGCCTGAAATGCCGCCGGAAGAGCAGTCGATCACATCCACACCGCGGGACTTCAATTCCACGGCGAAGGCAATGGTGTCATCCAGATTCCAGCCGTTCTGGGCGCCGTCGACGGCGGAGACGCGGACAAACAGGGGCATCGTTGCCGGCATTTCACGCCGCACTGCCTCGACAATTTCGAGCGGCAGACGCATGCGCCCGTTGCGATCGCCGCCATATTCATCATTGCGCGTGTTGGAAATCGGGGAAAGAAACGAGGCGAGCAGGTAGCCGTGGGCGGTGTGGATCTCGATGGCATCGAAGCCGGCCTCGACCGCATTTCTGGCGGCCGCAGCCCAGGTGCGGACCATGGCCCGGCACTCCTCGGTGGTGAGCTGACGCGGGAGCAGCCATCCCGGCGCGACGGGCTCGCTCGTCGGGCCCACGGGCTGCCACAGCTTTGCGCCCGCCTCGATCTCCCGCGAGGTGAGCGGGCCCATGCCGTCCATGGCTCGCTGCGACGACGATTTGCGCCCACCGTGTGCGAGCTGAATGCCGATCGCAGTCTTCTCACTCTTCATGAAGGCAATGAGGGGCTTGAAGCTTTGCACTTGTGCGTCATTCCAGATGCCAAGGTCATGCTCGTTGATGAGGCCAACCTCTTCGACGGCAGTGGCCTCGACAAAGACAAGTCCAAACCCTCCCAGAGCATAGCGGCCGAGATGTACGTTGTGAAATGCGCCGCACGTGTTGCCGGGTCCAGCGCGGTAGTGGACCATGGGCGGCACGACCAGGCGGTTCTTGAGGGTCAGGCCACGGATCTGGAACGGCTGGAACAACATTGGCCGTGCAGAGTCATTGCTGTCGCTGACCGGGGCTGACATGGGGTGCCTGTTGAGTTAGGTGGCGCATATGTGCTGCATCGGTAATGCTGCAGGCTCTCGTTCGCTGGTTCGCCGGACAGAGGCGTTTTGACTGACGACGTGCAGGCGCTAGATCGCATCCAGAGTGTGAACCCAGGCCTCGGGATAAAGCGCATAGGCGTCGCCCCGCCGTGCAAGCCGCGAGAACGCCGGGAAATGCAGGTGCATCCCGGCGATCAGGATACCGTCGGTCGAGAGGCGATCGAACATGCGTTTGCGCGAAGCCGCGGCCGCGGCGAGATCGGTATCGAACGCCATGCCGGCTTCGGGAAACGCGGTTTGAACTTCCGGCACGTGCACCGTGTCGCCCCAGATCATCAACTGATCGTTGCCCGATGCGATGAGGTACGCGGTGTGGCCCGGCGTGTGCCCGAGGCTCGGCACGGCGGTCACACCCGGGAAAACCTCACCCTGTCGGAACAATCGCGTGCGAGTCTTGTAGGGCGCGACCTGCTCGCGGCCGGCCAGGAAATAGAGCTTCCTTGATCGCTCGTCGGCCTTCGCCATCGCGCCGTCGTCGAACCAGTGCGCCGGTTCGTTTTCGTGCATGACCAGTTCAGCGTTCGGAAAGAAGAGTTGGCCGTTCGACATGTCGGTCAAGCCGGCGGAGTGATCCGGGTGCATGTGAGTGAGCAACACCGTGTCGATCGACTTCGGATCGACACCGGCCGCTGCGAGGTTGCGTTGAACGAAGCCGGCGGTCGGCAGCAGATAATTGCCCGATCCGGTGTCGACGATCGCCATGCGGTCCCTTGAATGGATCACGAAGGCGTTGACACTGGTTCGCCGCGCCGGCCGGAATGCCTCGCGCAGGACCTGATGCGCCTTTTCGAGATCGACATTACGCATCACGTCAAGGTTGCCGTCCAGATAGCCGTCGCTGATGGCCGTGACGACGATATCTCCGATCTTGCGATGATAAACGCCGGGTATCTGATGTGCGGGTTGCGGAGTCATGTGGGAGGACCTTGCTGGATTGGAGGGGAGGGTGGGGCTCGATCAGGCGTCGATCTCTCTCAGGAAACGATCGATGCAATCGAAGATGAGGTCAGGCGTCTGCACTGCCATATAGTGGCCGGTGCGGACTTCGGTGTAGCGTGCGTTGGGGAGCGCGTTGGCCACGGCTTGCGACAGCGCCGGCGGGCGGGTGTGATCAAGGCTGCCGCCGATCACGAGCACGAGACATCGCAGCCTCGTCAGCTCGTCCTGCATGTCAGTTGCCGCCAGCATTCGGTAGACCGTCGCGTAGCTTGAGGGGTCATTGCCGAGCCACCTCGCCCGGTATCGCTCAAAGCGCTTGATGTCGCCGCGAAGCTCGGTGGGATATCCGTTGTTCATCGAATCCTCGACCGCAAATGGCATGCCCTCGGCCTCGATCCTGGCGACCCGTTCGAGCACCGCAGCGCGGCGATCCGGCGCGATGCCGGTGGCCGGGCTGCCGACCGCGACGGCGCTTGCACGCTCAGGGTATCGGGCAGCGAAATGCAGTGCGATCGCACCACCGACGGCAACACCCGCCAGCGCGACCTTGCCGGCGATCCCGAGAGCATCGAGCAATGCGGTGATATCGTCGGCCATCGTATCGATGCCAAGCTGGCCGCGTACCTTCTGCGACAATCCCGCCCCGCGGGTGTCATAGCGCAATACGCGGCGGGATTCCGCGAACCGTGGTGAGACGTCGTCCCAGCTTTCGAGCGAGCCGCCCATTTCGTGCACGAGCACCAACGTGCGGTCACCCTTGCCACTCAGCTCGTAGCGTAGCGTGAGGCCGTCCAATTCAATGAAATCCATTCTCCGTTCCCGGTTTCCGTCTGCCTGGTTTGCGAAAGGTCTCTGAAGCGTGCTCCCGACAAGGTGGAGCCGGTCTACACGTCGATGAGGTCGAAGGCATCCTGCCAGCGCACCACGCGCGCGGTAGACGGCGAGGGGAAGTGCGCCGTGCACATGAGCGTAGACGTATCGCAGAAACGGCCGAACAATTGCCGTCTCGACTTCGCAGCCTGCCCGGCGTCGTAGTCCGACATCATGCCCAGTTCGGGATATCGGGCTTGCAGCGGCGAGTGGATCATGTCGCCGGTAATGACGGCATCGGCGCCAGGCTTACCGACCTGCACCGAATAGTGGTCGATGGTGTGGCCGGGCGTCGGGATCAGCGTAACGAGGTCATTGAACGCATGCGCGCTCTTGACGATATCGACGCGGTTGGCGGCCACGATCGGGAGCACGGAATCGGTCACCCATGGACATGCTGTCGGGTCATCCTTCTGGCGCTCGGTCCAGTAGCTAAGTTCGCGGTCGGCGAAGACGTAGCGCGCCTTCGGGAAGGTCGGCACCCACCGGCCGTTCTCGAGCCGCGTGTTCCAGCCGACGTGGTCGGTGTGCAGATGCGTACACATGACAAAATCGATATCGTTGACGCCAAGTCCGCTGGCCGCGAGGTTCTTCTCGTAGCGATCGGAGTTCATCATGTTCCAGAAGCTCCGTGTCGGCCGCGGCTTATGGTTGCCGACACAGGTGTCTATCATGATCGTGTGGTGAGCTGTCCGCACGACGTAGCTCTGGATGCAGAGCATCAATTGATCCCTGGCATCGAGGAACCTCGGCTGCAGCCATCCTCGGTTCTCGTCGAGAAGTTCCCTCGTGATGGTCGGGAAAAATTGCATCGCATCGAAGAACGGACCCTCCTGTTCGACAATGCGGTGGATCGTGGCGCTACCGATTTCGATCGTGGCGGGCAAGATGGGCCTCCGTCTCCGTGTCAATCCTAGCGCCTGCTGGTTGCCAGATAGGCATGCTCCAGCCGGTCAGGCAGATCAGCCTCGCTGGTGTTGGCCTCCAGCACGATTGATCCCCGCGCGAGCGCATAGACGCGATCGGCGAGCGCCAGCGCTTTCTCGATCAGCTGCTCGACCAGCAAGACCGCGGTTCCGGCTTCGCGTAGCCGCTGCACCACCACCAGCACGCGATCCACCAGGACTGGCGACAGGCCGGCGGAAGGCTCGTCGAGCATGAGCATGCGCGGCCGCCGCACCAGGCCCTGCGCCACCGCCAGGATCTGCTGTTGGCCACCGGACAGCGCCGCGGCGCGTTCGTGGCGCTTGGCTGCGATTTCGGGGAAGAGCTCCAGCGCCTCCTCGACGCGCGAGCCGCGCTCGCGGCGCGGCAGGTCGTAGACCGCCAGCAGCAGATTGTTGAGCACGCTCAGCTGGGTAAACACCCGATGTCCCTCGATGACATGCGAAAGCCCCGCCTTGACGGTATCGCGCGGACTGGCGCCCGCGAGATCGCGACCGGCAAAGTGCACGCGCCCAGACCAGGGCAGCAGTCCTGACACTGCGCGCAACAGCGTCGTCTTGCCGGCGCCGTTTGGGCCAAGCAGGGCCACCACCTCGCCCGCGCCGACGTTAAGGCCGACGTCGCGCAGTACGCTGATCTTGCCGTAGCCGGTCGAGAGGCCGGTGACATCCAGGAGCGGATCAGGCGCCGAGATAAGCATTCACCACCTCCCGATGCGCGCGGATTTCGGCCGGAGTCCCGGCCGCCAGGATCTTGCCAAGATTGAGCACGGTGACGCGATGGCAGATGTCGAAGATTAAGTCCGGGTGGTGTTCCACCACAAGCACGCCGGTACCGGCCCGGGCGATCGCCAGGATGAACGCGCCAAGCCGCTCGATCTCATCGGCCGAAAGTCCAGCCGCCGGTTCGTCGAGCAAAAGGAAGGCCGGGCGCATCATCAACGCGCGAGCGATCTCCGTGAAGCGCAACTCGCTGTGCTGCAGCCGGTCGGCGCGCACAGGGGTGAGCCGCTCCAGCCCGACCGCAGCCAGAGCCAGCAT
>Ga0307516_10002346_pt1 | contig 25409 bp, 21 predicted proteins | sample 19_EM_MG_FD_203310 | JGI IMG/M metagenome (GOLD analysis project Ga0307516, IMG submission 203310) | Populus trichocarpa ectomycorrhiza microbial communities from riparian zone in the Pacific Northwest, United States - 19_EM | ecosystem: Host-associated > Plants > Roots > Unclassified | place...
CGTGTCGGTGGCGAGCGGGCCCCGGGTCGTCAGCACCGCCGTGATGGTGTCGCCGCGCGTGTCGATGCCGGTGACCTCGGTGTGCCGCAGGATCCGGGCGCCGTGCCGGCGGGCGACGGCCGCGTACCCGTGGACGACGGACTCGGGCGTGCAGTGGCCGTCGTCGGGCGAGAACGCGGCGGCCAGCAGCCCGTCGGTGCTGATCAGCGGGGAGAGTGCGTGGGCCTCGGCCGGGTCGATCATGCGGCTGGGCACCCCGAGGGAGTTCTGGAGCCGTACGCCCGCCTCGAACGCGGCGACCTCCTCGGGCGTGGAGAGCAGGAACAGGTAGCCGACCCGGTGCAGCCCGATGTCGTACCCCGTGTCCTGCTCGAAGCGGGCGAAGGCTTCCAGGCTGCGCGCCCCGAGCCGGACGTTGAGCTCGTCGGAGAACTGTGCCCGTATCCCGCCCGCCGCCTTCGAGGTGGACCCGGACGCCAGTTCGTCCCGCTCGACCAGCACCACGTCCGGTACGCCCGCCACGGCCAGATGGCAGGCGATGCTCGTGCCCATCACCCCGCCGCCGATCACGACGACACCGGCGCGTGAGGTCATCGGCGCTCCTCCCGCGCCGCCTCGACGACGGCCCAGGCCGCGGCGGCGTCCTGGATGCCGAGGCCGACGCTGTTGTAGTAGACGATGTCCTCGGGGCCGGTGCGGGCGGTGCGCCGTCCGGTGAGCACCGCACCCAGGGGGACCAGGCTCTCGGGGGTCAGCAGGCCCTCCCGTAGGGCCTCCACCACCGGTCCCGCGTGCTCGGCCGCGGTCGCCGGCTCGTCGACGACGACAGCCCCGCCCGCCAGGGCCCGGCGTACCACCTCCGTGTCCACCTCACGGCGGGTGGGCTCGAAGGACCCCACGCTGACGACCGTGCACCCCGGTGCCAGCCACTCGCCGCGGACCACCGGCGTGGTGCTGAGCGTGCAGGCCGCGACCAGCGGCGCCCCGGTCACGGCCGTCTCGGCGGTGGCGACCGGCTCGACGGGGAGGTCCAGTTCGGCGGCGAGCGTGTCGGCGGCGCGGGCGCGATGTCGTGGGGTGGGGCTCCACAGCCGTACCGACTTCAGCTCCCGCACCCGGGCGATCGCCCGGGTGTGCGCGAGGGCCTGGGTGCCCGAGCCGAGAACGGCCAGGTCGGCCGCGTCGAGGCCGGCCAGGGCGTCGACGGCCACGGCGCTCGCCGCGGCGGTGCGCAGGGTGGTCACCGTGGTGCCGTCCATGACGGCGGCGAGGCGGCCCGTCGCCGGGTCGAGCACGGTGACGACGGCGTGCACGGTCGGCAGCCCGGCAGCCGCGTTGCCCGGGTTGACGCTGCCGAACTTGGCGACGGCCCCGGAGTCCGCGGACAGGCGGGACACGTACGAGAAGACCACGCTGTCGTCGAAGCGGCTCGGGTGCATGATCTTGCCGGGCAGGTCGGCGACGCCGTCGCCGAGCGCCGTGAACGCGGCCCGCTGGGACCTGATCGCCGTGTCGGGATCCAGCAGTTCGGCGACCCGCTCGGCGGCGAGGAAGTGGATGTCGTCGCTCACAGCGTGTTCCCTTCGTCGCCGCCACGTGTGCTCCGCTCCCCCATGCTTCCCGCAAGGACCGTCGCTCGCACCCGCTCGGCGGCACGGGCCCGGTGCGACGCGCACCGCGGGCGCGGCGGCCGGCGCCACAGAGGCACCGGCCGGCCGCCGCCGGGCCCGGGGTTCAGGAGGAGCTGACGACCGCGTCCAGATGGGGCAGGTGGTGGTCCAGGCGCTCCCGCTTCGTCCGCAGATAGGTGATGTTGTTCTCGCACGGCGGTATCAGCAGCGGCACCGTCTCGGCGACCTGGATGCCGTGCCGCAGCAGCGCCTCGCGCTTGCGAGGGTTGTTGGACATCAGGCGGACCGAGTTCACGCCCAGGTCGTGCAGGATATCGGCGGCGACGCCGTAGTCGCGGGCGTCGACCGGCAGGCCGAGTGCCAGGTTCGCCTCCACGGTGTCCAGGCCCTCCGCCTGCAGCGCCATCGCCCGCAGCTTGGCGAGCAGGCCGATGCCCCGGCCCTCGTGCCCCCTGAGGTAGACGACGATGCCGCGGCCTTCCGCGGCGACCGCGCGCAGCGCGGAGGCCAACTGGTCGCCGCACTCGCAGTGCTGGGAACCGAAGGCGTCACCGGTCAGGCACTCGGAATGCAGCCGGGTGAGAACGTCGTCGGTGCCGATCTCGCCGTAGACCAGGGCCACTTGTTCCTCGCCACGATCGTGATCGAGGTATCCGACCGCCTGGAATTTGCCGTAGACGGTGGGCAGCGGGGCATTCACGACGCGTTCCACACCCGTGCGCTGCGGCGACTTCTTGCCGAGCACGCCAATTTTATCTGTCATGATCTGGTTCCTAAGCAGAGACGAAAGGCCGTGAAAAGATGAGTGGTTCGGGAATACGGTCGGCGGCGTACGGTCTGGTGCCGACGGACACTACGGAAGACGTACGGACGCGAGGCGCCGGCGTCTCAACGCAGGTGGCCGTCCTTCCGGTCGGGAGCTTCGAACAGCACGGTGCGTACCTGCCGCTGGCGACCGACACGCTCGTCGCCTGCGCCATAGCCCGGGAGATCGCCAGTGCGTACCCGGTGCACCTTCTTCCGCCGGTGACCATCGCCTGCTCGCACGAACACGCGGCCTGGCCGGGAACCGTCAGCATCTCCTCGGTGACCCTTCACGCGGTGGTACGGGACATCGCGGCGTCGCTGCGCCGCTCGGGCGTCGAGGCCCTGGTGCTGGTCAACGGGCACGGTGGGAACTACGTCCTGGGCAATGTCGTCCAGGAGTCCTCCGCACGGGGTGAGCGGATGGCCCTCTTCCCGGCCCCGGAGGACTGGGAGGCGGCCAGGGAGCGGGCCGGGGTGGCGACCTCGCTGCTCACCGACATGCACGCGGGGGAAATCGAGACCTCCATCCTGCTGCACGCCCATCCCGAAATGGTCCGACCCGGTTACGAGTCCGCCGATTTCGTCGCGGACGACCGCCGTCATCTGCTCACCGTCGGAATGTCCGCCTATACCGATTCGGGCGTCATAGGCCGTCCTTCCCTGGGATCCGCGGAAAAGGGGAAGGAACTGCTGGCGGGCTTCGCAGATTCCTTCGGGACGTATTTCTCGATGCTCACGTCCACGGACGGCACCACGAGGGCCGCGGTGGACGAGGGCCGGTAGTCGTCCGGCGACTGGCGGGGCTCCGGAATCGCCACGACCTTCGCGGCCGGTTCCCCAGCGACGTCCGCGGTCCCGGCGTCCGCGCCGCGCAGGCCGGCGTACCACCGGGCGACCAGCACGAGGGCGCCAGGCAGGGCCGCCACGAAGCTGAGCACCCCGTACACCACCGCGACCGCAAGACCGCTGCTCGCGCCGAGGCCGGCCGCGCCGAACGCCCAGGCGGTGACGCCCTCGCGGGGTCCGAAGCCGCCGATGTTCAGCGGCAGTCCCATGGCAAGCAGGGCGAGGACCGCGAGGGGCAGCAGTACGGCGACGGAGGCGCCGGACCCGGCGACGCGGGCGGCGACGACGAACATCGCGAGGTGGCCCGCGAGCACCACGGCCGAGGACAGTGCGACGCCGGGCCAGTTACGGCGGGACAGCAGTCCCTCGCGGGCCTCGGCCAGGCCGGCGCGCAGGGCGCGTCCGCGACGGGAGGGGGCGCGGTTCATGCGCAGGGCCACGACGACCGCCAGGGCGCCGAGCGCGGCGAGGCCGGCCAGTGGGGCGACGTGCCGGGCGTCGGCCAGCACGGGCGACGGCAGGGTCAGCAGCACACCGGCGCCCACGACGGTCAGCACGGCCTGTCCGGCGGCCCGTTCGAGGACCACCGCACGGACCCCGCGGCCGAGGTCACCGGTGCTCTGTCCGTGCCGGACCGCCCGGTGGACGTCCCCGAGGACACCGCCGGGCAGGGCCGCGTTCAGGAACAGCGCGCGGTAGTAGTCGGCCACGGCCGGTACCAGCGGCAGCCTGATGCCGAGGCCACGGGCCACCAGGGCCCAGCGCCAGGCGCTGAACACGGTGGTGAGCAGCCCGATACCGACGGCCACCAGCAGGGTCGGCCCGTCGATGCGCCGCAGTCCGTCCAGGAAGACGCCGGTGCCCATGCGCCACAGGAGGGCGGCGAGGATGGCGACGCCGGCGACGGTGCCGAAGTGGGTGCGGACGGCGGGGGAGTTGACGCGGCCCAGCACGCCGCGCAGAGCGGTCCGCCACCGGGGGGCGCCCGAAGGGCCTGCTTCGGGCCTGGCCCTGGCCACGATCACGCCGATCCGGGTTCCGGAGACGGCCGCGCCCGCGCGCACGGCCCGCGGCCCGGCGGAGGCGAGCGCCTCCGTCCGGGCGGCGAGCAGTTCGTCGCGGGCGGCGAGGGCCTCGGTGCGGGCCGCGAGTACCTTGGTCCGGGCGGCGAGGTCCTCGGGCGAGAGCTCGCACGTCCCGGCGGGGAGCGCGAAGACCTCGACCGAGCCCCCGTGCCGCTGGGCCGACGGCCCCTGCCGCTCGGTCCGCTCGGCGTCCGACTCGCCCGGTGTCCCGCCCGGTGTGGTGTCCCGCTCGCCGGAAGGGACGTTTCCCTCGCTCGGTTCCGCGGTCACCTCGGGCCCAGCGGCGGTCACCTCTCGCGGCTCGGCGCTCTTCGCACGCGGCCCGACAGTGAGCCGGGCCGCCAACGCCCCCGCCGCCTCCACGCTCATGACTCCGCGCCGGTCGTCGGCCGGGACAGCGCCAGCAGGTCGCTGTGGTGCACGACGACCCGCAACTCCCCCGCCTCACAGGCCGCGAGACGCTCGCGCAGATACCGTTCCGCGCGCGGTGCCAGCTCGGGCCGTTCCTCGACGGCCGCGCCGACCCAGCCGCGCAGCCACTGCGCGGTCAGCGCGGACTCGGAGGGGCCGAGCCGCCAGGGGCTCGGGTTCAGCCGTACCGTGGCGCCGCGCTCGGAGAACGCCTCGCACGCCGCGTTGATCGCGTCCGGCCCGAGCAGGCCGTCGCGGCGCTGGTGGGCGTTGAACGCCTCGGCTATCTCCGCGTCCAGCGGGTCGGACGGGGTGAGGTCGACCCGGCCTGCCACCGACAGGGTGAGCAGGGCCGGGCAGCCGGCACCGGTGCAGGCGGCGGCGAGGGCTTCGACCTCCTCGCGGGTGAGGACGTCGAGCAGCGCGGAGGCCGTCACCAGGGACGCGCCGGCGAGGACGTCCGTGGTCAGCCGGGCGACGTCGCCGCGCCGTGTCTCCACGGTGACCCGGCTGCCGTCGGCGGCGGACCGCGGGGAGGCGACGGCGGCGAAGTGCAGAAGATAGGGGTCGCGGTCGTGCAGGATCCAGTGCTGGGCGCCGTCCAGGCGGGGGGCCAGCCAGCGGCCCATCGAGCCCGTGCCGCAGCCCAGGTCGTGGATGACCAGACCGGCCTTCCCGGGCAGGTTCGCGAGCCGGATCCGCAGCGGGTCGAGCAGGTCGTTCGACCGCCCGACGGCGTCGGCCCCCTCCCGCAGCTCCAGCCACTCGGGGGCGTACCGCGGCGGGTCGTCGGGGCCGGCGTCCCGCAGTCGCACGGTGGGCCGCTCACCGGGGCCGAGGGTGGGGCCCGCACCGGCGATCACGGTGTTCGCCACCTCGGCCGCTCCTGCGGCTCCTGCGCTCCCGGCCGCCTCCCGGGGGCCGGGCTGTGTCGGAATCGTCCCCGTCTGCTTGGTCATCGCCGTCTCCGTCATACCGCCCTCCTGGGTTCGTTCGGCAGTCGGCCCAGTACTCCGGCCAGGCTGCGAGCCGTGGTCGCCCAACCGCCCAGGGCGGCCCGTCGGCCCCGGGCAGCGGCCTTCAGGCGACGTCGTACGTCCGCCTCGCCGAACCAGCCGCGCAGTTCGGCGGCGAGGGCGGCGGGGTCCTCCGGCGGGACGAGGATGCCGGGCACTCCTCCGTCGGGCGCCCGCCCGACGGCCTCGGCGAGCCCGCCGACGTCCGTCGCCAGCACCGGGATGCCGCGAGCGAGCGCCTCGGTCACCGCCATGCCGTAGGTCTCGGCGTAGGAGGCGAGGACCATGAGGTCGGCGGACGCGTAGCTGGCGTCGAGCGTGGCGCCGGCCTGGGGGCCCGCGAGGTGCAGGCGGTCCTGGAGGCCGTGCTCGCTGATCAGGGCCCGGAGTGTGGCGACGTACTCCGGGTCGTGCCCGAGTCCGCCGACGAAGACGCAGCTCCACGGCAGTTCGGTCACTGTGGCCAGTGCCTCCACCAGCCGGTGCTGTCCCTTGCGCGGGGTCACGGCGGCCACGCACAGCAGCCGGGAGACGCCGTCGGTGCCGGAGGCGAGGGGGGCGATGTCGGCGCCGGGGGCGGCGACATGGACCCGCTCGGGAGCGAGGCCGTGGTGCGAGACGAGTCTGCGTACGGCCCAGTCGCTGGTGGCGATGACGGCCGGGACGGCCCGCAGCACCGCGCGTTCCCTGGCGTCGAGGTCCGCCGCCACCGCCGGGTCCAGTCCCGTCTCGTCGCCGAGCGGGAGATGGACCAGGACGGCCAGGCGCAGCCGCTCCGCCTCGGGGATGACGATCTCGGGCACCCCGCAGGCGACCAGCCCGTCCAGCAGGACGACCGTGCCGTCGGGCAGTTCCCGCAGCACCCGGGCGAGTTCCGTGCGGGCGGCCACTCCCGGGCTGGGCCAGTTGCCGTCCACGGCGTGCTTGTGGACCTGCCAGCCGAAGCCGGGCAGGTCCAGGCTGACCCGCCGGTCGTAGGCGTTGCCGCCGCTGGGCGCGGCCGGGTCGTCCACGCCGCCCGGCAGGACGAAGTGCACGGAGCGCAGGGACATCGGGATGATCTCCGCGTTCTTGAGCGCGGAGTTCTGCACGGGCACGTAGCCCAGCGTGGTGGTCCGCTCCATGGTCGTGTCGGTCACAGCGCACGCTCGTAACTCGCCCAGGCGACATGCGACTCGTGCAGTGTGACGGTGAGGCCTGCCAGGCCCCTGGCGCCCTCGCCGAGCGCGCCCTTGTGGACGCGTTCGGCGAGCCGGTCGGCGACGACCTTCGCCAGGTACTCCGTGGAGGTGTTGATGCCGGCGAAGTCGGGCTCGTTGTCGAGGTTGCGGTAGTTCAGCTCGCTGACTACGGCCCCGAGTTCCTGAGTGGCAAGTCCGATGTCGACGACGATGTTGTCGTCGTCCAGCTGCTCGCGCCGGAACGTGGCGTCCACCAGGAACGTCGCTCCGTGCAGGCGCTGCGCGGGTCCGAAGACCTCGCCGCGGAAGCTGTGGGCGATCATGACGTGATCGCGGACGGTGATGCTGAACAACGGACGACCCTCCAGGTGCGGCGCGTCTGGTCCCCCCGCTGATCCCTGCCGGGGGATGCCGTGTAGTACGGCTCCTGCCTTCCCGTTGTTCAGCCGTCTCTCACTCTTTTCTCAGGTCAGGCGGCCTCGTCGTACGGGATTGAACCTATGTGTCACGTGTGCTCGTCGTAGCGGACCCGGTGGCAGAGCGCTGGGATCTCGCCGGAGGCCAGCCGGGGCAGCACGTCCGGCAGTTGCTCGAACCCGCATTCGCCGGTGACGAGGGCGTCCAGGGCCGGGTCGGCGAGCAGGTCGAGAGCGAGGGCGAGCCGGTCGGCGTAACTGCGGCTGGATCGGCGGGCCGGGGAGACGGAGCCGACCTGGCTGCTGCGGATGACCAGGCGCCTGGAGTGGAAGGCCTCGCCGAGCGGGAGGCTGACCTGCCGGTCGCCGTACCAGCTCAGTTCGAGGACGGTGCCTTCGGTGGTGAGCAGTTCGAGGGCGCGGGTCAGGCCCTGTTCGGTGGCGCTGGCGTGGACGACGAGGTCGCAGTCGCCGAGCGCCTCACCGGGGGTGGCGAAGTCCACGCCGAGGGCCTCGGCGGTCTTCGCCCGGGCGGGGTCGGCGTCCACCAACTGGACCCGTGTCCCGGGGAAGCGGGCCAGCAGGGCGGCCACCGAGCTGCCGATCATGCCGCCGCCGACGACCGCGATCCGGTCGCCGAGCAGGGGGGCCGCGTCCCACAGGGCGTTCACGGCGGTCTCGACGGTCCCGGCGAGAACGGCCCGTTCGGCGGGGACGTTCGCCGGTACGACCGTCACCGCGTCCACCGGGACGACGTACCGCGTCTGGTGCGGGTGGAGGCAGAAGACGGTCCGGCCGACCAGGGCCTCGGGCCCCTCCTCCACCAGGCCGACGCTGAGGTAGCCGTACTTCACCGGTGCCGGGAAGTCGCCTTCCTGGAACGGTGCCCGCATGGCCGCGTACTGGCTCTCCGGAACGCCGCCGCGGAACACCAGGGTCTCCGTGCCCCGGCTGACCCCGGAGTACAGGGAACGGACCACCACCTCGCCCGCGGCGGGGTCCGGCAGGGTCAGGTCGCATATCTCGCCGTGGCCCGGTGAGCTGAGCCAGAAAGCACGCGCGGTGCGCTTCATCGGCATCCTCCTGAACGATCGGGAAGCGGTTCACGTACCGAGGTGTGCACAGGTCGCGCACAGTACGCGGCCTTGATCGACTCTGTCACCTGGCCGGAGGAATGTGCGGTGGCCCTGAACAACACTTACGAAGCAAGGCTGGTCCAGCAGGAGACCGCGGTGGGAGCGGGCCTGCAGATCCTTTTGCTGGCCCTGCTCGGTACGGCGATCGGCATGGGGCCCGCGGGCTGGCTGACCGGCCTCGCCTTCGCCGTCGCCACCTGGGCGGTGCTCTCCCGGGCCCTGCACCGCACCCGGCCGCGCTCCTTCGGCCCGGCGAACCGGGTGACCCTGGGCCGGGCGACCCTGGTCGGCGGTGTCACGGCACTGGTCGCGGACTCCTTCGAGAGCTCACCGCCGGTCACGCTGTTCGTCGGACTGACGGCGGTGGCCCTCATACTCGACGGGGTCGACGGCCAGGTCGCCCGCCGCACCGGCACGTCGACCCCGCTGGGCGCGCGTTTCGACATGGAGGTCGACGCGTTCCTGATCCTGGTGCTCAGCGTCTACCTCTCGATGTCCCTGGGCCCCTGGGTCCTGCTGATAGGCACCATGCGGTACGCCTTCGTCGCCGCGGCCCGCGCCCTTCCCTGGCTCAACGAGGCCCTTCCCCCGAGCATGGCCCGCAAGACGGTGGCCGCCCTCCAGGGCGTCTTCCTCCTCCTGGCCGCCTCGAACCTCCTGCCCTACCCGGCGACCTTCGGGGTCGTCGCGGTGGCACTGGCCCTGCTGGTCTGGTCGTTCGGCCGGGACATCCTGTGGCTGTGGCGGACGTACCGGTCCCAGGAGGCCGCGGTGGCGCAGATGCTGGAGCTGGAACTGGTGCCGGAGCGCGAGCCGGTGGCGTCCTGAACGGACGGTCGTACGGCGGGCATCCGGTCATCGGCTCCTGAACCGGCGGCCGTACGGCGGGCATACCGGTCATCAGCTCCTCAACCGGCGGTCGTACGGCGGGCACCCGGTGTCGGCTCCCGGACCGTTGGCCCCGCAGCGGCACCCGGGAACCAGTGGACTGCCTGGGCCGGAATCCCAGCCGCTCGTAAGGCAGGTTCGCCACGGCCCGGTCGGGTCGGGTCGGGTCGCGAAGTGAGGTCGAGGGTCCGCGCCCTCGCCTCCCTGGCAGGTCGCAGGGCCTCCCATGGCCCACACCCGCTCGGCAGGTTCGAGGACAGCTGCGCCGGCATCCGGCCGAAGGCGTGGACGAGTTCGTGATCCGCTGCCCGAGCGATCTCCACCCGGATGTCCTGGGTCTCCATGCGGCGGACCTGCCGTAGACCTCCCTGGACATGCCGTGGGCCTATCGGCGGGGCCCGTCCGTCCGTCGCCCGGGCAGCAGCGCGATCGCCGCGGCAGGCACGGCCGCCAGCACCAGCCACGGCACCGCACCCGGCAGCCCGCTGTCCAGCAAGGTGCCCGCCGCCGCGCTGCCGACCAGGACGATCAGACCGGAGACCGAGGACAGCGCCCCCGTGTACAGGCCGAGGCGGCCCTCCTCGGCGAGGTCGGGAACCCAGGCGCGAGCGACGGGGGCGACCAGCATCTGGCCGAGGGTGAGCAGTACGACGAAGCCCGCCGCGGGCAGCAGCCCCGCGGTGCCCGTCCACTCGGCGGGCCGGGCGCCGGCCACGACGACGAATCCGGCCGCGACCAGCAACAGACCGGTCACCATGGACCGGCGGAGCGTCAGGCGGCTCCCCGCCCAGCGGGTGACGGGCAGTTGGGCGGTCACCACCAGCAGCGACGACAGGGCGAACAGCCAGGCCAGCGGCGCCTGCGAACCGGTCGCGCGTTCCACTTCGGCGGGCAGGGCGAGGTAGAGCTGGTTGTAGGCGAGCAGGTAGGAGCCGTATCCGCAGCACAGCGCCAAAAAGCGCCGGTTGCGCAGCAACAGCCCCGTGCCGCCCCGGACCTCGACGCGGGCCCGCCCCGGAATCCGCTGCGGCAGCAGCCACGCGTGCCCGGCGAGGACGAGCACGAAGATCCCGGCTCCGGCCAGGCACACGGTACGGAAATCCACCGACAGCAGCAGCGCGCCGAGCAGCGGGCCGACGAACGCCCCCGCCTGCCCGGCGACGTTGAACAGCGCCAGGACCCGGGTACGGGGGCCGCCGCCCGTCTCCTCCCACGCCACCGCCTGCCGGGCGGCCTCGGACTCCACGGCCGGCGAGAACAGCGCGGCGGCGAACCCGATCAGCAGGACCGCGCCGATGACCGTCCAGGTCCTTTCGGCGAAGCCGAGCCAGGCGAACCCGGCGATCCTGAGCGCGCACCCGGCGAGGACCACCGGCCGGATGCCGTACCGGTCCGCGAGGGCCCCGCCCACCACGAACAGCCCCTGCTGGCTGAAGGTCCGCACTCCGAGCACCAGCCCGACCAGCCAGCCCGCCATGCCCACGGCCCGTCCCAGGTGTTCGGACAGGAACGGCAGCACGGCGAAGAAGCCGATGTTGAAAGCGAGTTGAGTGAGGATCAGCAGCCGCAGCAGGGGCGAGAGTCGAGTGCGCTCCCTGGCCGCCTGACCCGCACCGACCGATGTCGACGTCATCACGTCCCCACCAACTCCCTTGCCGCTGACGGATGTTCGGGTGAGATCGAGGGTGTACGGGATCGCGCGCGTCGGCGTGACACTCGCACCCCGCCAGCCGCGCCCACCGCGAACGCACCGAGCAGGGCGAGGACGATGGCGGGGGCGAGGACCGCCCAGGGAGCGCGTTCGGCGTAGGGCTGGTTCTCGGCGAGGAGCAGGCCCCATTCCGGGGAGGGCGGCTGCGCGCCCAGACCGAGGAAGGCGAGCGAGGCCAGGGCGAGCGCGATGCCGGGCAGGCGGAGCAGGGCGTGGCGGGTGACCGGTGGGAGAAGGGCGGGCAGCAGCTCGTGGCGCAGGAGGTACCAGCGGCCCGCGCCCAGGCCCCGGGTGGCGGTCACATGGAGGGCGGCGCGTTCCTGACGCAGCAGCGCGGAGGCGTGCGCCGCGAGGGGCGCCCAGGCGACGGCGCCCACGGCGAGCGCGGGGGTGGCGGGTCCGCTGCCGACGACGGCGGTGACCAACAGGGCGAGGAGGACGGGCGGTACAGCGTTGACGGTGTCGACGAGGGGTCCGGACAGCCTGGGCAGCAGCCCGAGCAGGACACCGGTGAGCAGGGCGGCGACGCCGATCGCCAGGGCGAGCAGAAGGGTGTCGAGGGCGCCGTGCGCGACCCGGGCGAGCAGGTCCCGGCCGAGCGCGTCGGTGCCGAACGGGTGGGCCCCGGAGGGAGGTCGGAGGCGTTCGCCGGTGTCGAGGACGAGCGGGTCGCGGGGCAGACCGAACGCGACCACGGCGACGAGGAGCCCCCCGTGGACGCACGGCAGGACCCGGCGGGCCGGTGGCGTCGGCCGGTGGAGCGAGGGCAGCGCGCCGTCACGCAGCGCGGGACCGGCGAGGAGTCGGGTGGTGAGGGCGCCGAGCCCCGCCACCGCCGCGGCCAGCAGGACCATGACCAGCGTGCCGGCCTGGAGGACGGGCAGGTCCTGGGCGAGGGCGGCCTGGAGGGTGGTGCGGCCGAGGCCGGGGATGTCGAAGATCTGCTCCACCGCGACCGCCCCGCCGGTCAGGCCGACCACGAACAGGCCGAGGTTCGGCAGCAGTCCGGGCAGGCAGCGGCGTACCGCCTGGCGGGCGACGCGCCGACCGGGCAGGCCACGTGCGGTGGCGGCCAGCGCCCAGGGTTCGGTGAGGGCACCGGGCAGCAGGTCGTCGAGGAGTCGCCCGATGACCGCGCCGGCGGGCAGGCCGAGCGCGAGAGCGGGCAGCACCGTCCACTGGGGGCCGTACCAGCCGAGGGCGGGCAGCCAGCCCAGTTGGACCCCGACGACGGTGGCGAGGACGGACGCGGTGAGGAACTCGGGCAGCGCGGCGAGGACCGCCGAGCCGCTGCCTCCCGCGCGCCGCCCGTCGAGGCGCCGGTGCGCGCCGAGCCACAGGGTGCGGGCGCAGATCAGCGCGGCGGTGACGGCGGCGACCGCGAAGGCCACCGTCATCAGCAGCAGGGACACCCCGAGGGCCTGGAGGACGGCGGGCGTGACCTCGTCGCCGGACAGCCACGACCGGCCGGCGTCCCCGTGCCACAGTCCGCCGAGCCACTGTCCGAGGAGGGAGAACGGGCCCCGGTCCAGACCGAGTTGGGCGCGGATGCCGGCCAGCACCTCGGGAGTGGGGTCGCGGTCGGCCGAGCGTGCCTTGAGGACGGTGAGCGCCGGGTCGGTCCTGCTCAGCCAGGGCAGCAGGCCGATGCCGCACACCAGGGCGACCGCGAGCGCGGCCCGCCACACGGGCGTGACCAGGTGCTGTCGCATGGATCAGCGCCGCGTTCGGGTGCCGACGAGGGTGCGCTCGTACGGGTCGAGGAGAACGCCGCTGACCGAGGTGCCGACGCCGGTGATGACGCGCTGGTGGACCAGCGGGACCACGGCGTCGGTGCCGAGGATCGCGGCCTCTGCGGTCAGGGCCGCGTTCTGCCGTTCGGCGGGGTCGGCGATGCCCTCGGCCTTCGCCACGGCCCGGTCGACGTCCTGGTCGCAGAGCTGGGCGATGTCGTAGCCGCCGTCGCAGGTGTAGTCCCCGGCGAGGACGGCGAGGGGATCGCCGGTGTCGACGAGGGTGTTGCGGGCGAGGACGACGGCGTCGAACGTCCCGTCCAGGGCATCGCTCTCCAGCCGCGAGTACTCGCGCACCTCCAGCGTGACCCGGAACCCGGCCTTCTCCAGTTGCTGCTTCAACACCTGGGCGACCTCGGGGAGTTCGGGCCGGTTGTCGTAGGTGGCGAGGGTGATCCTCGCGCCGTCGGGGGCAGCGGCCTTCGCCCTCCCGACCGGCTGCCGCCGCTTGCCCTCGGCCCAGGACACGGCGGGTCCGTAGACGCCGGCGCCGGGGTCGGCGTGTCCCTCGTAGACGCCCTCGGCGAGTGCGGAGGTGTCGACGGCCCGGCGGGCGGCGGCGCGTACCTTCGGGTCCTTGAAGGGGCCCGACTTCGCGTTGAGCAGCAGGCTGGTGGTGCGGGTGGTGGCCGTCTCCTTGCGGGTGGCCTTGTCGAGGGTGGCGGCCTGCGCGACGGGGATCGCCTCGGCGAGGTCGACCTCCCCGGTGCGCAGGGCGCTCGCGCGGGCGGTGCCGTCGGCGATGAAGCGGACGTCGACGCCGGAGGCCTCTGCGCGGCCGCCCCAGTAGTCGTCGTGGCGGTCGAGGGCGGCGGACGTGGATCCGCTGACCTTCGTCAGCTCGAAGGGTCCGGTGGCGGTGCCGACCGGGTCGACGCGGCCCTTGCCGTAGGCCTTCGAGGAGAGGACGGCGAGGCTGGGGCTGGACAGACGCAGGGGCAGTACGGGGTCGGGGACGCCGGTGGTGATCCGTACCCCGGTGCCGCCGTCGGCCTTGGCGGTGAGGGTGACGCCGGACAGGGCGGCGGGCGCGGGCTTGGCGTCGGAGGCGTGGGTGAGGGCGGTGGCGACCGCGCCCGGGGTGACGTCCGAGCCGTCCTGGAACGTGGCCTCGCGCAGGGTGATCAGCCAGGTGCGGTCGTTCTCCCGGCGCCAGGAAGCGGCGAGCGCGGGGGCGGCGGCGCCGTTGGCGTCCAGCGCGGTCAGCCCCTCGGTGACGCCGAGGCGACTGAGGACGGTGGCGTCGGCGCCGTACGGCGAAAGGTTCTCGGCGGGCGGGAACGCGAGCGCGACCCGCAGCCGGGAGCGGTCCTTCGAGTTGCCCGAGGAGTCGCCGTCGGAGGAGGCGAAGCATGCGGTGAGGAGCGGGGCGAGCAGCAGGGAACCGAGTATGTGGCGGCGTCGCACGCCGGTCACCGTCCTATCGGGATCTCGAAGTGGACGACCCCGTTGCCGCGGGGATCGTCGCGTTCGTCATGCACGGCCTTTCCGAGCGACCGCCAGAAGGGCTCGGCACCCGGGACCGCCGGGTCGGTGTGCAGATAGACGGCGCGGTAGCCGCCGTCCGCGGCGGCGAAGGCGAGCAGTTCGTCGACCAGGCGCCGGGCGAGGCCGCGCCGGCGGTGCTCGGGGCGGACGTACACCCGACGAAGCTGCGCGGTCTCGCCGGAGGGGTAGCGCTCGGCGAGGTGGCGCGGGTTCGGCGGATGGGCGGGGCCGCGGGAGTCGAGGGCGGCGGTGGCCACGACGGTCCGCTCGTCCGGGTCGAGGGCGACGAGGAGGGTGTGGCGGGCCGGGGCGAGGTAGGCGGCGGCCGGATCGATGATGTCGCCGTGCCAGCGGGGCACGTATCCGGTACCGAAGTCGCGGTAGACGGTGTCGAGCATCACGACTCGCGCACCTTCGAGGTCGTCCGGGCTCGCCGCCCTGATGCAGTAGTCACGCACTTGCTAATCATATGCATTAAGCCTCCTGGGTGATCACGGGGGTGGATGGCGGGCGGACAACTCCGGGCGACTTGACACCCATTGCCGGCCACCCCTACAACCTACCGACATGACATCCATTTTCAAAAAGGGCCCTCGGCCACGACGACGGCCCCTTGGACGCGCCACCCCTGGGCACCCACCTGGACCGGATCAAGGACTACCTGCGGGGCACCAACCCACGCATCGCCTCCCGCGAGGCGATGATCAAGACCACTCCGCCCGGACGCGGATCGCGTCTGCTGAGGTTGCTCGGCGACGACGAGTTGCACACGCGGCACGTCCGGCGCGCGGGCGAGGTGCCGCTGATGGTGACGGGCGCCTTCGACGAGAGCGACCTGGGGGTGGCCTGCTACCACTCCAAGCTCGGCGGGGTGGAGCTCTACCTCAACCACCTGGTGGACGGTCCCGGCGAGTACGTCGTCGTCGACATGACGGCGGGCGCCGACGCGTTCGCCTCCGGCCTGTTCACCCGCTTCGACCTGACCTTCCTGGTCGCGGAGCCGACCCGCAAGGGCGTCTCGGTCTACCGCCAGTACCGCGACCACGCCAAGGAGTTCGGTATCCGGATCGCCGTGGTCGGCAACAAGGTCACCGGCGAGGACGACCTGCTCTTCCTCAAGGAACAGGTCGGCGACGACCTCCTCACCCACCTCGTCCACTCCCCCTGGGTGCGCTCGGCCGAACAGGGCCGGGCGGAGGGCGGCCCGGACACCCTGGAGCCATCCAACCGGCACGCCCTGAACACCCTCCGGGAGACCGTGGACTCCCACCCCCGCGACTGGACGGCCCTGCACGGCCACGCCGTCGAGTTCCATCTGCGCAACGCCCGGGCCTGGGCGGACGCGGCCACCGGCCTCGACCTCGCCGCCCAGGTGGACCCGGGCTTCATACCGGGCCCCACCGCGCTCGAGATCTGACCTCTCGCCTCCCCCTCACCTCACCTCACCACAACCGGACAGGACACCCAGCCAAGTCGCCCGACATCTCCCCCCAGCTCCTCACCGAAGCGACGGCGAGTCGTACGGACGGTTCACGTCGGTGCGGTCGCAGGTGCTGAACCAGCCGCCGGAGTTCGGGGACCGCTGACGCCCGGCTGCCGTTGAGTCGCTCAGCAGGCACGCGGTGACGGCGGCGGCCCGGGCGCCAGGTGGTCTGACGCTCCGGGCCGCCTTCGTACGGGTGGCGCCGTCCGACGCGGTTATCGCGTCAGCGTCGCCGCCGGTGCCGGGGCGTAGCCGGCGGGGCGGGTCGTGAAGGTGCCGCGGCCCTGGGTGCGGCTGCGCAACCGGGTCGCGTAGCCGAAGAGTTCGGCGAGCGGCACGGTGGCGGTGACCACCGCGGCGCCCGCCCGGGTGGCTGATCCGGAGACGCGGCCACGGCGGGCGGCCAGGTCGCCGAGGACGGTGCCGACGGCGTCCTCGGGGACGGTGACCGTGACCTCGACGACCGGTTCCAGCAGGGTCATCGCCGAGGCGCGCAGCGCTTCCCTCAGGGCGAAGCGGCCCGCCGTGCGGAACGCCATGTCCGAGGAGTCCTTCACATGGGTCGCCCCGTCGGTGAGGGTGACCCGGAGCCCGGTCACCGGGTGCCCGCCGAGCGGCCCCTCGGTGAGGGCGTCCCGGCAGCCGGCCTCGACCGCGCGGACGTACTCCTGCGGCACCCGCCCGCCGACGACCGTCGAGCGGAACTCGAAGCCCATGGTCTCCTCCAGCGGCTCCACATCGATGACGACCTGCGCGAACTGCCCTGCTCCGCCGTCCTGTTTGACGTGCCGGTGAACCAGGCCGGACACCCCTCGGGCGACCGTCTCCCGGTAGGAAACGCCCGGACGGCCCACGGAGACCGCCAGCCCGTGGTCGCGTCGCACCTTCTCCACGGCGACCTCCAGATGCAGTTCGCCCATGCCGGACAGCACCGTCTGCCCGGTCTCCGGGTCGGTGCGGACCACCAGCGACGGGTCCTCCTCGACCAGCCGCGCCAGCGCCGACGCCAGCCGGTCCGTCTCGGCCGGACCGCGCGCCTCGACCGCCACCGAGACGACAGGGTCGGCCACGCTCGGTGGTTCCAGGACCAGCGGAGCGCCCGGCGCGCACAGGGTCGAGCCGGCCCGGGCCGACTTCAGCCCGATCACGGCGACGATGTCTCCGGCGAGCGCCCGGTCCACCTGGGCGTGCCGGTCGGCCCGCACCCGCAGGATCCGTCCGATCCGCTCGGTCCGCCCGGTGCCCGCGTCCAGCACCGTGTCCCCCTTTCCGATGGTTCCCGAGTACACCCGTAGATAGGTCAGCCGTCCCGTCGCGGTGGCGTGCACCTTGAACGCCAGTGCCGCGAACGGCGCGTGCGGATCCGCGGCCCGCTCCTGCTCCGTTCCGTCGTGGGTGCCTTGCACGGCGGGCACGTCGAGCGGGGACGGCAGGTACGCCACGACGGCGTCGAGCAGCGGTTCGATCCCCCGGTTGCGGTAGGCCGAGCCGCACAGCACGACCACGCCGTCGCCGCTGCGGGTGAGGTCGCGCAGGGCGGCGGTGAGACTCGCGGCGGAGAGCGTCTCCCGGTCGCAGAACTCCTCCAGCGCGGCCGGGTGACGTTCGGCCACGGCCTCCTCCAGGAGCCGGCGCCGCCGTAGCGCCTCGTCGTACAGGGCGTCCGGAACCGGTCCCTCGGTGGCTGTGTCACCATCTTCGCGCCAGGTCAGCGCCCGCATCCCGAGCAGGTCGACGACACCGGTGAACCCGTCCTCCGCTCCGATGGGCAACTGCACGACGAGCGGGGCCGGGTGCAGCCGTTCCCGGATCGAGGCGACGGCCGTGTCGAGGTCGGCGCCCGCCCGGTCCAGCTTGTTGACGAAGGCGATCCTCGGTACGCCGTACCGGTCGGCCTGCCGCCACACCGACTCGCTCTGCGGCTCCACGCCCGCGACGGCGTCGAACACCGCGACCGCGCCGTCGAGGACCCGAAGCGAACGCTCCACCTCGTCGGCGAAGTCGACGTGTCCCGGGGTGTCGATCAGGTTGATCCGGTGGCCGTCCCACGTACAGCTCACGGCCGCGGCGAAGATCGTGATGCCCCGATCGCGTTCCTGCGGGTCGAAGTCGGTGACGGTCGTGCCGTCGTGGACCTCGCCACGCCGGTGGGTGGTGCCGGTGGCGTACAGGATCCGCTCGGTGACGGTGGTCTTGCCGGCGTCGACGTGGGCGAGGATGCCGAGGTTGCGGACGACGGTGAGGGCGTTGAGGTTGGTGCGCACGGCCCAGGGCCTTTCGGACGAGATGTGACGGGGCGGCGCGATTCCCGGGCGGACTTGACGGCACGTCAACAGGCCTGACTCTGCGGTTCCGCAGGTCTACGGATCCGCAGGTCTACGGTTCCGGCGTTCCGAAGTTCCGGAGTTCTGCGAGGAGTTGACGGCGCGCTGATCAGAGGGTCGGCACGGGCATCCGGTACCGGCCGCGCAGCGGGCACCGGACGGGCGGAGACACGAGGATCACCTCGTGCAGCGACCGGGGAACGACAACAGCGGTGCGGTAGCACACGGCCGGTCTCCCCTCACTGGTCTGCCTCGTCCGCGCACGGGCCCGGTGTGGTGGGCGGTGCGTGATCCGTGGTGAGTGTAGGGAACGGGGGCGGGGTGGGTCACGGGATTTTCCCGGGCCCTGGATCCCCTGCGTTCTGGACCCCTTCTAGCCTCCTCGCTGTGTCTGCTGCTCACCGACGGCCGCGAGCACCGCGTCGGCCACCTCCGTCACCGGCCGTCCGTCGCCCCCGTCGACGCGGTACAGGCCCAGACGGTCGACGGCCCTGACCATGAGGGTCTGGTAACTCTCCGTGCGGGCAAGGAACTTGTCCATCAGATGCCGTTCCTCGTCCGTCGCGACCGCGTAGTGGCCGCACCGGTGCACGCGATGGCGTACGACGGCGTGGTCGGCGGTGAGCCAGACGGCCGCGGTTCGCGGTGCCGTCGACTCCGCGACCCGGACGGGCCAGAGGGCCGAGCCTTCCAGGACCAGGCCCGTGCCGGCGCCGCCCTCGGTCGCGTGGGCCGTGATCAGCTCCTCGATCCGGGGCCACAGCCGTTCGTAGTGGTCGAGGACCGAGGCGATCAGCTCATCGACGGTGAGGGAGCGGTAGTGCTCGGCGACATGATCCGGCACCTCCCGCTCCGGCGTCCGCCAGGGCCGCCCGGGATGTCGCGCCAGCAAGTCCGTCGACCGGTACGCGAACCCGAGCCGTTCCGCCACCACTCGGGCGACAGTCGACTTGCCGACGTTCGACGTCCCGCCGATCAGCACCACCCGCACGTCGTCCATGCCGACGACCCTACTGATCCCACGCAGGGATCCCCCGAGTTGAGCGGTTGCGCCCGCGCTTCCTCCCGGGCAAGGTGCGACGACGCCCGCAAGAACGCCGAAAGGACCCGCCGTGCAGCAATCCGAGGCCCCGGCCATCACGGAGATCCACGTGGCGAGTGAGAAGGACGGCCCCTACGGCATCACGACCGGCCCCGACGGCGCCCTGTGGCTCACCCTCGTTCACAGCGGTCGTATCGCGCGTCTCACGCCGGACGGCGAACTGACGGAGTATCCGCTGGACTCGCCGGTGTGCCGGCCGACGGTCATCGCGCCCGGGCCAGACGGGGCGCTGTGGTTCACCCGGTCCCAGGACCATCGGATCGGCCGTGTCACCGTCGAGGGAGATGTGAGGTCCTTTGCCCTGCCGACGCCCGGCAGTGGGCCCTTCGGGATCGTCGCCGGTCCGGACGGCGCGATGTGGTTCACGCAGATGAACACCGACCGGGTCGGCCGCGTCACCGTCGAGGGGGAGATCACCGAGTTCGTCCTGCCCGTGGAGGGCGGTTTCCCGTCCGCGATCACCGCCGGACCCGACGGGGCGCTGTGGTTCACGCTCCACCAGGCGAACGCGATCGGCCGTATCACCGTCGACGGCGACACCACCGTGTACCCCCTGCCCACCCCCGGCGCCGGACCGGTGGGCATCACCAGTGACGGTGCCGCCCTGTGGTTCGTCGAGATCGCGGCGGGGCAGGTCGGCAGGATCTCGGTGGACGGCCGCATCGAGGAGTTCCCGCTGCCCGACCGCACGGCCAGGCCGCACGCCGTGGTGGCGGCCACGACCGGAGACTGCTGGTTCACCGAGTGGGGCGCCAACCGGATCGGCCGCGTCACCGTGACCGGGGAGGCGGGGGAGACGACGGAGACGGGGAGCGTCCGCATCACCGAGTACGACCTCCCGTCCCCGTCGTCCGAGCCGCACGGCCTCACCGTGGGCCCCGACGGCGCGGTCTGGGTGGCTCTGGAGACAGGCGGGGTGGCGCACATGGAGCGGGGGCTCCGGGTATCGCCGTAGGTTCCGACGGCGAGGTCAGGCGCGCAGGCCCTGGAGCCCGTCGTAGGCAGACATCACCAGCTCCAGTCCACGCGTGTCGCTCTCCGGTTCGCGCATCTGGTTCGTCACGTACGCCACCGCCATGCGCGCCTCGGGCTCGATCATGACCAGCGAACCGCCCCAGCCGCCCCAACCGAAGGTGGTGCCGAACAGGCCGTACCCCAGGCCGTAGCGCATCGAGGTGCCCAGGATGCGGTCGTCGCCCGCGAACTGCTCCTGCCAAGCGCGCTCGCAGCCCTCCGGAGACAGCAGCCGCGCCTCGCGTACCGCTCCCCCGCACGCCATCACCGACTGTGCGAGCGCGACCGAGCGCGCGTTGCCGAAACCGCTCGCCGCGGGGATCTCCGCGCGCCGCCAGGCCACACTGTTGCCGTCGCGGACCCGGATGCCCTTCCCCGCCTCGGGGGCCGCGCTGCCGGGCGCGCTCGCGGTGTAGTCCTCGTCCCGCGACGGCGGCGGAACCGTGGGCGCGACCCTGTGGTCGTGCTCGGCGGTCAGTCCGATGTGGAAGTCCGCGCCCAGCGGCCCGGTGACCTCGTCGGCGAGGAACGTGCCCACGCCACGGCCGGTGATCCGGCGTACGACCTCGTCCACCAGGAATCCCTGGGTCAAGGAGTGGTATCCGGCCGCCGTGCCAGGCTCCCAGCGGAGGGTCTGCGCGGCGAGGCGCGCCGTGACCGCCGGCCGGTCGTAAAGATCCGCCGCGGTCACCGGTTCGTCCCAGTCGGGCAGGCCCGCGGTGTGCGAGAGCAGATGCCGCACGAGCACCTTCTCCTTGCCCGCCGCGGCGAACTCCGGCCAGTACCGCGCGACCGGCGCGTCCAGGTCGAGCTCGCCGCGGTCGGCCAGGATCAGGGCACACAGGGCCGTCATCGTCTTGGTGACGGACCAGACGTTGGTGATCGTGTCGCGCCGCCACGGGACCGTACGGTCCGCGTCCGCGAATCCGCCCCAGACGTCCACCACCGGCTCGCCGTCCACGAAGACCGCGACCGAACCACCGACGTCTCCGGCGTCCAGCAGCACGGACAGCGCACCGGGCACGGCGCTGAACAGATCGTCGTACGAACCCTGGATGTCAGCCATGTGCGGTATTCAGCCCGCTCCGCCCACCCCGGTCAACCGAATTTGCGGTGAGCTACGGCGGAATGTACCCGTCAGCAGGTGATGGCGGACAAGCGGAACGACAGCCGCACCGTCAGACGACGGTCTCGCAGTAGCCCCGCGGGTTGGTGCCGACGTACATACAGACGGCGTCGCCCACGACGAGCGGCTGGTACGGCCAGAACTCGCCCCGCAGCAACGTCGGACTCGAGGTGTAGGAAAGCGATCCGGACGCCGGCAAACCGTTCACCGTGAAGGAGAGGCTCAGGTTCAGCGGCGGGGGTGTGAGGGTGAATCCGAACCGGTAGCCCTGGGTGGCGTTGCCCGTGATGCCGTAGCAGACCGGCGCCTCCGGGATGCACACCACCGCCGCCCCGGACGGCGAGCGCGGCGCCGCCTCGGCGGTACTCGCCGCCGCGCCCAGCATGGTGAGCGCGGCGGCCGCGGACAGGCTCGCTGTCAGACGTTTCGATCTCATGGAGACCCTCTCCCTCGTCGACTCTTCATTCGGAACGATCCATTCGGAACTCTTCGTGCAGAACGCTCTGTTCAGAGCCTCCGGACGGACGCCCCGGACGGACGCTCCGGACGGACTCCCCGCCAACCTGTGCCCGGCGGCGCATTGTCCGGAAGACCGCCCCGGCACCTCCCGGACAATCGGTCAATCCCCTCGGCCTCCTGTCCTGGCGACGCGAGTGACACGGGATTGTCCGAAAGTGCGGATGGCAGCAGAGGGGACGGCCCGGGACTCTGGGAGGGACAGGTGACCGCTGGGGAGCGGTGGAAGCGAGGCATGTGGTGACGGGGGACGAGAACGGGCGCCGCACGCGCCGCGCGGGAAGACCGGAACGTCCGCTGGATCCGGACACCGGACCGGTGGCACGGTTCGCCTGGGAGCTACGGCAGTTACGCGCGCGGGCGGGCACCCCGAGCTACCGGGATCTCGCCGCGCAAGCCCACTACGCGCCGAGCACACTGGCCGACGCGACCCGGGGACACCGGCTGCCGACCTGCGAGGTGGCCGTCGCGCTGGCCGGCGCCTGTGGCGGGGACCTGGACGAGTGGACGCGACGCTGGCACACGGCGGCGGCATCGGCCCGCCCGGACGGCTCGACCGACACGGGCGCCGACCGGCAGCAGGGTTCCGCGCAGCCGGGTCGGGCAGTCCCGGGCGTGCTCGCGGTCGCACCGGACAAGCGCGTCGCCCTGCGGCACCGGCGGACGGGGCGACTACTGATCGGCGCCGGAGCCGGAGCCGCCCTCGCCCTCCTGGCCACCCTGGCCGCCGTTCAGGGGCGGCGCCGGAAAACAGCTCGTGCGGGCCGAGACGGTGCTCGACCCGCACAAGGTGCGATGTGATCTGTGACTGTTGTCTGTTGTCTGTGTCCGAGGGGGGACTTGAACCCCCACGCCCGATAAAGGGCACTAGCACCTCAAGCTAGCGCGTCTGCCATTCCGCCACCCGGACCAGGTGTCCGCCGCCTGGACGGGGGTGTTCCCCGCGGCGACACGGACAACAATACCAAGCTTTCGGAGTGCCTTTCACCTGCGTTTCCGTCGCGTGAGCGGCGCTCCCGGACCGGCGGCGCCGGTGACCCTAAGGTCTCACCATGAGCGACTGGATGGTTACGCGCGGCCCGGCCACGGGGCGCCGCCCCCGGGCGTTGTCGCCGCTCAGGGAACACCTGCGGGACACGTTCTGGTTCGCGCCCGTCGCGGCCATGGTGTGTGTCTTCGTGGTGTGGGCGGTGGCTTCGGAGATCGACGCCCGGATCGTCGCGGCGCTCCAGGACGAACACGACTTCGACACGGTCGAGGAGCTGTTGAGGTTCGCGGACGACGCCAGGACGGTGGTGACCACCGTGAGCTCGGCGATGATGACCTTCATCGGCGTCGTCTTCACCATCTCGCTGGTCGCCGTGCAGATGGCCAGCGGCCAGTTCAGCCCGCGGGTGGTGCGGCTCTTCGTGCGGAGCAGGATCACGAAGGCCACGTTCGCCGTGTTTCTGGCGACGTTCGTGCTGACGCTGCTGGTACTGACCTCGTACGGCAGCGATCAGGATCCCCGTCTGGTGTCCTCGGTCCCGCTGGTGCAGTCCGTTGTCACACTCGCCATGGTCGGGCTGAGTCTGCTGCTGTTCGTGATGTACGTGAACTCGACGCTGCGGCTGATGCGGATCAGTCATGTCATCGACCGGATCGTCGGTGAGGCCTTCCGGGTCGTCGCGACGATGCCGGCGGACGCGCGTGCGGACGAGGGCGCGCTGGGGCCGGTGGCCGCGTGGATCGCTCACGACGGGCGGGCCGGTGTACTGCGGGACGTCGATATCACCCGGCTGGTGCGGGTGGCACGGCAGCATGACGTCGTCCTGCGGCTGATCCCGCGGATCGGGGACTTCGTCGTCCCCGGTACGCCCGTCCTGGCGGTCCACGGCCGCACGGCACCACCCCGCCGCGCCCTGCGCCACACCGCGTCCGTGGGCGTGGAACGCACCTTCCACCAGGACCTCGGTTTCGGGCTGCGCCAGCTGTCCGACATCGCGCTGAAGGCTCTCTCCCCCGCGATCAACGATCCGACGACCGCCGTACAGTCCCTGGACCGGATCGTTCAGTTCCTCGCCGCGGTGTCCCGGCGCCCGCTGGACGCGTCGGTGTACCGGGACCGACGGGGCGCGGTGCGGCTTGTGCAGCCGGTGCCTGGGTGGACCGATCTGGTGGATCTGGGGTTCACCGAGATCCGCGGCTGTGCGCTGGGAAACCCGCAGGTCACACGGCGTCTGCTGGCCGGGCTCGACGATCTGGCGCTCCTCGCCCCCGAGGAGCAGCGGCAACCGCTGCTGCGTCATCGGGCGCTGCTCGCTCAGGCAGTCGAGCGTCACACCCCGGCGCCCGCGGACCGCGCGTTCGCCCTCCGTCCGGACCGTCAGGGCATCGGCTGACCGGCGCGTCGGGGAGTTGCCGTGTCGTGTCGGCGAACTACCGCGTCGCATCGGCTGGTTGTCGCGTCACGCCGACGAGTGGTCGCGGGTCAGTCCCGCCGGTGCTCCGGAACGGATCGTCAGCCAAGCCGACACACGAAATCGGTACGGCTGACGATCGTGTTCCTCACGGCATGAGGTGGTAGTCCGGGAAGTTGCCGGGGATCCGCTCCCCGGCCGGGCCCCGGGTCACGGCCCGCACGAGGAGCTCACCGCCGACGAACGCGCCGCGCCAGGACGCGCCGAACCCGCCGAACAGCTCGTCGCGGTCGCCCCGTGAGCGAGGCTTGCCGTGGCCGACCTTGAACGCGCGGATCTGCGGAGCCAGCCGGTCGAAGGTCGCCCGGTCGTCCGTCGACAGCGTGGCCACCAGCGCGCCGTTGGAGGCGTTCATCGCGGCCAGCAGCTCCGCCTCCGTGTCGACCAGGACGATGGTGTCGACCGGGCCGAACGGTTCCGCGTGGTGCAGCGGGGAGGACGGCGGCGGGTTCAGGAGCGTGACCGGCTGGACGTACGCGGAGGTGTCCTGTCCGGGCAGGAACCGGGCGTCGGGCCGGCGGCCCCGGTGCAGTGGGACGGCACCGCGCTCGACGGCCTCGGCGACCTGGTCGCGCAGTTCCTTGGCCTTGGTCGCGTTGATCACCGGCCCGAAGTCCAGTTCCGGGTACGGGTCGTCAGGCTTCTCGACAGCCAGCGGGTGTCCGACGCGCAGGGTGCGGACCGCCGGGAGGTAGGCGGCCAGGAACTCGTCGAACAGCTGCCGTTGGACGACGAAGCGCGGGTACGCCGTACACCGTTGCTTGCCGTAGTCGAAAAGCTTGGGAACGATCGCGGTGAGCGCGTCCCAGTCCGTGTGGTTCCAGATGCCCCAGGTGTTGAGTCCCTCCTGTTCGAGTATGTGCCGCTTGCCGAGGTCGGCGACGGCGGTGGCCACCGCGGCGCCGGTGTCGCGGCCGCCGACGAAGGAGACGCAGCCGATCTCCGGTGCGCGCACCAGCGCCTTGGACAGCTCACC
>Ga0307516_10002347_pt1 | contig 25408 bp, 22 predicted proteins | sample 19_EM_MG_FD_203310 | JGI IMG/M metagenome (GOLD analysis project Ga0307516, IMG submission 203310) | Populus trichocarpa ectomycorrhiza microbial communities from riparian zone in the Pacific Northwest, United States - 19_EM | ecosystem: Host-associated > Plants > Roots > Unclassified | place...
GCCCGCCGAGGCGTGGGCGCACATCCGCGCCAGCAAGTCACCGCGGCCGGGCACCACGCTGACATTCGGCGACGCGGCCGCGGGCACATCGTTCGAGGTGCAGGTGCTGGGCCGCTGCGGACCCGAGGACGCGATGTTCCACCTGCGCTTCCCCGGCGATGTCTTCGCGCTGCTGGAGCAGCATGGCCACGTGCCGCTGCCGCCCTACATCGCGCACGCCGACGAGGCCGACGACGTCCGGCGCTACCAGACCGTCTTCGCCGACCGTCCCGGCGCCGTGGCCGCGCCCACCGCCGCGCTGCACTTCGACGAGGCCTTGCTGGCCGAGATCGCCGCGCGCGGCGTGCAGTCGGCGCGTGTCACGCTGCACGTGGGCGCCGGCACGTTCCAGCCGGTGCGCAGCGACGACCTGGGCGAGCACAAGATGCACACCGAATGGTTCGACGTGCCGCAGGCGACCGTCGACGCCGTGCTGCGCACGCGTGCCGCGGGCGGCCGCGTGGTGGCCATCGGCACCACCACCGTCCGCGCGCTCGAGTCGGCGGCCGTCGCGGCGAGCCTGGCCGGGTCGCCCGGGTCGCTGCAGGCCGGACCGGGCGAGACCCGCATCTTCATCACGCCGGGCTATCGCTTCCAGGTCGTCGATCGGTTGGTGACCAACTTCCACCTGCCCAAGAGCACCCTGATGATGCTGGTGAGCGCGTTCTCCGGCATGGAGCGCATCCGCGCGCTGTACGCGCACGCGATCGCGCAGCGTTATCGCTTCTTCAGCTACGGCGACGCGATGTTGCTGGACCGGGTGGAACCTTAGCCCTCAGCAGCTCTCGCAGCCGGCCGCTGCCAGCCACGGATCGCGCTGGCTCGTCCCGAAGGTGGACACCAGGAAGTCGACGAACGCGCGCGTGCGCATGGGCACGTGCTTGCGGGTGGGCATCGCGGCGAACAGCGTGACCGTGCGCAGATGCCAATGAGGCAGCACGCGCTCCAGGGCGTGTTCCATCAGCGCGTCCTCGGCCACGAACGACGGCAGGCCGGCGATGCCCAGGCCCGCGAGTGCGGCGGCGTAGAGCGTGTCGCTGTGGGTGGTCATCAGCGGGGGCAACTTCTTCAGTTCGACGACCTCGGGGTCGCCGTCGCCCCATGCCGGCTTGAAGCTCAGCTCGCGCTGCTCGCTGGCCGGGATGGGCATCAGCGTGTCGTGGTGGATCAGGTCGTGTGGATGCAGCGGCCGGCCATGCGCCTCGAGGTACTCGGGCGTGGCGCACAGCACCACCTCGGAGGTGGCGATGCGGCGCGCGATGAACGCGCCCTCGATCGGACGCGCGCGCTGCACGATGATGGTCACGTCGTGGTTCTCGTCGGGCGTCTCCAGCGAGGCGCTGGCGGTCAATTCCAGCGACACCTTGGGATGGAGCGCGCGAAAGCGCGGCAGGTGCTTGGCGAGCTGGTGCACGGCGAAGCCGGGCGGTACCAGCACGCTCAGGCGGCCGCGCGCCTCCGCGGTGGCGATGCCGGCCACCGCCTCGGCGTCGTCGACCTCGCTGAGGATGTTGCGCACGCGCTCGAGGTAGTCCTCGCCGACGTCGGTCAGCGCGAGCCGGCGCGTGGTGCGGTTGATCAGGCGCGCGCCCAGGTGCTCCTCGAGCTCGGCCACGAGGCGCGTGGCGACGGCGGGGGCGATGTCCATCGCGACCGCCGCCTTGGCGAAGCCGCCGGCATCGATGACCCGGGAGAACACGCGCATGGCACGCAGCTGATCCATCTGATTCTTCCTGAAACGGGAACAAACAATTCTACGGTTGCTTCTTTATCCACAAAGTCCGCAGGAATACAGTGAAGACATCGATGAAGCGCAGACACATACAACGCATCACCGAGGCCCGGCGGAAGCCCTCGAGGGCAGGCCACCGGACATCCTCAAACTGTTGAAGAAAGAAGTTCATCATGCAAGTTCGTCAAGTCATTGCCGCCGCCCTGCTCGCCGTCACCGCCGTGGGCGCGATGGCGCAGGAAATCGATCGCAGCGAAACGCTGCAAGCCAAGAGCCTCGCGGCCGCCCAAGCCAGCAACGGTGGACGCACGCGCGAATCCGTCGTCGCCGAGCTGCGCAACCTGCAGGCCGATGGCCAGCTGAAGAGCGTCGGCGAGCGCGCGCAAGACGCCGTCGTGCCCGTGGTGCCGCAAACGCAATACGCCGGCCGCACCCGCGCCGACGTGAAGACCGAGCTGGCCCAATGGCGCCAGACCCACAAGCTGGTCGTGGGCGATCGGGGCTGAACACCCAATAGTCATCCTGCGCGCAGTCGCAGGATCCACGCCGGCCGGGGCGACGCCTGCGCAGGGGTGGATTCCGCGACTTCGCGCGGAATGACGAGTCGGTCGACGGGCGGCGCGACAGGGGTCGCGCCGCCCGTTCCGCATCCGGGCGGCGACAATACGCGGATGTTGAAATTCGAAGTCCTGGCCACCGAGGCCCAAGCTCGCCGCGGGCGCCTGACGCTGAACCACGGGGTCGTCGAAACCCCCGTCTTCATGCCGGTGGGCACCTACGGCACCGTCAAGGGCGTGCTGCCCCGCTCGCTCGAGGAGATGGGCGCGCAGATCATCCTGGGCAACACGTTCCACCTGTGGATGCGGCCGGGCCTGGACGTGATGGCGCAGTTCGGCGGCCTGCACAAGTTCGAGAGCTGGAAGGCGCCGATCCTTACCGACTCGGGCGGCTTCCAGGTGTGGTCGCTCGGGGAAATGCGCAAGATCTCCGAGGAAGGCGTGCGCTTCGCCTCGCCGGTCAACGGCGACAAGCTGTTCCTGACGCCCGAGATCAGCATGCAGATCCAGACGGTGCTGAACTCGGACATCGTCATGCAGTTCGACGAGTGCACGCCCTACGAGACCAAGGGCGTGCTGACGACCGAGCGCGAGGCGCGGCTGTCCATGGAGCTGTCGCTGCGCTGGGCCGCGCGGTGCCGCGACGAGTTCGCGCGCCTGGCCAACCCCAACGCGCTGTTTGGCATCGTGCAGGGCGGCATGTTCGAGTCGCTGCGCGAGTTCTCGCTCGACGCGCTGGTGGCGATGGATTTCCCCGGCTATGCGATCGGCGGCGTCTCGGTGGGCGAGCCCAAGGAGGACATGCAGCGTCTGGTCGCCCACACCCCGCACCGGCTGCCGGCGCACAAGCCGCGCTACCTGATGGGCGTGGGCACGCCCGAGGACCTGGTCTACGGCGTGGCGCACGGCGTGGACATGTTCGACTGCGTGATGCCCACCCGCAACGCGCGCAACGGCCACTTGTTCACGCGCTTCGGCGACCTGAAGGTGCGCAATGCCCGCCACAAGAGCGACGAGACGCCACCGGACACGAGCTGCGCCTGCTACACCTGCGCCAACTTCAGCCGCGCCTACCTGCACCACCTGGATCGCTGCGGCGAGATGCTGGGGCCGATGCTCAACACGATCCACAACCTGCACTACTACCTGAACCTGATGCACGAGGTACGGGCGTCGCTCGACGAAGGCCGCTTCGCCGAGTTCCAGGTGAGCTTCGCGCGCGACCGCGCGCGAGGCGTCTAGCTTCCTGTCCGAGGCGCCGACGCGACTCCCGTCGCGCGCGGTGCCCCTGCACGCATCACTGCGTCTGCGTGGCTGACGTGATGGTCACGTTCGGCACCGGCACGCATGAACCGTCCTGCAGCGGCAGGCCGTTGCTGAGCAGCGCCGGGCACGGCGAGGCTGCAGCGATCGACTGGATGACCGCAGCGCTGCTCGAGACGTCAGCGAACACGGCGTAGCCATCGGTGTTGGCACCCTTGTCGAGGGTCAGATGGTTGTCGACCAGGTTGAAGAAGAACTGCGACGTCGCCGAATTGTCGTCGGCCGTGCGCGCCATGGCGGCCGTCCACTGCACGTTGCTGCCGCCGGTCAGTTCGAGCGCGATCGGCGCGTACAGCGTGGCCTTGGCCGCGGGCAGCGTGCCGCTGGTGGCGGTACCGAAGCCGCCGCCTTGCACCACGAAGCCGGGCACGACCCGATGGAAAATCGTGGCGCCCTTCTGGTCGAGGCCGTCATAGAAACCGGCCTTCACGTAGGCGAGGAAGTTGTCGACGGTGATGGGCGCCTTGTCTCCCAGCAGTTTGAAGACGATGGTGCCGTTGACGCTGCCGCCACCACCACCGCTCACCGTCATCGTGACGATGGGGGCGGGTACGGTCAGCGGCTGGGTGCTGAGCGTGGTGCCCTGCGTCGTGGCGATGATGTTGCTGGTGTACGCACCGGACGGCGTGCACGAGAAGTAGGCGGTCGTGTCCGTGCTGGCGGTCGGGGCGGTCGTCAGGCGGGTCACGTTCTTGCAGCCGGAAGCCGTCAGCGTCAGGTTGCCGAGGTGGGTTCCCGAGACCGTGACGAGGGCCGGCGTGCCGTACTTGGTGGCGGCGACGGTCATCGTGGAGACGGTCGCCGGGGTGTTGTCGCCGCCGCCGCCGCCGCAAGCGGTCAGCGCGGCGAACGTGAGGATCGCCAGAGCGGCACCGCCGACAGTGCGGGCGGACCCGAGAACATTGAAACGTTGCTGCATGATTGTGGGAAGAGACGAAAACGCGAATGGTAGGCCATGCGCGCTCGGCGGACTGTTAAGTGGGCGTTAATGATGAGCGGCGTCGCTGCCATACCACCCAAGGGTATGCTGGCATTTCCATGGCCGCATCGTTGAAACCCGCCGGGCAGCGCAGAGGGCCGTTGGCCGCTCAGCGCTCGGACGCGTCGCGTACCGTGGTCGCCGCGCGGGTCAGATCACCTTGGTGGCCAGCAACTGGCCCACCTCGTGGTGCAGCCCCTCCGGCGTGACCGCCTCGGCCGCGATGCCCGCGCCCACGTTGAGCCCCACCCGGCTGAACAGCCCGCGCCGGAACGGCTTGGTCATGGCGGCGCCTTCCACGCGCGAGAAGAACGAGCCCCACAGGTTCTGCAACGCGAGGGGGATCACCGGCACGGGACGTTGTTCGAGGATGCGCATGACGCCGCCCTTGAACGGCTTCAGCGTGCCGTCGTTGGTGATGCCGCCTTCGGGGAAGATGCCCAGCAGGTCGCCTTCGGCCAGCACCTGGTCGGCCGCCTTGAACGCCGCATCGTAGGCCGCCGGGTCGTCGTTCTTCGACGCGATCGGGATCGCCTTGGCGAGGCGGAAAAACAGGCCCAGGCCGGGGGTGCGGAAGATGCGCGCGTCCATCAGGAAGCGGATCGGGCGCGGGCTGGCCGCCATCAGGAGTACCGGGTCGACGAAGCTCACGTGGTTGCACACGACGATGGCCGCACCGGTGGCGGGAATGTTGGCGTCGCCCTGGATGCGGAAGCGGTACACCGTGCGCGTGAGCACGAACGCGACGAAGCGCAGCAGGTATTCGGGCACCAGGCAGAAGATGTAGCCGGCCACGATCGCGTTGGCGATCCCGGTGATCAGGAACACGCCGCCGATGCTGACGCCGAAGTGCAGCAGCGCGCCCGCGATCAGCGAGCTGGCGATCATGAACAGCGCGTTGAGGATGTTGTTGGCGGCGATGATGCGCGCGCGGTGGCTGGGAAGCGCTCGCATCTGGATCAGCGCGTACATCGGCACGCTGTACAGGCCGGCGCTCAGCGACAGCATGAACAGGTCGATCATCGGCCGCACATGCTGGCCCTGGCCGACGAAGTCCGAGAGGCCCCACAGCGCGGTCGTCGGCGTGGCGAGGTGGTTCACCGCGAAGTACAGGTCCACGGCGAAGATGCTCATGCCGATCGCACCCAGCGGCACCAGGCCGATCTCCACTTGCCGGCGCGACAGCACCTCGCACAGCAGCGAGCCGATGCCCACGCCCACCGAGAACAGCACCAGCAGCAGCGACGCGACGTGGACGTCACCGTGCAGCACGTCCTTGGCGAAGGACGGGAACTGGGACAGGAAGGTGGCGCCGAAGAACCACATCCAGGAGATGCCCAGCAGCGAGCGGAACACGACGATGTCGGTGCGCGCGAGCTTGAGGTTGCGCAGCGTCTCCGAGACCGGATTCCAGTTGATCGCGAGCTGGCTGTCGTGCGGCGGCGAGGCCGGAATCGCCTGGGCGGTCAGGCGCCCGATGACCGCGATCGCCAGGCAGGTACCGCCGGCCAGCGCGGGGCCCATGCCGGGCACCACGACCAGCAGGCCGCCGGCGAGCTGGCCAAGCAGGATCGCGACGAAGGTGCCCATCTCCACCATGCCGTTGCCGCCCGTGATCTCGTGGTCGTTCAGGTGCTGCGGCAGGTAGGCGTACTTGACGGGACCGAACAGCGTGGAGTGCACGCCCATGAGGAACAGGCAACCGAGCAGCAGCCAGACCTGCTGGCCGACGAAGCCCCAGATCGCGAGCACCATGATCACGATCTCGAACCACTTGATGACGCGCATCACCGCGGCCTTGTCGTACTTGTCGGCCAGCTGTCCGCTGGTGGCCGACAGCAGCACGAATGGCAGGATGAACACTGCGCTGATGACCAGGCCGGCCTTGTCCGATGGCAGCCACGACACCTGCAGCTGATAGGTGACGAGCACCGTGAACGCGAACTTCAGGACGTTGTCGTTGGCGGCGCCGAAGAACTGGGTCCAGAAGAACGGGGCGAAGCGGCGTTGCGCGAGCAGCGCGAACTGGCTGGGATGGGATGAGCTCATGGGGTGCGGTGTCCTCCGTGTTCCGCTGGCGCTGTGCGCCTTGTTGCGCCACTGTAGCCGCTGGTCGGCGGCATCGCCTGCGGCGATAACCCTCCATTGGCGGCGCCTGGCGGGAGTCTCAACGGACGACCGTCGGCCAGCCGGCGATCTGGTTGCGCTGCATCCAGGCGAACATCGATTCGACGGTGACCGTCTCGATGTGGTCGCTGAAACGCTTGGCGTTGGGGTGGTCGTCGAACGCGACGTTGGCCCGGGTCATCCGGCCGCCAAGGCGCGTGAGCGCGTCGATGTGCAGGACGGTCGGCTGGTAGTCGTGCAGTTGCAGCCACGCCTGCGCGCGCTCGCGCGTGTTGGCCGCGGGGTCCAGCGATCCGGCCAGCGTCTCGAGCGCCCACTGGTTGCTCTGCTGGTACTTCGTCGACCACGGATACGCGACGACGCTGTAGGCCGGTGTGTGCCATTGCACGAGTCGCCGGTCGTCGGTCAGCACCTGCATCAGCGCTGCCTGCACCTCCGGGTTCGGGACGACGTAGGCGGCCTCGTAGCGGAATGGCGTATCCAGAAAGAATTCGGCCAGTCCCTGGCGGAAGATCGCGGCTTCGGCGGTGCCGCACTGGTTGAGCTTGTGGGCGACGCGCCAGGCGCCACGCGGCGGGAATGGCGCAGGCAGCCCCGCCGTGACGGCGGAGCCGTAGGTGCCGAGGACGGTGGTGCGACTGCCGTACGGTTGCGGCGGGGGGGTGTCGTCGCGGTAGGCGAAGGCCAGGTGTGACCAGTTCAGTCCGTACTTGGTCAGATCCTGGCCGGCCCGGGCGAGGATCACCACCTGGGCGCCGCTGGCGTCCAGGCTGCGTTGCACACGCTCCGCGAGGCCGAGCGCCCGGGTCATGCTCGCGGTATCGGGCGGCGTGGTGTCACAGGTCTGGCCGGCCATGGCGTTGGCGGCCACGATGATCGCCAGTGAGCCGACCAGGAGCCGCAGGAGCCGTCGGGCGCGGCTCATCGCGACACTCGCTGGTTGTAGGAGAGCGAGCGTCCGATCTCGTTCGGGATGAAGGCGATCACATGGCCGGCCGTGCTGAGGACCATGCCGGTCGCGACGACCGTGACGACCACCACGGTTCCGACCGCCACGGCTGACGCGCCGACCGCCTTCCCGGCGAAGCAGATGCTGCCCTTCACGCCGTCGGCGACGTTCTCGACGATCCAGACCGTGCCCTCCGCGCTCGCCTCGACACCGGTCACGACGACCGATCCGACGCCCGCGACCAGGACGACAGGCAACGCGACGGAGATCGCCACCGGGATCATCGACGCTTCGCTGACCTCGCTCGCGGTGCTCTCCGCATGCGCGGCGGCGTGGGTGGCGAGCGCCGCGGCGATCGCCAGGGTGATGGTTCGGGTGCGGGTGGCAGAGGGGGGTTTCATGGGGATGCGTCAGTGTGAGGACGTGGCGATGGTGCGCAGACGGCGGCTGGCCGGCAACGGGATTGCGACGAGTGCTTCGGGCCGCGTCGTGAGGTATCGTCCGCGGATACTTTCGGCCGCCTCCATGAGCACCACTGTCGAGATCGTCAACGTCCTCAAGAGCGAGTTGAAGCTTGCCCGCCTGACCTACGCCGACCTGGGGCGCGAGCTCGGGCTCGCGGAGTCCAGCGTCAAGCGCATGTTTGCCAAGGGCGACATGCCCTTGAAACGGATCGACGAGATCTGCCGCGTGCTCAAGTGCGACTTCTCGGAACTGGCCCGGAAGGTGGCCGATCTCGAGCTGCTGCGCGACGAGCTGACGATGGAGCAGGAACGTGCCGTCGTGGCCGACCGGCGCCTGCTGGTGATGGCGCTCTGCGCGTTGAGCCAGTGGCCGTACGAGCAGATCATGGCCATGTACGCGTTCAGCGACGCCGAGGCGGTGCGCCACCTGACCCAGCTCGACCGGCTAGGAATCATCGAGCTCAAGCCACTCAACCGCTACCGCCTCAAGGTGGCCAAGACCTTCCGCTGGCGCGCCAACGGTCCGGTCATGCAGTTCTTCCGCGATCACGGCGTGGTGGACTATTTCTCCGGCAGCTTCGACGGCGAGAGCGAGATGCTGAGCCTGGTGCACGGGCACATCAGCCTGCCGATGGCCAAGGTGTTTCGCGACCGACTGCAGCGCCTGGCACAGGACTTTGCCCAGCAACACCTCACCGACCAGCGCCTGGCGCCGGCCCACAAGCGCGGGTTCACCGCGGTGATGGGTTTGCGATCGTGGACGTTCGGGCCGCTGCGGGACTTGCTGCGCGATCCCAATATCGAGCCGTGAGGCGCCCTGCCCGTTCAGCGGCTGGCGTCGACGGCCAGCGCCGGGCTTTTTTCGCGGGCGACCATTTCCTGCGCGAACTCGATGAAGGCGATCGCTCCACGTGACGCCGGATCGAACACGACGCCGGGCTGGCCATAGCTGGGCGCCTCGGCGAGCCGGACGTTGCGCGGGATGACGGTGTTGAACACCTTGTCGCCGAAGTGCGCCTTGAGCTGTTCGCTGACGTTGGCCTGCAGCGTGATGCGCGGGTCATACATCACGCGCAGCAGGCCGATCAGCTCCAGGTCGCGATTGAGGTTGGCGTGCACCTGTTTGACCGTGTTGACCAGGTCGGACACGCCTTCCAGGGCGAAGTATTCGCACTGCATCGGGACGATCACGCCGTGGGCGCTGCACAGGCCGTTGAGGGTCAGCAGGTTCAGCGACGGTGGACAGTCGATCAGCACGAAGTCGTAGTCGGCGTCGACGGCCTTCAGGGCGCGACGCAGGCGCTCGTTGCGACGCTCCAGCGGGACCAGTTCCACCTCGGCGCCAGCGAGTTCGCGATTGGCGCCCAACACGTCGTAGCCGCCACTGGTGGAACGCTGCACCGCTTCCTGGATGGTGGCGCTTTCCAGCAGTACGTCGTAGACGGTCAGGGGCAGGTCACGTTTGCTGACGCCGGAACCCATGGTCGCGTTGCCTTGGGGATCCAGATCGACGAGCAGCACGCGTTGTGCAACGAGCGCCAAGCCGGCCGCCAGATTCACCGTCGTGGTGGTCTTGCCGACGCCGCCCTTCTGGTTCGCAATGCAATAGATTCTCGCCATGGATGACCGGTGAAAAGCGCTGGGTGGTGGGAAGTCAGCCCCTATTGTCGCGGCTACTCGGCGGCTTGATCAGCGGGTTGCTGTGGCCTCAGCCACACCAGGCAGCGCTTTTCATTCAATTCCGGCACGTCGAGTTGTTCCACGTGGAACATTTCAAACTCGGAGGGGATGTCCGCCCGCTCCTGCGCCGACAGGTTGGCCTTCATCGCCGCCCATTGGCCATTCGGGGCCAGCAGCGTCCGGGTCAGCGTGGTGAAGTCCTGGATCGATGCGAAGGCCCGCGAGGTGATGAGGTCGAACTCGGGCTTTCGGAAGGTGCCGGCGCCTTCGACCCGGCCATGGACGCCCTCGAGATTGGGTAGCCCCAGCTCGGCAGCAGCCTGGCGGATGAAGGCCGCCTTCTTGGCGACGGCATCGACGCAGGTGACCTGCCAAGCGGGGTTCAGCATCGCGAGGATGACGCCGGGTAACCCGGCGCCACTGCCAACGTCGAGAAGCCGTAGCGCGCCCTGCCCGGCGGCGCCGGTGCCTTGGCGAAGCGGCATCACGACGGCCAAGCAATCGAGCAGGTGGTGCGTGAACATCTCGCCGGTATTGCGAACGGAGGTCAGGTTGTAGACCTTGGTCCAGCGCTGAATCAGCGCCATGTAGGCCAGCAGTCGTTCGCGTTCCGTCGACGTCAAGGTCAGGCCGAGGCGAGGAGCCAGCGCCTCGAGTTGACCGTCCATCCGGGACGGGGCACCGTATTCAAGCGGCATGTTTTGCGGGCGTAGCGTTTGGATTCGAGAAGCCCTTGATGCGCTTCTTCTTCAGGTGAACCAGCAGAAGCGATATCGCGGCTGGCGTCACGCCGGAGATCCGTGTGGCCTGGCCCAGCGTCTGCGGACGATGTTGATTGAGCTTTTGGCGCACTTCGAAGGACAACGCCGTGACTTGGTCGTAGTCCAGCTCCGCGGGCAGCGCGAGTTCTTCCAGGCCTTGGGCACGGGTGACTTCCTCGTTCTGCTTGTCGATGTAGCCAGCGTACTTCGTGGCGATCTCGAGCTGCTCGATGACCTCGCCGGCCAACTGCGAACCGAGCTCCTGGCTCAGTGTTCCACGTGAAACATCGACCGTCGGGCGAGCAATGGACGTGATCGCCACCACCGTGTCGAAGTCGATGCCGGGCCGACGCAACAGGTCGGACAGCGAATGCTCGTGCTCCAACGCCTTGCCGAGCAGGCGTTCGGCGTCGACCGACGGCAGGTTGTTCGGGTGCACCCAGGTCGAGCGCAGGCGCTCGGTCTCGCGCGCCAGGGCGTCGCGCTTGCGATTGAAATGGGCCCAGCGCGCATCGTCCACCAAGCCCAGCTGGCGGCCCAATTCGGTCAGGCGCAGGTCGGCGTTGTCCTCGCGCAGCTGTAGCCGGTACTCGGCGCGGCTGGTGAACATGCGGTAGGGCTCGGTCACGCCCTTGGTGATCAGGTCGTCCACCAACACGCCGAGGTAGGCCTGGTCGCGGCGCAGCACGAAACCGTCAGCGCGCCCGCTGGCCTGCAGCGACGCGTTGGCGCCGGCGAACAAGCCCTGGGCCGCCGCCTCTTCGTAGCCCGTCGTCCCGTTGATCTGACCGGCGAAATAGAGCCCGGCAATCGCACGGGTCTCGAACGTGCTCTTCAGTTCGCGCGGATCGAAGTAGTCGTACTCGATTGCATAGCCAGGACGCAGGATGTGCGCGTTGGCCAGGCCGGCCATCGACCGCACCGCTGCCAGCTGGATGTCGAACGGCAGCGACGTGGAGATGCCGTTCGGGTAGAACTCGTGCGTCGTCAGCCCTTCGGGCTCCAGGAAGATCTGGTGCGAATCCTTATCGGCGAAGCGGTTGACCTTGTCCTCGATGCTCGGACAGTAGCGCGGCCCCACCCCTTCGATCACGCCCGTGAACATCGGACTGCGGTCGAAGCCGGAGCGGATGATCTCGTGCGTGCGCGCGTTCGTATGGGTGACCCAGCACGGCATCTGGCGTGGATGCTGACCCGCTGTCCCCATGAAGCTGAACACCGGCATCGCCGTCGTGATCTGGCCGTCCGCGTCGGGCATGCCGTCGCCCGGCTGCTCCGCCAGCTGCGAGAAGTCGATCGACCGGCCGTCGATACGCGGTGGCGTGCCCGTCTTCAGCCGGCGCTGCGGCAGCTTCAGCTCCTTCAGACGCGCCGACAGCCGCTGTGCAGGAGGATCGCCCGCACGGCCGGCGCTGTAGTTCTGCAGCCCCATGTGGATCTTGCCGTCCAGGAACGTACCGGCCGTCAGCACGACGGTGCGCCCCCGAAACGTGATGCCGGACTGCGTGATTGCGGCGGTCACGCGATCGTGTCCGTCCACCGACTCGATCACCAGGTCGTCCACCGCCTGCTGGAACAGCCACAGGTTGGGCTGGTTCTCGAGGCGATGGCGGATGGCAGCCTTGTAGAGGATGCGATCCGCCTGCGCACGCGTGGCCCGCACTGCAGGCCCCTTGGACCCGTTCAGGATGCGGAACTGGATGCCCGACTCGTCCGTCGCGGCCGCCATCGCCCCACCCAGCGCGTCGACCTCCTTCACCAGGTGGCCCTTGCCGATCCCGCCGATCGACGGATTGCAGCTCATCTGCCCCAGCGTCTCGATGTTGTGCGTCAACAGCAGCGTCGCACTGCCCATGCGCGCCGCGGCCAGCGCCGCCTCGGTGCCGGCATGGCCGCCACCGACCACGATGACATCGAATTCCTGGGGGTAGATCACCGGCAACTCACTGCGCATGACCCGAGCCATCGCGGCCGGATCGAAGAGGACGACCCGCGCTGCGACGCAGGGCGAGATTCGATGGAATCTCGCCGCGCGGAGACGGGTCGGGGGAAGCCCCGATTTTAGGCGGGCTGGCGCCGACGCGCTACCCGAGAGGACAATCGGCGCATGCCCGTCGCCCCGCCCTCGCCTTTCAGCACCGCCTCATGCCGCGCAGGCTGCGGCGCGTGCTGCATCGCGCCGTCGATCACCAGCGCCATCCCCGGCATGCCCGACGGCAAACCCGCCGGCGTTCGCTGCGTCCAACTGGACGATGAGATGCGCTGCCGCATCTTCGGGCGACCGGAGCGGCCGGCGTTTTGCGGCGGACTTCAGCCGTCATATGAGATGTGTGGAGCGAGCAATACGCACGCGATGCTGTGGCTCAGGCAGTTGGAGATTGCAACGCGACCTGCGTGACTTCTTGACGTGGAGCAAAGCGAGTACTCGCACCTTCCAGCTATAGCGAGTGGCCTCGCTGCAGGCTCGGGTCTACGCAGCGATGTGTCGACGTACACCCGCATGGTGGGTCAAGTCTCCCTGCCACGCGAAGCGGTTCACCGCCGCGTTGAGATGCAGGACGAGCTTCGAGGGCGCGATGACTTCTCCCCGCTCGTCTTTCAGCAAGACGTTCGACCGAATCCCCAACGGATTGGACAGGGCCAAGACGTTTGGAATGACTTCGCGCCACTCCCAGCAAACCCCGACCATCCGGCCGGGGCTGGCTCCTTCCTTCACCTCAATGCCCCACAGCACTTCGCCCAAGTGCGTGCGATCCCGATCGAAATCGATGCCCCAACTGCTATCCAGGTACCTCATGCACTTGCACAAACGTCGCCATTCCAGAAGGCTTGCCTCGAAAGGATCCCATTCGCTAACGGTACTGGTGAGGATTGACATGGCCCTGAGAGTCGTTGGTGTTAGGAGCCTTTAGTGTGGGGCGGGCACGCGTTACCTCGCTACTATCAAATGTTGTAGTTGTCTGTGAGTACACTGAGACCCATGCGACTCCAGCGCTTGATCGACCTATCCCAAGCCGCTGATGGCGATAGCTTTCAGAGGCAGCTGGTGGAACTCGCCCACGAGATGGAATTCGAGTTGGTGAGCGGCTTGGTCGTTACGGAGATTCCGGGAGGCCCTGCCCAGATGGTCCGGGTGGGCAACACGCCCTCGGCCTACCTTGACTCGTTCACCAACGATGAAGATGCGGCACGCGACCCCGTACTGCAGCGCTTGAAGACACTCAGCGTTCCCGTGATCTACGACCAAGGTATGTACGTCCGTGAGAATGCGGGCGATCTCTGGGAAGAGCAGGCTCCCTTTGGCTACAGAACCGGCATCTCCGTCGCGCTGCATCTGCCCGGACAGCGACACTTTATTCTCGGCCTGGATCGAGCAAAGGCGTTGCCCAAATCTGAGGTCAGGCTGATGCGCATGTTGGGCGATCTACAACTGCTTGTCGTTCACGCCCAAGAGACGGCGCTTCGGCTTTTTGGCAAGCCGCTGACGGACATCACGCTTAGCCCAAAAGAGCAACTTGTCCTTCGCATGACGATGCAAGGCAAGAGCGCAAAGGTAATCGGCGCGGAAATCCACAGCGCCGAAGCCACGATCAACTTCCACCTGCAAAACGCGCGCGTGAAGTTGGGCGTCACGTCCAAGCATCAAGCAGTCTTAAAAGCTCAATCTTTGGGATTGATCTGAGTCTCGCTGTCCGTTAAGACTATAACTTCTGATAGCTCTCAAGCTCGAGCCTTCCTGCTGAAATTCACTACGCCGCTTCACGACGGCGCGTTGATTCAACAGGGGTTCCAGCATGCTCAGCTATATCTACACCGTTCTCTTCGGCGCCGAAAATGAAGTGGATATCCCTAGAGGCGGTGGCACTTGGCTTTGCTGATCGACCCATCTGAACAGTTGTCGATGGTTGCAATGACCAAACACAGCCATCCTCGCTTACAGTGTGTCTAGTCATATCATTTGAAACTAATCGTACCGGATGCTCCAATGGTGCGTCCACATCCAATTCGTGCAGACAGGCCTAATGAGGCTTGCCGCTATACGGCCCCGCTCTAGTTCCACCCTCAGAGAGGTTGGATCTGCTCCGCCCAGCATGTGGTAGCTTGCGCGGAATGCCCCTGGCGCACACCCAGCGCGAAGACGACGTCCGGCGGCTTGTTTCGCCATGACGATACCTACCGCATGAGACGCGCCCGACTTCCGCGCCAACCGCACGAGTCGCGTTCGCGATGACACAGGGTCGGCAGGCCGCCGTCCTCTTCATCGCATAGCACGCTCGTGTTCGGTCGAAGCCGATTTCAATAGCCGGCGCGTTTCAGGCAAGCTAGCCGCCTTGGCTGCACTGAACTCAAGCTGCCTTTGCAACATCGCGGCTACCCCACTACCGTATAGCTGCACTGCCGACCCCCACGCAGCGATCTCGACACGGTCCAAATCTGACTCAGGCAATTGAGCGTGCGCTGAACAAGTGCTCTGCACAACGACCATGCCATCTGATAAAAAAAAGCGGGGCGCCGACCTAGATCGACGCCCCAAGAGTCAATCAGAGGGGACAGCAGACCGCCACGAGTGGCAGTAGTGAACCGAGCTGATTGTGGAGGGTAGGTTCAATGCGCGCTTCGCATCGATGAGTCATTGGAGCGTAGTAGAAGAGTTTTGGCACCTAGCAGAAGTTATAGTTTTGAGACCAAGGTACTTGTCGGTGAAGTCTCCACTCGATAGATGGACGTGCGCGAACTGCGGCTCAGAACAGAAGTCGATCAAACGCGAGCGCTTGCACGAGGTCTGGGAGCCCACAACCCTGTGCAGTGACTGGCGGCGCACCGAGACTGCAAATCGCGCGGACACGGCAGAATTCTTTGCGCCTGGGTCGTCGCTCGTCTTGCCTCGTCTTTCGTTCAGCCGGCCTCGATCAAGCCCAACTTGATCGCCTTTAGCGCCGCCTCGTACTTGCTTCCACAGCGTAGTTTCTTCATCACCCGTCGAAGCTGCAGCGTCACATCGCAATCGGACAGACCCATCTTTCGCCCGATTTCCCAACTCGTCATCCCGTCCATAGACCACCGCAAGGCTTCGAGCTCATTCTTTGTCAGAGACCAAGCATTGTTGGGATCTGGTCTAGTCGGACTGCACAGATGGAACGCGGCGGCTTGAGAGTGCGCGCCGAAGATCAACACATCCTCAATGATCGACTTGTAGTTTGCGACGCTCTCACACCGGTCGTGCCCCCAATTCGCGCCGAACATGTAGTGACGCCCCTGTCCGAGATGCATTGCAAAGGCTATGCCGCTTCGATAGCCGAATTGGGCCTGACGATCCCAGAGTTCCTGTTGAGCAGCTGAAGTGTATGTTTGCCTGCTCCAGACAATCGGCGAACTTCGCAGCTTGCAATGCTGATTGACCGGATCAATACGCCCTCGGTCAAAATCTTCGAACTCCTTCCGATGGCCTTCCGGGGCGTTCGTAATTGTCCGAAATTCAGTCATCGTGGGCGAGTGATCCGCGACAACCATTGCGCCAAAGGTGTTGAAGCCGAGGCCCTGAGTGAAATCTACAAGGTGCTTAAAAAAGTCCCCGACGCTACTTGCGTGAAGCACTTCCAAGCACCTTCGATTGAACAACGAATCCATCATTGCCCTCCTATTGACTCGACTCTTTGTGTCGCTGCCGTCCCGAGAGCGAGCGCACTTCGTACGAAACTAAAGCCATGAGCTCGATTGCCGGTGTCGCGCACAAACTGTCCGCAGATGCTTCAAGAGCACTCAATCAGACCAAGCCGTATCGCGCGCAGACCCGTCTCATGCTTGCTCGAGCATCCCAGCTTCTGCATGGCTCTGCGAAGCAAGAGCGTTACATGGCGCTCCGAAATCGACATACGGCCGGCGACTTCCCACGATGTCATTCCATCCATCGTCCATCGAAGTGCCTCAAGCTCACTGGTGGCTAGCGACCAAGAGTTGCTGGGATCACGCTTGGATGGCAGGGCGAGCTCAAAGGCCGCTGCCTGTGCGTGCTCGGCAAAGCTCAGCACATCCTCCGCGATCGCTTTGAAATGTGGCGCGTCCTCGCAACGATCCCTGGCCCAATTTGCTCCGAATACAAAGTGTCTGCCGCGGGCGAAGTGCATGCCCACAGCCAACCCGCTGCGATATCCGTAAGGCTCTTGCCCCTCCCAAAGCGGGCGAGTGTGTGGAGCTGAATAGTCCCGTCTGTTCCAGACAAATGGTGAGCTCGAGAGTTTGCAATGCTGCAAGACAGGATCGATGACGGTGCACCTTCGATCCCTGAAGGTGTCCAAATACGCTTCCGGCGCATTGTTCAACACCTGGAATTCACGCAGCGTCGGCGAGTGGTCCGTCACCACCATCGCCCCAAACGTGCTAAAGCCCATATCCTGGACGAACGAAACTATCTGCCTTGTGAGGTCCTTGACGCTGGTCGCGTGCAGAACATCGAGGCATCGCTTCTCATGCAGCGTTGCACTCATCTCAGTGCCGCTCCGGGTGCGTGAACATCGTGACCCTTCCATGCGGGAGTTCTCGAACGGAACACCTCGCCAGCGACGGTAGCAGCAGCCTCCCATTCTGGGCATCGCCTGGACAGGGTATCGGGCATCGCTAACTCGCGACTTGAAGGCCGCGAGCGGTGATGGCGTGACTTGCCGCTTCGCGCGCCATGGCCACTATCGATCCGCGAGCATCGCCGGTACGGTAGCCAGCGCCGTGCGGATCAACAAGCTTGGCGCGACAGCCAGCGGAGGATGCCTCGATGGATGTGCCGCGGCGAGACGGGCGTCAGAGACTTTCTATCAGCCGCAATTTGATCGCCCTCAATGCCGATTCGTACGTGCTTGAACAGCCGAGCTTCCTCATCACCCGCTGAAGGCGAAGCGCGACGTCCCGCTCGGACAGCGCCATCTTCCGGCCGACCTCCCACCGTGTCATGCCGTCCATCGACCAGCGCAACGCTTCGAGTTCGCCAGGAGTCGGGTTCGGCTGATCGTGGTCGGGCGGATCGAGTTGAAAGCTGAGTTCGCACGCAGCGGCCTGCGCGTGAGCCGCGAACTGGATGACGTCCTCGACCAGCCGTTTGACTTGCGCGGCTGAGCCGCACGTCGGCTGGTCGCTATCCGGGCCGAACAGGAAATGGCGGCCGCGTGGGAGGTGGAAGGCGACGACGATGCCGCTGCGATAGCCCGAGGGCGCCTGCCGCTCCCACAGGTTCGCCTGACCGCCCTTGACGTAAGTCGACTGATCCCAGACAAGAGGCGTCGAAGACGACGCGGCATGCTGCGAGACGGGATCGACGCGGGCGGCTTCCATGTCCTGGAATTCGGACATGTAGTCGGCCGACGCGTTGGTGATGTGCTGGTGCTCCCTGAGCGTCGGCGAGTGGTCGGTGATGACGGTCGCAGACACGCGCCAGAAACCCCGATCCTCGGAAAAGGCGACCATCTTTCGCCGAAGGTCGCCCACCGATTTCGCGTGCAGCACCTCGGCGCAGTGTCGGTCCAGTTGCGTGTCCATCGTGACCCTCGTCAATGCGGTATGCCGCTTCGAAAGGGTCAAGTGTTTGCCTTGTGACCCCCGCCGGCGTGAAGTTCTCGAACGGAACTCCTCGCGGGCGACAGTAGCATTCACCCCGGCTTCAGGGCATCACCTGGACAGGGTATCGCGCACCCCTAACCTTCCTCTGAGTGCGCACTGCTGCTGCTTATTGAGCAGCCCGCTTCGTCAACTGCCGACTCACGAACATCAACGCCACGACAGTCAACACAACGCACATGAACAAGCTCGGCGCCACATCCATCGCGCTGATCGGCGCGTTCTTCAGGACCCGATTCATCAACGTCGTCTGAGCCAACGCAGGCACCCAGAGGTTCCAGGCCGACTCGCCTTCCTGGTTGAGCATGCTCATCACCGGGCTCATCGTGACGGCCAGGGTGAGGACGACGGTGTTGGCCTGGGCCTCCTTGAAGGTCTTGCAGCGGATGGCGATGGCCATCATCAGGGCGGACAGCGCGGCGGCGAGCGGGGCGAGCAGGCCGATGAACCAGGCGGCCTCGATCCAGCCGAAGCGAAACAGCGCGGCGAGCGACTCGCTGCGCAGCAGGCTCTGGGCGGGCAGGAAGCTCATGCACGACAACACGGCGATCAGGAGTCCGAGCGCGAACACCGCGCCCCATTTGCCGACGACCAGCGCGGTGCGCGAGGCGGGCGTGGCGAGCAGGGGTTCGAGCGAGCCGCGTTCGCGTTCGCCGGCGGTCGTGTCGAGCGCGGCGTTGAGCGCGCCATACAGGACGGCCATCAGCACGAACATGGGCACGATGCCGGTCAACTGCGCGGCACGCGAGGCGTTGTCGGCGATGTCGTGCTCGTCGACGCTGGCCACGTTCATCACGCCGGGCGCGACGCCGCGGGCGACGAGGCGCAGCGACGCCTGCTCCTGGCTGAATCCCTGCAGCAGGCGCTGGATGGTGCCGACGCCCGCCTGCGCACGGCCGTTGGCACTGCTGTAGACGAGTTCGATGCGCGGTGCCTGGCCGTGCGCGAGGTCGTCCTCGAAGTTGGCGGGCACCACCACCACCGGGTCGCCGAGCTTGCTGTCCTTGAGTTGCGCCTCCCAGTCGGCCGGGGCGGTCTTGATGACGAAGGTCTGGCGCTCCAGGTAGTTGCGCAGCGTCGGCGCGTTGGCCAGGCCGATCGCGACGATCTCGCGTGCCTCGGCGCGCTTCTCGTACTTGCCCACCAGCGACGACAGCAGCACCAGCATCAGCGGCCCCATCGCCACCGAGGTGAAGAAGACGACCGCCAACGTGCGGCGGTCGCGCAGCGCGTCCTTCAGTTCCTTGACGAAGACCGTCCACATCGCGCGCGGATTGTTCATTGCGGCCGGCCCTCGGGTCCGAACGCGAGCTGCACGAAGGCGTCCTCGAAGTCGCTGCACCCCGCCTGCTCGCACAGGCTCGCCACGGTGCCGTCGGCCACGTGGCGGCCGTGCGCCACGACGACGACGCGGTCGCACAGGCGCTCCACCTCCTGCATGATGTGCGTGGAGAAGACGATGCACTTGCCCGTCTCGTCGCGCAGCACGCGCAGGGCCTCGCGCAGCGCGCGCGTGGCGACGACGTCGAGGCCGTTGGTGGGTTCGTCCAGCACGATGTTGGCGGGGTCGTGCACCAGCGCGCGTGCGAGCGCCGTCTTCATGCGCTCGCCCTGGCTGAAGCCTTCGGTGCGGCGATCGAGCAGCGACGGCATCTCGAGAAGTCGCGCGAGGTGCTCGCAGCGCGCCTGCGCGACGTCGTCGGGCACGCCGTGCAGGCGTCCGTGATAGACGATGTTCTCGCGCGCGGTCAGGCGCGGGTACAGCCCGCGCGCGTCGGACAGCACGCCGAGGCGGGCGCGCAAGGCCTGCGGGTCGTCGCGCAGGGCGATGCCGTCGACACGAATCGAGCCGCTGTCGGGCGTCACCAGGCCAACGAGCATGCGCAGGCTGGTGGTCTTGCCGGCGCCGTTGGGGCCCAGCAGGCCGGTGATGACGCCGTCCTGCGCGTGGAACGTCATGCCATCGACGGCCGCGACGGTGCGCGCGCTGCGGCCGCGGCCGGTCGTGAACTGCTTGCGCAGGTCGTCCATCGCGATCATCGCGGATCCTTTGGGGCAGAAGACGCGGCGTCGGGCGCGTGCGGCGACGGGTCGTCGAAGCGGTTCGGGTCGTTGGCGGCCGACACGGCGCGCGCCGGCAGCAGCGGCTGGAACGCCAGCGGGCGCGGCACCTTGGCGGCACAGCCCAGGTCCACGGCCTGCGCTTCAGCCTCGGTCGCCGCGTCGACGAAATGGAAGACGGCGTCGCGCATGCACGCGATCGCCGTGACGTTGTGGCCGTTGTTGGGGACGACCACCGATCGTGCCTTCGGCCCCAGCGCCTTGGCGACGCGCTCGGCGTGGCGCGGCGGCGTCACGGGGTCCAGGCCGCCGGACAGCAGCAGCACCGGCGCGTCGCTCCTGGGAATCGTGTAGAACGCGGCCGGCACGTCGCCGCGCGGCCAGTGCGCGCAGACCGCGCGGTACTGGCCTTGCGCGCCCTGATCGCTCGCGGGGCCCGAGGCCGGTGCCATGCGCGGCACGTCCTCGGCGCACACGACCGAGAAGTGCTGGCCCTCCGAGAGATCGGTGGGTCGTGCGCCGGTGGACGACGACAACGCCAACAGCGCGCCGAAGCGCCCCGCCGCCGCCTCCTCGATCGCGTGCGGCAGCATCGCGCCGAGCGCCGGCGTGTACAGCGGCGAATGCACCAGGCTGCGCAGCGCGTCGGCGGTCAGCGTGAAGTGGCGCGGCTGGCCAGTGACCGGGTCGGCGACATCGACGGCCCTGGGCAGCGAGGCCAGCAACGCCTGCCAACGCCCCGCCAGCGCAGGGTGCGCCTGGGCGCAGGCCTTCTCGGCCGCGCAGTCGCGAATCAGCGCCTGCATCGCGGCCTGGCCATCAATGTCGCCGCTCTCCGGCAGCACCATGTCGGGCGGCGCCACGCCGTCGATGACGACGCGACGCACGTGCCGCGGATACGCTCGCAGGTATTCGAGCGCTGCGCGCGTGCCGTAGCTGATGCCCAGCAGGTCGACCTGTTCGGCGCCGAGCGCGGCGCGCACGGCGTCGGCGTCGGCCATCGCGAGGGTGGTGGTGTAGAAACGCAGGTCGCCCCAGGGAAGCTTCTGCAGCGCCGCGCGGCAGGCGTCGAGCCCGGCCACCAGGCGAGCGCGGTCGAGCGCGCGCGCAAGGGCCTCGTCCGGCGCCGGCACGTCGCATTGCAGCGGCGCGCTGTGGCCGGTGCCGCGCTGGTCGATCAGCACCAGGTCGTGCCGGGCACCGAGCCGCGACGCCAGGTGCGAGAGGGTGCCGGCCAGGCCGATGGCGCTCTGGCCCGGGCCACCGGCGAAGAAGAAGATCGGATCGGGCAACTTCTGGCGCGCCAGCGCGGGGATCACGACCACGTGCAGGTCGATCTGCGTGGCGTCCGGCCTGGCCGGGTCGAGCGGTCGCCTCAGGACGCCGCATTGCGCGTCGTGGTCGAGTCCCGCGAGGCGGCAGGTGTGCAGTGCCAGCGGCGGCGGCTCGGGCGCGGCCGGTGCGGCCAAAGCGGCGCCGGCAGCCAGTGCGGCCAGTGCGACGAAAACGCGGCGCGCGAGGCGCCAACCGATCCCGCTCACGCGCGCGGAGACCACGCTGCGGCGGACTGCTTGAGCGTGGGCTGGTTCATGCGCATCAGGTCGGTGGCGCCGCCGATGAACTCACCGTCGATGAAGATCATCGGAAACGTGGTCCATCCGGTCCACAGCTTCAGCGGGAGGCGCTTGCGCCACTGGCTGACGTAGCTGCCGTAGCCTAGGTACTTGTAGGGGATGCCGGCGGAATCCAGCCACTTGCGCGCCTGGCGCGGGAACGGGTTCCAGGACATGCCGACGACGACGATCGCATTGGCGGCGACGGCGGCCTCCACCTCCGCGATGATGGCCTTGCCTTCGTCCGACAGGCGCGCACGGATGGCAGGATGGACGCGGGATTCGGCGAGGATGGCTCTGGTCAAGATGGCGTTCCGGCAGTGCTGCGAAAGGCGTCAGCGTAGCAGGTCCGCGCCGTTGGCCGACGCGCGTTCATCGACGTTCCACGACGCTTCGTCGGATGGCCCTTTGCCCGGATGGGCCAAGCGCGGCCGTGCGGATTTGGGCATCATGGCCCCTCTTCGCGCGAGCGCGCATCGGCACGCCTGCGGCGATCCCGTCGAAAGGAATCCCGTCATGAAGCTCTACTACAGCCCCGGCGCCTGCTCGCTGTCGCCCCACATCGCCTTGAGCGAGGCGGGCATGAAGTTCGAACTCGTCAAGACCGCGCTGCCGACGCACACGCTCGCCGACGGCAGCGACTACTACCTGGTCACCGCGAAAGGCCAGGTGCCGCTGCTCGAACTCGACGACGGCTCGCGCCTCAGCGAAGGCCCCGTCATCCTGCAATACATCGCCGACCACGCGCCGGCGAGCGGCCTCGCGCCGGCGGCCGGCACGATGGAACGCTACCGCGTGATGGAGTGGCTCAACTTCATCACGAGCGAGCTGCACAAGGGCTTCTCGCCGCTGTTCAATGGCAAGATGCCGCAGGAGGCCAAGGAGATCTTCGCGGCCCGGCTCAAGGACAAGTACGCCTATGTCGACACCCGGCTCGAGGGCAAGGACTACCTGATGGGCGCGCAGTTCAGCGTCGCCGACGCGTACCTGTTCACCGTGACGAACTGGGCCGCGGGCGTGGGCATCGACCTCACGGGCTTCAAGAACCTGGCGGCCTTCGACGCCCGCATGAAGGCGCGTCCCGCGGTGCAGGACGCGATGAAGGCCGAAGGCCTTCTGAAGTGACGCGAGTCGCCTCCCGGGTCAGTCCACGGCCTTGGGCGTGACCTTGCCCGCGGCCTCCTTCGCCAACACGCGTGCGCGCTCGACGTCGGCGTCGTGCGCCAGCGCCACGCCCATGCGGCGCTTGACGAAGCTCTCGGGCTTGCCGAACAGGCGCACCTCGGTCTGCGGCACGCGCATCGCGTCGGCAAGGCCGTCGAAGCGCAATGCTTTTGCGTCGACCCCGCCGTAGATCACGGCGCTCGCGCCGGGGCTCTTGAGCGACACGTCCACCGGCAGGCCCAGGATGGCACGGGCGTGCAGCTCGAACTCGTTCTGCCACTGCGTGATCATCGTCACCATGCCGGTGTCGTGCGGGCGCGGGCTGACCTCGCTGAACCAGACGTCCGAGCCCTTGACGAACAGCTCGACGCCGAACAGGCCCTGGCCGCCCAAGTCGTCGGTGACGGCCTTGGCGATGCGCTCGGCGCTCGCGAGCGCCGCGGGATCCATGCGCATCGGCTGCCAGCTCTCCACGTAGTCGCCCTTGACCTGCACGTGGCCGATCGGCGCGCAGAAGCTGGTCTGCACCGCGCCGCCGGCGTCGAGGGAGCGCACGGTCAGCAGCGTGATCTCGTAGTCGAAGTCTATGAAGCCCTCGACGATCACGCGGCCGTGGCTGACGCGACCACCGGCCATCGCGTAGTCCCAGGCCGTCTTCACGTCGGCGGGGCCGTCGATCTTGCTCTGGCCCTTGCCGGAGCTGCTCATCACCGGCTTGACGATGCACGGGTAGCCGATCGCGGGCCGGCCACCGGATCCATCGATCGCGGCCTGCAGCTCCTCTTGCGAGTCGCAGAACACGTACGGGCTGGTGGGCAGCCCCAGCGTCTCGGCGGCGAGGCGACGGATGCCTTCGCGATCCATGGTCAGGCGCGCGGCGCGCGCGGTGGGAATGACGCGCACGATGCCTTCGGCCTCCAGGGCCTGCAGCTCGGACGTGGCCAATGCCTCGATCTCCGGAACCACCAGGTCGGGCTTCTCGCGCTCGATCAGCGCGCGCAGCGCCACGGGGTCGCTCATCGTGATCGTGTGTGCGTGGTGGGCCACCTGCTGCCCGGGGGCGTTCTGGTAGCGATCCACGGCGATCGTCTCGACGCCCAGGCGTTGCAGCGCGATCAGCACTTCCTTGCCGAGTTCGCCGCTGCCCAGCAGCATCACGCGGGTGGCGGCGGGGCTCAGGGGCGTGCCGAGGGGCTTGTTGTAGATGGTCATGACGGGTCGGACGGATTGAAAAGGAAAAGGATCAGGCCTTGGCCGAGACGGGCTTGAACACGCCGTCGCAGGTGGCGCGTTGCGGGTCGCCGGCCGGCAGCTTGGCGCACAGGCCCTGCACCTGCGCGCCGAGGTGGTCGATGACGGCCTGGTGCTTGCCGCCCGCGTTCCACTTCACGAGCTTGGCGCCCAGCTTCTGCAGCGAGCGGCCGCTGCGCTGGTCGAACGCGTTGGCCTGGCCGGCGGCCTCGTTGAACACGGCCTGCGCGGTGGCCTCGATGCGCTTGGTGTCGTTCGGAGCGAGGTCCACCAGCGCGCTGAGGTACGAGTTGCCCCACTGCAGGCGCGTGGCCGGACCTTCGCTCTTGTCGAAGGCCTGCTGGTACCACTGGAGCGCATCGGCGTTGCGGCCCTGCTTGCGTGCGTTGGAGCCGAGCTCGCTCATCAGGTAGTACGGCGAGTGGCTCTTGGAGAGGCTCTCCTTGAGCAGCGCCTCCGACTCCTTCCACATGCCCGCTTCCTCGAGCAACTGGGCGGTGGTCGGGATCACGGCCTGGCGTTCGAAGGCGTTGGTGGCTTCGCGGTCGGTGGCGGCGGCGGTGTCGCGCACCTCCTTGACGAGCGCAGGCGGCAGCTTCGGATGCATCGTGTCCTTGGGCTGGTCGAGGCGGGCCAGGTCGACGCGGGCGAACAGCGCGCCCAGGCGATCGCCGCGCGACAGCGTCGTGTCGGCCTGCAGGCGCACCAGTGCGGCGTCGAACGCGGCGGCGAGCTTCTGGCGTTCCGGGCCCGGCTTCGGCTGCACCGCGGTGACGATGTCCGTGGCGCTGTTGGTCAGCACGTCCATGTAGGTGCGGCTCAGCGCCGGGTCGGCGAGCACCTGGGCCACGCGGGTGCGGGTCGCGGCGTCGGGCGACGGCGCGTTCTTCTCGTCGCTGTCGGCGATCGACTTCAGCATCAGGCGCGAACACGCCGCGGCCTCGGTGCCCGGGCAGTTGGTGGCGAGCTTGCGCAGCACCGCACCGCGCTCGGCGGCCGGCACGGCCTGCGCGCCCTCGTCGGTATCCCACGAGTAGAAGGCCAGCAGGCGCCACTCGCTACCGGTCAGCGGCTTGCCGGCGCGGGCGTCGGCCAACACCGTCGCG
>Ga0307516_10002348_pt1 | contig 25403 bp, 21 predicted proteins | sample 19_EM_MG_FD_203310 | JGI IMG/M metagenome (GOLD analysis project Ga0307516, IMG submission 203310) | Populus trichocarpa ectomycorrhiza microbial communities from riparian zone in the Pacific Northwest, United States - 19_EM | ecosystem: Host-associated > Plants > Roots > Unclassified | place...
ATTTGATATACTGCACCAGCTTGGCATGCAGGTCGAGCTCCAGCAAGGGTAAAAACCAGCGGAAGATGGCTCTTGCCTCTTCTATCCTGCCGGCTGCCGCCAATCGGTAGATAGCCACCGTCTCGGCGGGGAAAGCCCCTACCAGCCCACCGACCCAACCTACCGCGCCCATCGCCAGTTCCTCCACCGCAATGGTATCCACCCCGCATAAGATCTTGACCCGGTCTCCAAATCGGTTGATCATCCGGGTTACATTGCTGATATCCCGGCTGGATTCCTTCAACGACTGTATATTCTCCATTTCTATCAGCTCATCCCACATTTCCAGTGTGACATCTATCTTATAGTCGACGGGATTGTTATAGATCATGATCGGAAGATCCGTCTCCGAGGCGATGGTCTTGAGAAAGACGACGGTTTCGCGGTGATCGCTCTTATATCGCATGGGCGGCAATAACATGATGCCCTTCGCTCCCCAATATTTGGCCAGGTGCACCTGCCGTATCGCCTCCAGGGTAGAGCCTTCGGCAATATTCAGCAAGATGGGGATCCTGCCTTCTGCTTTTTCCACCGAGAACTTCACCAATGCTTCTTTCTCTGCCGTGGTCAGTACACTGGCCTCTCCCAGCGAGCCGCCGATGATCACGCCGTTCACCCCTGCTTCCATTTGCGCAAGCAGGTTGATTTCGAACATCCGTAAATCGAGGGTATCTTCCGGGGTAAATTTGGTTGTCAGTGCGGGAAAAACTCCATTCCAGCTAATGCTCATGTGATCGCTATTTGAATGGCAAAAATACTTTTTTATGCGGTAACCCTAACTGCGGCAATTAATCTCTTCTTTACAGATTTTAACATAACCGCTCAACGGCGAAGCCCAATCACGAAATCTCAAAATCTCAAAATCACGGTACGATCTCTCCTTCCAGGTCATAATCATAGGCCTTCGTGATCCGCACGTGTACGAATTCTCCGACCGGTAGTTTTATATCTGAATGGATAATGACCTCGTTGTCCACTTCCACCGAATCGAATTCGGTACGCCCCAGGTAACGGCCCGCTTCTTTTTTATCGATCAGGGTCTTGAATACCTGCCCGATCTTTTCCTGGTTTTTCTCATAAGAGATCTCCTGCTGTACTTCCATGATCTCTTCGGCCCTTCGTTGTTTTTCCGCTGCGGGGACATCGTCGGTCAGTTCATGCCCGGAAGTCCCTTCTTCATGCGAGTAGGTAAAGATCCCTACCCGGTCAAATCGGTGCTCCCGTAAAAAATCTTTTAATTCTTCCACATCCTCTTCCGTCTCCCCGGGGAAACCCGCGATCAAGGTTGTTCGCAGACAGATCCCCGGCACCCTGGCCCGGATCGTATGGATCAGTTCCGTCATTTCGGCCCGGGTGATATTGCGGCGCATGGCCTTTAACATGTTATCGCTCGCATGCTGTAAAGGCATGTCGAGATAGTTGCAGATATTGTCCCTTTCCTTCATCACATCCAAAATTTCCAACGGGAACTTCGAAGGATAGGCATAGTGAAGACGGATCCATTCCAGCCCCTTTACATCGGCGAGGCGATGCAGCAGTTCGGGCAGCATCCTTTTCTTATAGATGTCCAATCCGTAATAGGTCAGCTCCTGCGCGATCAGCAGGATCTCCCGTACGCCTTTTTTTACCAGCCCCTCCGCCTCTTTCACCAATTCTTCCATCGGCCTGCTCGTATGGGCTCCCCGCATCAGCGGTATGGCGCAAAAGGCGCAGGTTCGGTTGCATCCTTCCGATATCTTCAGGTAGGCATAATGGCGGGGAGTGGCCAGCAGCCGCTCTCCCAGGAGTTCCGATTTATAATCGGCTTCGAATTGTTTGAGCATGAGGGGTAATTCCATCGTGCCAAACCACGCATCCACTTCGGGGATCTCTTTTTCAAGGTCATCCCGGTAACGCTGGCTCAGGCATCCCGTTACATATACTTTATCGAGTTTGCCGCCTTTTTTGAGGGCCACCTGGTCCAGGATCGTATTCACGGATTCCTCCTTGGCCTTGTCGATAAAACCACAGGTATTGACCACGACGATATTGTGATCTTTTTTCGTATTTTCATGCACCACATCGATGTCGTTGGCCTTAAGCTGACCGCTTAGCACCTCACTGTCCACCATGTTTTTGCTGCACCCCAGGGTAATGATATTTACCTTGTCTTTTTTTAATGTTTTTGTCTTCATATATTAAGTCCGCAAAGGTACTAAACTATTACCCCAATCTTGTTAAATTTGACAATATGGCCGTTACACAACTGACGAGGATCTTTAAGGAGTTTTTCCAGAGCGAAAAGGCCGGCGGGCTGCTTCTGATCGGCTGTACCGTTGTCTCGATCCTCCTGGCCAATTCGGGGGTCGGCGCAGGATATATCCATTTCTGGCATGCCCGGCTGGATCTGTCTTTTAGCAACGTCCCCCTTGACTATTCCGTCGAGCATTGGGTGAATGATGGCCTGATGGCCATTTTCTTTTTGATGGTAGGCCTGGAGATCGAACGGGAATTATATGTCGGCGAACTGGCGAATTTTAAGAAAGCTCTGCTCCCGATCCTGGCGGCGGCGGGCGGCATGCTGGTACCCGCCGCCGGGCATTTTCTATTCAACCATGGCACACCCACCCAATCCGGCGTTGGCATCCCGATGGCCACGGACATTGCTTTTGCGCTCGGCATCCTTTCTCTGCTGGGTAATAAAATACCCGCTTCCCTGAAAATATTTCTCACCGCATTGGCTATTATCGACGACCTGGGGGCGATCCTCGTGATCGCTATTTTTTATACCAAGACCCTTTCTCTTTTATACCTGGGCTTCGCTTTGGGGATCTTCGGTGTATTGCTCATCATGAACAAGTGCAAGGTCACCCATTTGATCTTTTATTTGATCCCCGGTATCCTGATGTGGTATTGTATGCTGCGGTCGGGTATTCACGCCACCATCAGCGGCGTCCTGCTTGCTTTTGCCATCCCGTTCCGTACATCTTTGAAGAAAGCCCTCCCCACTGACCACTCACAACTTACCACTCACCTTCCTCCAATCCCTACCCCCCACTCCCCAAATCTAAAAATCCCGAAATCTCAAAATTCCACTCTCACCTTCCACAATCCCTCCGAACGCCTGCAGCATTGGCTGCATAAACCCGTAGCCTTCTTCATCCTTCCCGTCTTTGCCCTGGCCAATACGGGGATCCTGTTATCAACGGGCTGGCACCATACCTTGCTGACCGCAAACAGCCTGGGTATTCTCGTGGGGCTCGTACTGGGCAAGCCCGTCGGCATCCTCCTCTTCTGCCTCCTGGCCATACGGTTCAAACTCTGCCAGCTTCCCGATGATATGAACCGCAGTCACCTGCTCGGAGCCGGAACATTGGCCGGCATCGGCTTCACCATGTCGATCTTTATTGCCAACCTGGCATTCGAACTTCCGGAGCTTATTCAGGATTCCAAGATCGCGATCCTCGCCGCCTCCCTGCTGGCAAGTGTGCTGGGGTATTTCTTCCTCATCCGCGCCGGGGAAAAAATAGCAGCTTAGTTATATACATAAGTTCCTAAGACTGTGGATAGTTGTCCGATCGATTTAAATCTGGCACAGTTTTTCCGATATTTGCATTACAAAATTTAGAACAGTATGAGAAAAACCCTGGTTTTAGTTACGGCATTAGTATGTCTAATGGGCATTCAAGCAAAGTCCCAATCGATGGGAAGTGATTATCAGACGGCTGTAGGCGTTAAATTCTGGCCCGGTGCATTAAGTATCAAACATTTTATAGCCCCGAACAGGGCCCTGGAAGGCCTGGCGAGCTTTTGGGATCATGGCTTCCGGGTGACCGGTCTGTATGAGATCCACGGCGATATCAATGATGCTCCCGGTCTGAAATGGTATGTAGGTCCCGGTGCACATATCGGAGTGAACAATGAAGATTATTATCACAACGACCATTTTTATCACGATGGCAACTTATCCCTCGGCGTCGACGGTGTAGTAGGACTGGATTACAAATTCAAAGGTGCGCCCATCGCGATAAGCCTGGATATCCAACCCTATCTCGAACTCCTTTCTCATCCCTATCTCGATGTATGGGGGGGATTGGGTATCCGGTATACCTTCTGATCGACAAAACCTATTTTAAATAAAAAAACCACGCCGCGGGCGTGGTTTTTTTTGTGGCGGTCTATAATTTTTAAAGCATCCTATAGTTCTTTCAACTTATTTCTTTTCCAGGTTGAACAGGCTGTCTACGAACTCATGCTTGTCAAAGACAAGCAGGTCTTCCATCTTTTCACCCACCCCGATAAACTTGACGGGTATCTTGAATTGATGGGCGATAGCCAGCACGACCCCGCCCTTCGCGGTGCCATCCAGCTTGGTGATGGCCAGCGAGGTCACATCCGTGGCAGCCGTGAACTGCCTCGCCTGTTCCAATGCATTCTGCCCGGTAGAGCCATCCAGCACCAGCAAGACCTCATGCGGCGCATCGGGCATCAGTTTCTTCATCACCCGGCTGATCTTGCTCAGTTCCTCCATCAAATAGGCCTTGTTATGAAGACGACCGGCTGTATCGATGATCACTACGTCCGTCCCCCTTGCAAGTCCGCTCTGTAAGGTATCAAAAGCGACAGCCCCGGGATCCGAACCCATCCCCTGCTTTACGATCGGCACCCCCACCCGCTCGCTCCAGATCGTCAACTGTTCTACCGCAGCAGCGCGAAAGGTATCCGCGGCGCCTAACAATACGGATTTACCCGCTTTTTTGAAGTTATAGGCCAGCTTGCCGATCGTGGTCGTTTTACCAACCCCATTGACCCCGACCACGAGAATGACATAGGGCTTGTTCCCCGAGGGGGTGGCGAAATCCTTATACGACTGTTCAGGCGGATCTACAAGGATAGCCTCGATCTCTTCTTGAAGTATTCTGTTTAATTCGCTTGTATTGAGATATTTATCCTGTGATACTCTTTTCTCCACTTGTTGAATGATCCGCACCGTCGTATCGATCCCCACATCCGCACTTACCAATGCATCCTCCAGGTTGTCCAGCACCTCCTCATCCACCGTGCTTTTCCCCGCAATGGCCTTCGTGATGCGGGAAAGAAATCCTTCCTTGGTCTTTTGCAATCCCTGGTCTAAGCTTTCCTTTTCTTTCTTACCGAAGAGTTTATCAAAAAGTCCCATATCCCCTGCCCCCGGTAGGAGGACTTAGTTTAAAATGAATGAATCTTAAACAACAAAAAGCTGCCCCGGAATGGAGACAGCTTTTATAATCTTACTTACTACCCGTATAATTATTTTTGGGCCAGGAAATCCTTGATCTTATCCTTATGCACGATCGCCTCTTTAAAAGTATAGGCGCCCGTCTTGGGACTGCGCACGGCGCGGATCACCTTGGTCCAGTTCTTGGCTTCCGCAGCAGCCTTAGCATCTTTGCTTTTTATCGCGGTTTTAGCAGCTTTTGCCATGATTATTTGATTTCTTTATGAACAGTGACTTTCTTTAAAATTGGGTTGAACTTTTTCAGCTCCAGGCGCTCCGGAGTATTTTTCTTGTTCTTGGTAGTGATGTAACGGCTGGTGCCGGGCTTACCGCTATTCTTATGCTCGGTACATTCCATGATCACCTGAACCCTGCTGCCTTTCTTTGCCATGATATTGAAGGTTTAGAATGAATTAAATTTTTACTCCGTCCGCTCTTAATTGTTTAACAACACTCAGCAGACCGTTCTTGTTGATCGTGCGCAATCCCTCTGAAGATACTTTCAAAGTGACCCACTTGTCTTCCTCAGCCAGGAAGAATCGTTTGGTCTGTAAATTCGGTAAGAACCTGCGCTTGGTCTTGATATTCGAATGGGAAACCTTGTTTCCTGAGACCGGATGCTTACCTGTGATCTGACATACTCTCGCCATAACTCAATTTTTAACTATTGTGATGGTGCTTTTTCGATCGGCACCGTACATCTGTTTCCAGATTTTGGGACGGCAAAGGTCGTTAAAGTTCCTTAATTATCAAAAAGAAATGCCATTATTTTCCACAGGTTTGTTCACACCGGTGGATAATCTGCAAATTTACAACGAAAAAGCCAGTACATAGTCCCCCTGCGGGGTATTTAGCTTCCCATGTCCCCCCGCCGCGATCACGATGTATTGTTTACCCCCGATCTCATAGCTCATAGGGGTGGCCTGCCCGCCCGCCGGAAGTTGGTACTCCCACACCATCGCCCCCGTCCGGGTATCGAAGGCCCGTAAATGACCATCCAGGCTGGCCGCTACAAATACCAGGTTGCCCGCCGTGACGATGGCCCCGCCAAAATTGATCGACCCCCAATTTTCTGCTCCCGGGAACTTTTTCGGGTCCAGCATATACCCCAGGGGCACTTCCCATTTTTTTAAACCCGTACGCAGGTCGATCGCCAGCAACGTACCCCAGGGCGGCTTGGTCTGCATCACTCTCCCGCGGGCATCCGTCCTGAACAGGTAATCCCTTTTCATGATATAGGGCGTTCCCTTTTGCCATCCCGTCTCCACCCGCATCATCCGGGGCTGCTCCTTTTCCAGTTGATCCGCCTTTTCCCGCGGCAGCATATGGATAACGGCCGCCAGCCGGTTGATATTCGTGATCAGCAGTCCCTTCTCGGGGTCATAGCACATCCCACCCCAATGGATCCCCCCTACATTGCCGGGGGACATGATCGTACCCTCATAGCTGGGAGGGGTGAACGGTCCCTTGTTGCGAAGTTCGACGATCCTCTTTTCCGCTTCCTGCCGTTCGGCCTCGGTAAGCCCCCAGGCATCCTCCTTTGTCAACCCCTGGATACCCAGCGGTGCGGGTAATACGGGGAAAGGCTGCGTAGGCCAGGCCTCTTCGCCCGGAATATCGGAGGCCGGTACAGGCCGTTCCTCCACGGGGAACAGGGGTTTCCCGGTCACCCGGTCCAAAATGAAAATATGCCCCATCTTCGTGCCGACGGCGACCGCCGGTATCTTCTTTCCCTTCTTCTCCACATCGATCAGCATGGGCTGGGCAGCAATATCGTAATCCCAGAGGTCGTGGTGTACGACCTGGAAATGCCAGACCATTTTTCCCGTGGAAGCCTGCAGCGCCACCAAAGAGTTTCCATAAAGGTTCTGTCCCAGCCGCTCTCCCCCATAATAATCCGGGCTGGGGCTGCTCGTAGGAATAAAAACAAGGTCCCGCACAGCGTCCGTGGAAATGATCGACCAGGTATTGGCGGCGCCGGTCTCATGCGCTTTGGGGCCGTTCCAGGTCTTCCAGGCCACATCTTTTTCATCCGTGGGGATGGGGTTCCAGCGCCAGCGAAGCTTGCCGGTAAGCACGTCATAAGCTCTCACCATGCCCGGCGGATAATTATAGCGCTGGTTGTCCCCGATCGAAGACCCGACGATCACCAGGTTGCCGATGATGGCCGGAGGCGAGGTCTCGCTGATATTGTCGTCAAAGCCTTCCCGTAGATTGATGCTCCCCTCTTTGCCAAAGGAAGAGATCGGCTGACCATTCTTAGCATCCAGGGCGATCAGGCGGCCGTCGATCGTTGCAATAAAGATCCGTTGTACCTCGCCGGCAGCATCTTTAGTCCCTGCTGGTCCCTGCGCCGGCCAGGCCGATACCCCGCGGGAAGTTATTTCGGAATAATCGGCATGCAGGTCCATTTGCGGATCATAGACCCATTTTTTTTGCCCGGTACCGGCATCTACCGCCAGCACCCGGCAGCTCGGCGTGCTGAAATAAAGCGTATTCCCGATCATGATCGGGGTTGCTTCAAAAGCGGCTTTCTCCAACACCCGCGTGCCCGCATAAGTTTTTAATTCATCCGTCCGGCAGGTCCAGGCGAGTTTTAACTGCTGTACATTACCGTCATTGATCTGCCGCAGGGGGGAATACCGGGCGCCGCCGGCGTCACGACCATAACAGGGCCAGCTACCGTCGATGCCGGGGGAAGACTTCCCGGATCCTTGCCGGGCAGGGGTTTGCCCTATACATACAGAGGCCGTTAAAAGGCCTGCGGCCAGGATCCGGGCATAGGTCCTGCAGCTTTTCCAGTTTGATTTCATGATGGGCTTGTTTTTTGTTAAACCTACTTATTCATCCTGCCCGATAATAATTTCTTTGACCAATAGACAGCTTTCAGTGACAGGAAGCGATCTGTTATTTAATAATTTATTAATTTACCTTTCCCTTTTGCTTTCTCTACTTTGCGCAAAAGGTAGAAAAATGACGGAACAAATGAGAAGAAAAACGATCGTTCGGGATATTAGCTGGCTTTCTTTTAATGGAAGAGTATTACAGGAGGCGGCCGATCCTTCGGTTCCCCTCCGGGAAAGGATCCGTTTTCTGGGCATTTTCTCCAATAACATGGATGAATTTTTCCGGGTACGCGTGGCCACCCTCAAAAGGATGCATGAATTTAGCGGTGGGAAATCGAAGATCAACATGCACCTCGAAGTATCTCCCGATAAAATATTGAACGATATCCAGGCCGCCGTATTGGAACAGGGACAGGAATTCGATGCCATCTGGGAGGACATCCGGAAAGAACTGGAAAAGGAAAAGATCTTCCTGGTCACCGAAAAGGAACTCAATAAGGATCAGCAGCATTTCATACAGACTTATTTCGAAGAAGAAGTACGCTCCAATATCATCCCCCTGATGGTGGAGAGTATCCCTCAATTTCCTTATATCCGCGATAAGTCCATCTACCTCGGCGTGGTCCTCTCCCGCAAAGACGATAGCATGAAAAGGAAATATGCGCTGGTAGAGGTCCCCAGCAGGGCCCTGGGCCGTTTTGTCCTCCTGCCCTCCCCTTCGCCGGATCAACATCATATTATTCTCCTGGAAGATATTATCCGGTACAACCTGCGGAACATCTTCGCTTATTTTGGTTATGACACGTATGAATCCTGGGTCTTCAAGGTCACCCGCGACGCGGAGATCGACCTGGATAACGATATCTCCACCACACTGATCCAAAAGATCGAAAAGGGACTGAAAAACCGGCGGAAGGGAAAGCCCGTCCGTTTTGTATACGATAAGGAAATGGACACCGGTCTGCTGGATTATATCATCAAACGCCTGAACCTCGTCCGCAAAGGCAACCTGATCCCGGGCGGAAGGATCCATAATTTCCGTCATTTCATGGATTTCCCGGATGTATTCCCAAAGAAAGGTCAGCGTAAAAAACCCTTCGTCCATCCCATGTTGGTAAAGACGCCCCGCGTCACCGATGTGGTGCTGGAACAGGACGTCATGCTGCATTTCCCCTACCATTCCTTCAATCCGATCATCGATATGCTGCGCGAAGCGGCTATCGATCCGAACGTCACCACGATCAAGATCACCTGCTACCGGCTGGCGGAAAATTCAAAGATCATCAATACCCTGGTCAATGCCGTCAGGAACGGGAAGCATGTCACCGTCATGCTGGAGTTGAGGGCGCGTTTCGATGAAGAGGCCAACCTCGAATGGAAAGAAAGGCTGGAGGACGAGGGGGTAAAAGTATTGCTCGGCGTCCCCAACATGAAAATACATGCCAAGCTCTGCCTCATCAAAAAAAGGATCAACAACTTTACCATTCATTATGGTTTTGTCAGCACCGGCAACCTGAATGAAAGGACCTCGAAGGTCTATGGAGATCATTGCCTCCTCACCTCCGACCGTCATATCATGGCCGACGTGAACAGGGTTTTTAACTACCTGGAGAAATGGAAGGAAGGCACTGCCCCGTTAAAGGCCTGCAATACCCTGGTCCTATGCCCCATCAGCCTGCGCCATGAACTCCTGAAGATGATCGCCCGCGAAATAAAGCTGGCGAAAGAAAAAAAGCCGGCTGCGATCACGCTCAAGATGAATTCCCTCTCGGACGATGACCTCATCGATAAACTCTACGATGCGGCCAGGGCCGGCGTCGAGATCAAACTGATCATCCGCGGCATCTTCTGCATGTTCTCGGAGAACACGAAGTTCATCCGCCCCGTTACGGCGATCAGCATCATCGATGAATACCTCGAACACGCGCGGGTCTTTATTTTTCATAACGGAGGCAAAGACAAAGTTTATATATCTTCGGCGGATTGGATGGTACGCAACCTGGACCATCGCGTCGAGGTCACCTGTCCCGTACTCGATGAGTCCATCCAGAAAGAATTGAAAGATATCCTGGACATTCAACTGTCCGATAACGTGAAGGCAAGATGGCTGGACAATGAATTATTGAACAAATACAAAAGGGACCATTCGGATAAAAAAGTGCGGTCGCAGATCGAGATCTATAATTATTTACATACAAAGGTCCAGCATGGTACGGAAACGATCCACCTGAACCCGACCACCGGCAGCGGCATAGCTTCCGCCTCCTGAAAACTTAACAACATATGCGACTGGCAGCTATTGATATCGGAAGTAACGCGGCGAGATTGCTCATTTCGGATGTTTCCACGAACAACGGCAAGACGGAATTCAATAAGATCAACCTGGTACGGGTGCCCCTGCGCCTGGGCTTCGACGTCTTCGATAAAAAGGAGATCTCACCCGAAAAGACCCGGATGATCATGCACACCATCAAGGCGTACAAACATCTGCTCGATGCCTATGGGGTCCGGCATTTAAAAGCGGCAGCCACTTCCGCCATGCGCGATGCGATCAACGCCCGCCAGATCATCGAAGAGGTCGAGGCAGAGACGGGGATCCGGATCGAGGTCATCAGCGGCGGCAGCGAAGCAGCCCTGATCTATGAGAATCATATTGCGGAAAATCTCGACAAGGAACACGCCTATCTCTATATCGACGTAGGAGGTGGCAGCACCGAACTGACCTTTTTCGCCGAGAACAAACTGGTGTTTTCCGCCTCCTTCAACATCGGCACCATTCGTATCCTCAAACAACAGGTGGACGACGCGCAATGGGATACGATGAAAGAGTTCATAAAAAAAGAGACAAAACCCTGGTTCAATAATATTATCGCCATCGGTTCCGGCGGAAATATCAACAAGATCTTCTCCCTGTCCAAACGAAAGGAAGGCAAATCCCTTAGCCTCGAATCCCTGAAAGATTATTATAAGGAGTTCTCCAGTTTTTCCCTGCCCGAAAGAATGCAGCTCTATAAATTACGGGAGGACCGCGCGGATGTGATCGTCCCCGCCCTCCTGATCTATATCAATGTAATGCGTTGGGCTAATACGGAAGAGATCTATGTCCCCAAGATCGGTCTGGCAGATGGCCTGATCCAACACCTTTATGAAGACCTGAAAAAGAAGGGAGAGGTGGAATAGTAAATTGTTCCTAATTTGCGCAAAATCCCGACGGCTATGTCCATACACTCAGAGATCAAAAAGGTAACGACCCATACGCTGCAAAGAATGAAGGTCAGTGGAGAAAAAATATCCATGATCACCGCGTATGATTATTCCTTCGCGAAAATATTTGACGCGGCCGGTATCGACGTTATCCTGGTCGGCGACTCCGCTTCCAATGTCATGGCAGGTCATGAGACTACGCTCCCGATCACCCTCGATCAAATGATCTATCATGCTTCTTCGGTGATACGGGGTATCAATCGCTGCTTCGTAGTGGTCGATCTCCCTTTTGGCGCCTACCAGTCCAATTCCAAGGAAGCGCTGGCTTCGGCGATCCGTATCATGAAAGAGACCGGCGCCCATGGCGTTAAAATGGAAGGCGGAGAAGAAATATTGGAATCCGCAAAAAGGATCCTGGCCGCCGGCGTCCCGGTAATGGGGCACCTGGGTCTCACCCCCCAGTCCATCTATAAATTTGGTACCTATACGGTCCGTGCCCAGGAAGAGGTCGAAGCGGAAAAATTAAAGAAGGACGCCCAACTCCTGCAGGAAGCCGGTTGCTTCGGTCTCGTGCTGGAAAAGATCCCTGCCGTTCTGGCCAAACAGGTATCCGAAAGCCTGGCGATCCCCACCATCGGCATCGGCGCAGGAGGACACTGCGACGGACAGGTACTGGTGATGCACGACCTGCTGGGCATCAATACGGAATTCAATCCCCGCTTCCTCCGTCGCTACCTCGACCTGCACGAGCAGACCACCACGGCTATCCAGCAATATATCAAGGATGTAAAAAGCCGGGATTTCCCCAACGAGCAGGAACAATATTGACCTTCAAATTAAAATTTCGCATATACATCCCTTGTAGCTTTTAACAAGCTCTAAAAGTTCCTACTTAGTGTTTTTCTTACATATTTTGTGTTAACTTACAGTAACCAAAGTCAGATATATGAGAAAATCACTTTTCATCCTGAGCTTTTTGATAAGCTCCCTCCTTTCCTATGCGCAGCAGCCCCTTTCCGGTAAAGTAGTAGACGCCAAAACGGGCGTCCCCCTTGCCGGAGTTTCTGTACGCATCCGATCCACCAGGACAGGCATTTCCACCAACAACGAAGGCGGTTTCACGATCCAGGCCCGATCGAATGATGTGCTGGAGATCAGTAATATCGGTTATACTACTCAAACTTTTACTTTCACCGGGCAATCCACGATCACGATCGCCCTCGAGCCGGCTTCGACCGAATTAAAAGAGATCGTCTTTGTCGGTAGCCGTGGCGCCGGCAGGGCCAAGACGGAAACGCCCGTCCCGGTCGATGTCATAAAGGTCAACCAGATCGATATGCCCACCGCAAAAATGGATCTGACCTCCATCCTTAACGTAGCGGCTCCCTCCTTTAATTATAACAAACAATCCGGTGCCGATGGCGCCGATCACGTGGACCTCGGAACCTTGCGTGGACTGGGCCCCGATCAGACCCTGGTCCTGATCAATGGGAAGAGAAGACATCAGACAGCCTTCGTCGGCCTGTTCGGTACAAGGGGAAGAGGGAATTCAGGAGTGGATCTGAACGCCTTCCCCGAATCCTCCGTGGATAGGGTGGAAATTCTAAGGGATGGGGCTTCGGCTCAGTATGGTTCCGATGCGATAGCCGGTGTGATCAATATTATTCTGAAAAAGGATATCAACCATTGGGCCATCAACGGGGGCTGGAGCGGCTACGACGACCACGCCTTCAACGCCCGTAAGTTCAATGGCGGCAATCAATATTATGCCGGCAACGCCCTTGACGGCAATACGGTGTCCCTTTCCGTCAACAACGGGGTAGCCATCGGCAGCAACGGCGGTTTCCTGAATATCGGGCTGGAATTTTTAAAACAAGGCAAGACCTACCGGCAGGTAGATACGGCCAACTGGCTTACCAAAAAGAATGCGATCCCCTATCTCAACAGCGGCCGCCGTGCATTTGGGGACGGGTCCGTCACCACGGGTGGCATCATGTACAATATGGAAGTACCGTTGTATGCGGGCAAGTCGACAACCTTTTATTCCTTTGGCGGCTATAATTACAAGGCCTCTGACGCTTATGCCTATTCGCGTAACTTCAGCGCCAAGCCCGAACGTTTTCCCGTCGACGCGGGCGGCAATCTTTTGTATGATCCCTCCATCATGCGCCAATCCGGCGATGGCGAGACCTACTACAACCCGCACATCCAGACCCATATCATGGATGCTTCCGTAGCCCTCGGTATAAAAGGGGACGCAGGCAATAGTTGGAACTGGGACCTGAGCAATACCCTGGGAAGAAATGATTTTCATTATTACGGGGACAAGACCTATAACGCCTCCAAAATTGGCGCGACCTCACCTACTCATTTTGATGACGGGGGCTTTAATTTTCTTCAAAATACCGTCAATCTCGATTTTTCGAAATCCTTCAAATCAGTTGGCAAGGGATTGAACCTGGGCCTGGGTGCGGAATACCGGTATGAACGTTATTCGATCTATAAGGGCGAGTACGGGTCCTATGGCAGCTATGATTCCAGCCAGCGGATCTATCCCAACCTCGTAGGCGACGGCAGCGGGGATTCGCTGCGGACAGCAGCTTCGGGCTCCCAGGGATTTCCGGGTTTCAGCCCCGACGATGTAAAGGTGAAGACCCGTTCCAACCAGGGATTGTATGCAGACGCGGAGTTGAACGTCACGGAAAGGTGGTTGATGGACGGAGCCGTTCGTTTCGAACATTATTCCGATTTTGGTTCGGTCGCTACCTTTAAATTCGCCACCCGGTACAAATTGGCGCCGGGTCTGAATATAAGAGGCTCCATCAGTTCAGGCTTTCGCGCGCCTTCCCTGCAACAGATAAATTTCAGCAATACGCTGACATCTTTCAGCGGAGGTCAACTGATCCAATCCCGTATCGCCAGCAATGACGATCCTATCACGCGGGCAGCGGGCATCCCGAAACTTAAACAGGAAACCTCCCTGAACGCCAGCGCGGGCTTTAGCTGGAAGGCGGCCCGTGGCCTCACTTTCACCGTGGATGGATATTGGGTAAAAGTAAAGGACAGGATCGTGCTCTCCGGTCTGTTCAGTAAATACGACAACACGCTTCCCGCTTCCTTCACCTCGCAGATCCCCGCGGAAGTATCCACCGTTCAGTTCTTTGACAATGCGGTCAACACGACCAATTACGGGGTGGATATCGTAGCGGATTATTCAAAGTCCTGGTCGGGAAAAAAGACGCTTCATATCTTGCTGGCAGGTAACCTGCAGGGCATGAAGATCAACGCGATCCACGTACCGCCGGCATTGAACGGTACGGTACTCAATCAGAAGACCTTTTTCAGCGACCGGGAGAAGGCCTTCCTGCTGGCATCGGCGCCAAAACAAAAGTTTGCCCTGAACATCGAATACGGCGTCGATAAATTCAGCGTCGGAACACACTTTACCTGGTTTGGCAAGATCTCCCTCCGGGGTTTTGGCGATGCTACGGATGACAATCCAAATCAGACCGGTATCAACCCGATGGTCCCCAGCGATGCCGATGCGAATGTGCTCGTGCCGGAAGTATTCAACTTCAATAAAAAGATCGTTACGGATATTTTCTGCTCTTATAAGTTATCCAGGCATGTCAGCATCTTCGTAGGAGCGGACAACCTGTTCAATGTTCATCCCGATCTGGGTGTCAATCCGCTTGCAAAAGGCTGGGCCGGGGACAATGAGTCGGGAGGGCCCTGGGACTCTGTCCAGATGGGCTTTAACGGCTTGAGGCTGTTCACCAAATGCGCGCTGAATTTTTAAAAGTTTTCGGGAAAGGGGACGGCCGTCATAGCCGCCCCCTTTTATAATGTAGTCCCATCGGGCCATTCACCGGTTTATTTCCCTTGTTCGTCTATTATAATCGCCCGGAACACCAGTCACCGCTTATTTTCATCTTCATTTGACGTATTTTTCATCTCTTTGACGATAAAGCCATCCAGAATTTGAAGAAAAGAATCGTACAGATCATTATCCACATTGCAGCGTGGGTCTGTTTTTTAATGCTGCCCTTCGTGTTTTATCCCAGGCCCAGGGATATTGCTTTTTTTTCGGAGAGATATTTTTCCGTCTTTTTCGTATTGAGCAATGCCCTGATCATCGCTTTTTATTATCTCAATACTTTTCTGCTCATCCCGAAACTCCTGGAACGTAAAAAACTCCTGATCTATTCGCTGATCATCCTGGGATTACTGATCTTTTATGGAAGTTTTCCGCGCATATATCACTATTTCTCCGCTACCCTCCAGTGGCTCCCGCCGATGCGCCCCCCTTCCAATACGGCCTCCAACGCCCTTTCCGGCGCTGCCGCACCCTCAGCGCCCCGCAATCGTAATTTCCAGCAACCTATCCTGTCCTCCGGGTCGATCGTCCTCTTCCTGCTCGTATTCGTCTTCAGCACCGGGATCAAAGTGATCAATCAATGGCTGACATCCGAACAAAGGAACAAGGAGATTGCAAATGAGAAACTGAAGGCCGAACTTTCTTTCCTGAAAGCCCAGATCAATCCCCATTTCCTGTTCAATACCCTGAATAATATCTATGCATTGGCCAGCGGGCAATCGGAGCAAACGGCCCCCGCCGTGTTGAAACTGTCCAGTATCATGCGATACGTATTGACGGAGGCGGGCAACGATCTGGTACCCCTGGAAAAAGAGATCCAGTTCACCAGCCATTATATCGAACTGCAAAAAATGCGGCTGACAGGTAAATCCAGCATTGATTTTACGGTGAAGGGGGACTCCCTCGGCAAACAGGTAAGCCCGCTCCTTTTCCTGCCCTTCGTGGAGAACGCCTTCAAATATGGCATCAGTACCCGGGAATTATCCCCCATCACGATATTATTGGAAATAAAGAAAGATTCACTTTACTTTTGTGTAAGCAATCACAAACATATCAATGCCTCTTTGAAAAGGACGGACAATACGGGCATCGGGATCATGAATACAAAGCGCAGGTTGGATCTGTTATATCCAGACCGGCACACGCTTACGATCAATGACGAACCGGCCGTTTTTACAGTTCATTTAAATATTCAGACAGTATGCTGACCTGTATAGCTATTGACGACGAACCCCTCGCGCTGGAGGTATTGAAAAAATATATCGCCAAGATTTATTTCCTGGATCTCAAAGGTGTCTTTACAGATCCCTTCGAAGCGCAAAAAGTAATGGATACGGCTCCGGTGGATATCCTGTTCCTCGATATCCAGATGCCGGATATCAATGGCATCGAGTTCTCCCGCATCGTCAATAAAAAAAATACTGCCATCGTATTTACGACGGCCTTCAGCGAATATGCGGTAGAAGGATTCAACGTCGATGCGATCGACTACCTGTTAAAACCGATCGAATACGATCGCTTTCTCAAAGCTGTATACAAAGCGAAGGAATATGTCGATTACCTGACCAACCAGGAATTACAGGAAGGCTATATCTTCGTCAAGTCCGATTACCAGATGGTAAAGGTCAACCTCAAGGAGATCTTATATGTCGAAGGCCTCGACGATTATATAAAGATCTATATGCCGGGTAAATCCATTCTCACCCTGATGACGCTAAAGACGATCTCTCAAAAACTTCCTTCCCGCGAATTCATCCGGGTACATCGCTCCTATATCGTTCCCATCAGTAAGATCGAACATATCAGCAAGAGTAAAATTAAAATTGCAGATAAGGAAATCCCTATCGGCGTAAGCTATAGCGAAAGCTTCTTTGCCGTCATGGACAATAAATTAAGTTGATCCCGGTCTCTTTCATCTAAATTTCAAGATCCGGAAATCTCAAAATCTCTAGATCCCAAGGTCCCGTACTCCCAAAATCTCAAAATTTCGCAATCCAAAAATCTCAAAATTTCGAATTCCCCCAATCCAAAAAGGCAACCTTCGCTCTCTTTATTGCGTAAATGTTCTTGATCGGCCGGTGTGGTAGATACTGGCGGTCATTTCTTTTTTTTCATAGTAGATTTTAAGTTAAGGTTAAGGCCACGATGAAGTAGTGAGTTTTTTGCTAAATTGCTTGCGATTACAAAAAATCGCAAGCTTTTTTTATGGAATTCCTCCAACAACTACAAATCGAAAATAACAATGCCGGCACTTCGACCGGTAAGCTTTGGCTTCCTTCCCGGGCTGCTTCCCTCGAATCCTACTCCCCGGTAGATGGAAAACTCATAGCCAGGGTGGCCGCCACCGATAAAGAAGGATATGAAGCCGTCGTAAGTGCCGCGGAAGCCGCCTGGCTGCAATGGCGCCAATGGCCCGCACCCCGCCGCGGAGAGGTCGTACGACAGATCGGCGAAGCCCTGCGCCGGGAAAAGACCTCCCTGGGTAAACTCGTGTCCTATGAGATGGGCAAAAGCCTGCAGGAAGGATATGGGGAAGTCCAGGAGATGATCGATATCTGCGACTTTGCCGTGGGTCTCTCCCGGCAATTGCATGGGTTGACCATGCACAGCGAACGCCCGGGTCATCGGATGTATGAGCAATGGCATCCCATCGGCATCGTAGGCATCATTTCAGCCTTCAATTTCCCCGTAGCCGTCTGGAGTTGGAACAGTATGCTGGCCTGGGTATGCGGAGATGTTTGCATCTGGAAGGCCTCGGAAAAAACACCTCTTTGCGCATTGGCCTGCCAGCACATCATAGCTACCGTTTTTGAAAAAAATGAAGTGCCCGAAGGCGTAAGCGGTATTATAACGGGTGGCCGCGAAGTCGGCGAATGGATGGCCAACGATCCTCGTTTACCGCTGATATCGGCCACCGGCTCTACCCGTATGGGCAAGGCGATCGGCGCCACGGTAGGCGCCAGGCTGGGCAAGGCCCTCCTCGAACTGGGAGGCAATAACGCGATCATTATCTCGCAGGATGCAGACCTGGAGATCGCCATTCCCGGGGCCATCTTCGGAGCCGTCGGAACGGCCGGCCAACGCTGCACTACCACCCGCCGCCTGATCATCCACGAAGCGATCTACGACCGGGTGAAAGAGAAACTGGCTACGGTCTATGGCCAGTTAAGGATCGGCAACCCCCTCGATGAGAAAAACCATATGGGTCCCCTGATCGATAAAGATGCGGTAGCGCTCTACCTGCAGGCGGTCGAAGCCTGTAAAAAAGAAGGCGGTCGCTTTATCACGGAAAATGGAGTATTGGACGGGGACGGATATGAGAGCGGTTGCTATGTAAAACCCTGTATTGCCGAGGCGGAGCCTCAATATAAGATCGTACAACACGAGACCTTTGCACCCATTTTGTATTTATTGACGTATAAGACCCTGGACGATGCGATCGCCATCCAGAATGGGGTGCCGCAGGGTCTCTCCTCTTCGATCATGACGCTCAACCTGCGGGAAGCGGAAAAGTTCCTTTCGGCAGCCGGCAGCGACTGCGGGATCGCCAACGTAAATATCGGTACCTCCGGGGCAGAGATCGGCGGCGCCTTCGGTGGGGAAAAAGAGACCGGCGGCGGAAGAGAAAGCGGCAGCGACGCCTGGAAAGCCTATATGCGGCGACAGACAAATACCATCAACTATTCATCACAACTTCCACTGGCTCAGGGGATAAAATTCGATATTTAACCCCCGGGGGGTCTACAATAACCCCTCCTTTTCAGCGTTATATCCGGATAGATGTCCACTATACTAACATGAAGAATTCCGGCACCAAATTCCCTGCGTTTATGAGAAGATCCCTGATTCTGTTATTGGCCGTGTTGTTCTTTACACGAACAGATGCGCAGGTCAGGTTGGGATTATTGGGAGGAATTCATTCCGCTAATGTGCAGGAGACCAATCAGATCCCCGGCTGGGATACCGCCGTAAAGAAATATCAGTCTTCCCGCTCGGGTGTCCAGATCGGGGTGCTCGTGGAAGTTCCTCTTGGACATTCAGGCCTCTTCTTCCAGCCCGCTATCCTGTATAGTTCGAAAGGACGCAAATACTCCAAATACAGTGATTCCATCACTCTTCACAACACGGATACCGTTTATAGCAAACAGGGCCTCAATCTCGACTATATCGATATTCCCCTGAATTTTACCTATAAATTACCCCTGTCACGCAATCATAAAAGCAGTTTTTTTGTCAGCGCCGGCCCCTACGTCAGTTTCTACTACAGCGGGAAGCTCACGACGGAAAGCCTGACGCGCACCACCAATAAATACTCAAATGAGTCCGACCGGCTGACCGTGGGAAAAGGCGCCGACACTTATAAAACGGCCGATCTTGGCGTGAATGGCAGGGCCGGCCTTGAACTCGGGAATGTGCTGCTGAGCGCGTATTTCAGTAAAGGCCTCACCAGCTTTTATAACGCCCCTTATCAGGGAACTTTTCATCACCAGTTGTTTGGTGCTTCCCTCGGTATCTGGCTAACTTCTACGGCTGCCCCCCCCCCCCCCCCGCCCCGCCCCGCCCGTAAAAGACACGGATAAGGATGGAGTGCCGGATAAGCTGGACCTCTGCCCGTTAAAACCCGGATCACCCAAATGGCATGGCTGCCCCGCGCCTGATACGGACCGCGATGGTATTGACGACGATCATGATTCCTGCAAGAATATCGCAGGCGTAGCACGCTACAATGGTTGCCCGATCCCCGATACCGATCACGACGGGATCAATGATGAGGAAGATAAATGCCCCTTGCAGATGGGACTGGCCCGTTACCAGGGTTGTCCCATCCCGGATAAGGACGGGGACGGTGTCAACGACGAAGAAGATAAATGTCCCGACGAGGCCGGCACACTGGAAAATCATGGATGCCCCCTGATAAAGAAAGAAATAGTGGAAAAGCTGAGCTACACCGCTAAAAATATCCTGTTCAATTCCAGCAGCGACCAGTTGACCCAAAGCTCTCATGCGGCGCTCGACGATCTCGCAGCACTCTTACTCGCCCACCCCGAATGGCATCTCACCATCGAAGGGCATACCGATAACAGCGGCAGCCGCGAGAAAAACCTGGTCCTCTCCCAGAAAAGGGCCATCGCCGTCAAGGCCTGGCTCGTGAAAAAAGGCATCCATGAGAACAATCTTACGGCAACAGGCTACGGACCGGATCGTCCCATCGAAGACAATGCCACCCTCACCGGCAGAACGGCCAACAGAAGGGTCGAATTAAAGGTAAATATGGAAAAACAATAACTTTAACAACATAATAAGGCCATCCATGTAATTTCTTACATCCATTGGCCTATGTTTCTTTATTTTTATAGGATATTCTAAATTGAATGGAACCTGCCCCTAAAGGCTTAACAATTTTATTAAACAAATAAATTCAAAATGAAGCGTTGCTTGAAACTGTGGATAAGTCTGATCCTGTTCGGTATGTCTCACCTGCTGTCGAATGCACAGGGAAACTCTGTAAAAACAGAATTGCCACAAGGCTGGCATTTATTGGATAAGGGAAAAGATGGTTTTTATGGGGTCAGTGCGGATAAAGCCTATGAATTCGCCCGTTCAAAAAAATTAAAAAGCAAGACGGTCCTCGTCGCAGTAATAGATTCCGGAATAGATACCTTACACGAAGACCTGAAGAATATCCTTTGGACCAACCCGAAAGAAATACCCGGTAACGGCATCGATGATGATCACAACGGGTACGTCGACGATATTCATGGTTGGAACTTCATCGGTGGAAAAGATGGAAAGAATGTAAAAGATGATTCCCAGGAGGAAGCCCGGGTATACTATGAATTCAAGGAAAAATTTGAAGTAACGGGACTGGACTCTACCAACCTCAGCCCTGAAGATAAGGACAACTACAGGATGTGGGTAAAAGCCCGCAGGACGGTAATGGGCGATGGAACGGAAAGCGGCATCGACCTCCTCACTCTGCACCGTGCCTTATCCGCCTGCGTAAAAAGCGATAGCATCCTTCAAAAAGCGATGGGCAGAACGGAATATACCGGGAACGACCTGGATACCTTTACGGCCAGGAGTTCAGAATCGAAGAGCGCCAAGTCCGTCATTCTCTATTTGTTTAAGGCCAATAAGATCATGGATATGACCAATAGCGCTTTTTTAAATGATTTTACCGAGCAGGTTGAACAGGAGGAAAAGAAGGCCGCTGCCAAAACAAATTCACCAAAAGACTACCGCAAGGAGATCGTTAAGGATGATGAGAACGATATCAATGATAAATATTACGGGAACAACGACGTGATGGCGGGAGACCCCATGCACGGCACCCATGTATCGGGTATCATCGGCGCGGAAAGAAATAACGGGAAAGGAATGGACGGTATCGCAGATAATGTCCGGATCATGATGATCCGCGCTGTACCCAACGGGGACGAGCACGATAAAGATATTGCCCTCGCCATCCGCTATGCAGTGGACAATGGAGCCAAAGTGATCAATATGAGTTTTGGAAAGAACCTGTCCCCCGAAAAGAAATGGGTGGATTCTGCCGTCCGGTATGCAGAGAGCAAGGGCGTATTGTTGGTCCATGCCGCAGGTAATGACAACTCCAACGTAGACACCGTGGATAATTTCCCTAATCCTAATTTCAAGAACAGCGATAATACCGCCTCTAACTGGATCACCGTAGGCGCCAGCAGCGATCCCCTGGCAGAACCCGGCTTCAAAAGCTACACCGCCTCCTTCTCCAATTACGGCAAGCAGGAAGTAGATGTATTCGCACCCGGCACCCGGATCTATTCGACCCTCCCGCCCTCCGCAGGAAGTAAGGCCGGAGCTCCGCACAAGAACTATGGCAATCTGCAAGGCACCAGTATGGCTGCTCCGGTGGTCACCGGCGTTGCGGCACTGATCCTGGAATTTTATCCCGGGCTGACTCCCCAGCAGGTGAAATATTGTATTGAAAAATCGGCCATCTCCCCTGGCACAAAAGTGAAAAAACCCGGTACGGAAGATGACCTGGTGGATCTTTCCGCGATCAGCAGGTCCGGTGGCATCATCAATGCGTATGAAGCGATCAAACTGGCCTCTACCTTGAATACGGCTCCCAAAAAAGAGAAACTGGAAAAATCAACACTTCGCGTACAAAAAGATTAGAAAAAATATGATCGCTAAAACAGATATCGTCGCAGCGGAATTCCATCATAATTATATCAACCTTGCCAAAGAAGAGGAGATTGGCAAGGCATTGAAAAAAAATACGGAACAGTTTAGAAAATTCCTGAAAAAGATCCCGAAGAAAAAGATAGACTATGCCTATGCGGAAGGCAAGTGGACCATCCGCGAAATGTTCCAGCATATCATCGACGCGGAAAGGGTATTCGTCTATCGCGCCCTGAGTTTTTCACGGCTGGATGCAACCCCCTTACCCGGATTTGACGAGAATACCTGGGCCGTCCATGCCGGGGCCGCTGCCCGCAATTGGAATGACATGCAGGAAGAATTCAAGTTGCTCCGCAAATCAACGGAGGTCTTCTTTGCTTCCCTGACGGATGCCCAGTTGAAGTTCATCGGCGAAGCCAACGGTAGCCCGCTCAATGGAGCAGCCCTTGGATTTATTACTCCGGGGCATGTGGCGCATCATATGAATATTCTCAAAGAAAGGTATCTATAATAGCTAACCTACCTCACTCACAACTGACAACTCACTCGGCCGCCGAAGCGCCACGCGAAGGAGGCCCACTCACCAAATCTCAAAATCCCAAAATCTCAAAATCTCGAAATCCCTCTCTAGATCTTCGACCTTGATGATAAGATCGTCGTACAAAAGCCCAGGCAGGCGATCAGGGTCAGCGACCAGCGCAGGCTGGCGGCCTGTGCGATAAAACCGATCAGGGGTGGTCCAAACAGAAACCCGAAATAACCGATCGTGGATACGGCCGCCAATGCGACCCCGGGGGCCATCGTGCCGGAACGGCCCGCAGCGCTATACACCAGGGGTACCACGGAAGACACACCAAAACCCACGAGTAAGAACCCGGCCGTGGCCGTAACGATATTAGGGAATATTACAGCCAGCAGCAAGCCTGCCGCGATCACAATACCGCTCATTTGCAGGAGACGCCTGGTCCCGGTCCTGGTAGCCAGCCAGTCGCCCACAAACCTTCCCGTTGCCATGGCGCCCATAAAGGCCGTATAGCCCAAAATAGTAAGAGACCCCGTGGCGGCCACCTCTTTCTTGAAGTATACCCCGCTCCAGTCGAACATGCTGCCCTCACAGATCATACAACAAAGGGCGATCAGTCCCAGGTTCATCAAACTCTTGTCGGGCATCACGAACAAGGGTTGGCTCGTATCGTGCGGCAGATCGTTCTCAAGACAATAGGTATAAAAGAGTAGCGCGGCCGTTATTCCCAGGGCGGCAACGGTCATAAAATGAATAAGGGGGGTAATATGGACTGCGATCATCAGGTTGCCCGTCAAAGCCCCCGCAAATCCCGCCAGGCTCCATACCCCGTGGAAAGAAGCCATGATCGATCGTCCATACAACGCCTCCACTCCTACGGCCTGTGTATTGACCGAAATATTCAATAGGTTGCCGAAGATCCCGAAAAAGAATAAGACGGTCACTAATTGCCAGACCTCCGTCACCAATCCCAGGCAACAAAGGATCACCGGGTAGAACAAAGCCCCCGTCAGTAACATACGTTTACTTCCAAACTTAGTGACGAGCCAGCCCGACAAGGGAAGACTGGCCATCAGCCCGACGGGTAAGGCCAGCAGGACACTGCCCAGACCCGCATTGTTCAAATGGAGATGGGCTTGTATATCGGGGATACGGGATGCCCAACTGGCAAAACAGATCCCTGCGATAAAAAAGAAGACACTGGCAGCGATCCGGTGAATTCTCTGCGCCGGTAGCGCGCCCAATGAGATTGGCATATTCATGAAGTTAAATAATATTAATAGTTAGGGCGCGGTAAGGCGCGAATAAAGAATGGGTCGGTTCTATTTCCGTCACGATCGTATCCAGTACATCGATCTCACATATCTTAAAAGGCTCTGCCGTACCGATCTTGTCATGACTGCCGATAGCCACGATCGTATCCGAACATTGGATCATCGCCCGTTTCATCTCGCTCTCGAAATAGTTGATGCTGCTCACCCCTATCTCGTGATGCAGGCTGCACACCCCGATAAAACAGATGTCCACGTGTAGCTGTTGTAAAAGCCGGATGGCGTCCGCTCCGGACGTGATCTGGGAATCGGGTAAGATCCTGCCGCCAGGAATGATGACTTCCAGGTCCTTCCTGCCCGCCAGCAAGGCAGCCGCGGGAATATTATTCGTGATCACGGTAAGAGGCATATTCAACAAGGTCGCCAATGCATAGGTCGTCGTTCCGCCATCCAGCAGTACGGTATCACCGGGTTTTATCAGCGACAGGGCCTTGTTGGCAATGATGCCCTTTTTGTCCTCGGAGATATGCATACGCTCCTTAAAGCTCACCGCATTGGGAGAATGAGGGATAGCCCCGCCCCTGACCTTCGTAAGCAGCCCATTGGTCGCCAGGAATTCTATATCCCTCCTCACTGTATCCGAAGATACCTGCAAAGCCTCACTCAGCTCCCCCAACTTCACATATTGATTGGAGTGCAAACGCTTTATGATAAAATCCAGCCTTTCTTCTTTCAACATTCTGCAATAATTTGCTGCAAAATAACGAAATATTCCTTTATTATCTCGTATATTCGCAATAATTAGCAAAACATTGCAAAATATGGAAAAGAAAAGGGTTATCATTGATATGGACCATGTCATGGCCGATATCACTTCGAATTACATCGATTGGTACAGGGACGCCACCGGGATTGAAGTGGAACGGGATTCACTGGCAGGGAAGCCGGAGACCGAAGCCTTTCCCAGGCCTGAACTGGTAATGGATTTCCTGCATACGCCCGGTTTTTTCAGATCGCCGAAGGTGATCGCCGGAAGCCAGTCCGTCATTGAGGAATTGAATAAGGTCTATGAGGTCTTTATCGTCTCCGCGGCGATGGAGTTCCCGCAGTCCCTGATAGAAAAGTACGAGTGGCTGCGGGAGCATTTTCCTTTCATTTCCTGGAAACAGGTGATCTTTTGCGGGTTCAAAAAGCCGATCTGCGGTGATTTCATGATCGACGATCACCTGAAGAACCTGGA
>Ga0307516_10002349_pt1 | contig 25398 bp, 15 predicted proteins | sample 19_EM_MG_FD_203310 | JGI IMG/M metagenome (GOLD analysis project Ga0307516, IMG submission 203310) | Populus trichocarpa ectomycorrhiza microbial communities from riparian zone in the Pacific Northwest, United States - 19_EM | ecosystem: Host-associated > Plants > Roots > Unclassified | place...
ATAGGATTTTTTATGGTATCCAATTAAACAAGCCTAATTATTTTAAACAATGGTTAAAATGTTTATAAGAGTCTAAACTTTATCGATTGAACAACCAACATTGGATTTTTTAGGGTTTCCAACATTGGGATTCACTTTTTACAAGTAAATAATTTGATAATATTTTTGTTTAATTGAGTAAAAATAGGCCATATTGTAATGAATCAACTTCTTTTTTTTTTAGCAACAACACATACTAAAACTAGTTTTTAAAATCTCAATTAAAGAAAACAATTGTAACATACCTATAAGTGTTGCTCAATTCCATACGCAAAGATGAAGGGATTTCAACTTTGCTGAGTTCCAGACATGAAAAGGGAGGGATTACATGTAAACCCCTGATCTAAAATTTATTAAATTAGTGTTAAATGGTGGAAATTTTTTGTTAAATAAAACAAATAATAAAAATAAAATAAATATGCTATTAATAGGGATGAAGGTTTCCTGTGAGTTAGTTTAAACAATGTTTTTAGTTATAGAAAAGTTTACGAAAGTACCAGTGGTCGAATAATACATATAAAATTATATAGGGGCAAGTAATAATGACATTGTCATAAATAAATCAAAGTTTCTCCTTGATTTCTTTTCAAATGTTGCCGGCCTTGAATAAGGAAGAAAGAAAATTTTCTCATTTCCTTCAAAAATTCATGTTTGGTTCTTCTTATTAATGAGCTTGGTGGATGTTTTTGAGTAGTTTACTTGGAAAAAACTATTCAAGGTTTCTCGGGGAGAGAAAACAAGAAAGAGAATTGGGTTTTCTATTGAGAGGAAGCTTAGATTTTGAAGAGGAGGAGCAAAAAGTGTGAAGAAATTATCAAGAACTCACCAAATTTAATTTAAATATGGTTGGTAAGATGTTCTTTACCATCTATTTTCTTGTCCTAGCTGGTTTATTGTGAGAGGATGGAAAACCCCTAACTTCCCAAATTCTAAGGTTCAGGACCTTGTTTGAGAATTGAGTATTTTGTGTTAAATTGATGAAATTGGGATAAGATGTGTAATAACTGGAATGAAAATATAAACAAATTTGAAAATAATTCAAGGGAAATTTTACACTAAGGCTAACTATAGGATAGATTTTTAGAAAATAGAAAAATTGGTTTAAATGTAATGGGATTGTATATTTATTAAATGTACATGTATGAGTATTGTGTTTAAAAAAGATTTTGGGTTGAATATGTGAATTACATGTGGTATGTGTGTTTGGGGGGAACATTATGGATTTGAAGTTTATATGTTTTTATGATGTTAAAGTTTATGAGTTAATGTGAAGGGTTTAGAATTGCTAATTAAAGTATACTTCTTGATTAAATGGATGTTTGGTATATTGTGTGTGTGTTTTGATATTGAAGAAAACATGTTTTATTTGTATGAGAAATCTCTAGATGGGATTGTGTGTTGGGTTTATGTTATTGGAAGAAATATATGCTTGAAAATGTGTTGAGAAAGCTATGACAAATTAGACATATTGTTTAAATTGGCTGAATAGTTAGTTTGTAAGTTTTTGAAAATTTATGAAATGAATCTAAATGTTTGGTTGTTACATGTTTTCATGTTTTTACACGTTAACAAAGATATTGAAAGAGACCATGTGAAATTATGTGCATAATTGAATTTTGAGTACCCTCTTTGAAAAGAATTGGCATGTGAATTGAATTGATATAGTAGGACTAAATTCTAAGCCATTAAATGTTTGCATTTGGATTATCAATGTTTAGATTAAAAGATAGCAGATTGAGTTATTATGGTTGTGTTTATTTGTTAATATGGAAGTTCAGGAATCTAAATTGTTATGAATCCTTCATGTAAAGGAAAATACAAATGTGTTGTATCCTATAGATAAGTAAGAAATCTAATATTGAAATATAGATTGTAGTTAAAGATAACTAAATCAGAATGGTGGAAATTTTGATATGTTGAAATTAAAAGAGGATGATCGAAACTAAGTAATGTTAAATATGAAAAACAAATCTTGCTAACATGAATCTGAATTCATGTGATGTGGATAATGATATAAAGAAACCTCCTTTTGCATTAGAAGCTAGACCTTTAACAGGGGGTGTTTGATTGGTCGGAGGAGTAGGCAGGTGTTTTTCACCTTCTTTCTTTATTTAAAGAAGTGATTTTATTTCATTTTTGCACTTAAATTTTATGAGAATTGAACATGTGAGCATTCAATGAAAGTAATAAATGAGAAATCATTGGAATTGCACATGTGAATATAATAAGAGGTTTGTGAGTGTGAATCTAATATGAGGAATGTGAACGTGAATTTGATGGAAAACAAATATGTGAATGGGAAAGAAGAATTTGAAAAATGAATAAAGTTAGTCATTTGGACGAGGAATAGAAAATTTAAGTAAAATAATCATTTGGACGATGACTATAAAATTCAAATAAAGCTAATCATTTGGATTAGGACTATAAAATTTAAATAAAGTCAAATGTTTAGACAGGGGCTATAAAATTTAAATTAAATTGGCCATGTGAGTGGGGCTAATGATTGAAAATGTGTTAAGTCGGCTCATGAGCAAGGGCCATTAATGTTTTTTAAAATGAGCCAGAAATGAGTTGACTATATGAATGGGGGCTTTGGATTTTGGTAAAGTATTCACGTTAGCCACATGAGCGAGGGCTATTGGCTTGAAAAGTCAAGTCTATCCTATGTGTGGTGTTATTGATTGAATAAGAAAAAAACCAGTCACAAACGTGAGGGTTTGTATTAAAATAAATGATGAGATCCAAGCAACACCAAGAGACTCTTTAGAGGTCGCAATTGGTCCACTGACAAGATTTAGGGCTAAAAGGTTCAAAGAGGCTTTCAATGGACTTATTCAAGAAGCATATGATAAGATAGACTTCAAAAGATATTAAATAATGAAGTACAAACCTTGATTAATTTAATTCATATTCAAGAAAGACTTATAGGTGGGTATTCAAATATTACAAAAAGATTGGAATTTGTTTTTCTTCAAATCTGCCAGTTTTGACCTTTCACTACTTTTTTGCTCATAACAAGTGTTATAGAAGGAATTTTAATGCAATTCTAGTTGATTTGGAAAGTAAACAACCACAACTTTCCAGTGATATATGACATTTCTTCTAGTTCATTAAGACGAGAGAGGACCATGCATTTGAAGTTGAGATTCAATTTTGCTAGCAGATTATAAAAACAACTTTAGTCTTATTAAAATTAGTTGGACTATTTTTTTATTTATATTTTAGTTATTATTAAGTCTTTTAGAGATATTAAGGCTTTTATTGAAATTTGGGTTCATTGAATTGTTATTATTTATAAGGTTTATCCATATTCGTTAAGAATATTCTATTCGACTTAGAATTCTTTCTAGTATAAATATTCTTTTATAAATACTTTTTTAATAGACTATTTTTAATATATAAAAATCAACATTCTTGCTGTCTTTTGTGTGGCTAAGCAATTCCAATACTAAGTTATTGATTAAACTTACAAACTCTTTGAAGGATTGATAATCTTTGTTGTTATTTTATACTACTCGTTCGCGTCTCTTTATAGGCATGGAGTGGGAGTGATCAAAGTGTATAACTTTGATTCTCCAAGATATGTTCTTGTTAGGTCAAGTTGCAAACCATTCAAATATGATTTCAGTGTATCTAGGAGGTGTCTACATCAATAAAGAAAGTGAATAGTTTGCTGAACTAGTTTATATGGTCGTTAAAGGGCCAAATTCTTTGTAGAGATTTGAAACACTTTTAAAAAAGTTGCCTATATAGGACTCTTGAGAAATTGTATGGATATAGATCACCAATTTAAAGCTAGCAACAGTCAATAACCGTGGACAAAGCCTATATACCTATACAGTTTAGAGCTAGTGCTAGTAGTGGTCAACTTTGAGTACAAGTGAAGAGGACTCATGTGAGGATGTATAATTTGAATCAAGATGATATTAGGACCTCACCAAATATGGTGGCAAATATGATAACACTTAATTCACATAAACTGTATGCCTTATTAGATCCAGGAGCCGCATACTTTTTTATTTCATGTAGATTTGATAGTAAGATAAATGTGCCTAGGAGTAAACTAAAATTAGGGCTAGTTGTTAGTACACCTCTAAAGGAAATTGTAGATATAAATGATGTTTATAAGGGGTGTGTCATGACGTGCACAACGTCGGATGACAAATCATGCTTTATAGATTGAGAGGGGTTTTGGATATGTTTGAAAAATCATAAAAATATGATTTGAAGGGTTCAAAAATCGTCACCTAATATTATGGTCATTAGGAAACTTAATGTTCTGCGAGAGTTTGGGTAAGGGGACTGGTTGTGTAAGGGAAAGATATATCACCTCCAGTGCACCTTACCTATGGTAAACTACAATGTTGATTGTTCAAAGTCATGTTTCTATTTGTTAGTTAGTCTAAGGTTTAAGAAAATTCCTCCTCAACAAAAAGGTTCTTATCTCATCATGTTAAAACCTAACAATTCAAAAGTAAAAAAAAAAAAAAAGGTTTGTCTAAGGTTTAAGAAAAATCTTCCTCAATAAAGGGATTCTTATCTCATTGGATTAAAACCTAACCATTCTAAAGCCCAATTTTTTTTTTTAAAAAAGGTTTTTAATTTGAAATTTTAGTCAAATCCTAATGGATAATTGCAAACTTGTTATGATACCCATTAAAGATTTTTTTTTTATTTTTTAAAGTATGATAAAATGCAATTTATAAATTTTTTTGTGAAATATGCATGAAAATTTTAGAATTTGGTTGTATGCTCACAAAATAAAAATATTTTTATTTTTTTTTAAATGAGGAAAAACTTTTGGAATTTTTTGAAATTTTAGAAAAAAACGAGCATTTTTAATATTGGGTCAGTATATTACATTATAAGTCTACAACCCCGATATTAAGTGAAATGTCTGGACAAATATGCGAGGGGCCAACAAATAATTTTAAAATGGTCCCCGAGTTTTTTTACAATTTTTGAAAATGATTTGAGGGTTTGTTTGGCAAAAGCACAAAAAATAAGAATATAAGCATTACTAGAAAATTAGTAGGGCATGTTTGCCAAACATGCCATTAACTAAAAGTCATAAGCTTAAAAAATATCTTGAGGCCGTGTTTGATAAACACACCTTAAGGACAAAATATTGCATTTTTTCTTTAATATAAATTGATCATATCAAACATTGCCTTATTGAAAAATGGGCTCAGCCCTACCATGTAGACTAGGCTTCTTAACCCAAAGATCCAAACTTATAAACACGACCTAAAACCAATAAAGAAGAAAATGAAGATCAAAGGGGAAAAATGTTTGAATTTGCTCAAGAACGCTAAGAACTTACGAAGAAACCCAGAAACGAAGATTAAAAAAATATACTAGATGAAATCAAAATGAAGACATAGAGACATGTTAAAACACTATTCAAACAAGAATCTGAGGCTGAATCATCACGATAATCAAGCAAATATCATGATTATTTGATTTTATGTAAAAAATAAAACAAAAGAAATAAAGATCAATCAATGTTTTTAAGCCATAAAAAACTTAGATTATAGATCAATAGACATACACGTACATATAAAAACCATCAATCGACCAAAATGACTCAGAAAACAATGACCTAAGGTAAAGTTCAATGGATGAATGTCAACCCAGAAAAGTCAGAAAACCCATAAACCTAACAAAAGGTCTAAACCTAGAAAATTGCAATGAAACTCAAAAAAGCAACCGAAACCTAGTAACCTAAGCTTAATCATGTTTGCCATGAATTGCTGGAATCATCAAAACAATAAGAAACAAAGGATTAAAGGCAAAAACAACCAGCAAGAACCATAATGACAACAAGCAGAAAAAGCTACGCTTTATGTGTTCCATTAATCATAAACATTGTCTTGAAGCTTAAAAAATATGTCATAAGTTCAACAAAACCAATATACTAACCTAAAACAAACTAAACCACAACAATATCAAAACGTAAAATATATTGTCAAAACTTCAAGCAAGATTAGCCTAACAACAAAGCATGCAAAAACAAAATTCTATGCTAACATTTATCATTCCATATTCATATTCTAACACATCAAAACAAGGCAATAAAAAAAAACTTGAGCATATACAAGCTATATTCAAAGCATGTTGAAACATTTCAAAACAATAATCATGGCCTTCAAAGTGATAAATGACTTCAAAGAATGCATAACTAACATCATAAATAGTAATTTAAAGACAAAAATAAAAAGGGAGGGGGGTGTGCTCATTGAACTCCACCCCTTCATCAAAGTTTGAAGGTTTACCCAGCAATGATAAAGTTGATTCTTTCTATGAATTCTTTGCTTCTTTTTTCTTGATTTTTAGCTTCTTTTCAATCTCAGATTGATCTAGATTCCCCTCCTTCCTTTTTAAACCACAATCTTTGTCACCTTTCTTTCTTTTCTATTCTACATATTCTATTGATTTCTATGTATCTTCTTTCTTTATTCCTCTATGATTTTCTCTATAATTTTTCTCAAATCCTTTTGGTGTGCTCAAGAACAACCTTTTATAAGCTAAACAAAACAAGAAATGGCAAAACCATGGTGGTTTTGCTAAGAGTTTGTTAGATAAGATTCTTACTCATTTTCTCCTCTAACCTCCCATAGAAAGCTGCATTCTGGTTCTTTTTGTCTTTTTGTAAGCTCAAACTTGTCAAGAGAAAGTAGCCATGAGGTTTAAAAAATCATGATGGTTTTTTTCTTCAATCATGGCTAACCGAGTGAGTTATTTTAAAGAGATCTTCGCGACAAACTAGATGTAAATTTAAGATACGAGTAGCTAATCCTTGAAGAGGGAATGTATATCTACAATGAGAATCAAATCTCATTTGATTTGGAGGTCCAAAACTCCATATTAAATGATTGCAAATTGAGTTCTCAATAAGCTTGAAAGTTTGAAACTACTAAATACAAGGGAAGTTGATCAAGGACAAGATGTTGTTGAGTTCATTGACCCAAAAGATGTATAAACATGTGATAAGGATAGCTTATCCTTGTAAATGAGGTGTTTCTCAATCCATTAATAGTGGTGGTTTGAGCCTCTGAGGTGGCTGGAAATGCCACGTTCATTCGCCTAAAGGTGGCAACCCAATTAACCTTTTCAGCTAAAAAAAAATGACAAACAAAGACTAAACGACATGTCACTCGTTCTCTTCATTAAAGCCTAGAAATTAGGGTGTTCTAATTGGGATTTTGCAAACTTTAATTTGGTCCCTGTTGTTTCAATTCTGGCATATGCATCCTCAATTGAAATTGAAACTTCTTAAGTTTTGCAACCACACCCTTGAAAACTTTGATTTTACTCCTCCAATTTGAGCGCCTTTTTCAAATTGATCTATGATTTGTAATTTGTTCAATTTGACCTCTATCAACAATCAAACTTTCAATTTTTTTCAAATTGACCCCTAATTTTGATTGATTTTAGTCCCTAGACTTGCCTTTTTGCAATGTGGTTCTTGGTTTTGAGATTCTTCAATTTGGCCCTTAATTGACATTTGAACTTTATTTTTCTTTCAATTTCACCCATGATTTTATCCAATTAAATTTGCAAAAATTAAATCTTATTATCCAAAGTTCCAATCATATCAATTAAGCCCAAACTAAGCTTTTAAACTTATTTTCACCAATTAAGTCCTTAATAAATTAATTTAACCCATTAAAAGTCTATTAAGTCCTTGCACTTAATTAACTATTTTAATTTTGGCCTAAGTTAATTTACAAACTTAATTAAACATTTAATTAGACCTATGATTAAATCAAATCAGCCTATTAAAAATCTAATCAAGTCCCCAAACATAATTTTTAAGCAAATTCATCAATTGTTTTAAGTTAACCTTAAATTTACATTGTCTTTCACATTTAGGTCCTTCAATGGTGCAATTGAGTTTCTAAAAAAAAGTCAAAAATCCAAATTGGTCCCTCTATCTCTCATCTATGCTTGTTAATCATTCTTTAATTGTTCTTGCCAACCAAGTCGCCTGTCTTCTTGCTTTTTTTTTTTTTTAATTTTTCAACCTCTCTCTCTCTCTCTTTTATTTTTATTTAAAAGAAAAAGATAGCTTTTAGGGAACCCAAAGTTGAGTTTTGACAATTGACCCGTTTTTACAATGCTTATGACAGAGTGTCTCATAAGATACTTTAGATAGTAACCTTGTAAGGAAGAAAAAGATAAAAGATGTTAGGATAAAAAAACTTCAATAGGGACATGTGGATTTACCAAAACAAAAAAATGGTTAATCCTTCTCAAAGTGATATGATATTCAAAGATATATCCAAGCATGATAGATTTAACAAAATTTGTTAGAAATAAGGGCTTAAAAAGCGCATATAGAAGGTGATAGTTCCAAAAGCACTATTAAAAAAAGATAGGGGCTAAAAAGTGTACTATCCGAAATGCAAAGGCTAAAAAATGCACTAAGAAACTAATAATGTCAAAAGTACTATTCAAAGGAGAAAAGGGCTAAAGAATGCACTATCTGAAAATCAAAGGCATAAAGGCGCACTCAGAAACTGATAGTGTCAAAAGCACTATTCAAATAAGATATGGGCTAAAAATACACTATTTGAAATACGAGGGCTTAAAGGCACATTTAGAAGAAAATAGTGACAAAAGCACTATGTAAAAGGGGCTCAAAGGCACGCTATCTGGAAGGCAGGGGCATAAAGGCCCACTAAGAAGAAAATAGTGCCAAAAATACAATGTAAAAAAGATAAGACTCAAAGACGTGCTATTTGGAAGGCGAGGGCTTAAAAGCACACTTAAAAGGTGATAGTTTAAAAATGTTATCTAAAAGTAAGTGGCTTAAAAACGCACTCAAAAGGTGATAAAATGAAAGATATTGTTTAAAAATGAGTGGCTGAAAAATGCACTTGAAAAGTGATAAAATAAAAGATGTTATCTATAAGCAAGTGGCTTAAAAGCACACTAAATAGGGTATGCTTCAAAGTTGCATTCATATAATCTCATGATCTTATATTTTGAAAATTTGACATCCTTTGCTCTTGTATCAATATAAATTAAACCTCTGATGGATTTTCTTTGATGGAAAAAGAATTTGAACCCATCAAGTATTATTTCGTTGGACTACCTACAAGGATCAAAATATGATGCTTTAGCGTTAATATGCATGAATTTTTACCTAAGAAACGAAGGTCCCCTTTCTTCATGGACTTTGTCTCTCAAAACTTTAATCTCTGCGACATGTTTTCATGACTTCTCGTTTTGGTCTGCTCAAACTACAACTAGTAGATTTGATCTCTAGGAAAGAGATGCTTATTTTATGAGCTTCAATGATCTTTGTTTATCTCATTATCTGGGCACCTTTGTCTCATCGATTGTTAACTTTCAAGGCTCTCCTACTTATCACCGTAATCATATGGGTACCATTGCTAGGGTGTCATAACCTTCACTCAGTTTTCACCATACTTGCTATACAATAGCTTTCTTAGCTATATCTTGAGTTCTTAAAAGATATTGGAAGATTTAAACAACCTGCTTTCTATTTTTTATCTTTTTAGAAAAAGAGTTGTGTAACCAGTCTTGTTGGGTTTCTTGATTTGCCACTAGCTTGATCATGCACCCAAATACTTTATCTTTTTTTTTTGCTTGGGTTTTCTCAAGGATGATGTTATGCAGAAGATGTTTGGTTTTTACAAAAGACCGATATCATAAAAAACCTTTGGAATCTCAAAGCTGTTTCCAAATGCAAAAACCATTTCGATGCAAGTTTAAAGCAAATTTGTTTTGAAAAGAACTTAAACAATTCCCATGGACATGGTTTCATAAAGGTTGAATGTTTCAACTTAAGAGTTTTAGAGAGAAAATCTTTGAAGTATTCATTTTACTTGTATGAATATTAAAGAATGGGAGAGCGTTGTCTACCAACCCAATTTGCTTGCTTTTGAGTAGAAATGACTTTATTAGTCATTTAATGTAGGCTTTGGCTTCTGGTTATATAAAAAAAAGGATATTTATAGGATCAAAAGGTGTTTAAAGGCTATTAAGACTAAGGATCATCATCGCTCATTCACGGGCCTTTATTTTTTTTTCTTTATTTTGGTTGATAGCCTTTCAGACCTTAGGATTTATCTTGTAAAATGATCTTGGATTATTTGGCTTTGTTTTCTTCATTTGATTTGGAGCATCATCATCATCCTTATCATTTTTCTGCACTCGGCATGCTCAGCCTCTTTGAATATTTGAATATCTTTGTGCCTTCCAGTTTCTATTTGAGCACTTTTGATCTTTCCATTGATAATTGAGGATCATTTTGTATAACTCCAAGGTCAAATTACTTTGATAAGTCTTGTATTTACTTTCAGTGTGGAGTGTGATCCAAGTCAGGATTCTTTTGCAAGAACTTTTTTTTACTAGGTTTAACAAGGACTTGCAAAGGATATTTTTCAAGTATTGTGAAATGATTATCAAAGATGGCCTTTCATCATCTCAAACACCTGCGTTTATGATTAGTAAGCTTTTTTCTCATCCGTTTTGATTAGTTGGACATGCAAAATAGTTTCCATCAAATTAAATAATGCATAATTATTTAACCAACTAAAACTTAGTTTCAAAGTTACTATGAATGAGTTTTTGTTTATTTTTCAGGTTTCTAAGTGTTTGTTCACCTCAAGTAGGAGATCACTTGAATTCCCAAAACTCATTTGTTAAAAACAAACACCAATTTGGCCTCTGAATTTGTACTAAAAACTTTGATTTCCTAAAAAATTTTGATTGAATTTTGTTTTATCTTTTACAAAAACATGTTTTTTAGCTTATGAGATCATGTAAAAAGCTATTCATAATTTTTTAGAGTTTATAAAGAGGAAAATACTCAAAAGAATTTATGGCCAAACTTTTGATCCTTAATGATTTATTGACGTAGTGCTTTATGCATAATACTTCTTTACAACATCAGAGTTTATAGACTAAGGTAAATCATTCATGTCAATTTTGATCAAAATCAAGGCTCCTCCAGAAAAGGGTTTCTTTACCACATATGATCCTTTATAGTTTGACACCTATTAGCTCTGATCTTCTCTTGGGATTGGCAATATCTTCTTTAATATAAGGTCTTTTTTTTAATACCCTTGGTCTAACACTCTTGTTGTATGCCTTAACTATTCTGCTCTAGTATAGTTGGTGGTGACAAATTGCTGCCAATCTTTTCTCACTGATTATATTCAGTTGCTCAAACTTTAACTTTGCCCATTTTGATTATTCCAATTACCTATCCTTTAGAATCTTTACTGATGGAACCTTTACTTGTAAAGATATCACCGTCTCCATTCCATATCCAAGAATAATAGGTTGCACCTATAGAAGTTTTAACTATAGTGCGGTATGCATGAAATACTTATGAAAACATCTCATGCCAATCTTTGTAGGTGACTACCATTTCTGGATGATCTTATTGAGATTCTTATTAGTTGTCTTGATAACACCATTCATCTTGGGTCTATAAGGAGAAGAATTTGAATGCTTAATTTTCTATTTGGTACAGATTTTAATAATCAATTTCCTATTAAAATTTTAAACGTTATCAGTTATTAATTTTTTTGGCAAGCTGTAATGACAAATAAAATCCTTCTTAATGAATTGTCTATATTAGAGGATAATAGTTCTTCAAATATAAACAATTGATCAATCGATAATACATCTTTCCATCATGATTTGCTAGATGATATGCACATCTTTTTTAGAACTTTAGCATTAACATATGAATGCTTCTAGTTAGGGGATTATTTTTTGTATTTTGGATTTTTATAGTCAATTAGAAGTATGGCCTTCTATACCAAATCACTATTGAGAAATTCTTTGATCAAACATGTTTATTATATGTCTTTTGACTTTCCTTTTATATGCTAATAAGTGATCCAATTCATGGCGTTTTACCTTATCCAGTTCCTTTAACTCAACTACCATAGCTAGTTTATTTTTTGAATTGTTTATGTTATATTATGTACCCTTTCTAAGTGATTGTAATTTGAGCTTTATAGGCAATATGGAATCATGGCCATATGTTAGGGTAAATTATGAGGTTCCTAAAAAAGTCTTCTATAAAGTCCTATATGCCTATAATACTATTGATAAGGCGTTATGACAAGCTTTAGGATTATTTCTAAACAATTTTGGTGTACTGTGAGTAAGAGTTTTGTTGGTCAATCTTGCTTGCTTATTGGTTTAGATATAGTCTTGAGTAGAATGGACTCTCTTGAATCCATACTCATGTGCAATTTTCTTATCATCATTCCTCGTAAATATTGATCCTTAGTAAGTAGTAATAGTTTATAGAAGTTTAAACCTGTGAATAATTATTTCCCAAATGAATTTGATCATTGTTTATTAATTAATCGATCGATAAAGAATAGCTTCAACCCATTTAGTGAAATAATCCATAATTACAAGAATATAATTATGTCCCCTTGATGAAGGAGGTTTTATTTTTCCAATATTTTCCATTACACATCTTCTAAATAGCCATGTTTTGACCATTGCATTAAGTTATACCCTAATTGATGGTATTATTAATACTGGATTGGGCCTAATTGATGGTATTATTAATACTGGATTGGGCCTAATTGATGGTATTATTAATACCCTTTTATAAAACTAATGATATCTTTAGTTATACCATGCCAATGAAAGCCATGGTTCATGATTAACTATCTTATCTTAATTCTAGACTGGTAGGCTCTATATATCCCCTCATGAACCTTAAACATGACCAACAAGGTTTTCTATAGTCCTAAGTATTTGAGTAAAATATTAGTCTTATATATTATGTATAATATATATTTGTTAGGAGTACATAATTGACCATTTTTATTTTGAAAGACCTTGAAACTTTTTACGAGGGGTCTTGTCAAATTTTATATTTTTCTCTCTCCAATGCTTTTAAGAATCAACAACATTAGAATTGTTAAGACCTTCTACTTGTAATTGGCAGAAAATATAAACAACAATCTCATTGTTATTGTCTTAAATAGTTTTTTTTTTTTTTTTTGTATATCATGGAATCTAGATTGCTTTATTTATCATGACAATCTATTTGGACAACAACTTTGATTGATCGATTGATAATCTTCATAGGGATAATGTCATGATTATTAAAGAAATTAAGATAAAAAACCTTCTAATGTTTATGGCCATAGTATGGTATAAAATTATGATGAGATATTCACGCTTATATTCTCTAGATAACTATTTGATAATAAATAATGAATTCCCAATTATTATAATTGATTGTGCTCTTAACTCCAATAATGTTTTTAGGTCTATTATTAAGACCTTATATTTAACTTGATTATTTGTGCAAGGAAAATCATGATAAAAAGACAAGGTCACTTTATGACCTACATGAGATATATGACCACCGTTGCGCTAGCTTTGTTCTTAGTTTTTTTTTTTTTTTATCTATCAAACCATAATTACTATAAAATAGGCTTTGCTATGACAATATTGATATATTATTCCAATTCATGGTCAATGTGCAATGTATGGGTGATCAGCTAAGAAATCACCATAAGTTTTTTTTATGGCATACAAAATTTTCCATTACAACCTTTTAAAAAGGATTTCAATAGCATATATTTAATTAAACTTATTTTACATATTACATCATAATTAATTGATAACATATACTAACGTATCTTAACTCAAGTAAAAAACAAAAACAAACATAATTTCTCTATCAATGCATATCTTTCTTCAACCTTTATAAGCACATGATTAAGGTAATACACAATCTATTCATTCCCAAAGTTATTTTCTTATTCCAAAATGCTATAAATTGATCCTTCTACTCCTAAAACATATAGCTTTAATGGCTTTCCAAGCCTTGATTAGGTCAATACTAAAGGTTTAACTAAATAACTTTATATGTCTTCAAAAGAACGTTATTGCTTTTTAATCTATTGATACTCATTAGATCTTATTTGATTTCAACAACTTAGTAAAAGGTTTGATATTCCTATAATGTTTTAATGAACCTCATTATAAAATTATTCTTGCTATAGTTTAAGGGAATAAAATGCCTAAATACCTTGGTATAAGGAGATGATACATAACCATACACCTCTCTAAAAAGATAGGTTTTGGATATATTGGAAGATTTAGCACTTGATAGGATATCACCTACAAAACATCAATGTTTATCATATATCGATTTTTATCAAAGATAGTATATAGCACAAACTTGTCTTGGTAGAAAGGTTAAAGATAGCTTCTATATCTAAATTATCCCCATCATAAGAGGTTATAATAGACCATGTCCTACTAAGGATACAAATAATATGAAGAAATATATATATATATATATATATATATATATATATATATATATAAAAGATAGTGAAGAAGCTTATGAAAAACAACCAATCTAAACCTAAAACAACAACACCTCAACAAACATTTAAGGTAAGGATAATGATTAATCAACAACCATAACGACATAACAAAGTTATCTAACATGTTAGGCCAACACCCAATAAGTTTAGACAAAGGAAACAAGCACCATAGCATTGGCCCAAGTCATTGTTTATTATGAAATAGGAGAAAAGAATGGCATTAACTCTATAGGGGGAAAAAGCAACAAGAGAATGCTATAAAGAAAGTCATCCTAGTAAAAAGGTAACAAACATATATTATAAAAGAGATAACACTAATAGTGCTCAAAGATAGAAAAAGTGTGTTAACTTTAAACGAGCTCACAATGTGTGAAAAGGCTTTAATAGATGCTCTCATCCAAATATAAGAACAACTAGAAATAAATGACATGATTATCAAAGATGTTATATTTTTGGACGATGGCATAAATATATTTCATAATGAAAATAAATAATAAAAAAGGAAAATAATTAAAGTTCTCAGTTATAATATAATAGCTAGACTAGAAGAATGCTCTAAAAGATAAGGCCATAGAAACACATTTTGAAGTAGAAGTGAGTGATCATAAAGGATTTACATTCATAAACATAATGTTCATCCTACCATGTTTCTTGAAGCCAAACCTGCCTAATTGTCTAATTTGGATGGTGATTGTGAATACAACATAAAATAAAAGGTAGAGATTATTGAATTCAACTAGTTAGGGCTAGTGGTTAAACAATAGTCAGGACTTAAATTTCTTGAAGCAATAATAGTTATAAGTCATTATTTAAGCCTTTTTACATCACAACAAATTTCAAAAATGCACTAGTATAGAGAGTCCTAGTTGATAATGGTGTCTTACTCAACATTATAATCTTAACTGTGAATGCTAAGGTTAGTCATAACAAGGATGACATGATCTTACAGAAGTGGTTTATACCATATTCTATATAAGATATAAGAGACACTATGAGGGTGTTATAGATGGATCTAACTATTATGTCCAAAACCTCTAGTATAGATTTTTTTTTATGGTAGAATCAAAGACAAGTTACAACACCTTGCTAGAGAAAGATTAGATACACACTAACATGTATGTTCCATCATTCTTATATCAAGATTTAATTTTTTGGTTACTAGATGGATCAACTAAAATAGTTAATGTAAATGATAAACCATTCATGGTTAATTTAGGGATGATAGATCCATGGTTATACAATGATGATGCAGGTCCAATCTAGTCAATGAATAAGGATAATACAGGTCACCGTATTTTCTTCTTAGTAAAAAGATAGTACATAGAGGACGAATCACAACATATTTTGTTAGGCCAAATAACCAATAATTAAAAGGGAATGGTTAAAATTTTGAAATATATGATTAAACAAGTCATTACAACTTAGTTACATGTTTCAAGGCTTTTGATGAAACCCATATAAGTGTTGGGTGGTAAAATAGAATTTGTTTAATAAAATCAAATTAAGACTATCAATTGATCTTGCTCAATATGATAAGTCTTCCTCTATCACCACCAAAGATGGAAGATGGATAGGCTGAAGTTTAGGAGATGTTAATTGAAATTGACTTAGGAACTAAAGATAAGCCTAGACCAATCTTTATAAATGCAAGTATACCAAAAAACTTCATAAAGAATCGGGGTCATTGTTACACACTTATAAAGATTGTTTTGCTTAATATTATGATGAAATGCCTAGTTTAGATATAAGTTTAGTCAAACATTATTTACCAATCAAACCTGAGCTTAAGCCATATAAACAACCTGTATGATGAACGAATCTAAATGTGATTTTCATGTAAAGAAGAAATTAAAATAGCTCCTAAAGGATATATTTATTAGGCCAAAAAGATATGATGATTAGATATCTAGCATAGTGCCACCATGACAAAAGAATATCAAATTAAGGGTATGCATAGATTTTAGAAATTTAAATCTTGTAACTTTAAAAGATGAATATCCAAAGCCAATGGTTAATATATCGATCGATATAACATCTTGCAATAAAATACTCAACTTCATGGATGGCTACTCTAGCTATAACTATATCTTCATTATAAAAGAGGATATTTCCAAGATTGTTTTCAAATGTCTAGAATACTTAACTTCATTAGATATCATGCAATTTTGGTTAAAAAACTTCTAGTGCAACATGACAAAAAGAAATGAACTTGATCTTCTAGAATATGATCAATAATAATATAGAGGTTTATATTTATGATATCATGGTTAAGTCAGAATCAAAATCCATTCACATAAATGAACTAAATGTTGTCTTTGAATGAATGATAATGCACAACCTAAAAATAACCCTTTTAAATGTGCCTTTAGTGTGTAAGCATGTAATTTTCTATGATTTTTAGAGCATTAGTGGGACATAGAGATGATGGTGTGCTATCACAGGCAACCAAATACAAACCTAGACTTCTAAAAATACATACAGTAGTGCGAGTAAGGATCGTTCCCACAAAGAGTATCTAGCCTAGTTTTGTGCTACGTGAATAAAGATGGGGGGATCTGAGTATAACAAAAACAATTGAAAGAAAACAACTAAGAAACAACTTAAATTAAAATATAAAAATCAATCAAAAGAATAAACTTTGGCCTAAGTCAACATCCACCATTAGGTCTTTTATAACTGATCATCAATGCAAATATATATATCAATTCATACTTTTAATATTCATTATTGAAACTATTTCTCTATCTCTCCTTAGTTACAGATAATTAGAAAACAAGCAATTTAATTAATCTTAACTACTAAACAACTCAAGACAAGCACTAAAAAATTAATCTAGTAGTAGCCTTAAGAATTAGAGAGATTGATGAAGCTAAACAATACAAGCATGTGTGGTTGCATTTAATTTAATCGACTATTCTTTCTAAGATTTATTAAATTTTAACACAACAATTCATTTAACCCTTAGTTGCTTCACAAATTAGAGAAATCAAATAATATGGATTTGATATTTAACTTAGCACTAGATTACAACAAACAATAAACTAATAGGCCTCCTAGCAATTAAATAGAACAATTATAAAAATAGGCACAAAAAAACATTCAACACTTAAAGTATAAATTCAACAATGAAAACAAATTAGATCTCACAGTTTTATGATTTTAAGGCTTTCGCTTCCTTTTAGCAAATAAAAATTTAGTTACATAGTTCCATGATAAATACTCGAAGGAGAAAAACAAAACAGAGAAGAGGGAAGAGGAAAGTGAGAAGTCTAATCTAATCTCTCCCCTTTTTTTTACACCTTTTTCTCTCTCTTTAGAAGCCTATACAATCTCCTAAAATACTCTCAATATTATCCTCCAATAATAACCATCAAATCTAAATAGTTAATGAAATTATTAAATAATAAAATAAAGTTATAATATAACAAGGAAAGTGATGTTTTCAGCTAAAATTCACACACCAAATCTGAAAGCTTCTAAAAATAAATCACTTCGTAATAGATTTGCATGACAAGGAATGTTCTAGCTTGTTGGCAGTACAAGTGCAACAATATTATGCCCCATTTTAACCTCAAAACAGTCAGTATCTCTCAAAAATCAAAACATGAAAGTTGTAGAGTTGTTTCTTAAGGTTCAATAGAAGTTTGAATAATTTCAATCGAAGCTCAAATGAGAGAGTTATGCCTAGATTACAAAGTTGTGTTAAAATTGTTCATAATTGCCCTATTAGCTTTGTTTTGCCCTTAACACCTCCACTTTCATCCTAAATTGAAATATAAAAATAATGAGTAAATTCAGGCTCCAAATAAGTATAAAAGACTAAACATTATGGAATAAAAATATGACATTTTGCGTTCTCATCATATGGATAAAAATAAACATTATGGAATAAAAATATAACATTTGGACAACGTCATTTTTTCAATCTCATTTCTAAATATAAGATATGTTGGTGGTTGTTAACAATTTCATCATCGAGTTTGGATGATTTCTACTATGACTAGTGTTTATTTCAATCATTTTTAGCTAGTCTTTTAAACCTAAATGTTTTGGTATGTAGTTGAGTTACTACTTGCTCAATTATGCCCCCCAAGTCTTCACCTTTTGGAAGAAACATGTCAAATGTATGAAACTTATACACTTCATTATAAGGCATATCATGAGCTTGTTGAACCAACCTTGTTAGATTCTTTATGGTTTATAATTTTTTTTCAATACTAGCATCCATGACTAACTTCACCTTTTATCATTGTTGATTAGTCCTTACCTTTTACTACTATTTCTTTCTAGGAAGTTTATCAAGCTTGGTAGTAGCTATAACTATAGTAAATTTAGAGAACATATTATCATCCATTTTCATTTTCATTTTCATTTTCATGTCCAAAAAACAAAAGCACATAGATTCTAGAGTCTTCTGAATTTGGTTATAAAAGACTACACAATTATGAATGTCATGTTTTTAAAAGTCATGTCACTTAAAGAACTTCTTCTCTTGAATTTTGTTGTCAATAAGGATAGTGTGATTTTGAAGAAGTTTAAATCCCCTTTATTATATATCAACTAGTTAAAGCTTTATTTAGCTTTTTTTTATGTTAAAAGAAAACTTTTTATTTTTTCGACTACTTTGGTGGCCTTTGCATCTTTGATACCGGGGTTAGTAGTTTTTTTAGGCTTTCTTAATTATATAATTTCAAACTATCTTCCATGTTTTACTTCTATAATCAATATGAACTATTATTGGACATCCTCAAACTTCCTATAAGAGTCTGAATCAGTAAATAAGTGTGCACTCACAACATTGTCTAAATAGCTAATAGGGTATGTCCACCTTAATGGCTTCTTTTCTACCAGTTTTACTACCATTTTCTCAAAATGAGTAACATCATTTATGAAAGTATGGATTTATAAGTACTTGGTGTTTATGAATCTTTTCCTTATGTTCCACTATAGTTTTTTTATTTGTAACTTTATGAACTCTCACTTAGTTATAGCCATAATACATGTCCTAAATCACAGGGCATAATTTATGTACCCTTTCTTCGATCCTAGAATATTTTGGCTAAATCATGTAACATGACCTCTGAATCTATCCTATAAATGTTCATGGAAAGAAGTTTCCATCATTTCCTAAATGTTAATTGAGTTGAGTGGAAAAGTGGATAATCAAAGAAAAATTGTTTTGGTTAATAATGAAAAAAAAAACTCAAATCTATAAAGAAGGTTGGATGCATCATTGTCGTATTGGTTAATGAACTTGGTGATGTGTTCTCCTATTGATTTTTATATTTCATAGATAATTGCTTGAAATCTATAATATTTATTCCTCTAGAGATTGCATGCAACCTATCAATCCAATTATGTTATAGATGATGGTTAGTAGATCTTATTATTTGTCCAATTTCTACCCTCATCTTTCTTAAATGTTATGTTAGTTATACTTTATCTATCTCTTCCTTTTATTTTTGATCAATAATAGGTGGTTATTGTGTAAAGGGATTGGGATTTTCTTATTATAACACATCCTATATGGCATAGAGTTACCTAGTAGAAGCTTGTTGGAAGGAATATAAGTTTTATGAGGCCAAATAATTGACTTGTGGTTTTTTGTAGACTTGTGGTTGTTAGTGGTTATCACACTCAAGTTGGAATATATTTATTATTATATCTGTTACACTAGGAAGTACCCTCTTATATAAGGTATATTCATTACAATCACCTTTATTAGAGTTTTTATGGTCATAGAACTCCTAAAGATATGCCTTTTAAGTGTATATGCTCATGGGTTACAAGACCTATTCTAATGCATCTCATTTTTATCTAAGCTAACTAATCAAATATAATATACATGGTTCAATTGACCACCACGATGTTGTTGTGGTAGGTCATATCTTTTATGTTCTCATCTCAATCTAGAGAGCCCTTCAATTAGCACTACAGAGATTTATAAACTGATAATAAGATGTTACTTAAAGTGAAATCATGGATGGTTGGATGACGTTTTCCATAACTGGTTATGACCATCATATGATGTCATCAAATCCGTATATATGATATGTACATGGTTATGTTTAAAGAACTTATACATTAACATGTCTATTTATTGTTGATGGTGATGGCCTTATTAGAATCAATAAAAATATGAGAGACTGCTAGGGAGACGCTAAGAGCATGTTAAGATGTAGTTTTATGTTGTAGGGGTGAATTAGACAATGAAGACTCATCTTTGAGCATGTGTGATACTAGTTGATCCACCAATATATGAGAAGATTATGGATTGTCATGCTTTTCATTATAAAAAAGCTAACATTTCTCCTTTGCTTATATGAAATATTCATCTAATATATCAACGACGACTTTACCTGTGTTTTACTTTAGAGACATAACTATTATCTTATGAATTAGTTGAATCTTTGTCTTATAGAGCATACCAATATGCAAATCACTTTGATATTATTTTGAATAATATACTACCAATTAACTTTTTTCCTTATAAGGATTAAAAAAAATACTACACAATAGGAACATAATCCTGAGAAAAGACAAGTAACAACCTCACAAAATCAAGCAGAGTGTGGGGATCTAAAACCTTGAACCTTAAGTAAAGGCTATCAACTCTATAACAACACCACATAGGGAAAATGACATGTTTATGAAGAATGAGAGAAATTTGTAAAGAAAAGCAATAGAAACCCTCTTGATGGATGAATAAATAAATTTTTTTTATTGAAATTATATGTGTGGGGTTTGTCATCATTCATAATAACTATATGGCCTTTTACATCCATGTTGGACATCAATAATAGTTGATCAATCAATAATTCTTATAAGGATGATCCCATAATGATATAAGGCCATTCTATATTCTAACATGTGTTAACCTAAGACATTGGTTTCTTTATTATTTTCTATCACTGAAAAAATAAAAACAAGATTAGAAAACCTTTAAACAAGGTTTGTGGCCACTATATGATTTAAAGTTAAGGTAATATGTTCACACTTAAATTCACCAATTAAATGGTTGATAATAAGTAATGAATCTCTTATTACTATAACTAATTTTTCTTCTAACTCTAGTTGTATTTAGAGACCTATGATTAAGGACTTATATGCATCATAATTGTTAGTGCAAGAAAAAATAAGCCAAAAAGATAGGTCACTTTATGATTTATTGAGGATATTATCACCACCATACACGACATTGTTCTTTGTTTTCAACCCACATAACCATAATTGCCATGAAATAGGTTCTATAATGATGGTATTGTTGTTTTATTCTTTCTTATGGTCAATGTTTATTTACATATGATCAACTAAGAAATCAACCAAAGCTTAGCCTCTAACTACTTTTCATGGAATGTAATGTAGATTAAATTTAGATAGTGCTAATGTCCATTTACCATTATGACCTCTTAAAAAAGGTTTTGACAACATATATTTTATCAAATTTGTTTTACATATTACATAAACATCAATTGGTAACATATACCAGCATAGCTTAATATAGGTGAAATACAAGGGCAAACATAGTTTTTCTATAAGTGTGTAACATTCTTCAACTTCTATAAGGATATGACTAGGATAATACATCACTTGCTCATGCCTAAAGCTATTTTTTTATGTTGTCATGCTGTCAATTGACACTACTGCTATTGAAATGTATAGCTTCAAGAGTTTCTCAAGTTTTGGTAAGGTCAATAATAAAGATGATTTGGTAAGATAAGCCTTTATATTTATAAAAGCAGTTTGTTGGTTTAATTCCATTAAAAATCATCAAATCTTTTTCCTTCCAACAACTCAGTAAAAAGGTTGATCTTTCTTGTAGTGTTTGAAATGAATTTTCTTAGTAAATTGACCTTATCAATAAGCCTCTAAAATTCTTTCTTTTTCAGAGAAGTTCTTTCTTCCATGATTTCTAATGTTTTTTTTATCCATCTTTATGCCATGTTAATGCACTCGGAAGCCCAAAATATTACCAACTTGCACTTCAAATGCATATATTAATGGGTTCATTTATAAATTTTACATTCTCATTCGTTCGAAGGTTGTCATAGCTCATTTAGGTGAGTGAATTTAAACTTTTTATTTTACATTGATATCACCAATATAAACCTCCATGTTGTGATTGATTATTGTCTTTTGATAAGTAGCACTAACATTCTTTAAACCAAATATTATTACCACTCATTCAAATATTCCTAGAACTACGACATTGAAAGCAGTTTTAAATATATCTTCTTTTACAATAAAGATCTAGTTATAGCTAGAATGACAATTTATAAAGTTGATCATTTCATTGTCAAATGTTGGATCGATCTACATATCAACCATTGAAATTAGATATTCATTTTTAGGATCCGTATATTAAGATTAACAAAATCTATATGAACTCATAATTTGCCATGCTTTTTCAATCTTGACATTATGTTAGATATCCATTCAACATATATTATTAGCTTAATAAATCCAATTTCTAGTAGTCGTTTGATTTTCTCTTTTATATGATCAATCATGTTTAGAATTATTCTTTGTGGAGGTTATTTGTATGGATTGAAAACAAGCTTGATTATGAATGGATGATTGATCAAACTTTTATTTAAACTAGGTATTTAATCAAAATCCCAAGAAAATTAGTCTTTATTAGTGTATCCAAGTGATATCATACCTTTCTGAAAATCTTTTGATAAATTTGCACTTATAAACATGAGTTTTGGCTTGTCTTTAGTCCTAAAATTAACTTCAATTGAAGGATCTTAAACTTGAGCTTGTCCATCATCCATATTTAATAGTGATGGAAGAAGACTTGTCATATCTAGCATGATAAATTGATTTTCTTGATCTAGTTCCATTGAACAAATTCTATTCTTGTTTCCAATACTTTTATAAGCTTCATCCAAATCCTCAAAACATGCTACCAAGTTATGGTGACTCATTTATTCCAATGTTTCAAATCTTTTTTTTATTATTATCTTTCAATTACAAGTTATTTTGCCTAGCAATGTCTATTATTAGTCACCTTATATGTACTATCTTCTTACTTATTAAAAATTAGATTAGGTGTCTCATATTGTCCATGCTCATAAATTAAACTACGCTTCCATCATTGTTATACAACCATGTATCTGCAATCCTTAAATTGATCATAAGTGGCTTATCATCTACTTTAACTATCTTCATTAAACCGTCTAGTAACCAAAAAAATATATTTTGATATAGGGATGATGATACACATATATAAGTGTGTATTCAATCTTACCCAAGCAAGGCGTTGTGACTTATCTTTGCTTGAACTATATATATATAAAGCTACATTAGAGATCTTGAACTCAATTATTAAACTGGCCTACCACACTTCTACAATGTCTCTTATTCCATCTTTAAAATATGACATTGTCACTTCAAATAGGATTGTGTCAACTTTGTTTCAACCAATCTTACTTAATAAGGTTGGTGAAATAATATTAAGTGTTGTATCATTATCAACCAGGATCATCTGTATTGGTTATTATTGAAATTTGTTATGATGTATAAAGATCTCAAATAGCAACTCATAGCCAATGTTGGCTTAGAAAATATAAGACCTGACTTTTGGTTGATTTCAATGATTTTTGACTTTTTATTTGCACTGTCTTCACAGTCGCTGTCCAAATAAGGTAGTTGGCCAAGTTTATATTCAAAAGAGTAAGGAAGAGCAAATACCATAATTATAGATATGATTTCATCATATTCACTCATTTTTATGTTAGAAAGAATTTTTAAGCTATCATTTTCCTTGATTGTGTTTTATTCATCAAATTGTTAGATTCAGATTGAAAATTCAAGTGCTTTTTTCTTTTTTTTCTTTTGTGTACTATCATCTAGAATGATATCAATTACTCATTCTAATAAATCATCATCTAATAATAAACCATTAACATGGATAATCATGTCATTCTTTTCTTTAAGTTATTCCTCAAATTGGACTAAAGCATCTATTAAAACTATTTTGCATATTGGTTTAAAGTTTGGACACTATTATTTTCTCTACAATACATAATAGTTCTTCTTTTATCAGGGTTGTTATTGGAGTTGCATTCTCTTTTTACTTTTATCGTCTAAATGATGCCATCTTTTTTTTTTTTTTCTATTTCAAGACTGATAAAGATTTAGGCTAGGTTTCTACTACTCATTTCCTTTGCTTGAGCTCTATATTTATAGGCCTAGCATGATGGATAACTTTTTCATGTCGCATTTGTTGGTCCATCCTTAATCTTACATTGGCATTAGAACTAATTTTTATTTATTCAACATCTAGATGGTTGTTTTTCATAAAAACATTAACTATTTTTGTGGTAGTCTTCTTTACCTTTATAGATAATTTTTTTAAAATTTTTCTTCTTTGTAGCTCAGGGTCTAGTGCAACCTTTTGAGTGGATGAAGATGGTGTTGGGGTAGGAACCTTCTCCACTCTCACTACCAAGTTCTTTGATTTGTGTGTGATTATGTCCTTAGCAAAAATCACTTATCAATCATTATTGTTGATTTGTATTGGACTATAAACAATCCTATTGAGTACTATATGTTAAATAATGATAAAAGAAATTTTTTTTGCTACATATAAGCACATCTTAATAAAATAAAGCATTTAGGTATTGAGAGATCAAACATAAAGATTATCTTAGGTTGGAATTACCTGCATCCAATCCCCGAGCACAATTTAAGCCTTCCCAATCTACTATATATTTGTACTTACATAGCTAAGGATTAAGCCTTTTACAATAGCTTATAATATAGGATGAAGAGCTAAATTGAGTGATGATCCAATGCTACTTACATCATCTATTATTTAGTATTGATACGATGCCACTCATACATCCACATTGTTTAATTTTGTAACCCAATTGATTATGCTCACTTCAAGAGAGAATTAGACAAAGTTTAAAGAACAATAGCATAAAATGCAAGAATATAATCAATAAATCTCTCAAGAGGGATGTGTATGATATACATGTGTTTTCATAACTTT
>Ga0307516_10002351_pt1 | contig 25378 bp, 24 predicted proteins | sample 19_EM_MG_FD_203310 | JGI IMG/M metagenome (GOLD analysis project Ga0307516, IMG submission 203310) | Populus trichocarpa ectomycorrhiza microbial communities from riparian zone in the Pacific Northwest, United States - 19_EM | ecosystem: Host-associated > Plants > Roots > Unclassified | place...
CGCCAAGGGGAAAGGACGGAAGACTGTCTCCCGAACCGGTGCTCGGAGACTAAGGCTGCTGTCATCTCCGGACATGTTGCCTCTGGTCCGTCATCTCCGGACGCCATCTCCGGTCCGTCATCTCCGGGCGCCCATTATTCTGACACCTACGCGCGGAGGATGACCGTGGCTGTGGCAGCAGAAACGAGGACGAGCCACAGGGCGACAAGGGTGAGAGTGGTACCGGCGCCGGCGCCAAGGAGCCTGTTGCGCCAGGTTCGTGACATCTACGGGCCTTCATCAGCAAGAAACAAGACAACTGGGTATCCCTGCTACCAATGGCAGAATTCACTTACAATACTTCGACAACAAGCGGAAACGGTATGTCCCCATTCTACACTAACTACGGATTCCACCCAGTGACGGTAAACCCACCGGACGAATCAAAGGGTCCTCTCAATCCGGCGTCAACAATATAGGTACACTGGATGAGCAAGGTGTTCGAGGAAACAAAAAAGGGACTGGAAGCAGCCCAAGAGCGAATGCACCGTTATACCGACCCGGCCAGAAAGGAACCTCCAGCATACCAGGTAGGAGATTTGGTTATGCTCAGCGGACGCAACATCAAGACGCGCCGCCCCACAAAGAAACTGGACCACAAAAACCAGGGTCCCTTCCAAATCGAGAAAATCGTCTCTCCGCTGGCCGTCCGCCTCACACTGCCCCGGAAATGGAAGATCCATAATGTCTTCCACGTCTCGCTACTCGAACCCTACCAAGCCAGCAAACACCGGGCACCTCCGGACCCATCAAAGGTACTCCGAGAGGCAGACGACATTGAGCAAAGTGAGGAATATGACGTAGAGGAAGTGATGTCATCGGTCGAACGCGGCTGAGGCAACAACAAGCGAATCCTCTACCTTGTCAAATGGCTCGACTATCCGGAATGCAAAGACTGGACAGAAGAACCCTTTGACAACTTCTCAGTAGGTGGCCTGGAGAAACTCCAAGAGTTTCATTGACGGAATCCAGAGGCACCGAGGGACTACTGGCTCACCGAGGGCTAAGACCAGTTCCACCGGGACCTGGTGGTTGTGGGCTGAAGGGGCAGAGGACTTCAGTACCAATCCGATGTAACTGACAAAAATACCCACTTCTCGGGCACCCACGAAAAACTGCTGTCCAAGCGTCCAGCGGAGAACCCGAATCAACCTGATGAACTCGACGCGCTCCTATACGGTCATTCTCCTTACCCCGAAATGGAACCGGCAGCAGACAATCATGACGGTCACACGATCCCCGAAAAGGTGCGATTGCTCCTTCCTACACTGTAGAGCCCTAGATAAGGCCCAGTCACTTTCGGGATACCGGACTAGCCACGAAGGATACCATACCTCTGCCGATCCTCTGTAAACCTTGCCAATGCCGGAACTTGAGTACGGGAAGCAGTCAAGCGAATGCGCGATGTGATCGAGTTCGTCCAGACACTAAGAGTACACACGGGCTTACTCTTAGGGTCCAGACATTTCGATGGATTACAGAGCCATGTCCTGATCCGGTGTCTGGGAGGGCTGTCGGGGTGGAGGACTACAGTCACGGTGACACCACTAAAGTTACCTTGGGAAAAACATACCGAAAGAGAAAGGCTACTTAGATAAGAGAACTGGTTTTCATAGCTTTGGGACGAAGCTAGAGAAGGGGGGAGTAGTGTTACACCTCAAATCTGGAACATGGGGAAAAGTAGATAGCTACATAGTCAGGGCACGTGAGACTTTACTTAAGCCCACTTCAAGTGAGGACGTCAAGCCTAGTCGGCTTCAGAGAGTCTAGGTGGCAGATAGCCCGGAGTTAGAGTCTTATGGCTGTACCGGTCGTAAGGGATTTATCTCAGGTCGGGCTGCGAACGCAATTATGCGGAGCGAGGAAGCCTGGACCCTTGAGGCCAGATAACTTGCCAGACTCTGATAGGCCGGTAATCCCTCACTGAGGGAAATACGTGGTGCGGAGATCAGTCGGCTGATTGTTAGACCGACCAGGACCAATGAAGTTGTAAGAACTGAGCCCGTGGGGTTCCGTGGCCTTGACTAGTGGGCGGAACTCCTGAGAAAAGGATAGGCAGTACGGGTTCTCTAGAAGAACCATGTGACGCCGTAGAAAGACAATATAGCTAGGCAAGATCCCGCTCTGTGGAAAGGAAGAGAGGACAGTACCGAACACACACTCAACGAAAAACCCCACAAATAAGATCAAAGATTATTCCGTTGTGAATTATCGAAAAGTAGCCTGATTACCTTCGATTCAACCTGCACTCTGGTTATAACCCAGCCCCAGTGTTACATACGCACTCGAGGTTGAGGCTGTGGTGCGCACTCGGCGATCCCGGAGCAGTCGCACATGCCTATTGTTGTTATGGCCATCGTACGTGCTCGGTAGACCTGCTGTGCGCGCCTATTGTTGTGCCATCGTACATGCTCGCTGGAGCAGTCGCACACGCCTATTGTTGTTAAGACCATCGTATGTGCTCAGTAGAGCTGCTGTGCGTGCCTATTGTGCCATCGTACACGCTCGTTGGAGCTGCTGTGTGCGCCCATTGTTGACGATTGACAGACCATCCGAAACACCAGCCTGGGAATCGGGCTGGTATCCAGGGGAAGCTCCTGGTGAATCAGGTGGCAGTTGGTTAAACAGTTTTTCTTTCCCTCTTCTTACTTTCCTTGGAGGATGCACTCTTTCTCCTATGTCCATGGTTTTCCCTGTGGGAGTTTTTACACGGTTACGAGTTTTAACAAGGCATCCGAGGACTTTGGGTTTCACTGTCATTTCTCTTTTTTCACAGTCATTCTCTCCTGCTCTTCCATATGAGTGAAAGTGTCAGATATATGGGTCGAGAGCCAGCCTAAGCCTGACGAGGCCGCGGCGCTCAGTGGTGGGTAATGGGCTTGCTTCAGCATGTATATATAGAGAGTGGTCGTCTCGCTATGGTGAAAATATCAAGCAATGGAGTTCCTACACACCCCATCACTCGATTATTTTGACATGAACCATTCGTAAATTGTCGCTGCAGGTAGCCATAGGGTGCCGTATTAACTCATGCCAGATGCACTGTTGTTTTAGCAGTAAGCACTGTCTTGGTACTGGTAAGGGCGCACTAACGCACACTCAACACTGTCATCCTCATCAAATTCCGCAATGATGAAAAGTGCACGGAATGTACAAGCGAGACTCCGCAGGCTAGCTGGACAGATGGGACTGGTATCCGAGAGCGTTAGACTTACCCAGGTAGCCTGTGTGCAAGCAGTAGCACTATATAGCTTGGAACTGTAGTGGAAAGGAGAAGCCATACACAGTACTATTGGAAAGGCAGATGATCTACAGAAGTCGGTCAATCAACAGGCACGTGCTGTGACGGGCTGCTTCCGCTCTATGAATCAGGGAGAATTGATGTTGGAATCCAGGCTACGATGTGCAACATCTTACTCAACAATCGAGCATGACAGTTTGCCTTACGGCTGGCTTCGTTACCTTAGGGTGATGGAGCTGGAGAAATTATCAGTGGAAGAAGTGAGCTGGGGAAGCGTTTGACTACTTGGCTCAGACCAGATGGAGCGAATGACTGTGAACGTACCGTGGTATGCGAGGAGGAAGCACTACAGGGCGAAATTGTGGTGGATGAGCGAAAGAAAGCAATGGAAGAAGTGGAAACAGCAAGAGATGGGGTGACTCTGTGGACCGATGGATCACGTACTGAAGATGGTGCCTGCGGATATGCTGTTGTGTGGAGGAAGAAGGGAGGAGTGTGAAAGGAACATCAGGTCCACTTGGGCTACAACCAGGAGGCATATGATGCAGAGTGCACTGCAATTGTCAGAGCACCGCGAGTCGGTCATGATCGTCAGAACCAACAGCAGATTTCGAAAATCACAATTTTCATGGATGCTCAGGCAGCGATAAAACGAATGCAGACCTTGGAATTTGGGCCATGACAGATATACGCTCTTCAGGCACGATGGATCCTGGCAGAGATCGACTGACCTGCGGAGATTCGATGGTGTCCTGCCCACGATGGAATCGCTAGCAATGATAAGTCAGATGAATGGGTAAAAGTTGCCACAGGCCAACCTGAAACACAGGGCGTGGAGTGGCTTACAATTGACAACCGGCCAAGGCATATGCCCACTGTTTCTCTGGCTCACCTCTCTAGACAGGTGGCAGAAAAGAAGTGGAGGAAGCGAAAGGCTGGGCTTATTCACATATAACCAACCCGAACTACAATATAAAATGCCGTCAGTGGCGGAGAAACTGACCTGGCCCAGTACCGGCGAAGGCAAGATAGGGTATAGCATCTCGCTACTACCAACTGAAGACTGCACATACCCTCACAGGGATGTACTTGAAGTGGATCGGAAGTAGAGAGGACGATACATGCTGGTGGTGCCACAGACCTGGTATCACCCAAACACGTGAACATCTCTTCAAAACATGTACTGCATGGCGACAGCAGCAGAAAGTGCTCTGGAAAGAGGTCCGACTACAGACTGAACGTGGATGGGATCGTTTTCGGATCACCGATCTGTTTGCTGACGACCGCTACACGGAGGCGATACTTACGTTTCTGGAAACAACCAATGTTGGACGGCAGGCATGAGAAGAGGTTTGGGAGAATGGGAGTGAGAGCTCTCTGGAGGAGGACGGTGATGTGGTGGATATGGCGATGAGGAGGAGTCGATGGAGGTGGAGATGGAGCGTGTTGGTGGTGGTGGAGTGTAAGATAGCCTGATAGTGGGCAAGCAGGGCCATAGTGGGTGCCATACAGCTAGACTCGCGGATGGATATGGGTTGGTGCTGTTGTTGGCATTCGCCGTAGTCTGTAAAGGCTCAGACGTGAAATAAAATTGATGCTCCCCCCCCCCTTGTCAAATTCCTCGACACCAGTGATTTCATACCACTGGCCATATCCTCGTTACCATCTCTCAGCTGAGAGTTCCTCCGTTTGAAGCACAAGAAGTATATATTGATCTCAAAGTATTCCTCGGGAGTCTCTTGTACTTTGTTGATGATAGGAAGGGTGATCGCATTTCAGAGAAGGAACCGTTGGAACCAGCCCTGTGAGAAGTGAAATTCGACTGTGGAATCGGAATTGAGTTCGTGGTATAGCCGCTTCGCCGTCCATTCGAATTGCAGCATACCACTCGGCCAATGAGACGGTGCTCAGCAAAGGCGATGACAAATGCCTTTTCCAAAGCCTCCATCGAGGGGAACTCTGACAAATGCTTTGAGCTTTACCGACCGCCTTCAGTAGATCTGCCACCACCTACAATTGCCAGGGTGCCAAGTCATTAAACGTTGCCATCAGGTGCAGGTACTGCATGGACTGGGAGTTGCCTAATTTCTTCCATCGCGATATCTGAGCCACACTCTTCAAACCAGACTTAATATTAGCCAGTAGAAGCGAGATATATGGTAGAAGCGAGACGCCGTACGACCGTGCAAAATTTATTACCCCTCGTGCCAAATCCACCGCGACAACATCACAATGAAAGAAAGAGAAAGCGAGAAAGATAGAGAAAGATAGAGAAAGAGAGACAGATCAATAGAGAAATAGACAGAGAAATAAATAGAGAAAAAATAGAGAGAAATAGTACTACTTGTGGCTAACATACACACCTGGTCACAAGTCCACCAGATATCTACTTCTCCCCTTTTCAATTACGCAAACCCATTCCTAAGGGTCTGTCTGGAAGCCTTCGGTTTGGTGCTTGAGGGGTATTGAGAACCAGCTCTGGCCTGGGCCATATGGGGGCGGGGATGGGCTTGGACTTGTGTGCGGGCTTGGGGTCAGGGGCGGGCTTGGCATTGGATGTAGGCGCAGGTATTATTCCACGCACCCAGGGTACAGGGATGCCTCCAGGCACTCAGGGCAGAGACACACCTCCACGATCTCTGCCACCGCAAGCGCCAGTCCGTAATGTCCTGCTCTCCCCTACGAAACTAAGAGAAATAGTGACCGCCACGGTGACTGCCACCCAAACAGCCCTGCAGGCGGGATAAGCCAATGTCGCCAAGCTAAAATTGAAGGTCCCGAAGAAATTCGACGGGAAAACCGCCACGCCATTTACCTCTGGGTGGGAATCGGTGTGTGAATACATCGAATTCTACCCCCACTCCACAGACGCACAAAGAATAGCGTGGATCGGCACCCTCCTTACAGGAACGGCTAGGGATTGGCACCAACATCAAAGAAGGACCATGGGGGATCGAGACACGTGGGCCCTATATGCAGCAAACATGCAGGCAGAATACCGCGACAGGCAGGAAGTGGCCAACGCCCAGAGGAAACTTGGGGGGCTCGAGTACAAGAGAGATATCAAGGTCTACCTGATGGAGTTCTGGGCCCTCAACTTCTACGCGAGATGTGTAGGGGAAAGTCTCCAGGAAAAAATCAACCTGGCGATGTCCCGAATCATCATTGACATGCTCTTCACCAACCACATGGGAGAATTCGTGGATGACGAGAATTTTCTTACCACCACCTATGAAGCCGGTGTGCACGTAGAACAAAGAATGGCGTTGGAAGAGCTCCGAACGGGAAAAAAGGAAAAGGAAGCCCTGAGCCCGGGAAAGGACTCGGGCAAGAGCTGTAAAGGCCAGGGAGAGAAGGAGGGCCCCAAGTAAACAGGGAAAGTTAGCTCGGGGGGCAAGGCCGGAAGGTCAGGGTTTGGACAACCAGGCCACTGGGGTACCAAGGAAGAAGCCTTGGCCGGCGTCCCCACTAAGGAACGCAAGGAATACGGGGCCAGCTGGGAAGGGTGCTGGCGATGTGGGAGAACTGGGCACAAGACCTTCGAGTGTTATGTGGGGACAACCTCCGGTGGAACGACCCTACCGACGGCACCCTGAAAAGAAGCCTTGTACGTGAAAAGGAAAAGAGAAACCGATACGGTGGAAGATGCGTCAGCCACAAAACAAGCCCGAACTACGTCCATCAAAACAGAGGACGAAGACATATGCGACGCCGCGGCAGCATGGACAGAGAATAGACAAGGTACCGGTGTCTGGGAACACAACACGGATGACTCGGATTTTTAAGAGGCCAAGGGGCACCACAGCCCAAGGCCTACCGAATCGTCTGCGGCATGGAAAGAAAGTGGAAAAAGCTCGAACAAGGGGAACAACCTAGGAAAAAGGCGAAAAAAGAACCCCGGTGTGGAAAGAGACCTATCATTCGGATGATCCTTCACTGGGGAAATCAAAAGAAACTAGTCAAAGTGCTACTGGATACGGGGTGCTCTGTCCCCTTGGTCAGTCAATGGCTGGCCAGGGAAGAAGACCTACCTTGGAGCAAAAGAGAAGAGCCAGCCCCCTTGAGATCCTGCTCGGGAGACGTCATCCCGGGTAGTAGGGAAGAGGTCACTGAAGAACTCACATTGCAACATCGGCAACACTTCACCCAAAAAATCTTCGACGTCACTCCCATGGAATCAGAGGTAGACATCTTCCTGCCCTTCTGGTGGATAGCCCGCCGCCCACTGTGAGGTACCTGGGACTCGACGGAAATGCAGTTCAACAGCCCAGAATTCATTGAGAAATGCACTCGCTTTGAAGTCCCAGACTTTTCACTGTCGCTGGAAGAAGCAGTAGCCGGCCACCCAGAAGCAAGGGTTATCGGATACATCTCAGTGGTCGGCGAACAGGAGACTGACCCCCTCGACCTAGTTCCGGAAGAATTTTGGGACTATCTAGCTATCATGGGAAAGGAATCTGCCAAAGCCCTGCCGGAACATCTGTTACACCCTAAATATTATGGGTCGGACATTCAGATACGGACAGGGCAGGAAGGTATCGGAAACTCGTCACACAGTCTTAGGACAGCATACCGAGACGGGGCAACCGACAGCGTCAGGGTTCGGCTTGGGTCAACCGACTCTGCAGCACCAGAAAACCCCTGGGCCAAGTACTGGCACCGACCAGGAAATCACAAGTGCTGCCGTAAAGGAAGACAACCTTGGTGGTCATCATAAGCAGGACAAGCGATCGGAAGGAAAACGGGAATGCAAGGAGCTGCGAGTCTAGATCGCGGAATAAGAGCAGGGTTGTTTCCAGAGGCACGGCCTAGAGGAACAACATCACAAGTCAGGAATTGCTGTATCGTCGTAGACGGCTCGAGGTCCCGAGGCGATACCGTTGCACCCCATGGTCAGAAGACACGAGGGATGCTACCACTCGCATCCTCGTCATTGACACCCGATTATGGCGATGAACTCGGGGCTTTGCCAGTGCATGACAGCGTGAGCGTATCCCCCACTTATATGAGATGCTTACAACGATAATGATGCAGGGCATACGCCGCACCAAGGCAAGGGATGTTGAGTTGACCGAATACTGAAGCGGAGGCTTGACTTCAAGCTGATCCTGTAGTGCTGGGTAGCTCCAGACCAAGTACCGGCTCGTGTTCGGGAAAGTGCAAACGCCGCTACAGGACCACACCTCAGGAACAGTTAGAGAGTCTGTTGGGAACGATATGGGGCGGAGCTATACCTTGGTGCCCGTTGCGGCCGAGAAGGATTAGCTGGAACGGTTGAGGGCTCATTGCTGCCAGCTCCAGTCAAGTAACGAATTCAACCCCGCACACAACCCAATCGCATCACCCAATCACGACGAGAGGACTTAAGGAGAGGCACCTGCTCTGGCCACTCTCGGGAAGATACAGGAAAAGCACTACTGTCTGACCCAATCGAGATTTATCCTCTTTACGCTGATGAAATTTAGTACCAAGGTGAAGAGTTTTCACGTCGCAGTGCGGGGTAGTTCCCCGCAGCATGTGACGTTACCCAGCCGGATACTTATAGGATGACCTGCCGACGAGTGGTTGTCATCGAAGGAAAAAGAGAACCATCGAAACGATCATCGGAATCATCATCAAAACGATCATCGGAATCATCATTGAAACGATAATCGGAATAATCATTGAAACGATCATCAGAATCATCAGCGGAACCATGAACCACAGAATGGTCAATCATCAATGGACCACCTACCGGTCACGAAGAAATCGAGTCAACGAACATCCCCCTATGAGCGATCCTACGAGCGATCCTACAAGTGATCCTACAAGCGCTTGTACAAGCGCCGCAAGTGAGATGACAGTTGATTGGAAAGGAGACGGGAGGATACGCAAGGGGCCCAACAGTCTAGGTGGGAGATAGGAAGGGTCTGATGGGCAACACGTCAGTCGGTACGGATAGGACCCCCATTGAGGGTGTAATCTCCGAGGCCATAGCTAAGGGCTGACGTGGGGTCATGACTTGAACCCAGCTATAAGCTGAGGGATTAGCGCGGTCCGTGATACCATTGGACAGATCCTATTGTCAGACCAACCAGAACAAGTAGCTTTGGGCTCCAGTTCGCACCCAGGAGGGTCTGGTGTGTGAGCATATTCCTTACCTTATCTTACCTGTAAGGCAGTTGTCGAACGAGCTGTTTGGCAGTTGCCGAAGCGTCAGATGTTAGGTTGAACCGAACACACACGAGCGAGCCGCCGGGCAGGGCGCCAGGCCCGTCCCGACCGAACGATACACCGAAGTGCAGATATGCCTAAGCACCGCAAGCAGGATGACAGTTGATCGCGAAGGAGACGGGAGGATACGTAAGGGGCTCAATTGTCTAGGTGGGATATAGGAAGGGTCTGATGGGCAACACATCAGTCGGCATGGATAGGACCCCCGTTGAGGGTATAATCCCCAAGGCCGTAGCCAAGGGCTGACGTGGGGCCGTGACTTGAACCCAGCTATAAGCTGAGGGAATGGCATGGTCTGTGATACCATTGGGCAGATCCTTGTGTCAGACCGACCAGGACGAGTAGCTTTGGGCTCTGTCTCTCACCCAGGAGGGTCAGGTATGTGAGCGTATTCCTTACCTTATCTTACCTGTGAGGCAGTTAACGTGCAAGCCGTTTGGCAGTCACTAAATGCGTCTCCATCCGATCCTCCGCCGATGCGACACACGAGCGAGCTGTCGGGCAAGCCACCGGACCCGCCTCGAACCACCTGCTGAAGCAACACGAGCGATATGTCGGGCAAGATGCTGGGCTTGCCTCGAACCATCCGCCAAAGTGATACACGAGTGAGCCGTCAGACAAGCTGCTGGGCCTACCTCAAACCACCCACCAAAGCGACACAAGTGAGCCAGCGGGCAAGATGCCAGGTCCGCCTCGAACTATCTGCTGAAGCGATACATGAGTGAGCTGTTGGGCAAGATGCCGGGCCCGTCTCAATGCGAATGATCCGCCGAAGTGACCCACGAGCGAGCCGTCGGGCAAGCCACCAGGCCCGCCTCGAACCTTCTGCCGAAGTGATACACGAGTGAGCTGTCAGGCAAGATGCCGGGCCTGTCTCAATCCGAACGATCCGCCGAAGCGCCACAAGTGATCCGTCCAGCAAGATGTTGCTGCGGAGCCGCGTACGGTCCAGCTCTCAAGCCGCAGCTAGCGGGCGCCGCAGATATCGAACCGAACCCCTTAGATTATTTGCTGTGAATCCCCTAATGGTGGGCGAACTTGGAAGGAGGGTCATTGGGGAAGTTATTCTTGTATATTAATTGAACACCGGCAAAGACCACATGTGCCCCATCTCCTTCGTGACGATCGAGAAACCTGACTAGTTCGATATTACCGTTACTCTGACGTTGACCGGATGTCCCAGTATCACAACATCGGAGTTACGACTGCAAGATTGACCTCAAAACGGGTGAAACGGCGCCCTGCGGACCAATCTACCCGCTTTTGGAAAACGAACTAAAAACTCTTCGGGAATAGCTAAAGGATATGCTACGAACAGGAAAAATCCGAAGGTCCACATCATCGGCCAGCTCCCACATCCTGTTCGTTCCGAAACCTCACGGACGAGGCCTCCGACTGTGTGTAGATTACTGTGCCCTAAACAAGATGACAATCCCAAATCGCTACCCATTTCCGCTCATGCAGGAACTACAAGACCGAGTACAAGGAGCTCAGTGGTTCACCAAAATGGACCTCAAAAACGGATTCCATCTAATCCCCATCCATCAGGGCGATGAATGGAAAACAGCCTTCAGGACCCGGTACAGTCTGTACGAATTCGAGGTCATGCCGTTCAGACTCACGAATGCCCCTTCAACATTTCAGGACATGATGAATCACGTGTTCTCGGACATGCTGGATGTCAGATTACTGGTATATATGGACGACATCCTTGTGTACGCCCAGACCCATGAAGAACATGATAGCCGGGTCAAAAAGGTGCTGGAATGACTCCAGAAAAATGGTCTTGCAGTATCTCCGGATAAATACGTCTGGAGACTGAAGGAGGTAGAAATTCAGGGATACATCATTGGCAAGGATTGAATCAAGATGTCACCAGCAAAAGTCGAGGCAGTACTGAACTGGAAAAGGCCAGGGTCGTTAACTGACACCCAGTCATTCCTCGGATATGCCAACTTCTACAGACGGTTTATCCAGAACTACTTGGGAGTAGCATGCCCTTTGACAGAATTAACCAAGGGAGAGGGAAAAAACTGGGCATAGAACCCACAAGCTGAAGTAGCATTTGAAGAGCTAAAACGCCGCTTCACCATGGCACCAGTTTTAGTACACTTCGACAGCCAGCAACCAGTCATCATTGAGACCGACGCTTCGGACTTCGCAATCGGTACGGTGTTATCCCAACGAGACGAAGAAGGGAAACGGCACCCGGTGGCTTTTCACGCCAGGAAGTTCCAGCCTGCGGAGATCAATTAGAAAATCCACGATAAGGAGCTTCTCGAGATTATGGATGCCTTCAAGCACTGGTGCCGTTACTGTGAAGGAGCTGTTCATTAAGTTCACGTTTTCTTGGACCACCAGAACCTGGAATACTTCACCACGACAAAGGTACTTAATCGATGACAGGCACGATAGATACAGGAACTGGCAGGCATCGACTTTCGAATCTACTAACGACCCGGATTTCGATATGGCAAACCAGATACACTATCCAGGCATTCGGAGTACCGCCCTGAAAAAGGGGGGAATGAAAACCAGCCAATCACAATGGTTTTGCGAAAAGACCACTTCCAGGAACCAGACCGACAAGCAAGAACCTTTATTGCTTCATCGGCCCGGCTGGCATCACTACCAACCTGCAATTGGGCGGAAGGGTTCGCAGCGAAAGTCAGAGAAACAGGGGAAAAGGATGAGGAATACCAGAAGGCATGGAAACTGGTGAAAGCGGCTCGGATGGGAACCGAGCTGGATAGCCGTGAGTGTGACACTGGGGTTGTCTCGTAACCGGAGTGTGGTAATATCAAAAGGGGTAGTCAGGCTACTTTCGATGATTCACAGTGGAATAATCTTAGATCTTGTGTGTGGGTTTCGGTGGTGGTGTTGGTGAGGATGTTTTTTCTTCTGAGGATTCTTTCTTTCCTTGGGAAACTTCCTCCTTTTTATCCTGAGGCAGCGGGGTGAGACCTGGTGATTCAGCCCAAGGTTCCCCTGAGGCCCTCAGGGCCACGGGAAGGTTTCATTGGTCCTGGCCGGGGTGTTGATAAGGGAGGTGGGGTTCTCCTGCGGTCCGGCGGGGTAACCGGAGTAAGGTTTCCCGTTTTTCCGCAGTTTCCCCTCACCTCCGGAGCTAAGGTCCTAAGTCTGTCTTACGGCTGTAACTCTTACTCCGGTTCTTATCTCCTGCCTAGACTCTCTGAACCTGAGGCTCGCTCCCAAGCGGGTAGGACCGGAGTAAAGTCCTTCCGCCTTCCGCTCCCCTTTCCTTTGGTCCTTTCTCCATTGGTTTCCTTCCGACATATTCTCAAGTGTAACACTACCTTCCCTTCCCCGTAGCTTCGTCCCGAAGCGGTATTTCTTTTGATCTAAGTTCTCCTACCTAAGTAGCCCTTCCCTTTATTTTTATTTCTTTGGTGTAGTTCTTTCAACGCTGAGTTCCTTTCAGCGTCACGGACTGCAGTCCTCCTCCCCTGCAGCCCTCCCAGCCACCGGATCAGGTCATATAGTCCTTTTCGGGACCCTCTGTAATCCGTCGAGATAGCTGGGCCCTCCGAGTAAGCCGGTACATACTCCTACGTCGATGGTGTCCTGCTGGGCAGCTGCGTGCTTGGAGACAAGGGGGCCGGTTTCACAGTGCGTATCCTGGCGATCCCGGGCTGGGGCACGTGGAAGGAGTGACCAAGCCCGAGCAAGCCGAACGAGCCAATGGTGTGCACACAGAGGTGTCCGTTCGTCGCTAGGATCCACCGTCTGTCCGGAGGCCCTTGTCTTCCCCGGCAATTACCCCAGCGCGGAGCTGTTCGCGCTGTCGTTCGGAGGGGTCAGTTGTTCGCGGAGGAGAGCATATGACGTTTTTTCGACTTGGGACATGTGGAACGAGTGATCTTCACGGCACAGGATTCGTACCCGGGAGCCTTCTTCGCCTCCCCCGTAGGTGTACGTACAGAGGTGTGCCATAGCGAATGCCTACGGCTCTCGTCCGATCGAGTCCGAGACCTCCTAGGACTAGCTAGGCGCCCGAGATGCGGGTCTTTTCCGCGCGTGCGTGAGGTGCAGTTCTTCGGTCCCTTTATCCCTGCTACCACTGGTGCTTTTTGCTGGGCCCTTCTATGGACATCCCGTCTAGGCGTCAGTGATCCGGTAGTCCCTTGGCGTGTCTGGGTTCCGTCGATGAAACTCTCCGAGTTTCTCCAGACCGCCCACCGAAAAGTTGTCGAATGGTTCTTCCGTCCAGTCTTTGCGTTCCGGATAGTTGAGCCATTTGATGAGGTAAAGGATTGGTTTGTTATTTCCCCAGCCGGGCTTGACCGAAGACATAATTTCTTCGACATCGTATTCCTCCGATTGTTCGACGTCGTCGGCTTCACCCAATACTTTCGAGGGGTCCGGAGGGGCTCGATGCTCGCTGGTTTGATAGGGTTCGAGTAGCGAGACGTGGAAGACATTGTGAATCTTCCACTTCCGAGGCAGCGTGAGGCGGACGGCCAGCAGGGAGGCGATTTTCTCGATTTGGAAGAGACCATGATTTTTGTGGTCCAGTTTCTTCGAGGGGCGGCGTGTTTTGATGTTGCGGCCGTTGAGTATTACCAGGTCTCCCACCCGGTATGCGGGAGGTTCCTTTCGCTCCTGGTTCGCGTACCGCCGCATCCGTTCCTGCGCTTCTTCTAACCCTTTCCTTGCTTCTTCATGAACCGTCTGCATCCAGTGGGCGTATGCTGGGCTCGCCGGGTTGAGGGGTTCCGAGGGTGCGGGTCCTACCGCCACTGGGTGGAAGCCGTAGTTAGTGTAGAACGGAGACATACCCTTACCTGTGGTGGTCGAGTTGTTGTATACGAACTCAGTCATTGGTAACAGTCATTTCCAGTTGTCTTGCTCCTTATTGACGAACGCCCGCAGATAGGCCTCAATTGTCTGGTTGAGCTGTTCTGTCTGTCCGTCGGTCTGCGGGTGGAACGCTGTGGACATGCAAGGCCGGATTCCCGAAAGCCGTAGGAACTCCTTCCAGGTCTCCGAGGTGAATCTGGAGTCTCGGTCCGACACTATATCAGCAGGGAGGCCATGGTACTTCCATACTTCTCTGGCAAAGATGACCACTAGGTCGGCTGCACTCTTTTCTTCCTTTTTTAGGGGAAGGAAGTGTGCCATCTTGGTGAATGGGTCGACAATTACCCATAGCTGGTCGCATTTGCCCGAGAATGGGAGGTCCGTGATGAAGTCCATTGCTATGGATTGCCACGGGGCGTACGGTAGTTCCAGCGGGGAGGTCAGGCCATAGGGCTGGTGTCGGGTTGCCTTGTTCAGCTGGTACGTGGGGCAGCTTCTGACAAAGTCGATGATTCGTTCGTTCATTTTGGGCCACCAGAAGTTTCATCGGATTAGTTCGATAGTCTTGTCCTGTCCCAGGTGCCCTGCCACTTTTGTATCGTGTTCGGACTCTAGTATCCTTTGTACCAGTCCACCTGGTACCCAGAGTAGGTTCTGTTGATATAGAATATTGTCTTCGCAACTTAGTTCCCTGACCTTTCGGTCCTTCAGCGGCAGTTCTTCTGCCGCTGCTTCCTGTTTCTTGGCTTGCTTGTAGGCTCCGTCCTTTTTCCCTTCCACCCTGACGTCTGTCAGGAATTCTTCCGACCACTTTGTTGCATGGAGGGATGCCATTCTGGCTGATGAGCATATGAAGGAGCGTCCCATCCGTTCTCCGAAGTGATTTTTTCCCAAAACCGTCATTATTGGCTGGTTTTCTACTCCCCCCTTTTCAGGGTGGTACTCCGAACGCCTTGATAGTGCATCTGGTTTTCCATTCTGCGTCCCTGGTTGGTAGTAGATCTTGAAGTCGATTCCGACCAATTCTTGTGCCCACTGTGCTTGCCGTCGGTTGAGCACTTTTGTTGTGGTGAAGTACTCCAGATTCTGGTGGTCCGAGAAAACCTCTACTTGGTGCCTAGCCCCTTCACAGTATCGCCGCCAATGCTTGAAGGCGTCCACTATTGCCAGGAGTTCTTTGTCGTGGATTTCGTAATTGATTTCTGCTGGCGTGAACTTCCTTGAGTAGAATGCGACCGGATGGAGGCGGTTTTCTGAGTCCCGTTGCGACAGGATGGCTCCTTTGGCGAAGTCCGAAGTGTCAGATTCTATTATGACCAGCCTAGTTGCATCGAAATGGGCTAGGATCGGAGCCGTGGTAAACCGGTTCTTCAATTCCTTGAAGGCTTTTTCTGCCTCGGGGTTCCATCTCCAGTCCTGCCCGGCCTCCTTTTTCGTCAATTCCGTGAGGAGCCTCACCACCCCGGAGTAGTCCTGGATGAATCGTCGGTAGAAATTGGGGAATCCCAAGAACAATTGTACCTCCGTGAGTGACTTCGGCATTTCCCAGCTCAGCACTGCCTTCACTTTTTCTTCCGACATTTTCATCCCGTTTCTTCCAATGATGTAGCCTAGGAATTCCACCTCCTGGGTCTTCCATACACATTTCTCCGGAGAGACTGCAAGTCCGTTTTTTTGCAGTCTTTCCAAGATTTCCTTGACTAGCCGGTCATGCTCTTCTTCAGTTTTGCCATATATCAGGATGTCGTCCATGTAGGCTAATACCCCTACATCCAGGATGTCGGATAGGACATGGTTCATCATGTCCTGGAATGTGGAGGGGGCGTTGGTTAAACCGAAGGGCATTACGTTGAATTCAAATAGCCTGTATCTTGTTCAGAAGGCGGTTTTCCATTCGTCCCCTGGTCGTATTCAGATTAGGTTGAATCCGTTTTTGAGGTCTAGCTTTGTGAACCACTGGGCCCCCTGGACGCGGTCCTGTAGTTCTTGCATTAGCGGTAAAGGGTATCTGTTGGGGATCGTTATTTTGTTAAGTCTCCAGTAGTCCACACACAGCCGTAATCCTCTGCCGTTTGGTTTGGGAACGAAGAGGATCGGGGATCCTGCTGACGATGTGGATCGTCGAATTTTCCCTGTTTTCTCCATTTCTTTGAGCCATTCTCTGAGAGCCTGTAATTCGATCTCGGACAAGGGGTATATCGGTCCCCATGGAGGCGTGCTTCCTTCCTTGAGGTCGATTTTGCAGTTGTACTGTCGATGCTTGGGTAGCGCGTCTGCTGCTTCTTTGCTCATGATCCCCAGGAACTGCCGGAATTTCGGGGGTATCTGTTCGTCGGTGCTGACTTTCACGGCCGAGACGCAACCAGTTATTCTTGCCTCTGGGTCCGATATCACCATCTCATCCCATGTTAGAGAGAACTCATTGGTTTCATGCTTAGTACACTTCTCCAAGCAACGAGGACTGTTGAACTGTACTTCCTGGTTTGTCCATGCGCCCTGAGGTGGGTGATCCGAGATCCAGTCGAACGGTAAGAATATGTCGACCTCAGGATCCATTACCGATATTTCGAATTTTTCCCATGAGTAGTGCTTTCGGTGCTGCAACTTCAGGGCCTCCATGTAGTACCGTCCTGCCTCCTTCACTCTTTCTCCCGTGTAGTTCTCAATGGCCTGTGGTTGGCTATGCTCCTTTTTTGTGAGGCCCAGCTTTTCTATCGTTTGTTTATTAAACAGGGCTATTGAGCAGCCCGTGTCCAACAGTGCTTGTATGGGGTGTCTCGCCCCCTTGTGGTGTAATACCATGGTTATGATTGGGCGAGCATTTTTCTGTTTTTTAGGTGAGGTTCCAGCACTTGGTCACTTCTTTTTTCTTTTTCGGGATGCCACGCATGTTGTATCGCAAGCCTCAGGGTGCGGCACTTCCTGGCTTTTCAATAATCCGAGTCCGAGTCCGAGTTGTCCCAGGGGGCTACTTCTATCATTCGGGGTGGTTCGACCCCCTCTATTTCCATGGGTTCCACGGCCGCCACTTTTTGCTGTTTGGCTGTTCGTTGGTCCGGTTCTTCCGTGGCCTTTCTTTTTCCCGTGGCGGCCGCCGCTTTCCAAGGAGCTACTGGGAGGCTGGTTCCTCACGCCGTGGTGAAAGCGTAGCATTCGAACGTCTTATGCCCGGGTCTCCCGCACCTCCAGCAATTCTCCGTGTTTTTGTATTCCTCCTGCTCCTTCATCGGAACTCCTTTCAAGGCCGTTTCCAGGCTGATCCAGGCTTTTCTTCCGGTAGCCGTGGGGTTTTTTCCTTGTTCCATCCCTTGCTTGGCGGTGCTGGGGTTCCTCCGCTCCTTTTCCTTTTCCTTCTTTGGATTCTTGGTTCCCATTGGTGGTACCCTCATTGCTTCTCGGGTGACCCTCAGGGCCTTTTTCTTTTCCACCTGCAGGGCCGCTTGGTACGTGGTCTGTAGGAATCCTTCATTGTCGGCGAATTCTCACAGATAGTGCGCGAACCGCATATCCAGTACCGATTCTGGCATGGCTAGATCGATTTTTTCCTGAAGGCCTTCTCCGGTTGCTCGAGCATAGTTGTTTAGGGCTCGGAATTCCGTTAGGTAAGCCCGGATGTCGCCAGTATATTTGAGCTGGCTGAGCTTCAGCTGGGCATTGGCCGCCTCCCGGGTGTCCAAGTATTCCGCCCGGATAGCCGCTGCGTACTGACTCCATGAGTCCTTTTCCCCCATGGTATCGTACCTGTATAGGTCCCAGGTTTTCGCTGTTCCGGTCAACAGGGTTCCAACCCACGCGATTTTTTGCTGATCTCTGGTTTCCGGGTAGAAGCTCAAATATTTGGTGACGGACTTCCACCAACTGTTGAATGGAGTTGTTGGTTTTCCGTCGAAGGTTTCCGGGTTCGTCATATTTAGCCGGGCCGTGTGGTTTCGTTCCCGGGGCTCTCTGTGGGCCTGCTCGACCCCTTCGGCTACAAGCCGGACCAGGTCTTGAGTGGTAATGGTTGGTGCCGGGTTTCTTGGTGGCGTGGGTTCCCTAAACCGTCGGAAGGGCGGTCGCGGGGGTTCCGAAGGGGGCCCTGAGGGTGGGTGTGAAGAGGAGCCCGGGGATGAGGGGGGAGGGGGTCCCGCCGCGATTTCTCCTGCCGGAGGAGGTGGGGTTCTTCCGCCGCCAGCTGCAGCCGGTCTTGTTTGGGTGGTTTGTGCCGGCGGAGAGCGCCGGAGTTGGTCGAGCCGTCTCCTCATTTCTGGAGTTGTGGGTACCGCCGGGGGTCGGTTTCGCTTTGTTGTCCCGGGGATCAGACGTAGCGGGCTGTCTAGTTCCGGTGGTGTCGGTGGTTTTGACGGAACACTTGTCAGGGTCTGGGCTGGAGGGCTTCTCCAGGCTGGTGGGGGGCTCAGTCGCCTGATCGGGGTCGTGGGTAGCGGAATCCGAGTTGCGACTTGCTGAATCTCCGCCCGGGCCTCCTGAAGCTGCCTTTCCAGCGCTACCACTCTGTCCTGATAGGCCGCTGCCCATAATTCTACGTTCCCTTGGAAGTTGGCCAGGTGCTGGTTACGGGCCGTATTGGCTTCTCCCAGAAAGGACAACCCGTCGTTGATGCGGGTCAGCTGCGCGGCTTGGCAAATTTCTCGCTCATTCGATTCCTGGGTGCGTTCGATGATTGCCTGCCATACATTCCAGACGAAGGATTGGTAGGCATTTGCCGCAACGGACAGTTCGCTGCGTATTCATTCTTCTGTGATTTTTTCGTTAGCGTTTAGTCGATCGTAGACATACCTTGTTCCTTCCGCTAGGCTGTAGTAGGCATTCTCGATCCGCACCAGGCGTTGGTCGGTTCGGTCGACCGTATTGCCGCACCGATCCAACAGTTGCGCCAGATCTTCCTCCGCTTGTTTCTGCTGCCTGGCCAGGACTCGGAGACAGACTGCCGGGTTTGTAACTTCCACGGTTCCTTCGTCGGCCTCCGTTCCATCCGCGATTTCCGGGATATCGCGAGAGGCTTTGAGCCTGAGCATGTTGAAGTCCGAGGCGATGGACATTGTTTTTAGTATTGATCCAGGAAATCTCCGCTGTGGATGGTGGAGTCGTAGTCGAAGTGGTAGTCGAATAGGTTGAAGAGTTCGTCTTCGTCGAAGTCAGCCGGTTGGGATAGTAGCGCACAGTTCCACCACAGCTGGGTATACCAATGGTATGGGGCGCACTCGATTCTTTCGTGGATTGGTTTTGGTCTGTCGAAGAATTCTTCCCACTGCTCGTACTTTGCGATTTCTTCGTCGATGGACTGGAAGGTGTAGTTGAGAGAGTATTGAGACTTGGGCTCCAAGAAGGTAGATAGCTCGAGTAGATAGAGGTGGTCTTCGAAGTAGGTGTCTTCGAAGCAAGTTATGATAGTAGGGTGATTTTGAGATCAAGATTATAGTGTGACACTGGGGTTGTCTTGTAACCGGAGTGTGGTAATATCAAAAGGGGTAGTCAGGCTACTTTCGATGATTCACAGCGGAATAATCTTAGATCTTGTGTGTGGGTTTCGGTGGTGGTGTTGGTGAGGATGTTTTTTCTTCTGAGGATTCTTTCTTTCCTCGGGAAACTTCCTCCTTTTTATCCTGAGGCAGCGGGGTGAGACCTGGTGATTCGGCCCAAGGTTCCCCCGAGGCCCTCTGGGCCACGGAGAGGTTTCTTTGGTCCTGGCCGGGGTGTTGATAAGGGAGGTGGAGTTCTCCTGCGGTCCGGCGGGGTAACCGGAGTAAGGTTTCCCGTTTTTCCGCAGTTTCCCCTCACCTCCGGAGCTAAGGTCCTAAGTCCGTCTTACGGCTGTAACTCTTACTCCGGTTCTTATCTCCCGCCTAGACTCTCTGAACCCGAGGCTCGCTTCCAAGCGGGTAGGACCGGAGTAAAGTCCTTCCGCCTTCCGCTCCCCTCTCCTTTGGTCCTTTCTCCATTGGTTTCCTTCCGACATATTCTCAAGTGTAACAGTGAGGCTAGGGAGGACATTGGAGACCCCCATGAGACCCCCTGATAGGGCCAAAAGGCCAGGATTGCAGAGGCCCTCGAGATCAAGGATGGGCTGCTATACAGAAAAGGTATGCTCTGGATCCTGGGGGACGGAGAACTCATTAGGTCAATTCTGGAGTCAGAACACGACTTGAGGATAGCCGGTCACATGGGCCAGGACAAAACGATCGAACTGATACGACGGCACTTCTGGCGGTCAAAGATGGGTGAGCAAATCATCGACTACGTCTGAAGCTACCCAGAATGCCAGAAAAACAAGGCAGCCCGACACCAACCCTAAGGACTTTCCTCGCTCTTGGAGCTCCCGTACGCGCCATGGCAGTCTATTGCGATGGACTTCATCTCGGAACTACCACCCTTGGAAGGATGTGATCAGCTGTGGGTCATTTTTGACCGATTCACAAAGATGGCGCACTTTCTGCCTCGGAAATGAAAGGAAAATGGCAGCTGACCTGGTGATTATCTTCACTCGGGATATCTGAAAATACAATGGGCTCCCCACGGATATCATCTTGGACTGCGACTCCCGATTCACTTCTGAAACCTGGCAAGAGTTCCTTCGGCTGTCAGGCATACGCCCTAGAATGTTGACCGCCTTCCACCCCCAGACCGGTGGGCAGACCGAACACCTCAACCAGACCATTGAGGCATACCTCCGGGCGTTTGTCGACCATGAACAGGACAACTGGATGGGCCTACTCCCAATGGCAGAGTTCGCCTACAATAATTCGATCACTATGGGCAATGGGATGTCTCCGTTTTACGCCAATTATGGGTTCCATCCCGTGTCCTCCGACCCAGCCACCTTGGGACCTCTAAACCCGGCCAGCAAGCTATACGCCCACTGGGCGCATGCAGTTCACAAGGCATCTGCAGAACAACTGAAGGCCAAACACGAGCGAATGCACCACTATACGGACCTCCAGCGCGCCGAGCCTCCAAAATACCAGGTCGGGAACTTGGTAATGCTCAACAGGTGCAACATCAAAATGCACCGCCTATCCCAGAAGCTGGACCACAAGAATCATGGCCCCTTTCAGGTGAAAAAGGTCGTCTGACCTGTAGCCGTTCGACTTACCCTTCCCTGGAATTGGAAGATTCACAATGTCTTTCACGTGTTGCTGCTTGAACCTTATCGAACCAGTGAACACCGAACACACCCAGACCCCACGAAAATATTCTGGGAAGCTGACGATATTGAACAAAGCGAGGAGTACGATGTCAACAAGGTCCTTGGGAGTACCATAAAAGGGCATCGTGTCATGTACCTCGTCAGATGGCTCGACTACCCAGACCGGAAGGACTGGATGGAGGAGCCATACGACAACTTTTCAGTAGGAGGTCTGGAGAAACTCCGGGAATTTCACAGGAAGAACCCAGACGCTCCGAGGGACTACCAGCTTACTGAGGGCTAGACCCCGATCCACCCCGGGCGTATAATGGAGCCGAAGGGGTTGATGGGTGATCGGGGAGTAGTAGGATGGAGGGGTGGAGGACTCCATCCCAACAGAGTCTCAGCGAGCAGAAGAGCAAAGGTATTGTAATCCCAGGAGAGCGACGGCCATCCTTTAACTGTGGTGTGACGTGGGTGACCGGTTGAGAGCCACTGATTTTGACCGGCTCTGGCGGCGAGACTACAGTATGGCCGGCCTGATCCCCTGCTACACCGGCGTACCAGACCAACCCATCTTCTGATCACCTCTTTGGAGGAACGCCGACGTTCCCTGGTTTCCTTTACAACACTCCGATGTAAGCCCCCGGGCGGATTTCCAGGGCCGAGGGCCAGTCGTCAGCCGAAATGGTCTGAAGTATTTTTCCTGCAGGAGGGTTTTCTTTGGGCCAGACAACCGGAGGAATGAAGGGGTGGAGGACTGTATCCCAACGCAACTACGAAGTCAAGAGGTGGAAAAGTTTCGGGATGAAGCTTAGAAAAGGGGGGAGTAGTGTTACACCCTAGGGTGTAGCACGAAGGGAGAAAAAGGTCATGTGCAAAGAGTTAGCCAAACCACATCCAAAGTCTCGCCTCCAATGCAGTCCGGCCAGCCACGGCAACCATGTGAGGGGAAAGTAGCCAACGGATCCCCAGGCGCTGGGGGGTGAGGCCAGTTTGGCGTAAGCCAGGCACACCAACAATCCCTAAATCCCCAGTATCGCAGAACCCGTCATCTGAATGGCTACGAAAACTCATGTGTGCTGAAGCTGGTAGCCGCTGCAGAATAGGGGAAGATAAGGATGTAAGCACGTCGTACGCCATAAGCTGGGCTCATGACAAAACTTCGGGGCAGAGAGAGTCTAGACAGGAGATAAGGAGCGGGACATGGAAACTTCTAGAAATAAAGGAGACGCCACTGTCAGCCGAGATAGTGGAGGTACCAGTAAGAAGGAAGGGATCAAGATGGATTTCTCATATCGCCGGAAAAAGTCTTGCTGAGCCACGTACCCCCGGTACGTGGCGGAGCCAAATCACTCCTCCTTATCGCTGTTCACCGATCATGACCAATCCGCTCACAATCGCCGACAGAAACCGGTGGAAGAAAGACGTTGTAACAAACCAGCAGGAAAATAGCGCGACTACGGGGGTATAGAAAAGAAAGAGAGGTCCTCTAGTAAGATCACGTGACCTAGCTGCGAAAGAGATATAAGCGCCGGACCGAGCAACCGGAAGACCCTTCATGATCACCATAAGAAAGACACGCTCCGAAATGAAACCCCGAAAACAACAAATCTAAGATTTTTCCACTGTGAAAGAATGATACCTGACTTCGTCTACCTCCACAGACCAGTTACGATACAACCCTGGTGTCACATCAAGATCATGCTGATTAGTCTACAATCCTCCAGGTTCCAGAGCATACCCTACCTGTAGAGCAGCCAGTCCTTGATCCTGAGGACCTCTGAAATTCTGACCATTCGATCCCTCCAGGCAATCTCAGAAGTGCTCCCAGTTTCCTCCCCAGCCTTTCAGCTGTTCGGCCCAGTTTCCACCTGAGCCACTTCTACCAGTTTCCATATGTTTGGGTATTCTTCGTTCTTCCTCCCTTTTTCTTTAACCTCCTTCGAGAATTCTTCCAACCACCTACAGGGTGGGAGCGAAGCTAGCTGTGCCGATCAGGAAATGGGCTTTCATTGCTGTCTGTCTGGTTTGGGTAGTGGTTGTTTCTTGGAACCATCATGATTGGCTGGTTTTCAATCCCCACTTTCTCAGGGAAGTATTCTGAAAGTCTGGAGAGTGCAACTGGCTTGCTGTTCTGAGATCCGGGTCAGTAGTAGATTCAGAATTCCATACTGGCCAATTCCTGTGCCCATCTTGCTTGGTCTCTATTGATTACTTTGGTTGTTGTGAATTACTCGAGGTTCAGGTAATCGGAAAAAACCTGAGTCTGATGTGTGTCTCTTTTGCCCGACCTGTGAGAGTACCTGAAGGCATTGACGATCACCAAGAGTTCCTTATTGTGGATCTCATAATTGATTTCCACGGTTTGAAATTTCCTGGAGTGGAAGGCTACAGGGTGTAGCTTTCCTTCATTGTCACATTGGGATAGAACAGCTCCAATGGTGAAGTCAGAGATATCTGTTTCAATGATTACAGGTTTCCGGGCATCGAAGTGCCCTAGGGTTCATGTAGTAGTGAATTGTGCTTTAGTTCCTCAAATGCTATCTGCGTGTCTGGATTACAGGACCAGTTCTTTCCATTACCTTTTCACAGTTCTTTTAATAGCCTTGTAATCAAGGAATAATCCCAAATAAACCATTAGTAGAAATTGGCACAATGTCAAGCTTCTATCTGACTAGTCTGTACTACTCAACAGGTGATATAGGTTGTAGCAGTATTCAGCTTCACCCTTCCTTTGCATGCAGGGTGGGGTATCGTTACGGTATTCTGCATCGTAGTAGCGGTATTTTGCTTCGCCCTTATCTCCTCATGCCTGATGTGGTATCGTTGCGGTATTCGGCTTCGCTGTGATGGTGTTCAGCTTCACCCTTGTCTCCTCATGACTGGTGTGGTATTGCTGCAGTATTAGGCTTCACTGTGGCGGTATTCGACGTTGCCCTTATCTCTTCTAAATTGTTCTTACAGGTAGTGGTTCCAGTGCTGCATCATGGAGATCAAGAGATAGATCTGTAGTGAGAGATAATATGCAACTTTGATTAATTGTGCTTTACACTACAGGTAATAAGCACTCCTCCAGCCGTACTACCTGCGTGGTGCTCCCATCTTTCTAAGAGTTGCCCGCTTCCTCCTGCTAGCCTACAAACCATCCTTTTGGGATGAGACCACCCTCTCAGTACCAATCTAGCTATGGCCTAAAGCACAAAGTATACAGGCCGGATGTCAAGATCCTGCCTCGACTACTCCATTCGGCTCGACAGGCAACGTAGGCTTTCGGTATTCGGAACGGGCGCTCCTACTCACACTTCCGGCGTCCTCACGCTTCCGGCGCTCTCACACTTCCGGCGTACTCACACTTCCGGCGCGCTCACACTTCCGGCGTACTCACACGCCGCTCGTACTCAGACGCCGCTCGTACTCACACGCCGCTCGTACTCACACGCCTTGCGTGGGTTCGTTGTCCTCGTGGTATCCGTCACGCCCGGCGTGCTCTTCGTCGCGTCCGTACTCGCACCCTTGCGTGGTCTTGTCGTCTTCTCACACGCCTTGCGTGGGCTCGTTGTTCTCGCGGTATCCGTCACGCCCAGCGTGCTCTTCGTCGCGTCCGTACTCACACGCTCTGCGTGGTCTTGTCGTCTTCTCACACGCCTTGCGTGGGCTCGTTGTTCTCGCGGTATCCGTCACGCTCGGCGTGCTCTTCGCCGCGCTCGTACTCACACGCTCTGCGTGGTCTTGTCGTCTTCTCACACGCCTTGCGTGGGCTCGTTGTTCTCGCGGTATCCGTCACGCCCAGCGTGCTCTTCGTCGCGTCCGTACTCACACGCTCTGCGTGGTCTTGTCGTCTTCTCACACGCCTTGCGTGGGCTCGTTGTTCTCGCGGTATCCGTCACGCCCGGCGTGCTCTTCGTCTTCCCTGTGGCGGTGTCCTGCTTCGCCCC